>Ga0209692_10000505_pt1 | contig 87903 bp, 63 predicted proteins | sample tdDd472_FD_187129 | JGI IMG/M metagenome (GOLD analysis project Ga0209692, IMG submission 187129) | Marine sediment microbial communities from the Atlantic coast under amendment with organic carbon and nitrate - tdDd47.2 (SPAdes)... | ecosystem: Environmental > Aquatic > Marine > Coastal >...
CGCGGTGGCCAACCGGGTTGCGATGCTGCAGCACTCGTGGTACTCGGTGATCAGTCCTGAGGGGTGTGCAGCGATTCTCTGGAAGCAGGCCAACGAGCGGACTAACGACGCCGCGGCGATCGCGCTTCGGTTGACCTCACGCGACAATCTGGAGTTGGGCATCATCGATTCGATCATCGACGAACCTCTCGGCGGGGCCCATCGCGACCCGGCCGGGGCGGCGACGCGGTTGGAGCGCTGGGTGATCGACGAGCTGACCAAGCTCCGGGAGATCCACCCGGATGTGCTGGTGGAGCAGCGGTACGCGAGGTTCCGGAAGATGGGGTCATTTACCGAACAAATGACTGATTCAGTGGCGAGCGGTGCCGACTGATGGCCAGATGGCGATTCCGGCCGTCGAGATTACCAAAAACAACCCAAATGCTTTGACTTTCTTACCCATGGTCGCTAGTTTGTGCCGCGCTACAAGTCGGGGCATAGCCCCTAGGACCAACATTTTGGCAAAAAAGGCCGCTACAACAACGAAGAAAGCGAAGACCCGGAAGGCTGCGGACTCGAAGGGATCGGCGAAGAAGTCGTCGACCACCCCGAAGGCCAAGACCGCGACCGGCAAGGCTGCTTCGTCGGCTTCGCCCGCCGCGAAGAAGGCCTCGAAGAAGAAGGCCGCCAAGGCGAGCCCACGCACCGCCAAGAAGGCCGGCGCAAAGAAGGCTCCCGCAAAGCGGGCCGCGGCGACGAAGGCATCCTCCGACGCGGGCGGCACCAAGAAGGCCCCCGCTGCGTCGAAGGCCAAGACCACCAAGAAGCCTGCCGCGAAGAAAGCCGTGTCAAAGAAATCTGCTGCGAAGGCGACGACCAAGGCACCAGCGGCGTCGGGCGCGAAGGCTGCGAGCGCCAAGAAGGCGTCCGGCTCGAAGGCCACGGCGAAGAAGGCCGCGAGCAAGAAGGTCGCTGCGAAGAAGACGACAAGCAAGAAGGCCACGAGCAAGAAGGCCGCTGCGAGCACGTCCAAGCCCGCGAGTGCTGCGGGCAAGAAGGCCGCCGCCAAGGCCGAGGCCGAGGCGGGCAAGTCGAACCGCAAGGGCATCACGATCGTCACGAAGAAGCGGATCATCCGCCGCGAGCAGCCGCCGAAGGGCCGGCCGTCTGTCCCCGCGCCGACCGGTTCGATCATGGGCATGGGCCTGAGCAGCGGGCGGCCGCTGATCCCTTCGAGCAACGCGCCGGCCGCGCTCGGTGAGAGCGAGGGCCCCGACGGCAAGAAGGTAAAGTCGCCGTTCACCAAGCGGCAGCTCGACAAGTACGCCGAGGTGCTGCACCGCAAGCGTCGCGAGCTGCTCGGCGATATCGACTCGATGGAGAACGAGGCGCTCAAGAGCGATGGCGGGGCCAGTTCGAGCCTGCCCCAGCACATGGCCGACCAGGGCAGCGATTCGTACGACCAGACGCTCTCGCTCGATCTGGCCGCGGCTGACCGCACGCTGCTCAAGGAGATCGACGCGGCCCTCGACCGCATCGCGGACAAGACCTACGGCATCTGCGCCCAGACCGGCAAGCCCATCAGCAAGGAGCGGCTCGACGAGCTGCCCTGGGCCCGGTTCTCGATCGAGGCCGCCCGCGCGATGGAACGCCACGGCCGATGACCGAGGCCGACCGCGATCAACAGATGCCGCCCGGCGACACCGGCGCACCGCCGACTCCCCATTCACCCGCCGCCCCAGCCGCGGCCCCATCGCGACGCGAGGTCGTCCCCGCCTACCGCTCGCGCGCGGCGTGGGTGTTGCTGCTCGTGGTGGTCGTCGTCAGCCTCGGTGTCGATCTGGTCAGCAAGTCGATCGCCTTCGCCCGGGTCGCCGACACACCCGCGCTGATCGATCGCGAGGCGGTCGTCGCGCTCACATCGGCGGGCGATTCGATTCAGGGCCTCATCCCGCCGCACAACCCGCGGACGGTGATCCCCAGCGTGCTCGAGTTCCAGCTCGTGCTCAACCAGGGCGCGGTGTTCGGACTGGGCGCGGGCAAGCGGTGGGTGTTTGTCATCTTCACGATGATCGCCGTCGGGCTCGGGCTGTGGGCCTTTGCCCACTGGACCGATGCGCGTGACCGGCTGGCCCACATCTCGATCGGCCTCGTCCTCGGGGGCGGCCTCGGGAATGTGTATGACCGCCTCGTGTTCGCCTGCGTGCGCGACTTTCTGCACCCGTTGCCGGGAGTGGTGCTGCCCTTCGGGTGGACGTGGCCGAACGACCCGTCGGGGCAGGTGTGGCCGTGGGTGTCGAACATCGCGGATCTGTTCCTGATCCTGGGCGTGATCGGGCTGATGGTGGCGATGTGGCGGATGCCGAAACCCGAGGCCGAAGGCGGCGAACTCGGCAAGCAAGGCTGAAGCGAAACCGCTGAACAACCGGCCTGCAGGCGCTAGTCGAGCCGGAGGGCCGCTTCTTCGCACGCGGGGAAGCGGTCGTCTGCGGGCACGTGCTGGTAGTGCGTGACGCGGAAGCCGTTGCGCTCGAGCACGCGGATGGAGCCGATGTTGTTGCGGGCGACCCGGGCGTGGAGGGGGCGGGCGGTGACCTCCTCAAGCAGCAATGCGAGCGCGCGGGTGGCGATGCCGCGGCCCCAGTGGTCGCGGGCGATCCAATAGCCGACCGAATCCACACCGTCCATCTTGAAGCAGTTGATGCTGCCGACGAGCTCGTCACCCACGAGGATCGCCCGGGCAACGACCGTGCGGTCGGCCAGAATCCTGGCCCAGTGCTCGTCAAACTCGGCGGGCGTGCGCGGGTTGACCACCGCCATGCGGCTTGCTTGCGGGTCGGCCTGCATCCGGAAGAGCGTCGGGAGATCGTCGGCGCAGACCGGGCGGAGTCGGATGCACGCTGCCGGGGGGTGTTCTGCTCGATCGGCCACGGGATGATGGTATGTGCCCGGCCCAACGGGCCGTCAATGGTGCCGGCCGTGCTCCGCTGCCTCCATCTCGTCGACGCAGGTTTCGCGGCGTCCATGGCGAGCGAGTAGGCTGGCCGTATGAGACTACGCGGCTCGATTCTCTGCCCGCTCATCGCGTCGGCTGGGCCAGCCTTCGCCCAACCCTTTGCCGACCGCTCGGATGCACTCGGCCTGGCCGTGGGCGGCTCCGCAGCGGCGTGGGCCGACATCAACCAGGACGGCTGGCCCGACCTCTACTGCGCCGGCAAGGTCTGGCTCAACCAGGGCGGCGAGTCGTTCACCCGCATCGACGCCAAGGGCACCGGCGTCGTGGCCGACATCGACAACGACGGCCTGCCCGACCTTGTCAGCTTTGCGCCCATCGCCGTGCTGCGCAACATCGGCGGCGAACGCTTCGAGCCGGTCGAGCTGCCCGAACTCCCAAAGACCATCTCCAGGGGCGTCGCCGTCGGCGACTACAACAACGACGGGTTCGTCGACCTCTACTTCGGCGGATACGAGGTCTGGGAGCCGACGACCTATCCCGACCTGTTGCTGCTGAACGAGGCCGGCCGCGGGTTCAGGCTCGCCGAGCGTTTCCCCGAGCACCGCGCCCGCGGCGTCACCGCCTGCGACTTCGACGAGGACGGCGACCTGGACGTCTACGTCTCCAACTACCGCCTCATGCCCAACGTGCTGCGGCGCAACGACGGCAGCTGTGCCTTCGAGGACGCCGCACCAGCGCTCAACGCCGTGGCCACGAGCGACGGCTTCGGCGGCGGACACTCGATCGGCGCCTGCTGGGGCGATTTCGACAACGACGGCCACTTCGACCTCTTCGCCGGCAACTTCGCCCACGTCGACAGCCGGGGCGACCAGCCCAAGAGCCGCTTCCTCCGCAACCGCGGGCCCACCGGCGAGACGCCCTTCGGCTTCGACGACCTCGGCGAGTGCGGCGTGTGGTATCAGGAGTCCTACGCCAGCCCCGCGGCCGCGGACTTCGACAACGACGGCGACCTCGACCTGTTCTTCACCACCGTCTACGCCACCGCGTCGTTCAACACGAAGAACCACCCCGTGCTCTTCCGCAACGACACGGCCGCCACCACGCCCGAACAGCCCGCGTGGGTGTTCACCGACGCGACCGACGGCTCCGGCCTCGAGTCGCTGCCGCCGACCTACCAGGCCGCGTGGGCCGACTTCGACCGTGACGGCGATCTCGATCTGATCACCGCGGGCAAGCTCTTTGTCAACCAGGCGGCCGCGGCCAACCACTGGCTGCAGGTCCGCCTCGTCGGCGACGGGGAACAGGTCAACACCTCGGCCATCGGCACGCAGGTGCGCATCACGCTGCCCGACGGGCGGACGCTGACGCGGCAGGTCGAGGCCGGCACCGGCGAGGGCAACGCCAACGACCTCACCCTCCACTTCGGCCTCGGTGGGTTCGCCGAACCCGTCCGTGTCGAGATCCGCTGGCCGAACCGCGTGACCCAACTCCTGCCCGGCGTTGCGCCGGATCAGGTCCTGACTGTGAGACTCGACACAGAGCGGTAGGTGTTCCGGCGTCCCCGTCCTCAGGGCGTGGTCATTCCGTGCGGTAGCGGGATGGGGTTCCACAGGTAGTAGGCGAGGTTGACCACCGCGATGATTACAAACACCGCGACGCCCCACTTCGAGATGGCAAACAGCACATTCCACACCGGATGATCTCGGAGGCTCCATCGTTGCGGCAAGGTCGTCACCTGCTCCTTGTGCTCTAGGCTCGCCGTTTTCCAGAGCATGAGGAACCGGATCAGGTTGTAGATGAGCGCCGCGGCGAACAGTAGCACCGGCCCCCACGCGATCGGGGCCGGCGCCGCCCAACTCCTGCCCCCGGTCAAGATATATCTCCAGAGCGCACTCGCCAGCGGCATCGATGGCCCCCCCGCTTCAGCAAAGTGGGCACGGACGTGGTGAAACACGACGAACCACACGTACGGGGCAAGGAACACCATCAACGCGACAAGATGCAGCCAGCGGTAGAAGCCGCCAAAGGCAAGACGAAGCTTGGCGACGCCGTCGTGGATGTCCATGACCATGCGTTGCCCCTCTGACAGCACGCCTTGTCCGATGAGGGTCAGGAGGGTGAAGCGGTCTATCTTCGTATTCTGGATGTTGACCACAGTACTCATCTGGGTGGTCTGATCTACGACAACGCCCTGCAGATCGCACTCAAGAAGTTCAGCCAACTCGAAGTCGGACCCGTACAACGCGGCTGCACTGAAATCCACATTCTTGAGAAGTGCGTTTCCGAACGATACTCGCCGAATTCGACATTCGTTGAACGCGACCGCCTCCAGTCTGGCACGCGTGATAGACCCAGAGAAGTCGAGTCTGCTGAAGTTTGATCGCATCACGATTGCATGCGAGAACTGCACGTTCATGAACATGCCGGACGAGTCCGGGTCCCTTGCATCGAGACCAGGCGATTCTGACGAATGGGCGTCGAGGTCTTTGAGTCTTGCATGATCGAACTGCGCACCTTCAAATCGCGCCCCAGTGATGCGTGTCTCTGCCAGCGTAGCATGCTTGAGGTCAGCGCTTTGGCAATCGGCTCCACGCAGATCGGCGCGGGTAAGATCAGCATGTGCCAACTGCGCACTGCGAAGGTCGGCATCTCGCAAATCGGCGCCAACCAGTAAGGCCTTCAAGAGTTTGATATTGCGAAGATCTGCGCCCCGAAGATCGCAGCCCGAAAAGTCCTCTTCACCGAGATCGACAGAATGCGGCGAGCCGTTTCTATCCGTCGGCCGCTGGGCGTTCCACGCCTCTACTCCATCCGGACCTCCGCGGAGGAGATAGATGGCGGTCGCCTTGTCCATTGCCTTGTCTCCAAAGTAACTACTCTGGATACTAGCCGTTGGCGCGGCCCTGCCGCCATCCCCTGCCTTTCCTCTGTGCCCTCCGTGCCTCTGTGGTGAATCCGCCTTCGCCTTCCTTCGAGCCCTTCGCGGCCTTCGTGTTCCAAATCCGTGTCCGCTCTCCGCGCGTTCGCGTTCGGCTTTGCGGGTTGGCGAAAGCCCACGCTGGCGCGTTGGGCCTCTTCCGGAGGCGCATCGCTGGCGCATCGGGCGCGGTTGGCGGATTGGAAGGAAGGCGCCTCGCTTGCGCTTCGGGCTCTGTGGGCGTCAGCCCGAGACCTGCGCCGCGCGCTCGCGCACGCCGCCGATCATCGAGCGGACCTCCTCGGCCATGCGCGAGTTGGGGAAGTCGGCGATAATCCGCTCGCCCAGCCCGGCCGCGTCCTTCCAGCGGTGGTCGCGGACGGCCAGCTTGAAGGACGCGCCCAGGTTCTCCCGCGCCTTGCCGATCACGCCGCGGGCCAGTTCGCGGAAGGGCTCGGCCTCGCCCTCGGTCAGGTAGGCGTCGAGCTCTTTGAGCAGGGCCATCGCCTCGTCGGGCGTCTCGCCCTGGGCGGCGTGCAGGAAGCGGCGCTCGAGGTCGGTCTTGTAGCGGTCGCGGGCGTTCTCGACCCGCTGGCGCAGGCCCGCGGCCCGGGACGAGTCGGGGTAGAGCCGCTGGATGCTCTCGGCGTGGGCGATGCCGTGCTCCCACCGGCGCTGGACGATCAGGCCGTCGAGCGCGGCGATCGCGGCCGCGACGTTGCGGTCGCGGGTTTGCGAGCGGGCCTGCTCTACCCGCTGGCGGAACTGCTCGGCGTCCTCGCGGTAGCCGAAGCGGTTGGCCAGCTCGTTGCACAGCACGACGGCGGCGTCCCAGTCCTCGCTGGCGATGTCCTCCTCGATCGCGCGGACGAGCAGGTCACGCTCGCGCGCGCGGTTGAGCACGCGGCGGGCGTCGTCGGAGAGCGACTGGTATTCCTGGAGACGGTTGACGGCGGAGCGGAGCTTGGTTAGTTCGGCCAGCATCGCGGCCGCGTCGGGGCCGCCCGCCCCACCACCGCCGCCGCCCATGGAGGCGCTCGCGAAGCTGATCGGCGCGACGGCGAGCACGAGGACGATCGCCAGGGCCCCCATCGCGAGGATGCCATCGCTCTCGGTGCGGAAGCCGAAGATGGCCAGCGAGACCGCGCCGACGGCCGCAACGCCGTAGATGAGCGCCAGGCGGGTGATCATCTCGCCGTGCCCGGTGGGCCGGGGAGCGGCGGGCTGCTGGGGAGTGGCGTGGGCGGCGTGGGTGGTGTCGTTCACGGTTTGGCTCCTCGCCTGCTGGCGGAACGTCGGCCTGGGCCGGGGGATTGCCATGGACTGGTCGGGCCGCCAGCCGGGTGGGCGGGCCTGGGAGTGAGCTGCCGGGGATCAGCTGCCCGGGGTGGGGTCGCCGCAGTTGCGCGAGACCGGGACGAGGCAGAGGAAGCGGAGCCCGTCTGCGGCGGCCTTGAACTGGTGCTCCTCGTTGGGCGGGACCATGAGCACGTCGCCGGGGCCGATCGGCCGCTCGGCCCCCTCGAGCAGGACGGTGCCGCTGCCCTCGAGGACGACGACCTCGTGCTCGTAGTCGTGGCTGTGGCGGGGCGAGTGGCCCCCGGCTTCGACGCGGAACTGGCGGAGCGAGAAGTTGGGCGCGCCGTCGTCGCGGCCAACCATCATCGCCATCGTGACACCCTCCGCCCCGTCCATCTGGACGGGCTTGAGGGGCGTGCGGTCAATGTTGCGGATCACCATGGGCAACCTCCTGAGGGTATTGTAACAGGCGACGGAGGATGCCATGCACGCAGATCAGACCCGACAGCCCGACGACACCGACCGGGGCGACACCGCCCCGGTTGTCACCTGCCGGGGATACGCCCTCGGCCCGTTCGAGACCAACTGCTACGTCGTGGGCGTAGAGGGCAGCGAGGCCTGCTGGATCGTGGACGCGGGGTATGAGCCTGAGGAGTTGATCGAGGGGGTCCGCGAGGCGGGGCTGACGCCGCGGGCGTTGATCCTGACCCACGCCCACGCCGACCACATCGCGGGGGTGCGGGAGGTGCTGGAGGCCTTTCCCGGGACGCCGGTCTGGATGCACGAGGCCGAGCGGGAGTGGATGAAGGACCCGCAGTTGAACCTCTCGGCCAACATCGGTCTGGCGGTGACCGCCCCGCCGCCCGATGCGACGCTGTCGCACGGGCAGGATCTCGAATTGGAGGGGACCCGGTGGCGAGTGTTCCACACGCCGGGCCACTCGCCCGGCGGGATCACGCTTTATTGCGCGGATGCGGGCGTTGCGCTGGTGGGCGATTCGCTGTTCGCCGGTTCGATCGGGAGGACTGACTTTCCCGGCTCGAGCCACGAGACACTGCTGGCGTCGATCCGCGAGCACCTGTACACGCTGCCCGACGCGACCGTCGTCCTGCCCGGGCACGGGCCGCAGACGACGGTCGGTCAGGAGGAGCGTCACAACCCGTTCGTCCGGGCGGACTGACGGGCGCGAAGAGCGTGCGGGCTCACCAACTTTGATGAGTGAACGGGCTCAGAAAACCGAGCCGAGGCCCATGCAGCGGCGCCACGCGCTGATCTGGCCGATGTGCATGAAGTTGTGCGGGCCGACCATGAAGTTGACGATCGCGGCGCGGCTGTTGAACCGCTTCCCGAAGTCGCTGTCGAGCCCGTGGTGCGCGGCCAGGTGGGCGTCGCTCAGCCCGCCGATCTTCGCGATCGCGGCTTTGAAACCATCGATGTAGGCCGACATGATCTCATCCTTTGCCGGATAGAGCTTGCCGTCGGGGTCGTCGCGGCACTCCTTGCCCGCGGCAAAGAGCTCTTCGTACCCCTCGGGGGCCGTGATGCCGTGATTCTCGATCCCCGCGAGCTGGCAAATGCGCGCCGGGTAGATCGCGAGATGGCCGAAACAGAAGGCCGGGTGGTTGGTGTCGATGATGCCCTTCTTGCCCTCGGGCTTGCGGGCGAACATCTGCGGCGTGACGTCCTTGACCAGCCCCTCGGCGTAGGCGATGGCGGTGGCGGTCTGGTCGAGAATGGCGGTGGCGAGGCTTTCCATGGCGTGAGGCCCTTTCGTGGTATTCCTTCGGTGTGGGCCGGGAGCCTCTTGTGTTCAGCTCCCGACGTATCGAGCGTAGAGCGCCCGGGCGTGGTCGGGCGAGGCGGTGCCCGAGACGATCGCGCGGCCGTCCCGGAAGACCGTCAGCGTGCGGTCTTCCTGAGAGTCGTTCTGCTCGGCGGGCAGCGTGGCGCGGACCATGAAGGGGGTGGTTCGGACCTCGCCGAGGGCGCTGAGGCGCTCGGCGAGCGAGGCCAGATCGAGCGGCCCGCCGGGACGGTCGGGGGGCGAGATCTGCACGGCGTTCTGGCCGCAGAGTGTCGCGGCGTGCGAGGCAGCGTCGCCGGCGAGGAACTTGAACTGCTTGAGGCCGCAGCAGGGGCAACTCTCTCGCCGGGCGTCCGCGAGGTCGAGCCGGCGGCGGTGGCCGGCCCAGAGGTCGAACTCCAGCAGCGACGCGGGGATCTGCTCTCCCTGACCGAGCATGAGCCTGATCGCGTCCGACGCCTGGCACCCGGCGACGATGGCGACCACGGGGCCGAGGACTCCCGCGGTGTCGCAGGTCGGTTGCGTGCCGGGGGCGGGTGGATCCTCGAAGAGGCAGCGCAGGCAGGCGGTGGACCCGGGCCGGATCGTCGTCTGCATGCCGCGGGTACCGACGACGCCGCCGTAGACGAAGGGGACGCCGTCGCGCACGGCCAGGTCGTTGAGCAGGTAGCGGGTCTCGAAGTTGTCGGTGCCGTCGAGGATGACGTCGGGCCGCCCGGAGGGTCCGGGGCCGGCGAGCAACTGCCCGATGTTGCGGCAGGTGAGGTCGGCGATGTGGGCGTCGAGGGTGATCTGGCTGTTGACCTCGGCGAGCCGTCGGCGGGCGGCCTCGGCCTTGGGCATCTGCTCGGCGGCGTCGCGTTCGGTGTAGAGCGATTGGCGCTGGAGGTTGGTGTGGTCGACGAGGTCGCGGTCGATCAGCGTGACACGCCCGACGCCCGCGCGGGCGAGGTGGTCGGCGATGGCGCTGCCGAGTGCACCGAGGCCGACGATCGCGGCGTGGGAGCGGGCGAGGCGCTCCTGCCCGTCCTCTCCGACACCGGGGAGGATCTGCTGTCTGTGGTACCGTCCGACGCGCGCCATGATGGCATCGTAGACGGGCGACCGGTAGACTCCGAGCATGCCCAGATGTGCCAACGAGGTTGATACCGGGCTGGGGATGGGATGGACGCCGCCCGAGCCGTTTGTGATCCGCTTCGAGACGCCGCGGCTGGTGGTGCGGGCGTATGCGCTGACCGACGCCGCGGCCTTGCTCGAGGCGGTCTCCTCCAGCCGCGAGCACCTGCTGCCGTGGATGGCGTGGGCCAGAGAGGGCCACCAGGACATTGTGGCCAGCACCCACTACATCGCCTCGCAGATCATGGCGCTTCGTGAGCGGAAGACCTTCAACAACGTGGGCATCGGGATCTTCGAGAAGTCCAGCGGCAGGCTGCTCGGCGGCACGGGCGTCCACGGCGTGCACCGTGACACGGCGTCGGCCGAGGTCGGGTACTGGATACGGGCGGACGCGGTGAACCGGGGCGTGTGCACAGAGTCCACAGCGCACGTGCTGTCGTGGGCGCTCGGCGGGCAGGAGTCGGGCGGGCTGGGCCTGCGGCGGATCCTGATCTACTGCTCGGCGGCCAACGCCGCGTCGAGGCGGGTGCCGGAGAAGCTGGGGCTCCGCGCCGAGGTCATGCAGCGGCAGGACTACTTCGTGCCGGGGATCGGGTGCACCGATCGACTCGGATGGGGCGTGATGGCCGAGGAGTGGGACTGCACCAACCACCGATTGCAAGAGCCCTGAGCGTCAGCGCCGGGCCATCGCGCTCTGGCACCCGGAGAGAAGCCATGACCACCGGTCTGCTGTTTGTGTGTCTCGGGAACATCTGCCGTTCGCCGCTTGCCGAGGGCGTGTTCCTGCATCAGGCGAAGGCCCGCGGCCTGCTCGACCGGTTCGATGTCGATTCGTGCGGCGTCGGCCACTGGCACGTCGGCGAGCCGCCGGACCCGCGCGCGCTCGCGACCGCCAAGCGGAACGGGGTGCACCTGCCGAGCATCGGGCGGCAGGTCGACCCCGCGGCGGACTTTGATCGGTTCGATCTGCTGCTGGCGATGGACAACTCGAACCGCCACGCGCTCGTGCGGCTCGGTGCGCCGGAGGATCGCGTGAAGCTGATGCGGAGCTACGACCCGACGCTCGCAGCGGCAGAGGAGCACGAGCTTGAGGTGCCGGATCCGTACTACGGCGGCCCGGACGGGTTCGACCGCGTGTTCGAGATGCTGGAGCGGGCGTGCGGGGGGCTTCTGGACGAGCTCGGAGGCGGGTGAAATTGGGCTTGCAGTTCCCCTCGCCTGCGCGAGGGGCTCGATGCTCGTCACGTCAGCCCGCTCGAAGTCGATCGGCTGGATGCAAGCACAAGCCCGGTCAGAGATCCAGCATGAGCCGCTCGGGGTTCTCGATCGCGTCCTTGATCGCGACCAGGAACGTCACCGCCTCGGCCCCGTCGATGATGCGGTGGTCGTAGCTGACCGCGAGGTACATCATCGGGCGCAGGGCGACCTCGCCGGGCTTGTCGGGGTTCTCGACAGCACGCTTCTTGATCGTGTGCATGCCGAGGATCGCCGACTGCGGCGGGTTGAGGATGGGCGTGGACATCAGGCTGCCGAAGATGCCGCCGTTGGTGATGGTGAACGTGCCGTTCATCATCTCGGAGAGCTCGAGCTTGCCGTCGCGGGCGCGGAGGGCCAGTTCCTTGACCTTGGACTCGATGCCGGCGAAGGTGAGCGTCTCGGCGTTACGGATCACCGGCACGACGAGGCCCTTGGGGCTGGCGACGGCGATGGCGATGTCGCAGTAGTCGCGTGTCTCGATGGCCGGGCTGCCGTCTTCGCCCTCGACGATCGAGGCGTTGACCATCGGCGACGCCCGCAGCGCGTTGACGACGGCCTTGATGAAGAACGACATGAACCCGAGACCGACGCCGTGCTTCTCGGCGAAGGACTCCTTGTAGCGTTTGCGGAGTTCCATGACGGCGGTCATGTCGCACTCGTTGAAGGTGGTCAGCATCGCTGCGGTGTGCTGGGCCTCGACGAGGCGGGACGCGACGCGCTGGCGGAGCGGGGTCATCTTCTTGCGGCTGGTCGCGCGGGACGGGCCGGCCTGGCCACTGGAGGGCGCGGGCTGGCCACCGCCGGTCGCGCCGATGAGGGCTCCGACCGAGGCCTGGGCGGACTGGACGAAGGCCAGCACGTCCTGCTCCCGGATCTTGCCGCCGGCGCCTGTGCCGACGACGCGGGAGAGGTCGACGTTGTTCTCGCGGGCGATGCGCTCGGCGAGGGGTGTGGTGCGGTAGTCGCCGTTGGAGACCGCCGGCTGGGGTGCGGGCGCGGCCGCCGGGCTCTTCGCCGGAGGGGCAGCCGCGGGCTTTGTTTCTGGCTTAGCTGCGGATTTGGCTTCCGACTGGGCTTCGGTGGGTTCGCTGGCCTTGGAGGAGGCTTCGGCGGGCTTGGCGGCCGATTCATCCACGGCACCGACCACCGCGCCGACCTCAACCTCGTCGCCTTCAGCGGCGATCCGCTTGAGGCTGCCGGCGGCCGGGGCGGTGATCTCCATCGTGACCTTGTCGGTCTCGAGTTCGAGGACGGTTTCGTCGCGTTCGACGTAGTCGCCGTCGGCCTTGAGCCAGGTCGAGATCACGCCGCTGGTCACACTCTCGCCGACGGTGGGGATGACGATGTCGGTTGCCATGTTCAGTTCGTTCCTGCTGCGGGCGCGTCGAGGCCGACGGCCCGGTCCGTTCGGTCACTTCGTCGCCTGAGCGACCTTGCTCTTGGCGGTCTCCGGCTCCTCGGTCGGCACCGGTCCGATGATGTCGTCGATCAGTTCGTGCTGCTCGTGCTTGTGGACCCGCTTGGACCCAACCGCAGGAGTCGGGCTCGCCGAGCGGCCCATGTATTTGCCCTCGAGCCCCAGTGTCTCGCGGAGCCGGTCAAGGATGAAGAGGGCACCGCCCGCGTTTCGGGGCTCTTCCTGGGCGAAGACCAGCTCGGCGTTCTTGGGATAGCGAGAGAGGATCTCTTTGCACAACTGGCTGTGGAACGGATAGAGCTGTTCCACGCGGACGATCGCGATGTCGTCGCGGCCGATCTCGTCGCGGCGTGCGGCCAGCTCGTGGTAGAACTTGCCCGCACACAGGACCACGCGGCTCACGGCCTTGCGGTCGCGACCGGCAACGAACTTGGGATCGTCGATCAGTTCGTGGAAGCGGCCGCCGGTCAACTCGTCGGTGGTGCCGGTCGGGATGCGGAGCATGCTCTTGGGCGTGAACACGATGAGCGGTTTGCGGAAGCTCTGCTTGGCCTGCCGGCGGAGCAGGTGGAAGATCTGCGGCCCCGTGGACGGGTGGACGATCTGCATGTTGTCGCCGGCGCAGAGCTTGAGGAATCGCTCCATGCGGGCGGACGAGTGCTCGGGGCCGGCGCCCTCGTAGCCATGCGGCAGGAGCATAACCAGCCCCGACCAGCGTTCCCATTTGGCCTCGGCCGAGGCGATGAACTGGTCGATGATCACCTGCGCACCGTTGACAAAGTCGCCGAACTGCGCCTCCCACATGACCAGCATGCTCGGGTCGGCGAGCGAGTAGCCGTAGTCGATGCCGACGACCGAAGCCTCCGACAGCGGGCTGTCGTAGACGCACATGTGCGCCTGCTGGGTCGCGGGGTCGAACGGTCCTTCACCGGGCTCCCACTCCGGGCGCATGCCGTTGAGAGGGATGAACGGTGCGCCGGTCTTGAAGTCGCGGAGCACGGCGTGGCGGTGGCTGAAGGTGCCGCGTCGGGAGTCCTGCCCGCTCAGTCGGATGGGCGTGCCCTCGAGCAGGAGCGAACCGAACGCGAGGCTCTCGGCGTCGGCGTAGGAAATGTCCTTGGTTTCCGGGAGGGAACGCCGGCCATCGAGCACCCGTTCGAGCTTCGGGTTGACCTTGAACCCATCGGGCACGCGTCCGAGACCGGTGCAGATCTCCCTGAGCATGTGTTCGCTGATCGCGGTTGGTGGCGAATCGAAACTGAACGCCCGCTGCACGCCCGACCACCGGGCGCTGCCCGGGTCGATCGTCGGGTCGTACGGAGAGCTCTTGGCCGCGTCCTGTGCCTGCTCGAGTGTTTCGTCGAGCCGGGTGCGGATGGTCTTCATGTCGCTGTCGGTCAGCACACCCTCGGCCAGAAGCTTCTCGGCGTAGACCTTCATCGTGCTGGGCTTGCGTTTGATCAGACCCGCCATGATCGGCTGCGTGAACGAGGCCTCGTCCTGCTCGTTGTGCCCGTAGCGTCGGTAGCACCACATGTCGACGAAGACGTCCTTGCGGAACCGCTGGCGGTACTCGATCGCCATCTGCGCCGCCGCGACGACGGCTTCTGGATCCTCGCCGTTGACGTGCAGCACGGGGGCACCGGCGACCTTGGCCACATCGGTGCAGTAGCGGCTCGAGCGTGCGTCTTCCGGGATGGTGGTGAACCCGATGAGGTTGTTGACGACGACGTGGACCGTGCCGCCGGTGGTGTAGCCCTCGAGTTGCGAGAGGTTGACCATCTCGTAGACGATGCCCTGGCCGGAGATGGCCGAGTCGCCGTGGATGATCAGGGGGATCACGCGCCGGCGCTCGCGATCGCCGCGGAGCCGCTGCTTGGCGCGGCAGCGCCCGGCGACGACCGGGGCGACCGCTTCGAGATGGCTCGGGTTGCTCGCCAGGGCGAGGTGGACCATCTTCCCGTTACGGAACTGGCGCGTGCCCGAGTAGCCCCGGTGGTATTTGACGTCTCCGCCGCCATCGACGAAGTCGGCGTCCCAGTTCTCCTCAAACTCGGTGAAGATCTGGGCGTAGGTCTTCCCGATGATGTTGTTGAGCACGTTGAGGCGGCCGCGGTGGGCCATGCCGAGGACGACTTCCTCGACGCCGAGGTCGGAGGAGCCCTCGATGATCCGGTCCAGCAGAGGGATCAGCGACTCCGAGCCCTCAAGGCTGAATCGCTTGTCGCCCGGGTACCGCTTGCCGAGAAACTTCTCGAAGATCTCGGCCATCAGGAGTTGGTGGGTGATGTGGACCTGGTCGCCGCGGCTCAGTTCGACCCGACCGCGGCTTCCCTCGAACCGGTCGAGCCACCAGACCCGCTCCTCGTCAGACTCGATGTGGTTGAACTCGAGGGCGATCGTCCCGGCATAGGTGCTCTCCAGGTGCTCCACCAGTTCACGGATCGTGGCCGTGGCACCCAGACCCCTGACGTCGTCCACACGGACGGTCCGGGCGAGGTCGGCCTCGGAGAGGCCGTAGAAGGCGGGGGTGAGGAACGCTGGCCGTTCTCGTTCGCGACCGAACGGGTCGAGCTTGGCCTTGATGTGACCGCGACCGCGATGGGCGGCGATCAGGCGGTCGGCCGCGGCCTGGATCGGAGACTCCGAGCCGGCTGCGCTGCCGCCCGGCGGGCTGCCTGCGCTGCGGGCCAGTTCGAATCCCTGGAAGAACGCCCGCATCTCCGGAGAGAGGGCGTCAGGGTCCTTGAGAAACCGCTCGTACGCGTCGTCGAGATACTCGGCGTTCCATGCGTTGACGGCGGGCGGCACAGCTCCCGGCGGGGTGTTCATTTCTTCCCTCAGCCCGAAAATACCCGATGTCCGAGGCCCCGAACAGCGATCCGGAACCACCAATGACGATCCTAGGCAGAACTATCGGCTGCTCAACGTCCTCAATCCCGGAATCCTGACGGAACCCTCGCTAACAGGGGCCTTCTCGGCCCCGATCGGACCCACAGGTCGACATCAGCGTCAGCCGAACCGGCCGGTGACGTAGTCCTCCGTCTCCTGCAGGCGAGGGGTCTGGAAGATATCTCGGGTCAGCCCGTACTCCACCAGCCGGCCGAGGTACATGAACGCCGTGAAGTCGGACACCCGCGAGGCCTGCTGCATGTTGTGGGTCACGATCAGAACCGTGTACCGCTCGGAGATCTCGTGGATGAGCTCTTCGATCCGGAGTGTGGCGATGGGGTCGAGGGCCGAACAGGGCTCGTCGAGCAGGAGCACGTCCGGCTCGGCGACGATGGCCCGGGCGATGCAGAGCCGTTGCTGCTGACCGCCGGAGAGCCCGAGCGCTGAGTCGCTCAGCCGGTCTTTCACTTCATCCCAGATCGCCGCACCGCGGAGCGCACGCTCGCACGCCTCGACGAGCACCGAGCGTCGGCCCTCGCCGTCGATCCGGAGCGGGTAGACCACATTCTCGAAGATGGACATCGGGAAGGGGTTGGGCCGCTGGAAGACCATCCCCATGCGCTTGCGCAGGTCGATCACGTCCACGGACGGGTCGTAGATGGACTCGCCGTTGAGCAGCATCCGGCCACCTATCCGCACGCCGTCGATCAGGTCGTTGAGGCGGTTGACCGAACGCAGGAGCGTGGACTTGCCGCACCCTGAGGGGCCGATGAGCGCCGTGACCTTGCCGCGGGGCACCGCCATGGAGATGTCGAAGATCGCCTGGGCTTTGGTGTACCAGAGCGAGAACGTGTCGATCTCCAGGATCGGGGTCTCGCTGGCGACCGACGCGTGGACCTCCGGCTTGGTCTCCAGCCCCTGCTGGATCCGCTGGATGATCGATGTGTCCTGTTCGACGCGGGCCTCGGGTGTCGGGGGTGTCGCGGTCATGCTCTGCATCATTGGCAACTCCGGGAGGATCAGATCTGACAACGCGAACTAGAAGTGGCCCGACCCCATTTTGCGGCGCACGCGGGCTCGCAGCATGATCGCCGACAGGTTCAGAAGCAGAATCACCGCGATCAGGAGCAGGGTGCTCGCCCAGACCAGCGGCCGGGCCGCCTCAGAGTCCGGGCTCTGGAAGCCCAGGTCGTAGATATGGAACCCCAGGTGCATGAAGCTGCGGTCGAGGTGGAGGAACGGGGCGTCCAGCGAGATCGGCAGTTCCGGGGCCCACTTGAGCGCCCCGACCAGCATGAGCGGCGCAACCTCGCCGGCACCGCGGGCCATGGCGAGGATCATGCCGGTCAGGATGCCCGGCATCGCCCCCGGCAGCACCACCCGCTTGATCGTCTGCCACTTGGAGGCGCCGCACCCGTACGAGCCTTCCCGCAGCGAGGGCTGCACCGCGGCGATGGCCTCCTCGGTCGAAACGATGACCACCGGCAGGGTGAGCAGCGCGAGCGTGAGCGAGGCCCAGAGCAGGCCCCGTTTGCCGAACGTCGGATCCGGCAGCCGCGACTCGAAGAACCCGTGGAAGTAGGGCGTCGTGACGAACATCGCGGCCACCAGCCCGAAGGCGGCGATCCAGGCGATCGTCGACGTGACCCGCAGCGCGGTGTGTTTGGGTGTGTCGGGCTCGCCCGGCCGCCGGAGACTCAGAATCCCGAACGAACTGGCCGCGATCACCACCGCGAGCCCGGCCGCGACGAGGAACCACCACTGGAACGTCGGCAGTTGTGTCGAGCCGCTCGGCCCGGCGTCAACGTATCCACCGACGGTGTAGCAGAAGAACCCCAGCCCGAAGACGCCGTAGACGATGCTTGGCACGCCGGCCAGGTTGTTGACCGCGATACGGATCAGGCTCGTCACCAGGCCCTGCTTGGCGTACTCGCGCAGGAAGAGCGCGGCGAGCACGCCGAGCGGGACCACCACGATGGTCAGCAGGATGGTCAGCAGCACCGTCCCGAAGATGACCGGGAACACGCCGCCCTCGGTGTTGGCCTCGCGCGGGTCTTCGGAGAGGAACTCCCACCAGCGGGCGAAGTAGAGACCGAGACGCTCGCCCGCCGAAAGGGTGTTTGGTGCGAAGACGCGGGTGATCTGCGAGATGCGCATCGGCTCGTCGGGCAGCGACTGCCGTTCGGGTGCGAACCGACCGGCCGCGGGGTCGCGGATGATGACGCGGTATTCGTCGTCCTCGGCTCGGAGTGCCGCGATCCTGGCCGCGACCTCGGCGTACTCACTCTCGAGTTGGCTCTGGACCACCGCGGCGTCAGCATTAATCTCGGCGAGGCGCTCGGGCGTCATCGTGCCGCCGCCGGGACGCTCGAGCCACACAAAGAGCAACAGGCCAGCTGCCGCGACGACCGCGGCTCTCTGCGCGACGCGGCCAATCGCCGTCGGTTTCGGTCCGGCATTGCGCCCTTGGCGAGAACGCATCACGATCCCGGCGAGGATGCCCACTGAAGCGAGTAAAGCGGCCCACCAAACTGCGGGGTGGACGGCCCGACCGCCGCCGCCCGCCTCACTCCGGCGGAGCTCGATCTCGGCCTGCACCGTCCTCTGGTGCAAGCGGGTCATCGCGGCGCTGTTGGGCCCGATCTCCTCCCGGCGCATCCGCCGGAGTTCCTCACGCCGCTCGGTCGCCGCGGGCATGAGCTCCTGAAGCAACTTCCACGAGTCGTTCGGCCCCTCGGCCACATACCGGCGAGTCATCACGAACGGCTCGATGACCCGCGGCTCGACCTCGATCTGTCGCAGCTGGCGTGTCACACGGATCGGAGTTCCGCCCTCGTCCAGGACCTCTTCGGCCGGCGCGCCGAGCACGGGCGATCCTTTGTCGTCGAGCGGGGCCGGCGACATGGTCTGCACAACCACCGCTTCCGGGAAACCGACGAAGACGCCCCACTCGACGCGTTCGACAAAGAGCGGTTCGTCCGGCCGCTCGGCGGACTCGAGGTCTTCGATCTCGACCCACCGGAAGGGCTCCTGCGCGAGGTCACGGTTGCCGACCCGGTAGAGCCGCCGCATCGGGCTGCCGTCGGAGGCGATGGCATCAGACGCGATCTCGCCGGCCTCCACCCGCGCGAGCAGTTCACGCTTGCGCTGGGCCGATACCTCGAACGCCTCTTCGCGGACAGGGACGCCGAGGAATTCATCACCAGAACGCAGGGTCACCCGCTCGATAGGCAGCGGCCAGAACGCCCTGAGCCCCTCAAAGGCGACCAGCCCGAACAGGGCCGCGATCATGATGATGTTGAACACCAGCGCCGCACCGAGCAGCCAGACCATCGATTCACCGCGCCCGTAGCGGCCGGTACGCCGGACGTGGCGTGGAGTGTCGGTCGGGGATGGTGCGGAGGGGGTGGGCATGGGTGGCGGCACGCTCAGAGCAGGGCGTTCTTCTTCCGGTAGTGCTGGCGCACGATCTCGGCGGTGGTGTTGATGAGGAAGGTCATGATGAAAAGCACGAGACCGCACAGGAAGAGCACGCGATAGAGCGCCTCACCCTTCGGCGCCTCGGGCAGCTCCACCGCGATATTCGCCGAGAGCGTCCTGAACCCCTCGAAGATGTTCAGGTCCATCGTGGGCGTGTTCCCGGTGGCCATGAGAACGATCATGGTCTCCCCCACCGCCCGGCCGAGCCCGATCATCGAGGCCGAGAAGATGCCCGAGGCCGCGACGGGCAGCACCACCTTGATCGCGGTCTGCCAGGGCGAGGCCCCCGAACCGAGCGATGCGGCCCGCAGGTTGTTGGGCACACTGGCGAGCGCGTCCTCGCTGATGCTGTAGATGATCGGGATGATCGCAAAGCCCATGATGACGCCGACGATGAGACTGTTGCGCGGCGTGAAGCGGCCGAAGATCGAGTCGCGCGCGTCGAGTCCCATCGAGGTCAGCACCGATGCCAGCACCGCCGCGAACGCCACGGTGAAGGCGAGCATCGCGATGGGTTGCCCGATCGCGATGACGACCTCCGCGGCATGGGATCCCTCGTACTGCGCGCGCTTCCTGATCAACGCCGCGATTCGAGCAGTGAGCACCATCCCGAGGATCGCACCGACCGGCAGCATCGCCACCAGCCACCCCGGCCAGGGGCCCCCGATCTCGCCGTTGAGCCATCGCCGGATGCTGGGCGTGTCGAGACCCTGCTCGAGCATGTCGGCACGGATCGCGGCCATCGCTTCGTCAGCAACCTCGACCGGCTGCACCACGCCGCCGTCGCGGAAGTAGAGCCCTACCTGCCGGAGACGTCGCTCCTCGTCCGGGCTCATCGAGCTCCGCACCCCGACCCACCCGGGCACGTCGCCGGCGTCAGCCGGCTCATACGAGCCGCCCATCACGAGCAGGTCGCTCGTGGTCGGCCGGAAGAGCGTCCGCTCCAGCGCCGGCCCGACAAACCACGCTGAGCCGAAGCCGACAGCCAACGCGAGCGTGACCAGCACAAACTGGGTCCGCCGGCCGAACCCCGCCCGGATCCGGTTGGGCACCAGCGTCCAGAGGCCCGCGCCGAAGATGATCGTCAGCGGCACCGTGATCATCGAGGTCATGATGCCCGGCAGCAGGTCGCGGAAGATCGGCGCCACCACCATCGCCGCGACAAATCCGAGCACCACCGAGGGCAGCGATGCCATGAGCTCGATCGCCGGTTTGACTGTTCTCCGGACGCCGGGGGAGAGAAACTCGCTGGTGTAGATCGCCGCGAGAACCGCCAGCGGGCACGCAAAGAGCATCGCGACCAGCGTGGCTTTGAGCGTGCCGAAGATCAGCGGCGTGAGGCTGAGCTTGGGCTCGGCCGCGTCGTCGCCCGCTGAGCTCTGGTAGGAGAACGCCGGCTCGGACTGCCCCTCGTAGTGCATGGGGGCAAAGAGTGACTTGAACGTGATCTCCGGATAGCCCGGGTCGTACGCGGCGTGGCTGAGCGTGCCGTCGGCGAGCAGCACCCCGACGGCGTCGTTCTTGGGCGCGATCGCGCCGGCGACCGCGGCCGAGCCGGAGGCCGACGCGAGGCTCACGATCCGTTTCTCGCTGGCGACGTGACAGATAAGGGCCCGGCCCTGGTCGTCGGTGACCACGATCGAGCGGTCGCGCCAACTGGTGCCGATCGACACGATCGAGCCGCCCGGGCCGCGGATCTTGTGCCCCCGGACCAGGTGCATCTGATCCGGCGTCGGAGCGTTCGGGTCCGGTGCGGCGAACCACGCCGAGACGTTTCCGACATCATCGCCGACCAGCAGCGTGAGCGAGCCGATGAGCTTGGTCGCGGTTGCGACAGGTGAGTCGGTGAGTTGGACGGTCTCGGCGAGGACGATCGGCGAGTTGCGCGGGTCCGGGGCTGCGTATCGCTGACACGCTCCGTCGCGCCAGACCGCGTACACATGCGCACCGTCGCCCGACACAAAGATCCAATCCGGCTGGGTCTGGCGAGCCTCAAGCTCGAACGAGTAGCTCGTCAACCGGGTCCGAGGCGGTCCGCCCCCGAGCGAAGTGATGGTGCGGATCGAGGCGTAGGAAGCCGGCCCGCTCTCTCGCGTCGCGACGACGGTCTGTCGTCGCCCGTCGGTGAAGACATCGAGCCTCGTCACCGCGCCCTCGCCCACCTCGAGCATGGTGTGCGGGGTCAGATCGATGCGGGGCACGGTGACACGCACCTGACCGACATCGACGCGTTCGATCAACGCGCGGAATCCGCTGTCCCCCGCCGCCTCCAGCGGCCGGCTCCTGCCGATCGGGATGCTCAACTCGTCCGCCGCGACCTCACGCACTTCGGAGGTGAACCGGACCGTGCCCGTCTGGACCGAGCCGTCGGCAAAGCCCAGCGCGAGCAGCCCGTCGCGTCCCCACCGTGAGATCGCCGAGGGCACCATCCCATCGCCAGCGATCTGTTGGCGGCCCAGCACCTCGCCGGTTTCGAGGTGGTGGGCGGTCAGGACACCGTCGGCGGTCAGGACTACCGCTCCCTGGTTGTACTCATCGAACTGGAGCCCGTGGACGGCCCCTGGAGCCGTGGTCGCGGCGATGGGGACCGGGGCGGCAGGCTCGGCGCTGCCCCCTTGAAAGAGCGGCATGACCACCGCTGCGAGATAGACGCAGATCCCGAGCACGGTGAGCAGGACCGCCCCGCCGCCCACCCGGATCACCGACTCGGCGATACGGTCGCGGCGATAGACGCCCGGCGGCGTACGCCGCACGATCCGGGGCGGCTCCCCGGTCTGATCGGGCTGAGGGGACGGAGTGGTCATCGGGGAGCGGACCGGGCAACGAGGTGCTCAAGAGACGATGTGCGAGGCTGCCGTGACGACGGCCGCAGTGTAGACCCTTGGGGCGACATCGTTGCCCGGCCCGACCGGAACACATCCAGGGATTCAACCGGGTTTACTTGCCGAGCTCGAGGCCGACGAGTTCGAGGTCCTCCCGGGCGATCGCGGCGGGGACGGGGATGTACCCATCCTTGACGACCACTTCCTGTCCCTGCTGAGAGAACACCAGCTTCAGGAACTCGGCCCGGAGGGGGTCGAGGCCCTCGCGCTGGTCGTAGTTGAGGTAGATGTAGAGGAAGCGGGCGAGGGGGTAGTCACCCGAGTAGGCGTAATCGCTCTCCGGCGGGAAGGCTTCGTCGCCGTCTTCGAAGGAGACGCCCAGAACCTTCACGTCGGCCGTCTTGTAGCCGATGCCGGAGTAGCCCATGCCGAAACGGTCGGTCGCGACGCCCTGCACCACCGAGGACGAGCCGGGCTGTTCCTTGACCGTGGCCTTGAAGTCGTTCTTGCCGAGAGCGACATCCTTGAAGTAGCCATAGGTGCCCGAGGCGGAGTTGCGCCCGTAGAGGTTGACCGGCTTGTTGGCGTAGGCGGGATCCTTCACGCCGAGATCGCCCCAGGTCATGTCCGGCCCGGCGACAGAGAACACACGGGTGAGCTGGGGGATCGAGATCTCGTCCAGCGGGCAGTCACGGTGCACGTACACGGCAAGGCAGTCGATCGCCGTGCGGATCTCTGTCGGCTTGTACCCGAACTTGCTCTCGAACTTGTCGAGTTCGGAGGACTTCATCTCGCGGCTCATCGGCCCGAACTGCGACTGGCCCTCGATCAGCGCGGGCGGCGCGGTGGACGACCCCTTGCCCTCGATCTCCGGCTTCACGCTCGGGTAGTGCGTGACAAACTCCTGCGTCCAGAGCGTCATGAGGTTGTTGAGCGTGTCGGAACCGACGCTCTTGAGCGAGCCGAACACGCCCTGCGTCGGGCGGTATTCCGGCAGCTCCGGGTCGATCTGGGCATGCGACATCGTGGCGGATGCCGCGACAACAAGACCGGTCAGCGTGGCGAGGAATCTGCGCATCGGCGGGATCTCCTGCAGAGTGCAAAGAGGCGAGAAACCCGTGACAACCGGGGTGCATTCCGAGCACCGCGGCGACGGTACTGAAGGGTATCTCGCGATCCGGACGGCTTAACAAACCGGGCCCGAGTCCGCACCAAAAGTGTGTTAGAGTTGCGCAAAGGGGGCCGCCAGTGGCCTTACGCCCCGATCTGGATATCCAGCGGGCGGGCCGTCTTGGCGACCACGCCGTCTTTGCCGACGAAGAACGCCGAGAGCCGGACCTTTGTGAGCGGCAGGACATCGGAGGTGGCCTCTCGGATGTCCAGAGTCAGCACATGCGACGCGCCGACCTGATCCCGACGCCGGCTCGATTCCAGCACGAGCGCGGGGACGTCCCACTCGGCGATCAGCCGCTGCTCGGCATCGCGCAGCTCAAACCGCATGTCCCCGTCACTCCACATCGGCAGCGGATACGGGTTGTCCCACAAATAGAACACGATCGGGACGGTGTCCGGGTAGCCGTTGTTGTCGTTGTCCAGAAGGGGGTAGGTCGCGATCGTGATGAGGTTGGGTTGAAGATCCTTGGGGACCGCGATCGGCTTGCGCTGCTCGCCTTCGGCGACGCAGCCCCCCACCGCCATCATCATCGCAGCCCAAAGCACCGGAACCAGAAGCGCCGGCGGCAGCATGCTTCGTCGGCGGGTTGTTTGACCGTGGCTTTGCATCAACAGGTCCTACTTCTTGCCTTCATCGGCTTTGACTGGCTGCTTGGCCTGGATCCGGGTTACGCTGGACCAGTCGATCTCCCCCGCGTCCGACCTCGCGTTGCCCTCCACGGTAGCGGGTGTGGCCCGGATGCGTGGGGCCGTGTAGAAATCGACGGAACCGTCGACGCCCGATCGCTCATCGAGCGGGAGAGGCGCTTCATCCCGGTTGCCATCGACCGGGCCGACCTCGTCGATGATCCGCTGCGGATCGGACAGCTCGTTGATCGCGCGATCGGTGAGGTTGCGGTACCGCTCAACCGCGGGCTTGCCTCCCGGGATCACGTGCGGCGTGAGTATCACCAGCAGTTCGGTCTTCACGTTGCTCTGCTTGGTCGATCGGAACGGGAGCCCGAGGACGGGGATGTCGCCGAAGAACGGGACCTTCCACTCACGAGACTCCTTGGTCGTCTGGATCAAGCCACCGATCACCACAGTCTGCCCGTTCATGACGCTCACGGTGGTGTCCACCGATCGCCTCGTAATGATCGGAGCCTGGACGTTCTCGCTGACCTGTGTAGTACGGCTGGTGAGCGCGGAAATCTCCGGCTTGATGTCCAACTGCACGAATCCGTCCTTGTTGATTGTCGGCGTGACCTCGAGGATGATGCCGACGTCCTGATAGTTCACGCCCGTCGTGACGTTTCCGCCGCCGCTCTGCGTGGTGTCACCGGGCACACCGATGTTCTCACCGACCTGCATCCGGGCCGGCTCGTTGTTCTTGACCGTCACCGACGGACGGCTCAGGACTTCCAGCTTCCCCTGCACCTCCAGCGCACGGATCATCAACTCAAAGTCCACACTCGACACCGAGAGGTTGGCCGCGCCCAGTGCGCTGGAGAGGGCACCGCCCGCGGCAAACGACCCCAGCTGGTACGCATCCGGGCCGAGACCCGTGAGGCCGCCCACCCGGATGTCCGTGCCCCATGTGTTCTCGTCGTCCAGCGTCACTTCCGCCAGCAGCACCTGGATCTGCACCTGCGGCGGCGCCGAGTCCAGCTCGGTGACGATCTGCTCCACCTGGCTCAAATACCGTGGAGAGGCCGAGATAAGCAGCTTGTTGCTCTTCTCGTCCCCGACGACGGTGACCTCCTGCTCGAGCTGTCGCGAGACCGATCCCGCAACGCCGCCGGCACCACCCAGCGCCGCCTGGACGGTAGTGGCCTCCGCATCGAAATAGCTCTGCAGCGTGGTCTCGAGCTCCTTCGCCTTAGCGTTGTTGAGGTGGAAGACGAACTGCTCCCGCTCGTTGGCCTCGATGACGTCGAGATCCATCACGACCTTCCGCACGAGCTCCAGATACTCCTCGGTGCCGGAGACCAGCAGCGTGTTGGTCCGCGCATCGATCGTGATCGAGAGCTCCTGACGCTCGTCGGGCACCGCGGTCACGCTCGAGGAACTCCGCGGCGACTGCGGGTCCTCCGGGTCTTCGCGCTGTCCGGTCGGGATCAGGACCAGCGTGTCGCCCTGCAGCCGGAGGTTGAACAGGTCGCGCAGCACCTCGGCCATCGCCCTCGCGTCGGCGTTGACCAGCCGGAACGTCGCGATTTCGCGTGAGCCGGCTGTCGAGCCGTCGAGATCGAGCAGAATCGACTCGATCAGGTCCACGATCGAGGTCGGCGCGGAGACGAGCACCGAGTTGGTTCGCAGATCCGCGGTCAGGCGGACCTGCTCGCGGATGAAGTCGTCGACCTCGGCCTCGGTGAGGCCGCCCGGGAGGCGGTTGCCCAGCGCGTCGGTCACCTCCTGCCGCAGATACCGGAGCCGGGTGGCCCGGCCCTGGCCGGTCGACCCGGCGAGGCCGCGCCCGGCGAGCACGCCCTCAAGCAGGCGAACCACCTCGAGCGCGTTGGCCGAGGTGAGCTCGAAGCGGCGGACGTCCTGCACGCTGAGGACTTCGCTCTTGTCGAACCGGGCCACAAGCTCGCGGATCGCGTCGATGTCCGCGTCGCCACCTCGCACGATCAGCGCGTTGAGCCTCGTTTCGGCTGTAACGCTGACAGTGTTCTGTCCGCGACGCTCGTTCTCACGGTTGACATACACCTCGCGGATCGACCCGGCGATCTCTTCGGCCCGGGCGTGGCGAAGCTCGATCAACTCCATCCGCCCGCCGCTGGAGATCAGGCCGGCGTCGTCCTGGATGGTGCTGACAAGGTCCTTGACCAGCTGCAGGTTCTCCTCGCTGCACGCGAGTATGAGCAGGCTGTTGGCCGGGTCGGCCAGCACACTGAAGGTGTCCATCGGTGAATCGATCCCCCCGGTGCGGCGGGTGGACTCGATCCGCTCGGTCATGAGCTGCTGGAGGTTCCGAGCCAACGCCGAGACGTCCGCCCCGGGCACCGGCAGCACGTGCAGGCCGACGGTGAAGTTGCTGTTCTCCGCGTCGAGCGAGGTGAGCAGCGACTCGATGATCTCGAACGAGCGCGCGCTCGTCGAGACGATCAGCGTGTTGGTCCGCGCGTCCGGCGCGGCGATCAGACGGTCCTCCGGCCGCAGCACGCCCGCCGCCTCACGCTGGCTGAACACGTCGTTGAGCACCGAGCCGACGCGGTCGGCCGCCGCAAAGCGGAGCGGGAAGAACCGCACGACGTTGCCGGCCGAGGCGAGCTCCACGTCGAGCGAAGACACCAGCTCGCGGACGACCTCGATGTTCGCCGGCGTGCCGACCACGATCAGCGTGTTGGTCTCGGGCTCGGCCTCGACCACCAGGCTCGCCAGCGGGACGAACAGGTCCGATTCGATACGTGCTGCCGGGTCGGTCGGGTCGCCGCCGGAGGCGAGCACCCGCAGCCGGGCCACCTGCCGCTGGAGGCCGTCGGCCTCGGGCGTCGTCCGCGTGCCCTGGATGACGACCCGGTTGATGATGTCCGCGATCGTGCGCGCATCGGCGTGTTCGAGCGACAGCAACGCCGGCTCGACCCAGTTGCCGACCGTGTCGGCGTCGAGATCCCTGATGAGCACCTCGACCAGCGCGACCGCCTCCTCACGCCCCGCGACAAGCAGCGCGTTGGTGCGGTCGTCGACCGACACAGCGATCTCGCCGGCCAACGCCTGGCCCGTCGCCGTCGGGGGCAGGCCCCGGCGTGTGGTGCCCGGCAGGCGGCGGAGCGCCTCGCCCTCGCTAAAGAGCTGGTCGATGATGGACTTGATGCGGTTGGCCGCAGCGTTCTCGAGCGGGAAGATCCGGACCACGACCGCATCACCCACGGGCAACGTGTCGAGCGTGGCGATCAGATCGACGAGCGCCGCGACGTTCGCGGACGTCGAGCCGACGACCACCGCGTTCGTTTCCGCAGCGGGGATGAGCCGGATCGGTTCGGTGAGGTCGAGCGAAAGCTCGCCCCGCCCGAAGCCCCGGTTGAGCCGCAGCCGGCGAACGTGCTCCCGGACCGCCTGGGCCGGGCCCGTCTTGGCGTGCTGCGTCGCCGGATCGAGCATCTCCCGGAGCGTCGCGACAATGCTGGACGCGGCAGCGAGCTTCAGGGGCACCACCGCCATCTCCTGCGACACCTCGCCCGGCTGGGAATCGAGCGCCCGGATCAGACCCGCGACGACCTCCGCGTCCCGCGGGTTGGCGACCACGCCGATGGCGGCCTGGCTGGTGATCTCCACCAGCGTCACCGGCTCCGAGACGATGCCGAAACGGTCGTCGGGCACCGGACGCGTCACGCCCATCTGCTCGAGCATCGCCCGGATCGCCTCGGGGGCGTTGTTGCTCACGGGCACGATCTGCATGCCCGGCGTCGCGGCTGCATCTGCGTCACCCTGTACCGGTTGCTCATCGGCCCCGTCGCCTTGTGGTGGAGTGTCAAACTCGGCGACGAACGCCTTGACCTGCTCAAACACGCTCGGAGAGGCGGAGACCACAAGGGCGTTGCTGCTCCGCTCGACATCCACCGAGAACGGCTCGCCCATTCGCTGGGCAACCGGTGCGAATGCGGTCTGCACGAGCTGGCGCAGGCGCGTGGCGGGGATGGTCTGAAGACGGATCAGCCGCGGGGCGATGGCCACCTCGCTCTGCGATTGCAGCTCTCGCACCAACGACCAGATCTGGATGAGGTCGTCCTCGTCGGCCCTGACGACCAGGGTGTTGGAGATGTCGTCGCCGAAGATCCTCGCCGAACGCGGCCCGTTGCTGCCGGAGATGCTCGCGAACATCTGCGAGATCGAGGAGGCGATCGCGCTGGCGCGGCCTCGCTCGATCGGGATCACCACCGGCTGCGGCAGCTTCACGAATTCGGGCAGATCGAGTTGCTCGACGATCCGCTCGATCCGCTCCAGTTCCTTGCGGCCGGCGGAGACGATCAGCGAGTTGGTCTGCGCCTCGGCCGATACCGAGGGCACACCAGCGGCGTCGATCAGCACGGGCGGGGCGTAGAAATCGCCCGACCGCGGGTCGTTGTTGCTGTTCCGGGGTTGGTTCTGCTGCTGGCGAGCGCGCTCCCGGTTCAGTTCGTCCTGGAGCGACTGGCGGAAGCCCTCGTTGAGCGCGCGCGCCACACTCGCGGCGTCCGCGTGCTTGAGCGGGATGACCACGAGCTGACGCGAGGTGTCGTAGTCCGGCGTGTCGAGCTTTTCGAGCAACGCGCGGATGCTCTCCCACTCGCTGGCATCGGCGCTGATGACCAGCGAGTTGCTGGCCTCATCCGCAACAATGGAGACATTGCGCGCGGCAAAGGTCTTGGCCTCCTGCGCGAAGCGGCCGTAAAAGACCTTTAGAGCTTCGGCGGTCTGGACCGCGTCGGCAAACTCCATCCGGACAAACTCGGTCCGCCGGCTCTCGCCACTGGGCACGTCCAACTCGCGGATGATCTCCTGCACTCGGGCCATCTGGTCGGGCGTCGCGAGCACGCTAATCGTGTTCTCGTTGGGTGAGTAGTCCACCTTGGGCTGCGGCTCTCCGGCGCCGGTTGGCAGGTCACGCAGCAGCGTGCTCAGTGTGAGCCTGACATCGCTGGCCAGCACGTGCTCGAGCTTGATCCGCTTGAAGGTCTGCAGTTCAGTGTTGGGCTCGATGTCGAGGCCCTCGATCTGCTCGGTCACCAGCGCGATCGTCTCGTCCGAGCCGGTCAGCAGCAGCGTGTTGGAACGGGTCACCGGGGTGATCGTGATCTTGATCGATGATGGCAGCGCCTGCCGCAACGACTCGGCAACGTCCAAAGCCCGGGCGTTCTTCAGGGGAATCGACGCGATGTTGACGTCCTCGGGGCGGGGTGCAGCGTCGAGCTCGGAAACCAGCGCAAGCACTTTCTCCATCCGTGCGGGCGGCGCGGAGATCACAAGTGATTCGTTCTCCGGCTGCGGAGTGACGAGCACTCGCTCGTCGGAACGCCCGGTCTGCGGAAACATCGAGAGGACCGCCTGCGAAACCTTGGCCGCGGTCCCGTTGCGCAGAAAGACGATCTCGATCTGGCGGTCGTCGCCGATTTCGGGCGTGTCAAGATCGGCCACCAGCGTGCGGATCAGCTCCATGCTGTCTTCATCGGCGGTGACAAACAGGAGGTTGCCGTCGCGCGAACCAACAACGGACACGGCCTCCGGCGGCGAGCCCTCGGCTCGGGCCCGCTGTCGGAAGAAATTGCCAAGGCTCTGCGCCGCTCGCTGGGCATCGGCGTGCTGCAGTTGGATCGACGCGACCACGGCGTTGGGTCGGCCCGAGACCGTGTCAAGCTGCTCGACGTACGCCGCGGCCTGCTCTACCTTGGCGCCGGGGCCGACAAGGATGATCGCGCGGCTGCGGGCGTCGACCTCGATGGTCACCTTGTCCGGGTCACTCCGTGGTGGCCAGTACCAATAATCGTCATTGCCGCCGGAATCCATCGCGTTCTCGACCACCGTCGCGATGGTCTGCGGGTCGCCCTGGCTGATCGGCATCACCTTGACCACGCGGGCCGTCATCTCCGAGAAGGGCACATCGAGCTTGGCGATGATGTTCTTCATCACCTCCATGGTCTCACCCTGACCCATCACGACGACCGGGTTGAGCCGCTCGTTGAACTCCAGCAGCAGCTTGTCCTCTTGAGGCGACGGCTCGTTGCGGAACCGCCCGCCGTACATCCGCTCGTATTGCAGCTCTCCCGCGAGGTTGCGCAGCGTGTCCTCCAGGTCTCCCACCCGGGCGTTCTCGAGCCGCACGATCTCGAACTTCAGCTCCGCGATCGCAGCAGAATCGGTGTCGTACTGGTTGGCGAGCTCGGTGATCTGCTCAAAGTCGGTGTCGCCGGCCGCGACGATGAGCGTCCCGCTCCGCCGGTCGCCGGTAATCGCCACGCCCTGCTGGTTTGTCCGGAGCCCCGCACGCTGCATCGCCTGCTGGCGGTCACGGAAGAAGGTCGTCAGCGAGCGAGCGACCTCGGCCGCGTCCGCACGCTCGAGCTTGATGGAGCGCACCGGCAAACCGGCGGTTTCGACTGTGTCGAGTTCGGCGACAATGCTGCGAATCTCGGCGAGGTCCTCCGGCTCGGCCCGGACCACAAGCACACTCGAGTTCCGTTCGGCGGAGATCTGGACGCGATCGCGCTTGCCCTGGTCCTTGCCGATGATGACCTGTTCAAGGATCCGCTGCGTCGCCTGAGGATCGGCCTGCTCGAGTCGGATGATGGCCATCTCGAGGCCGTCGTCGGCCTGCGGCGCATCTGCGCTGGTCAGCAGCCTCTCGATCTCCTCGTGCTGTCGCGCCGAGGCGGTGACCAGCATCGAGTTGGTACGGTCATCGGCCACAAATCTTGCCTGTACCGAATCGTTCCCCGCCGCACCCCGGCGCTGGGCGTCGAAGACCGTCTGCAGCGTGCGGCTCAGGTCCGTCGCCTCGGCGTTCTCGAGCGCGTAACGCCGGATCGCCAGACGGTCCGCCACGGGGCTCTGGTCGAGCAACCCGATCAGCGAATCGATCATGCTCAGGGCTTCTGCCGGAGCGGAGACGAGGATGCTCGTGCCGCCCGGCGACGCGGTCACGCGGACCGAATCCGGATCGACCGAGGCGGTCACGGCCCGACCCTTCGTGTTCTCGATGGTGACGTCAAGCCCGCGCACGCGGCGTGCCTGCCGGCCGCGCGGGGTGCTCGCGAAGAGATCCGTGATCGCCCGCTGCGCACGATCGGCGGGGATGTTCTCCAACTGGTAATTCTTGACGGTGACCGAGAGACCCGCATCGAGGCTCGCGATCGAGGCGATCAACGGACCGACAACGTCGAAGTCCATCGAGTTTGCCCACACGATCACCGCGCTGCCCGAGGGATCCGGCTGCACCGCCACCGAGCCCGTGAAGCCGCCAGCATTATTTGGGCCGGACCGCCCGACCTGCCGCACGGTCTGCGTCACAATCTGCGCGATCGCCTGCGCGTCGGCGCTCTCGGGAAGCGTCACGATCCGCACCGACGACGGGTCCGTCGGCATCTGGTCCTGCAGCTGCGTCACGAGGGCCGCGATGCGATCGGTGAGCCGAGGCGAGCCGATGACGACGAGCGAGTTGCTCGCGGCATCCACCGCGATGCGCACCACCGGCTCGTCCTGCGAGTCGGTGGCCTCTTCCGGCTGGGCAACGGCCATCGACACCAGCAGCGCACGCAGCGTCAGAAACTCACCGGCCGCGTGCTGCTCCGAGGGGGTCTCCGCCCCACCACCGCCGGCCGCCGCGCCGTCCTTCTCCTGGCTCCCCGCGTCGCTCCCGCGCTGCCCGCGTGCGGGGCGAGCGGGCCTGTCCGGTTCGGGGGTCGGGGTCGGCTGTCCGAGCAGTTCCTCGGTCGAGATGATCTCGACCTTGACGCCGCCCTGCTGCTGCAGGAGGCGTTGCAGCGTCGAGGCCATGAGGGCCGCGTCCGCGCGGGAGCGATCGACGGGGATCATCCGCATCTGCCGTGCACTGCTGATCGTCGCGCGATCGAGATCATTGGCCAACTGCTCGATGATCTTCATCTGCGAGGTCGTCGCCCTGACGATCAGCGCGTTGCCCTCGGCGTCCACGCGGACCACCGGCGGGATCGCGACCGAGGCGTCCTCCTCGAAGACCGCGTCGATGTTGGCCGCCAGCGCCGTCGCGTCGGCGTTCAGGAGCGGGATCACCCGCACCAGCCGCTCGCCGCCGTCTGGCCCGTCGGGCGCGACGTCGAGCTCACTGATAATCTCCTCGGCCAGCGCGATTACATCCAATGGTGCGGCGATGACGAGTGCGTTGAGACGCGGCTCCGCGGCCACACGCACCACGTCGCCCTCGGCCAGCGACGGCTCGCGCGAGATCGCCATCCACCGGTTCCACTCCGGCACCATGTCGAGCGCCGATTCCTTGGTCAGGATCTGCTCAAGAATCGGCGCGAGTGAGTTGGCCCGTGCGTGCTTGAGCGAGATCGTCCGGACCGCCATGCCGTTCGGCTCGACCGTGTCGTCCATCGCCCGGACCAGCGACTCGGCCTGCGCGACCCGCTCGGCCGAGCCCGAGACGACGACCGTGTTGCTCGTGGGCTCGGCGGTCGCGACCGCCCGCGGCTCTCCGGGCTTGAGCCCGGCGGAGAACGCCGCCTGCAGGGCCGCCGCGACCGAGTCGGCGGAACCCTGCCTGAGGGCAAAGAGCCGCACCTGCACCTCGCGGCCGGAGGGCCGATCGAGGGTGGCGACCAGTTCCCTGATCACGGGGGCGAGCGGGCCTGGCGCACTGATGACCAGCCGGTTGGACTCGATCTCGGCGGTGATTCGCGGTGCGGCAACGGCGATGCCGGCCTGCTCGGCATCGCGCAGCGGCTGCGGCCAGCGTGAGCGATCAGACGCCAACGCCTCAACCGTCCGCGCCACCGCGTTCGCGTCGGCGTACTCCAGGTCTACCACCGTCAGCTCAACATCCGGCAACGAAAACGCCCGGTCGTCAAAGTCGGCCAGGAGCCGCATCGCCTCGGCGATCTGCACCTCGCTGCCGATCGCCACGACCGACCGCGTGCCCGGCTCGGCGGAGAGTTCGAGCCCGCGGCGTTCCTGCGGCAGGGTCTCTTCCACGACGCGCGAGACCAGCGTCACCAGCCGCGCCGGGTCGGCCTTGCTCGGTGTAAATGTCGCGACCTTGCGGTCGGTCATCTCCGCCGGCTCATCGAGCCGCTCGATGATCGCCTTGGCCAGCTCGAGCGTCGCCGAGGGGGCCGAGACAATCAGCCCATTGGTGCGGGGCTCGGCCTCGACCCGGATCGTCGGCTTCTGGAATAGGTTGGGATTCCGCGAGTACCGGAGCTGGTAGGCCAGGATCCGCGGATCGGTCTCCTGCTGCTCCTCGAGCAGACTCTGGACGGTCGTGGCGATTCGTGTCGCGTCGGCGTGCTCGAGTTTGAACGTCTCGACGCCCATCTCCTCCGGATCGTCTGGACGCACGTCGAGCGGGGCGACGAGTTCTTCGACCCGCTTGAGGTCGGCGCTGGCGCCGGCCAGAATGATCGCGTTCGACCCGGCCGCGGCGATGATCGTCACGTCGCCGCCTCCGGGAAGTTCCATACTCGGCACCGCCTGAGTTAGCGTTCGCGAGACCTCGGTCGCGTCGGCGAAGGTCAGAGGCATCACACGGATCGTCCGCCGGCCCGCAGCCGCGGCCTCGGTGTCCAGCGACCGAATCAACTCCTCAGCAATCTGCTGGATCGACGCCGGGGCGGTGATGATCAGCGTGTTCGACGGCCCGTGCGAAGCGACGTCGAGCAACGACTCGACCGCGTCGACCGAGCGGCCCTGCCGCTCCTGTTCGTCACGCAGACGCGTCGCGAGCAGGTCGGTCAGCAGCAGCTGCAGTTGCTCGGCCCGCGCGAACTTGAGCGGGTACATCTTCATCGAGGTGTCCGGCCGATCGGGCGTCTGCCCCAGCGAGTCCAGAACCTCCTCGACGTGCTTGAATACCTCGGTCGGCCCGCTCACGACGAGCGTCCGGGTGGTCGGCTCGCTGTTGATCGTCACCGGCGTGCGGCTGCTGGCGCGCAGCGCCCCGCTCGAGGACAGGTCCTGCAGCGTGCGCGCGACCATCGCCAGGTCCGCCCGCTCGATGCGGTAGGTCCTGATCTCGAGGTCCTCGCCCATGTTCTGCTGGTCGAGGCTCGTGACGATCTGTTCAAACCCGGAGAGCCGCTGCGCCGGAGCGTCCACGATGAGCGAGTTGGTCGCCCGGTCTGCGCGGACGAAGACCTCCTTGGGCTGCTTGAGGTGCGGCATCGGCCGGCCGCGCGAGTCGTACGGCATCGGCGGCTCGGGGAACATCTCGTCGATCGTGCTCGCCAGCTCTTCGGCGCGAGCCCACGACAAGGGGAAGATGCGGATCTCGCGGCCCTCGGCGTCCATCGCCTGTGTCTCGTTGAGCTGGCTGACGATCTGCTCGATCTCCGGCAGGACGTCGGGGTGCGCCGAGACGATCAGCGTGTTGGTCGCCGCGTCGGCCTGGATGTCGACCGGCTTCTTCGTCCGCTCCTCAACGGGGCGTCCGGCGTAGGACTGCTGCAGCACGACCGCGAGCCCGCTCGCGTCCGTGGTGCGCAAGCGAAGGATCCGCAGCGGCGGGCGCTCGCCGGCCTGCTGGGCGTCCACCGAGCGCACGAGCTGCTCGATGATGGTCAGCTGGTTCGGCTGGGCCGCGACGAGCAGCGAGTTGGTCGCCTCGATCGGCTCGAAGACCGGCGTCGGGCCACCCTGCATGGTGATGGACTGGTTGGCCGCGACCATCTCTTCGAGGAACGAGATGATGTCGGTCACCTTGGCCAGCTTGAGCTCGAGCAGCCGCACCTCGCGGGCCGAGCCGGTCTGACGCTGGAGCTGATCGATGATCGCCGAGAACCGGTCGAGCCCGTCGAGCGAGCCCACGATCTCCAGCGAGTTCGAGACATCGTCAACCGTCACCTCGACCGGCTGGGCCTCGGGGAGGCCGGCGATCTGCGCGTTGTAGATCGTCATCGCCCGGTCGCGCACCGTCAGCGCGGGCACGTTCGAGATCGGCACGATCCGGAGCGAACGCTCGACCGGCACCGCCGAAAGGCTCTCGAGGATCTCCTCGACCTTGGTGAACGTGAAGTCGTCGCCCGCGACGATCAGTGTGCTCGAGCGTGGCTCGGCCTCGACCATCACCTTCACTGCCTGCTTGCCAGGCTGGGCCGGCATCGACAGTGCGCCCTGCCGGGCCAGACCAGAAAGGGTCGAGGTGATCGTGTTCAGATCGCCCTTGACGACGCGGAACGTCCGGAGCTCGGCCTGCGGCGGCACCTCGACGCGGTCGAGCTGGGCCGCGAGTTCCTCCAGATCAGGAATGCGGTCGGTCGGCGCGTCGAAGATCAGCGAGTTGCTCGAAGGATCGGCCGAGACGTTGACCTCCTTCTTCTCCTGCAGCCACGGCATCGGCCGCCCGAACCGATCGGCCGGCATCGGCGGCAGCGGGTAGAGCTTGTCCATCGCCGACGCCACGTCCGCCGCCTTGGCGACTTTGAGCGGGAAGAGCTTGGTCGTCCGCTCCGGCTCGGCCTGGCCCTCCTGGTTCAGAATGTCGATCTGCGACTTGACGTCCTCGAAGAGCTCCTCGTGGGCGGTCACGATCAACGTGTTGGTCTGCGCCTCGGCCTGAATGTTCACCGGGCGGGCCGTCCGCTCGGTCAGAGGACGGCTGTCGTACCGCTGCTGCAGCAGTCTCGCGACGTTCGTCGCGTCCGCCGCCCGCAGCTGCAGTAGCCGCATCGGGGGCAGGTCGGAAGGATCCGGGCGGTCCAGCCGCTGGATCATCTCCGCGACGAGCTGGTGCTGCGCCGCCTCGGCGGTCACCACGAAGGAGTTGGTCCGATCAAGCACCGTGATTGTCGGGTCCGGGATCGCCCGCGCGGGGTCGATCGAATCGGCCGACGCCAGCAACTGCTGGAGCGGCGAGAGGATGGACGAGGCCTCGATGTTCCGCACATCGACCACGCGCGTCGTCCGCACCGGGGGCACGAGCTGCTGTACCTGCTGCAGCACGCTGGTGAACTGCTGCATGCTGCGGCTGTCGGCCCACACCAGCAGGTTGCCCGAGGCCGCGTCCACCTGCACCTCGACCTCGACCTGCTCGTCCTCTTCGAGCCCCTTGTTCATCTGTTCCAGGAGCGCGATCGCCCGATCGCGGATGTCGGCCGGCTGCCCGTTCTGCACGCGGATCACCCGGAAGTCCCGACGCACGAGCTCTTCGGTGTCGAATTGCGAGATGAGTTCTTCGATCACCGCGAACTGCTCGGCCTCGGCCCGCACGATGAGCGTGTCGAGCTCGTCCAACGCCTCGAACGTCGGCGCGACGTACGGCGTGCCGTCGTCGGGCGTCAGCAGCGGCCGGGCCAGCCGCGTCAGCCGCGGAGCCAGCTCGCTCGGCTTGGCCATCGCGAGCTGGTAGGTGCGCGAGACACTCCGCGCCACGACGCGCTGCTCGACCTCGTTGAGCCGACGCTCGAAGCGCGAGATCGCCGCCGCGGAGCCGACGATGGTCGCCGTGCGAGACTCGGCGTCGAGGGTCGCCGTCACCGGCTCCTCAACACCCTCGTTCGTCAGCTTGTCGAGTTCGAGAGCGCGATCGATGACCGTCTGCGGGTCCGCCGAATCGATCCGCACTATCCGGACCTCGGTCTTGACGGATGCCGGCCGGTCGAGCCCGGACAGCAACTGCTCGAACGTCGCCACATCGGCGGTCGGGCCCGAGACCAGCAGCCCCGTGCCGTCGGGCAGCACGCCGTAGCGGACGACCTGCTGCTGCCGAACCGTCAGCATCCGTCGGACGATCTGCTCGGCCTGGCTCGGCTCGATGTGCTCGAGCACGATCGCGCGCACAACCGTCTCCGGCTGCGCATCGCGGGGCTCACCGGTCGCCGCGGCCGGATCGATCTCGCCCACCAGTGCCGTCGCCTGCAGCACAAGCGCCTGCGCACCGATCACCGTGATTTTGTTGACCTCCGGGAGAGGGATCACTGTCGGCTTCGACTCATTAGGCACCGACGAAAACAGCGCATTGAGCGTCTTCGCGGCTTCGTCCGGCGTGATGGTCTCGAGCACGAACGTCAGCATCTGCTGCTCGCCGGTCAGCCCGCCCCCCGGCACATCCAGCACCTGGATCAACTGCTCAACCGTGTCGATGCGGTTCGCCGACCCGACCACGATGACCGAGTTGGTCCGCGGGTCGGGCTGCATGTTCAGCCCGGCGACATCGATCTGCTCGGCAACGGTCCGGTTACCGTCCTTGTCGATGAACACCTGCTGCATCCGCTGGCCGACAAGTCCCTTGAGCGCCTCGACGACGTCCTTCGCCTTGGCGTGATGCAGCTTGAAGACCTGGAATTCCGAATCGACCGGACGGACCGAATCAATCGATCGGACCAACGACGCGATCCGCTCGCACTGGGCCGCGGTCTCGACCAGGATCAACATGTTCTGCGCATCGATCGGCGTCACCGCGCCAAACTCTGCCAGAAGCGGCTTGATCTGCTCGGCCACCTGCGTCGCCCGCGTGTTGTCCAGCGGGATCGTCATCGTCACGATCATGTCCGGCGTCACGCCCGCGGGCAGCGCGTCGGCCGTGACCACACGTGAGGGACGGCGCACCGAGTCCTTGATCGTCGCGAGGTAGAGGAAGTTCTCTTCGCGGCGGAGCGACACGCCGTGGAGCATCAGGTTCATGTTGAGGATTGAGAGCGCTTCCTCGAACGAATACGCCGACCCTCCCACGAACGTCATCGTGCCCTTCGGCGGCTCGGCCTCGCGGATTACCGGAAGCCCAGTCTCCCTCGCAAAGAAGTCGAGCACCATCTCAAACGGCGTGTCCTTGAACTGGAAGCTGATCTGCGGGTCATCCGCCGGTTGCGGCTCGGCCGGTGCCGCTGCCGCCGGCTGGACGGCCTCGGCCACCGGCGCCGCCTGCGGTGCCGCATCTTCAGTCTTCGGCTCGGTCGCCGCATCCTGGAACGCCAACGCCGATGCGGCAGAACCTGCCGATGCGACCAGAGCGGCGATAAAAACGGCCCGCGAGCGGACTCGTGCGTGCATGAGAGACTCCTTTCGAACGACGGACACGCCGTGCCCGCCCGGCCGACTCCGCGGCCTCTGAGCTAGTGCGCACTATACCGGATTCCGCCACAGCGTGGCTACTCCAGCAAGTGACGGTCTGCAAGGGTTTCGTTCAGGCTCAACCGATACCGCGCCTCACCGATCCGGAACACAACCTGTTCGGTGTTTGCTTCCTCCAGGGTTGCGTCCAAGATGCCCTCGCCAGGGCGCAGGAGCACCGCGGTGCCCGTCGTGACGTTCTGCATCCACGCCAGCATGCCCTGCGCAGGGCTCCCGCTCACGCCGGTCAGTCGCCACTCGTGATAGGGCGGCGGCTTCGGCTTGGGGCGAGGCTGCTTGGCCGGCGGATCCTCCGGGTTGGCCTTCGCGACAACAACCTCCGGCGCCGTCGGCGGCGGCTTGGGGAGCGCAAAGACGTTCCGCTTCACGATCGCCGCCGTCGCCGCGAGATGCGGGGCGTCCGGGTCGAGGATCGCCGGTGGCTCTACCTCCGCGCGGCCCTCACCGGTCTCTCGCGCGTCAGCCGGAGCAAGATCGGGGAGCACCGCGGTCGTCACCCCGACATTGATGTCAAACATCACGCCCTGGTTGCCCTGCGGAGTGAGCGAGAAGCCCCGCACTCGCCAGATCCACGGCTGGGTCTGTGCAAGCGCCAGCAAACGGATCGCAGCCTCCAGCGTGCCGCTACCGCGGATCTCCGCCTCCATCACATAGAGATCCGGCGCGACAATGCGCTCGTCGTTCTGGAATGCACGAAACTCGGAAACCCGCTGCAGGACCGCGGGATTTCGGACCGCGGTGAGTGTGCCCCGCGGGCTCACGATCGTGGCGTCCTTGACCAGCCCCGCACTCGCCGCCATGCGGTTCAGGCCCGAGCGGAATCGCGACTCCACCACTTCGGCGTCGTAACCGAGCGTGGCGGTCGCAAACGCGTTGAGCTTCTCACTCACCGCGGGCCGATCGTCCAACCACTCCTGATATCCGCTGATGCGTTCTTGGTAGGTCGCCAACTGCTTCTGCAGTTCTCCCTTGTGCCGCAAGAAGTGGAGGTAGTACGCCGTGGCGCCGGCCGCGATCATGCCGACGATCATGACCATGCCCAGGATGACCGCTTGCGCGCGCTTCATGACGCACCCCCCGGCTTCTCAGAAGCGGGCTCGCCATTCGTGCCCCCCACCGCCATCGGTTTCTTGCCCGAGGTCTTGAGCACGTACTCGAACTTGCCCGCGACGTCGGCGCCGCGTGTGCTGAGCTCGTACACGTTGTCGGCCACTACATCGGCCCGCAATTCATCGGCCACCTCGCGCGTCGCCGCGCCCGCAAGCGTGAAGCTCGCGCCGCCGCTGGCCACCCACTGCCCGCCCTGCAGCGTCTTGGCTTCGGACATCGCCCCTCCCTCACCGACCGTGAAGAAGCCGACACCGGACCGCCCAACCCCGCTCAGCGATTCGAGCCTCGCCAACTCCGCCGGGGGCAGCGCCTGCGACAGGTAGTACACGTGATCGAGCCAGTCCACGCTCGGCTCGCGGAGCTTCTCGATGTGGTTCACCCTCGCCTCGGCACGCAGCTGGCGGATGTACTGCATCGCGAGCGTGTTGCTCTGCTCCTTCGTGCTCTTGATCCTGCCGTTGAGCGCCCGCAGCTGCTGATCGGCGATCACCCAGCCGCCACCACCGAAGATGATGAACCCGAACGCGGCCGCGAGCACCGCCTGCCGGAGCTGCGCCGAGGTGTCCGGTGCCTTCCTCGGGTTCGAGAAGTCGTACGTCGAACGATCGATTGCCGCCCCGACCATCAGCCCGATCAGCGGCGCGAGCACCGCACGGGCCTGGCTCTCCATCTCGGAGGGCAGTTCCACCGCGTTGGGGAACCGCACCGTCTGCCAGGGCAGGCCGAGCTCATCGCCCAGCGACTTGCCGACCGACTCGGCCATCGCGTCATCGCCAAGCACCGCGATGCACACGATGTCCCCGGACTCACCCGTGCCGCGATACCCGACCCGGGTCCGCTTGGCCTCGACCGCAACCCGTTGTGTAAAGGCCGCCCAGCCCGCCAGTTCCGTCGGGGGCTTGATCTCCACTGCGCGGGAGAACACCACGCGTCCCTCGGCCACGATGCCCAGTTCCACTCCCTGCGCTGTCACCGACACACCCAGCACGGGCCCGTCCTGCGTGTACGAGAGCTGAGCGAAGAGCGTCGCCGACCCCTCGCCCCGCAAGGCAACCGAGCGAAGCCGGAGCTTCGCCTTCTTCGCCACGCCCCGCGCGTGGGCGACATAGTCACCCGGCAGCGCCGCAGCGAGAAGCTCCGTCGGATCGCCCTCACCGCTCCCGGAATCCGGCGAGTTGAGCCGGACGTAGTCGATCGCCGCCCCCTGCAAGGGCATCGTCAGCTGACGGGCCATCTGCAGTTGCACCATTCCCGCGAGGTCGCCCTCACGGCCGCTCGCCGCGGCGGGGAGCGTCAGCCGCTTGAGCACCACGCTCGCACGCGGCACCGCGATCACGCACGCCTTCGCCTTGCAACCCGCCTCCTTGAGCGAGGACGCAACCCACTCGGCGACACCCTCGGTGTCCGATCCGTCGATGCCCTTGGGCTGCTCTGCGGCGAGCCAGCCGCGGACGCGGACCCGATCCTTCTGCACCGTGCCCCACACCGCGCTCAGCCGCTCGCCCTCGTGGCAGAGCACCACCAGGTTTCCTCGGATTTTCATGATCCACCAGCCTTCCGTGTCGTCCAACGCCCGATCCGTCGATCCACCGCGCCCCCGCTTGCCCCGGCAGACGACTCGCCCGCCGATGCCTCACCGCCGGCTTCCGATGCTCCGGAAACAGCCGCCCCGCCATCCCCCGCATCCGGTGATCCGAAGTCCATCTCGTCTCCAAAGTCCAATGCCGCATCCAGCGACGCATCATCACCGACCGAGGTTCCTGACGCAAGACCGTCCAGCGAAGGCGCACCCCCGCCCAGATCTTCTTCTTCCACCGCACCAGCCCGCAGCATCGCCAGCACCGGCTCCAGCAACGTGACTTCTCGCAGATACGCCACCCGCGGCCGCGACGACGCCACGTCGATCACGGCCTCCACCACCATCCGGTGCAGCAGCCGGTCAAGCTCCGGCGGCTCGTCCCACGAGGCCGCCAGATCGTCCATCGTCATCGGGAGGCTCTCGTCGAATCCGCCGAACCCCTCGCCAAACCCGGCACCCTCGCCCGGCATGATGCCCACCTCGATCCGCACGCGCCACTGCATCGACCGCGCTGTGACCCAGTCCGCGGCCTCCACGTAGGCCTCGGGCTCGATCAATCCCTCCTGCAGCAGCCACGTCGGCAGGATCCTCGACTCTGCATCGATCATGCCTCGCATGTCCACGATCGCCGCCGCCTTCTCCGGCGTGATCCCCGGCACACACGCCAGCACATCGGGCCCGGCGCGATTGACGTCCACGCGCCCGGCGAGAAACTCATCGTCGGTGGTGGAAAAGACGTCAAAGACCGTGCTCCAGCCCTCCGCGTCCACCCCGCGATCAAGCAACACGCGGGCCAGTTCGCTGTCGTTCTTGAACGTCTGGCCGCCGTCGATCAACTGCTTGACGAGCTGCGCGACGTTCGCGTCGAACCGCTCGATGATCGCATCCTCCAACGCGTCGGACCAACCCTGATCCAGATTCACGCGGAGCTTCCCGCGATGCTCGCGCTCGCCCTGCACTCCGACCTGCACATTGGGATCAAAGCTGAACACCGTGAGGTAGTCGCCCATGCCACCGCCTGAGGCCACCGCGTCAGCAAACCCCGCGGCCGCAGGCGCCGCGACGCCGAAGAGCCCGTCGTCCTCAGCAAAAGCCGTCCCGTAGACCATGTCCGGCGTGACGCCCTCGATGCCCAGCAGTTCCTGGACGCTCCCGAAAGGCTGCGCCGCGCGGGCCTCGACGATCCGTGCCGCGATCGTCTCATCCAGCCCCGGCACCAACGCGAGCATCTCGGCCGTCGCCGTGTTGAGGTCGAGCTTCGCGTTCTCTGAGGCCACCAGCGACGCGCTCTCCGGGTCGAGGTCGAGCAAGCGAACGACCCCGCGAGTCCCGTCGTCGAGTGTGAAGAGCGACCATTCCTCCGTCAGTTCGGGGTCCAGCCCGTCCAGCAATTCCTCCCGCTGCTCCGCGAGTTCGGCCATAACCGCCTGCACGCCCGACCACGCCAACGCCCGAGCCTGGGTCCGCTGACGTTCAGATTCGGTCGAGGTCCCCGCGGCGTCAGCCGACACCAGCACCGTCGCCACGATGATCACCCCGATCACCAGAAGCATGAGCACCGCGAAGATCGCGCTGCCCCCGCGGCAGGCCCCAAACCCCGTACGACGATCGCTGCGAAGACTCACGACGATCGCCCCTTCCACTCCGGAGCATCCGGCACGCCGATGATGCGCACGTGGTCGGCCTCCCGGGGCACCCACCCAGTCTCGTCCGCCTCAAGAGCAAGATCCGGTTCGAACAACCCGGCCGGACCGAACGGTTCGAGATCCTCCGGCTCCTGCGCGTCCACCTCCGGCGGCCGCTCCGCCTGGATCCCACGACCCGCCGCCGCGAACCAAATCGAGACCTCGACCGCCACCGGCAGCCCGCCCGCCGAGACGCTGTCGTACGTACCCGCCCAACGCCGGCCGTCGGAGTAGCGAAGCCGCACACGCTCGACCCGCCCGAGCACCGGCTCCGGTTGCGGTGACGAACCGCTCATCCTCCCGACAGCCTGGGCGACCAGCGTGCATGCTTGCCCGGGCTCATCGAACATGAACGTCAGGGCACACGCATCGCCAACCGCCGCGTCCCCGGCGAGCATCGGCCACACGCCGCGGTTGATCACCGTGAGCGATGTTTCGTTCCCCTTGACCCCCGCAGCGCCGTCCGGACCGACCGCGACCGCGTGCATGATGGCCGATTCGAGCCGCCCCAGCACCAACGACGCGTCGCGCTGTCGGGAAGCGATATCCAGCAACCGTGCGTGGCGCGAGCTGACCTGAAAGAAGAACGCCGTCACGCCCACCGCCAGCACGGCCAGAATCGCCAGCGCCAGCATCACCTCGATGAGCGACATTCCCCGGCCCAGAGCCGGAACGCCGCTCGTTCGTGATGGTCGCCGGACATCCACCACTTAGCGTCCTTCTCCCTGCGATGCCTCCACCGCCATGTCGTCCAGTTCGCCGACTGTGTCTGCGTCCTCGTCGCCGAGCCGTACGAGCTGATGCAACGTGTACGACGCAACAAGCGACTCACTGTCAAGCCCCGCCCTCTTCACCACCGTCACCGTGACAAGTGTGAGACCCGGGAACTCCGACCGCATGGTGTCGATCTCCACTTCCCACATCGAGTCCTCGGGAATCGTCTCGGAGAACCCGCCCGGCACCGACTCGTCGAATGGCCCCTCGCTCACGAGCGGGGGCTCCCAAGCCGGGACCGGACCGACGAGGCTCTGCACGGTTCCCAACCCCGCTTCGAGTTTCACCATCGTCGACAGTGCCAGGTCAACCGCCTTGGCCCGATCGCGCGTGCGCTCGGCCGAGGAGAGCCCCCTGTCGAGCGCGCTGAGCACCGCGGTCGCTGTCATCACGAAGATCGCCAGCGAGACCATCATCTCGAGCAAAACCCAGCCGCGCGCCGTGTTCGGAGTCATGGCCCGCCCCCCGAAAGATCGCCGCCCGTGAGCGGAGGCACGACAACCTCTTCGCCGCCTTCTTCCACCGGCGCCTCGGCGAACGGATCGACCGTCTCGATCTGCATCTTCCCGGTAAGCGGCCGCATCCGCACTGACCGCTGACGCCGCCCCTCGTCGGCGGTCAGAAAGAGCGTTCGGCCGGGCCGTGCCGAGCCGTCGGCGAAGAAAACGCCGAATACCCAGCGCCGCGGCGACTCGCCCGCGCCAGGGCCCGCGCCGAGCCCGAAGTCGTCGTCCTCCTCCGACTCGGGCACGACACCGAACAGTTCCTCGGCAGACACACCGTCAGACTCTTCTTCAGGCAACGACGCCACGAGCCGCTCTTCCCGGATGTCTACACCCTCAAACGACCCCACCTCGACGCGTTTGCGTCGCGGCAGTTCTTCTTCCGGCATCTCCTCCGGCAGGCCGTCGAGCGAGCCACGACCCAGGACCGCCTCGATCTGCGCCGGCTCGATCGGCTCGGCGTACAGCACCCACTCGTTGCCGTTCCTTTCAGCGACGAACACCGTCATCTCGCCGTTGCGTTTCGCCTCGGCCCCCGCGATCGCCGCGCCGAACCGGATCGCGCTCGACGCCCCGTCGAGCTTGCTGCCCGTCACGCGTCCAACCAGAGTGGGAATCAGGATCGCGCTGATCGCGGTCGCGAGCAGCACAACAACCATGATCTCAATAATCGTGAACGCGCGACCGCGCATGGTGTGTGTCCGCCGGGGCTCCGCCCCGCTGGTGCCAGGTCCAACCAGACGATTCAACCGCCCGAGGGAGGCGGCGGCATCATGTCGCCACCAAAGTCACCGTCCTCGGAATCCCTGCGCCAGGAGACGATGTCGTCGCCCTCGCCCTGCTCGTTCTCGCCGTTGGGACCGAACGACCACAGGTCGTACTCGGTCTCATCGCCGCGGATGCTGGGGAACGCGTACCCCCACTCGTTGCCCCACTGGTCCTTGGGCGTGGGCTCGTCCATGTAGCCCTTGCCGAGGTACTTGTTCACGTCGGCTTCGGGATCGAGCGCTTCCTTGTCCCACAGGACCGCGATGCCCTCCTCCTCCGTCGGCCAGCGGCCGAAGTCGAAGTTGAACTGCTTGAGGCCCGACTTGAGGTTGTTGAGCTTGATCTGGGTGATCGAGATATCCGCCTGGTCGCGACGGCCGAGCACCGCGACCCCCACGATGGCCGCGAGGGCCAGAACGATGGCGATCACGATCATGACTTCGATGAGGGTGAAACCCCTCGCGCGGGTCTTGCGCTGCATCGGTGAGCTTCCTTTCTGATGCGAACCAGTCAAATCCCCAGTTCGCAGACTCCGTTCTCGTCAGCTGTCGTTTTCGGCCGGAGACCGTTCTCCGGCCTGACATTAGTCGATACTAGCATAGCGATCGCGGGACCGCAACCCCCGTGTGATACACGCGACACCCGAATGAAGTTCAGATGCGGTCATGCAGGTCATCCGCGCCGCGGCCGTCGCTCGGCTCACTCGCCGATCACTCTCCGAACTCCGCCTGGAACTTCGCTTCCGATTCATCGGTGCCGGCCAGCACGATCTCGCGGCCGGCTTCGAGCGTCGTCGTCGCCGGGGGGTTGATCAGGATCGAGCCACCGTGGTCCCGGAGCGCCACGATCGTGCACCCGGTCCGCTCCCGCACGCCGCATTCGGCGAGCGTCTTGCCACTCAGCGACTTGGGGACGGTCATGCGGAAGATGTCGAACCCCTCCGTCACCGTTGCGATGCGGTCGCCGCGGATCTGGTTCAGGATGCTGTTCGATCCCATCGAGGCGTACGAGTGCACGAAGTCCGCGCCGGCACTGTGAAGCGTCTCGGTGTTCTGCTCCAGCGTCGCCCGACTGATGATCTGGATGTCCTCCCGCACCGACCGGCAGTAGATCGTCAGATAGATGTTCAGGCTGTCGTCGTGGGTCGTGACCAGCACCGCCGGCGCGTCCCGCAGCCCCGCCTTGTCGAGAATCTCCGGGTCCCGCACGTCACCGATGATGCCCTGCTCTCCCGGAGGCACACAACTCGGGTCAAGATCGACGATCCGCCAGTCGACACCTCGCTCGGTAAGCGCCCGCGCCGCCGACGACCCGACCCGTCCGCCGCCGAGGATCAGCACAGGCTTGGTCGAGACGTTGTAGATCGCAAACCCCTCGTCGTAGTTTGTGAACTGCTCGGCCGAGCCTGCGAGCACAAGAATCGTGTGCTCCTCCACCACCGAATCGGGCGTGGCGTGCTTGTACTCGCCGCGCTGCCAGAGCCCGATGACGCTGACTCCAAGCTCACTCATGCGGTTCTCGCGCAGAGACTTTCCGACCAACGGCGTGCGGTGCGTGTTCGCCTCCGCGATCAGGAGCTCGTCCCACCTCCCGACCACATGCGTCATCGCGTCGCCGCCCACCATGCACCGCGCAAGAGACCGGCCCATCATGCTGCCGAGTTGCAGCACACGGGTCGCGCCGGCGTGCGCCAGGATGGTCGCGGCCGTCGGCCCCGTAGCCGTCGCCACAATGGGCACATTCGGCGACACTCGACGCACCAGAAACGAGACGTTCGTGTTGACGACGTCGTCGTTGGTCGCCGCGACAAGCCCCGCGGTCTCCGCACGCGCAAGGCGATAGGTCTCCGGGCTGTCCAGCGGCCCGAACATCACCCGCAGCCCCATGTCGTGGTGCTTGGAGGCCTCCTCGAAGTCCGGCACGATCAACACATACGGAACCCCCGCCTTGTCCAGCCTCCGTATCAGCGCCGTCGTCACCGGGTTGTAGTCGGTCAGGATGACATGGCCCCGCGCGTCCGCGAGCACCTCCCGGGGCGTGCGTGCCGCGGCCTGCGCCTCGACCCATGGCGCATAGAAGAACTGAATGATCGTGAACGGCAGCAAGATGAGCAGAAACACCACTCCGGTCACCAGCACCAGAATCGAGAACATGCGCCCAAGATCACTCTCAAACGTGATGTCGCCGAACCCGAGGGTCGACATCACCGTGAGCACCCAGTAGAACCCGGTCACCCAACTGTGCCGCTGCCCCTCGTGCATCATGATGAAATGGAACAGCACGCTGTAGAGCACGATCAACGCAACAAGAATCCCGATGAATTTCACCAGCGACCGGATGTTCCGCTGCGTGCGGCGTTCGCCGATGAACAGAAGGATCTGGGTGGTGCTGAACTTCATGCTGCCTCGTGCATCGTCCCGGGCCAGTGCCCTGCGGGACGCAAAACTCGCTTTCGGGTTGCGGCGGACGGCTCGTGACGCGCAGCCGGAGATCACCGATCGAGACTACTTGATATCGCTCAACTGCGTCAGCGGAAGAATCAGCGAGACCGCGATGACGAACACGATCGCCGCGATCGCCGCGATCAGCAGCGGTTCGACCAGACGGATCAGGTTGGTCAAGAGCCGCTCCACCCGCACCTCCACGGTGTCGGCGATGCGGATCAGCACCTTGTCCAGGTTGCCCGCCTCCTCGCCCACGGTCAGCATCTCGATCACGTCGGCCGAGAACAGGCCGGACTTGCCGAGCGAGGCGGCCAGCGGCTCGCCCGCCCCCACTTCCTCGCCCGCCTTCTCGATCGCCTCTTCCAGAACGATGTTTCCCGCGGCGGTCCGGGCCGTCGCGAGCGCCCCGAGCATCGGCACGCCGTTGCTGATCATCGTCCCCAGCATGCGCGCAAACCGGGCCACCGCGATCGACCGCACCAGCGGCCCCACACCGGGGCACCGCAGGGTCAACCGGTCGATCGCCCGCTGCACCGCCGGCTTGCGCTTGGCCAGCACAAACCCCACAACGCACGCCGCCGCGACTCCAAACACCACCGGCGCGTAGTTCGACGCGACGTTGGCGACCGCGAAGACCATCTCCGTCACCGCCGGCAGTTGCTCGATGCGGTCGAACATCGGCCGCACCTTCGGGATCATCACCGCGAAAATCACCACCAGAATGACCCCGCCCATGCCCACGAGCACGAGGGGATAGACCATGCTGCCGGTCAGCTTGCTCCGCAGCTCGGCCTGGGTCTCGACAAACTGCCCGAGCCGGGCCATCGCGTCTTCGAGGAAGCCTCCCTTCTCGCCCGCCCGGATGATCGCCACATGCGTCGGCTTGAAGATGTCCGGCCGCCGGCTCATCGCCTCGCCCAGCTCGTCACCCTCCGAGACCGCGGTCGCGACCTCCCGGAAAACCGTGGACACCCGCTGGTCCTTCTGCCCCGCCAGGACGTGCAACGCCCGAAGCACCGGCACGCCGGCCTGCAGCATGTCGGCCAGCTGGATGTAGACCTCCGCCAGCCGCCGGGCGCTCAGGCCCTTCCGCCCGAACGACACGCGCTCCGGCTTCTCCTGAATCTGCACCGGAACGAGCGAACGGCCCTCGAGCTCGGCGAGCACCGCCTGCTCATTCTGCCCGTTGAGCACGCCCGCCAGGCGCTTCCCCGACATGTCGAGAGCTGTGTACTGAAATCGCGGCATCGCGGGTCTCTCTCCAGGGCCTCTCAGGCCGGCGTGTCCTCGCCCTCATCCAGCCCCGCGGGCACCGGCTCGGCGAGCAGACGCTCGATCTCCGCGACGAACTTCGCGTCATTGGGCGCCGTCTGCGGCTCAAACCGCTTCACCACGTGCCCCGTCCGATCGACCGCGTACTTCGTGAAGTTCCACGTCGGCGCTCCGCCCTCTTCGGCCATCGCCTTGGTGAGCTTGGCATAGAGCGGATGCTGGTCTTCCCCCAACACGCTGATCTTGCTGAACATCGGGAACGTCACGTCGTAGGTGCCCGTGCAGAACTCCAGGATCTCCGCCTCGGTCCCCGGCTCCTGCCCGCCGAAGTTGTTGGCCGGGAAGCCCACGATCACCAGCCCCGCGTCCTCGTACTTCTCAAAGAGCTGCTGCAACCCCTCGTACTGCGGCGTCAGCCCGCACTTGGTCGCGACATTGACAAAGATGACGACTTTGCCCGCAAACTCCTCGAGCGCCACCGGCTCGCCGCGGATGTCCTTCAACGTAAAGCCAAGCACGGCGGTCGGGTCCTTCGCGAACTTGTCCACTTGGGCGTTCTCCGGTTGAGCGTGCTCCGCGGCGGGAGGCTGGGGCACCGCAGGCACGAGTGGAGCCGCGGGCGTCTGCTGCGCCCCAGCCGGGCCAGCGAACGCACCCATCAGACAGACAAAGACGCAGGATGTTGTGCGAGCGGTGTGATTCATGCCTTCATCCTATCGGCCACCGGCCGCGGGCGGCGGCTAGGGGGCGATGCAGGACACATCCCGCGACGGTCGAGCTATCGTTGCGGCGTGACCACGCTCCTGCGACGCACAACCCGGTTCGCGGTCCGCCCGGGCGGCAACGAGGCCCCACGCGGCATCAACGGCTACGCCGGCAGCCCCCCGATGACCGGCCTCTCCCCCTTCATCGCCTGCACCGTCGAGTGCCGGGGCGAGCCCGACCCGACCAGCGGCTACCTCATCAATATCAAGGCCATCGACGACGCCGTGCACGAGGCAGTCCGCCCGCTGCTGGAGCGAGCCATCGGCCAGCCCGACGCTCCCGACGCCGACCCCGGCACCCTTCTCGCCTCGTCGCTGCTCGCGCTCGAGCAATCCCTCCCCGTCGACGTCACCGGCCTCACACTCGCCCTCTCGCCGTACCATGCCCTCTCGATGACCACGGACCAGACTCACCTCGCGACGATCCACCTCCGCTTCGACTTCGCCGCGGCCCACCGGCTGCACGTCGCCGAATGGGACGACCAGACCAACCGCGACTACTTCGGCAAGTGCACCAACCCCAACGGCCACGGGCACAACTACCAACTCGAGGTCCGCGTGGCCGTGCCCGCCGCAGCCCTCGGCCGCTTCTCGACCGACGCCCTCGAACGCACCGTCAACGACACCGTCATCAACCGCTTCGACCACAAGCACCTCAACCTCGACACCGCCGAGTTCGCCGACGGCACCGGCCTCATCCCCACCGTCGAGAACATCGCCCGCGTCTGCTACGACCTGCTCACCGAACCGGTGAGCGCGCTGGAAGCGGGTGCCTCACTCCGCTCGGTCCGCGTCTGGGAAACCGACCGCACCAGCAGCGAATACCCAGCCTAACTCGCGCGCCGCACAATCCCCACCAGCCGCCGTTCCATGGAGCCCTTCTCGCATAGAGCCCCTCGCGCAAGCGAGGGGACACGCTGCTCGATCAAGCCGAAGACGCCCGCCTGTATCTCCTCCTCACGCCGACAAGAACACCCGCTCCCGGTGATACGCAAGGGCCTCTGGGTCCGGGGCGAACCGGCAGGCGGGCCGGAGCGACGCACCCTCAATGTCGAGCAGGGCCCGCCGGTGGAAGGGCGGCGGGTCGTCCACCCGCAGCCGGTCCGATACCCGCACCCGCAGAGAGTCGTCCACGGTGATCAGCCCGCGGTCAAAGGCGCGGTCGTACAACGTGTTGAGGAGGATCCCGTTTCGCGGATCCGCCCGCCGCCGCGTGTCCACGCTCCACGGGACGATGTGGCTGGCGTTCAGCAGTTCCGGCAGGGCCACCCCGGAGATCGCGCAGCGGTGCTCGTAACTCGTCGCCACCGCCGCACGAAAGAAAGACTGCATCCGCCGAGCCCAGACCGTCCGCTCTTCCTCCGTAGGCCTTTCCGGGGACCGCTCGGGCAAGTTGAGATCGGCCTCGGTTTCCTTGCCCAGCCGCCGCGCATAAGCCGCTTCGGCCTCGGCCGCGATCACCTCGGCGTTCTCCTCAAACGCCGCGAAGAGCGCCCTGTCCGCGGCACTGGCGTTCCCCAACCCCTAAACCGCCCGCGCCTGCTGCTCCCGATCAAGGCTCGCAAAGTTGCACGCCTTCATCGCCACCGCCGACGGCGTCCACCCGAGTTGCCGCGACAACGTGACGATCTCGGGATGGTACTGATGCAACCGCCCAAACGGCGTCCGGCAGTACAACCGCAATGCACAGAGCAACTCCTCTCGCGACCAGGGGACCCTAATTGGCATGTGATGCGGTGTATCGCGCAAAGGGGGCGAGGCGGAGCGAGATGGCATCCACGGCGACATTCCATACCGATCGCACGGTGGTACCAACCGCGAAGGGGAAGGAGAAGTCGTCAGTTCCTCTACTGGGCAAACATCCCGCGTTCAACCTCGATGAGAAAGGCCTCTTGCCAAACATCGTTCTGCTGCCGGGCGGCCTCGAGCGCCGCTTGGACGTAGTCCCTTACTGCCGCCTCCACGCTCGGATCGGCGCACAGAGCGTCGCGAAGAACAATCAGTCTTGCATCGAGCTGGTCTTTCCAATGCGGATCAGTTGAAGATGCCATGGCGTTGATCTGCTCAGTACAGGCCTTGATGATCCAGCCGAAAGCGATGGAATCGGGCGGTTGGTCTTCTGCGAGCACCTGCAGTTCGTTCATCTGATCGCTCAACCTGTCGAGGGGCGTCTCGCTCTTACCAAAAGCACGCAAAAGCACGGTGGCGAATCGATCGCGGATCGCCGGGTCACTGGGGTAGCGTCGCACGAGGGATCGGAGGCGGTCGACAAACTCGACCTCCGGATCGCTGTTCGGGATCGCGCCTGCGTGAGCTTTAACCAGAGCAGAGGCGAGCTTCTGGAGGATAGTGGGATCGTCGGGGTGGTCTCTGTTGAGAGCCTGCAGTTCGTCGATACGTTCGATCAAGTAGTCGACTCTTGGCTGCCCTCTGCTGACCGACGCGTTGAGTCCTGCGGCGAATCGGCCGGGGATTGTTGCGCTATCGGTGTGTTCTTTGTAAAGTGAACGCAGCTCTTCTAGCAAGTCCAGCGACCAGTCTGACTCGGGCTCACTATTGTTTATGGCGGCCACAAGTCCAGCCGCGAGGCGATCGAGCAGGATCGTGTCGTTCGCGTAGTCGCGGGCGAGTGCCCGAAGATTCTCAAGGCGCCCTCGAGCAAGGTCAATGTCGTTTCCGCTGCCGGTGACGGCGGAAGTTAGCGCGACCGCAAGCCGGTCGCGCACAACCTCGTCATCGGGGTATGCCCGAAGCAGTGTGTTCAACTCCCGGATCGAGTCGTCGGTGCGGCCCGATCGGCTCGCGCTCGCCAGCCCTTCTGCGAACGACGCCCTCACACCCTTGAGTCCATGGTGCGCCTCGTATATGGCTCGCAACACTCCTAGCTGGCTATAGATAGCGTTCGCAGCCCGTGCATCGCGTATGCTTTGCACCATTTCACTAGCGGCGGTTTCAGCAAGGGAATGGTCGAGATCAGAGAGCCTGCCTACGGCGTGGAGGCTAGACGCCAGACGCACGACCGAATCGCGGTCGGCGCGGCGTGCCGCGTCTCGGAGTTCTGCAATGAACTCCGACGCCGGATCGTTCCTGTGATCCTCGGCATCATTCTGCTCGGTGCACGCAATTGCCTTCTCAACCTGTCTCACAACAGCGTTGAATGCAAACTCGTCGGCCTCTAGCCCGCCCTGCTTGGGAATCGATCTCTTGAGTTGCTCCAGATAGACTCGAAGCGGGTCGCGGGTGATCTCGGGCGCGGGCAACCGAAGGCGGCGGATCAGAGTCTCGATGACGTCGGTGGCTGTGAGTGTTGGCCGATCCTCTTCGGACTGTGCTCCGCCTAGATCAGGCGAGTCGCTGGTGGTGCGATCGTCGAGCATCTCGCCTGGTTCGCTCCCCGACACGCCCGCGGGCGAAGGGCCGATCATACGGAAGTTCTCGTGCGTGGTCAGCCACTCCGGCAGGCTCGCGACGGCAGCCTCGTCAAAGCAGAACCAATATAGGTTGTAGGGCCAGGTCCGCTCCTCGCAGCGTTCCTTAAGAGCTGCCATGATGACATCGCCCTCCCAACCGGAGTATCCGATGACAATGGGCGATTTTTGGCCCAAGAGGCGTCTCATGAGGCCGAGCATGCCGTGCGGACCGGCCTCTGCGGCGGCCGCCCGCGTTTCATGGCCGAGATTGCGAATGTCGTAATTCCAGTGCGTGCCGTGGACATGGACGAGTTGTATTGCATCGTGGCGGCTGGGGCGAATGCGGGCGGCGGCGGCCTCGTGGTCACAAATAAGAAAGTCTTGTCCAAAGAGCGTGAGGCCGCGTGCTATGAGATCGTCGAAGTTTGGCGTGACGACAATGTCGGCGACAAGGTGTGATTCGAGCAAGTGGACCAGACGGAGTGTTGCGTGAGAGACCTGAGCGGATTTGATCAGGCCATGGAAAAACTTCTGCCGATCCATCGCAGATGGGTGTGCCTTCTCGAGCCAATAGGCATAGCACTTGATAGGGTCATCTGGCGCGCCGCCCAGATCGCAGCCGTCAAGACTGGCCTTCTTCCTGCAGATGTCGGTGATCTCGTTAGCCAAGCAGATAGATGGGGTAGAGAGACCTGCACCGGCGATGAAGAAAAATGGGTGACGGCCGCGGATATCGGTGTCAGCATCAAGGCGCACTGCTTCACAACTCTGTGAAATCTCCCTGACCGCGGTACTGAGGTCGATTCTCGCCATGTCCGAAGCATACCGCAAGGTAGCCGCTTTGAGCACTCTGGAGCCGCTGGCCAGCGGGTGCGATGTGCGGTCCGGGTCGAAACTAGCGGCGGATGGTCCGAGTCACCGGCCAATTTGGGTGCCATCACTGTTGGTCACCCTGCTCTCACTCTCCCTTCTCCTCCCTACCGGCGGCGAGTGGCACAGGGAATGCCCTGCTGTGCTCTCGGTGTTTCTGTAGTGGTACTGCTCTCTTCGCGCCGTTTGTGCTCCTCTGCCATCGCGCTCTGCCTTGCTGCCCTCCCGAGGGTCGGCTCCGTGGGCGGGGCCGAGCCCACTCTGTCGCAATGGGCCTCCTCGATCTTGTTCCTCGCCTCTGGGTCCGCAGCGGACTTGGCGGTGAAGTCGGGCTCCTCGGTTGGGCGTCGGGCTCTGTTGGGCGGTCATCGCGCCCGCGAGGCACCGCATGGTCGTTCTTATTGGACGACTGCGCAAGCTCGCAGACAAGGTGCGGCCGCCGCCCGTATCGCCGGTACAATGAGAGACGTATGACCATCGGCACCACACTCGTTGATCTCGGCCTCATCTCCAGCGACCAACTCCAGACCGCGGAGGCCGAGCACCGTTCCACCGGCGAGCGGCTCGACCGCGTCCTTGTCCGCCGCGGGTTCCTCTCGCGCGATCAGGTCCTCGAGTCCCTCGGCGAGCACTTCCACATGGCGGTGGTCGACCTCGCGACCGTCGAGGTCGAGCCCAAGGTGCTCGAGACCTTGCCCGCCAAACTCGTCTATCGGCAGAGTTGCGTGCCCATCGGCCAGACCGCCGACCGACTCACCATCGCCACCAGCGACCCCTTCAACCTCGACGCCCTGGACGAGCTTCGCCTGGTCACAGGATGCGCGATCGACCTCGTGCTCGCCGACGAAGACGAGCTGCGCAAGTTCATCCGCACCCACTACGGCGTGGGCAGCGACACGCTCGACCAGATGTCGGCAGACGCCGACGCCACCGCCCCCGAGGCCACCGACTCCTCCACCGCCGGCGAGATCGAGCAGGCCCAGGAGGCCTCGGTCATCAAGCTCGTCAACGACCTGCTCATCGAGGCGGTCAACGAGCGCGCGACCGACGTCCACATCGAGCCCTACGAGCACGAGCTCAATGTCCGCTACCGCATCGACGGCGTGATGCAGAGGGCGAACGTCCCCCCCACCATCCACCGCTTCGGGGCCGCGATTGTCAGCCGCCTCAAGATCATGGCCAACCTCAACATCGCCGAGAAGCGGCTGCCGCAGGACGGGCGCATCACCTTCCGCTACCGCGGCGAGCGCGGCGGCATGCAGGAGTTCGACCTGCGTGTCAGCGTCATCCCCATGCTCTTCGGCGAGGGCGTGGTGCTCCGTATCCTCAGCAAGACCGCCGTGCTCATGAGCCTCAACGAGTTGGGCATGCCCGACACGGTGCTGAGCCGCTGGGACAAGCTCATCCAGCGCCCCCACGGCATCCTGCTGGTCACCGGCCCGACCGGCTCGGGTAAATCGACAACCCTCTACGGCTCGCTCAACCGCATCGTCAGCGACGAGATCAAGGTCATCACCGTCGAGGACCCCGTCGAATACCACGTCCCCGGCGTCAACCAGATCCAGGTGCACGCCCGGGTCGGCCTCACATTCTCCGCCGGCCTGCGCTCCATCCTGCGTCACGACCCCGACGTGGTCATGATCGGCGAAATCCGCGACCGCGAGACCGCCGAGATCGCGGTCCAGGCCTCGCTCACCGGCCACCTCGTCTTCTCCACGCTCCACACCAACGACGCCTCCGGCTCGATCACCCGACTCCTCGACATGGGCGTCGAGCCCTTCCTCGTCGCGTCCTCGGTCGAGGGCGTCCTGGCACAGCGGCTCGTCCGCCGCGTCTGCGAGGTCTGCGCCGAGTCCTACGAGCCAGAGACCGCCGACGTGCCGCCCGACTTCGATCTCGCCAAGGGCGCGACGCTGACCCGCGGCACCGGGTGCCGCGCCTGCCGCGAAACCGGGTTCCGGGGTCGCCTGGGCATCTACGAACTGCTCTCGATGGACGATGAGCTCCGCGAGATGGTGATGGAGAGGGTCAACGCCCCCCGCATCACGGCCGCGGCGATCAAGAACGACCATCTCCACACGCTCAAGCAGGACGGCTACGCCAAGACCCGCGCCGGCCTGACCTCGATCACCGAGGTCATGCGCGCACTCGCTGTCTGAGCCCGCGCCCGCTCACCGCACCGGCGGGATCTCCGCCAGCGGCGTCGCCGCCTCGTCGAGCGCCGAGGCCTCTGTCGAGACCACCAGCGTCGTCCGATTCACGATCGTCACGAACCGCATCGCCATCGTCCGGTCGCCCTCCGCCGGCGGCGCGTTGTCAACCTTCAACGCCAGTGTCGCCGTCGCCCGCCCGGTCGAGTCCCGCGTCCAGACCAGCCGCCGCCCGAAGAGCGAACCCAGCGCGCGCGCAACGTCGCGGTCCATCGAAGACCTAACCAGCGGGAGTGCCGCGACGACCGTCGGGGCGTCGCCCGTGTCCGCCTCACCCTTCGCGCCGGCCGCCCAGAGCCAGACCCGCCCGTCGAACGCACGAGCGAGCCGATCGACAGCCGCAGCCTTGGTCAGCCCCCACGCCTCGAACCGTTCCCGGGACGAGATGGCCTCAGACGCCGGGTCCATCGCGAGCACCAGATCCGCAATCGCCACCGCCACACCGACGCGGCCCTCGCCGAAGTCGAGCTCGACCGGGTGCCCCCTCGCTGCCTCCGTGTCTCTGGTCGGGGCATCGTCGATCACCGCCAGCGGCGTCGCCCGCCACGTCCCCGGCACCTGACCCCGCGACTGCGAGAACAGCACCAGCGACAGCTGGCCCGGGTGCTCCCCGTCCTGCGACGGCACGATCGAGAGCCTCGCGGTGCGGGCGTTGTCGATCTGCAACGCGTCGAGCACGCGGCCGCGCACCGTCCGGCTGAACGGGTGAGGCGACTGGCTCCGGAACAGATTGCAATCAAACGACAGATCGAACGGGAAGACACCCGCCGCCCCAACACTCGCCCCGACCGGCCGGAGTGTCAGGCCCGACGCGTCCTCCAGCCCGAAGCTCCAGGTCGCCCCCCGCTCGCCCCCGAGAGCCTCGGCCACCCCCGCCCAGTCTTCGTGCTCGTCCCACCCGAGCCAGTCCAGCGTCCCGGCAGCCACACGACGCAGCTGGGCCTGCGCGCGCGAGGGCGTGGCCCCCAGCGAGAGCATGCCGACCGGCGGTGCCGGCTCCGCCGCCTCCTGCGCGTGCGCCCCGCCGCCCGCCATGACCGCACAGAAAAAAGCGAGCGCGACCCGCGTCGCGCCCGCCCGTTTGGACTTCGTTGTACTGCGTGCTCGCTGCATACGGCGAGCGTATCAGGATTACCGCTCGGGCAGAAGTTCGATCTGGCCCGGGGCGAGGCTCCGCAGCCGCGGGATCGCCGTCAGCGTCGCGGTCATCTCCGCGACCGGATCGACGAACATCGACCGCCGGGCAGCCTCGACGAGCCGCATCGGCTGGGCTCTCCAGTCGTCGAGCCCGAGGCGCATCTCTTCGTTGGCGGCCCCGGCAACGCCCAGCCCCACCACCATCAGCGGCAGTGCCGCCGACGCGACCCCCGCCGACCCGCCGGTCTGCACCCACAGGCTGCGATCGCCGAACGTGGTCGTCACCAGATCGTCACCCGCCCACCGCGTGATGTGCACCGAGGGGACGGCGTTCTTTGCCAGATCGTGATAGAGCGGCACGATCATCCCCGGCTCCCGCGCGCCCGCGTCGTGCGGCGAACGGACCATGTTCGAGATCCCCGATCCCAGAAGCGTCAGCATCGGATAGCCCGACCGGATCGTCCGCGCCGTGTCCACGAACTTCACGCTCGTCGCGCCCTCGCCGTGCCCCTTGAAGACCGAAGCGAACCGCGGGTTCGAAGTCAGGCCGCCGTCGCCCTTGCCCATGGCCTGCCGGGCCGCCGCCACCGCCGCCTGCGGCGTCGGAGCCGCGATGAACCAGTCGTCGGTGAACGCCATGCTCAGCTCCAGCGGCACCGGGAGACCCGGGAACCGGAGCGTGATCAGTTCGGCGCCCGAGCTGTCCGACCACGTGTCGAAACGCACGTACTGCGCCGGCATGTCGGCCTCTTCCATGATGACCCGGTTGGCCATCGTCGTCAGCTTGTGGATCGCGCCGCTGAAGGCGTCCTGATCCTCGATCGTCATCATCGCGACCGCCGAGAGGAGCGAGCCGCCACCGGTCGCCTCGGCGTTGTAGAACGCAAACGTGCCGCCCAGTGAGTGCAGGATGTCCTCGACGAGGTCCACGCCTGTCATCTCCTCAAACGCATCGAGCGCGTCGTAGACCGGCAACCCGTACCCGGCCATCTCCTCCAACGCGTTGTCGAGCGAGTCGAAGTTGGCCCGTCCGATCGTCACGCCGAAGGCGTCCGCCGGCACCGCGTTCAGTTCGGCCATCGTCAGCGGCGTGGTCGGCAGTGACAGCGCATCGGCCCGCGCCGCCGCGTCGTGCATGACCATCCGGCTCATTGACATTGTCGCGGTCGAGCCCGCCTGGAACCCGATCCGCATCGCGCCCTCGCCGAGGAACCCCATCTGCTCGACCCTCGCCGCGACATCACGCACCTGCGGGGCCTGTCCGCCGGCCATGTTGGTCACGATGCGGCTCAGCGGCGTGAGCGCCGAGAAGTCCATCTGCATGCTCATCACGCTCTCGAACCCGCGGGCATCAACCAGATCCACGGACGCGGCGAACACCTCGTCCGGGTCGTTGACCGTCCCGATCACGATCTCGTACCGCCAGCCGTTGGCCGCCTCGCGCGGACCGAAGCTCAACAAGCCGAACGGCAGCATCATCTCCTGCATGTGATCAAACCGTGTGCTCGCCTCGAGCGGGATCTCCACATCGTTCTCTTCGGCGATCATGCCGACGATACCGAGCACCGAGTCGCGGAGCTGCTCGACCTCCGCCTCGTTGGCGCACTCCACGCTCGCGACGAACCCGTACCCGAAGAACCCGCCCGACGGGTTGTCCCCGTCGTAGAGCAGCGCCACCCGGGCCGGCTTGGCGATGGTGCGCAAGAACAACTGCAACAGCCCCGCGGCCTCCGGTGGCATGTCATCGATCTCCCCCGGCAACTCGCCGACCCGGTCAGGCAGCATCGCGATCGCGCGAGCCAGACCCCGGTCGCGGCTGTCCACCAGCATGCGATCGAGCCCCCGGTGCTCAAACACGAGAAAGGGCTGGGCCGTGGTCTGGGCGGTCGCCGGCGCGACAATCGCGCCCGAAAGCATCATGGCGCACCCGGCGCTTGCGGTGAGAAGGCGTTGCATGGTGTCTCCTTCGGTGTCCCGTGACTGATCTGAGGCCCGAGCAACCGGGCCGGCCTGGCGAGCTCAAACAGGGAAATCGATCGAATCCCTCGCGTGAGTCTATTTGGACCCGAGGGGTCCGGCTTTCATATCGGGTCCCGCGACGTACCATCTTGGCCCCGTGGAGCCCCCCGCCAAAATCCTGCTGATCCGCCCCAGTGCCCTCGGCGATGTCTGCCGCACCGTCCCCGTGCTGGCCAGCCTGAAGCGGGCCTGGCCCGACGCCGAGATCGACTGGCTCGTCCAGGACGACTTCGTGGACGCGATCCGGGCCCACCCGGCCCTGCGGCGGGCCTTGCCCTTTCCGCGGCGCGAGCTCGGCCGTGCCCTCCGGCGGGGCAGGCTCCGCGAACCGCTGGCGTGGATCAGAACACTCCGAGCTGAACGGTACGACCTCGTCCTCGACGCTCAGGGCCTCTTCCGATCGGGCTTCCTCGGCCGGGCCACCGGGGCCCACCGACGAATCGGTCACCGCGCCGCCCGCGAGTTCGCGTGGCTGTTCTATACCGACCGCGAACACGGCTCCGAAGGCCGGCACACCGTCGACCGGATGCTCGCTCTGCTCCCCGTGATCGGCGTGGAAGCGGCGCAGGACATGCAGCTGTTCGCTCCGCCGGAAGACCGCCACGCCGCCTCGTCCGATCCGCGGCTCGCCGGGAAGTACATCGTGCTGGCCCCGACCAGCCGCTGGCCCGGCAAACAGTGGCCGGCCGATCGCTACGACTCGGTCGCCGAGTACCTGCTCGACGCGAACGCGGACCAGCGGATCGTGATCGTCGGCGGCCCCGGCGAACGCGAGCAGTGTCAGCCCCTGCTCGACCGCGCCGCACGCGACGACCGGGTCGTCGATCTCGTCGGCTCCACCTCGATCGGCGGGCTGATGGCCGTCATCGAGCGTGCATCGCTGGTGGTGGCCAATGACTCAGCAGCCCTGCACATGGCCGTCGGGTTCGACCGCCCCCTCGTCGCCCTGTTCGGCCCGACGAGGACCGATCTCGTCGGCCCCTACCGGCGCGAGGCCGATGTGCTGCAGGTCGTCGAGCCGGGAGACCGCTTCGACCACAAGGACGATGCCCGGGGCCTGGCGATGATGGAGCGGATCACCACCGAGTCCGTCGTCGAGGCCTGCCTCGATCGCCTCGCCCGCTGAACCCCGTTCCACACCGCCCTCGGAACTGTGCGCGCAAGAAAAACCCCTCGCTTCCGCGAGGGGCTTGGTGATGCTGGAAATGTCGATCCGGAGCGACGCGGCGATCAGGCAAAGTGCGAGAACGCGCGGTTGGCCTCGGCCATGCGGTGGATCTGCTCGCGGGTGTTCATCGCGCGACCCTCGCCACGCGCCGCCGCGAGAAGCTCGTCGGCCAGACGCTGGGCCATCGGGCGACCCTTGTCCTTGCGGGCCTCGGTGATGATCCACCGGAACGCCAGCGACTGCTGCCGGCGGCGGCTCACCTGCATCGGCACCTGGTAGTTCGCACCGCCGACGCGCTTCGAACGCACCTCGACGTGCGGCTTGACGTTCTCGATTGCGCGGGTGAAGCACTCGATCGAGGTCTTCGGGGCTTCCGGGATGTCGATCTTGTCGAGCTTGCCCTGGATGATGTCCATCGCGTCGTAGACCACGCGCTGGGCGACGCTCTTCTTGCCGTCCTGCATGATGCAGTTGATGAACCGGGAAAGCACCTTGTCACCAAACCGGGGGTCGGGACGGAGCTGCTCTTCTGCGTGTGTGATACGACCGGCCATGTATGGACCTCCTCAGGCTCATCCGCCGCGACAACGCGCGGCCGTGTTCACCGGGCCGCGGGTCAGGCGGCACGATTACTTGCCAAGCCGCGGACGCGCGTCCGCGGCAACGAATTACTTCTTCTTGCCCTTCTTCGTGCCGCTCTTGGCCCCGTACTTGGACCGGCCCTGCTTGCGGCCGTCCACGCCGAGCGTGTCGAGCGCGCCGCGGACGACGTGGTAGCGGACACCGGGAAGGTCACGCACACGACCACCACGCACGAGCACGATCGAGTGCTCCTGCAGGTTGTGCCCCTCGCCGCCGATGTAGGCGGTGATCTCGTTGCCGTTGCTCAATCGCACACGGGCGACCTTGCGCAACGCCGAGTTGGGCTTCTTGGGGGTCTGGGTCTTGACCGTCAGACACACACCACGACGCTGCGGGCACGCGTTGAGGTCGCGCACCTTCGACTTGGCCTTGGGTGTGCGGCGGGGATTGCGAACGAGTTGGTTGATCGTGGGCATACCTGTGCGATTCCTGTCTGGGCTTCCGGGCCCGAATATTAGGCACGAAGCTCGCCCCGGCAAGCCCGCTACCCTCCCGACATGCCAGACCGCCCCAATACCCCGCCGATCACGCTCGCCGAGTTCCAGCAGCTCATCCGCGATCGCTACCTCAAGACCGACGCCGCCCGAGGCGTCCCCGGCACGTTCATGTGGCTCATCGAGGAGGTCGGCGAGCTCGCCACCGCCCTCCAGGAGAACGCACCCGAACGAAACCCTACGCCCGCTCAGAGGGCCAACCTGGTCGAGGAATTCGCCGATGTGATCGCCTGGGTGACCACCCTGGCCAACATTTCCGGCGTCGACCTGTCCGAATCGCTCACCAAGTACACCGACAAGGGCCGCGTCGAGGGCGTCAAGTCCTAGCGCCGACCCCGGCGTCCGTTCTGTCCGCACCCTTCCGCCGGGATGCCCCGGCCACCGAGTGATGCAGGACCAGCAGCAGCGTGTCGTCCTCGGGAGGACCGCCGCGGAACTCGATCACCTCATCCTTGAAAATCCGCGGCCACATCGTCGGGCTCCGCCCGTCGGCCGACGCGACCATCCGCCGGATTCCGTCGATCCGGAACATCTTCCCCGAACCGTTCCTCGCTTCGATCGCGCCGTCGGTGTAGGCGAGGATCGTGTCGCCGGGCCCGAACTCGAGCGTCCGGGGCGCCGGGTCGAACGCCTCGTCCGGGCACGCCCCCAGCACAAACGACGTGCTCTGCAGCTCCTCGATCGTCCCGTCCACCGCCCGCAGAAACGCCGGCGGGTGACCGCCCGATGCGTACTCGATCTCCTTGCGCGCGCAGTCCACCCGCAGGCACATCCCCGTCACGTAGATCGAGTGGGTCGACAGGGTGAGGTGGACGTACCGATTGAGCAGCCGCAGCACCTCACCCGGGCCGACATCCGGCATCTCAGCGAAAATCCGCTCGAGCTCGCCGTGGAGCCGGTTGACCGTGAGCGCCGCCGGGATGCCGTGCCCGGTCACGTCCAGCAGCACGATGTTGAGCGGGCCGTCCGGCTCGCCGTCTCGACCCTTGCAACAGTGCGAGAACAGGAAATCTCCGCCGATCTGCCGCATCGGCTCGTACTCAAACGCGAAGCGGACGGGCCCGTCTTCGATGGTGTCCGGGAAGAGCGATTCGTGGATTCGCCGGGCATCCACCAACTCCCTCCGCATCTCGGAGTACTTGGAGTTGACGAACTTGTAGCGGAAGTCCTTCACCCGCTTGGAATGCCGGGTCCAGCACCAGAACGTCCCGGGGATCGCCAGCAAGGGCGACGCGATCAGCCTCGCCCACTCCTCCACACCCATCGCACCGGTCCACACCGGGAACCGGATCAGCAGCGTCACCAGCGCGTTGACGCTCAGCACGACGATCATCGGCCGCAACGCCTGCCACGCACTCCAGGGCATGAACAGGCACGCCAGCAGATGCGTCATGAAGAAGCCGAACGCCCCCATCGACCCCGGCACACCGGCCGCCAGCGACACGATGTTGAGCAGCCCGTCGAAGGTCACAACCCAGAACGAGATACGGAGCACCAGGAACTCCGGAGGCTTCTTCCGCCAGACGTAGACCAGCGCGGTCGCAAACGCCACGAGCCAGATCGCCGAGAACACCCACGTCAGCGGGTTTCTGAGGGTCTCCGCCGGATCGCTCGAACCGTCCGTGACCGTGACGGAGGAACTCATCGCCACGACCATGCCGCCGATCATCGACAGCAGGCCGAACGCGACAACCACCGCCGTGAACCACAGAAACCGCCTCACCAGCAGCTTGCCGGTCTCCGCACGGAATTCATGGTGGAACTCCGTGGTGTACGCCGCGTTTGTGTTGCTCCGCTTGGCCAACGTCTGTCTCACACACTCGCGGCGGCCTTCAGCGACCCCCGGTCAATCTCCGTCAGGAGCGTACCACGGCTGTTCAGGCCGGGTCCCGATTCGCCCCGGGGACCCACAAAACGTCCCCCGGCCCCGCGTGGTTCACCGCACGACCGAGCACAAAGAGCAGGTCGCTCAGGCGGTTGAGATACCGCACGACCTCCGCGCTGGTCGCCCCCGGCTCCTCGTCCCGCAGCGCAACCGCCAGCCGCTCGGCCCGGCGCGTCACCGTTCGGGCCACGTGCAGCATCGCGGCCGTCTCGCTCCCCCCCGGCAGCACGAAACTCGTCAGCGGCTCCAGCGGCTCATTCCACTCGTCGATCAGCCCCTCCAGCCTCGCAGTCTGGGACGGGGTGACCCGAAGTGCCGCCCCGGGGGCCTCGTCGGCCGCCATTGGCGTCGCCAGATCGGCCCCCGCGTCGAACAGGTCGTGCTGCAGCGAACGGAGCACGCCGACAAGCTTGTCAGCCCCGTCCGGGGCCCCCCGCTCGGCGACCGCCACGGCGACGCCGATCGCCGCGTTCGCCTCGTCCGTCGTGCCGTACGCCTCGACCCGCACCGACGCCTTGGACACGCGGCTCCCCGAGACCAGACCCGTCGAGCCGTCGTCGCCCGACTTGGTGTATATCTTGTTGAGCTTGACCATCGAGGTCCTTTTCCTTGGCACAGAGGCGGTCGACATTGCAGCCCGAGCCGGCAATCACGAGTGTACCCGACGGTTCCCCCGCCGTAGCCGTTCGCGGCATGACGGCGAGATGGACCCGGCGTGCCCCGGAACCCGCCCGCCCGTTCGACGGCCGCAACGTCCAACCACTCACCGCCCGAATCCTTGCCTCGCGTGGGCTGGAAACCGAGTCACAGGCCGAGGCGTTCCTGCATCCGACGCTGCGCGAACTCCACGATCCCTCGCTCCTGCCCGACGCCGACCATGCTGCTCAGCGCATCGTCGCCGCCCTCCGGGCCGGCGAGCAGATCGTCATCTACGGCGACTACGACGTGGACGGCATCACCGCGACCGCGATCCTCTGGCACACCTGCAAGGCCCTCTCGCCCGACGGGGATATCCGGACCTACGTCCCCCACCGCCTCGACGAGGGCTACGGCCTCAACGCCGACGCGATCGCCACGCTTGCGCGCGCAGGCGCGGGCGTCATCGTCAGCGTCGACTGCGGCATCACCGCCCGCGAGCCCGCCCGCGTCGCCAAGGAACTCGGCGTCGACCTGATCATCACCGACCACCACAACCCCCCCGCCTCCGACGACGAGATGCCCGACGCCTTCGCCTCGGTGCACCCCCGTGCCCCTGGCAGCCAATATCCCTTCGGCGAGCTCTGCGGCGCGGGCGTCGCCTACAAGCTCGCCTGGCGCGTCGTCACACTCTCGGAGGGATCAGACCGCGTCTCGCCAAGACTCCGCGAGATGCTGCTGCACATGCTCGCGTTCGCTGCACTCGGCTCGATTGCCGACGTCGTCCCCCTCCAGGACGAGAACCGCGTCATCGCCCGATTCGGCCTCGCCCGGATCAAACGCTCCCCGTTCGCCGGTCTGCGCGCGCTCGTGGATGCCTCCGGGCTCGGCGGAGACGACATCGACGCCGAACGCGTCGCCTTCACGCTCGCCCCGCGCCTCAACGCCTGCGGCCGTCTCGGTCACGCCGCCGACGCGGTCCGCATGTTCACCGAGGCCTCGTACGAAGAGGCCTACGCCATCGCCGACGAGCTCAACAGCCAGAACACCGCCCGCCGCAAGATCGAGGACGCCATCGTGCAGGAGGCGATCGAGATGGCCGAGGCCGCCGGCATGACCGGCACCGACCGCCGGGCCATCGTTTTGGCAAACCCCGGCTGGCACCCGGGCGTCGTGGGCATCGCCTGCTCGCGCCTGGCCGAGCGTTTCTGCAGGCCCACCATCCTGCTGGATGACGACGGCGCACACTGCCACGGCTCGGGCCGCTCGGTCGCCGGGGTCAGCCTCCACGCGGCGATGCAGCGGTGCGACCACCTCCTCGACCGCTGGGGCGGGCACGACATGGCCGCCGGGCTCACCCTGCACCGCGACTCTCTCGACGAGTTCACCCGCGCGCTCATCGAGCAGATCAACGCGGTCCACCCACCCGAAGACCTGGTCCGCACGCTGCGGTACGACTGCGCCGCGACGCTCGACGAACTGACCGTCGAGGCCGTGGGCGAGCTGGCCGCGATCGGACCGTTCGGCGCGGGCAACCCGTCGATCCGTCTCCGCCTGGACAACCTCGCCATCGCCGAGACGCCACGTCAGGTGGGGAATGAGGGCAAGCACCTCCAGCTCCGGTTCCGCGGCAACGGCCGTTACATCAAGAGCATCGCGTGGCGCTGGGGCGAGCACGCGTCCGCTCTCGCCGCGGGCATGCCCGTTGATGTCCTCGCCAGGCCCACAATCTCGCACTGGGGCGGCAGGACCAACGTCGAGCTCGAACTGCAGGATCTGCGCGTGCAGCAGCCCACCCCGTGAGGTGGGCTGCGATCGCACATTTCGTCTCTCTCAGATCCAGCGGGGCACGCGGCCCGCGCCGCGCACAGTCCGTCAGTTCTCGGTGATCAGATCGCTCTCGGAAACGCCGGCAAACTCACCGCCGGTCCGCGCGGGGACCACCGACGAGAACACCTTCCGGGCGTCGTCGTCGCGCCCGAGGTCGGCCAGCACGAGGCCGGCCATGGTGTAGATCGCCTGCGACTCGCCCGCTCGTTCGGCCGCGACTTGGAGCCACGCCAGAGCGTCGTTGCTCTCGCCGCGGCGACGGTGCCAGATCGACCGGAGCAGGTAGCCTTCCTCGCGGTTGGGCTCGAGGGCCATCACCCGGCCCGCTGCGGTCCGAAGGCGGTACGGGTCCTTGATGATGCACGAAACGTTTCCGAGACCGATCCACGCGTCCACGTCCGACCCGCCCTCAGAGTCCTCGGTCAGCGCGAGATATACGTTCCGGGCCTCGATGTAGCGGCCGAGTTCGATCAGGCACCGGCCGTAGACGTGGCGGAGGTCGCGCCGCTGCTCGGCGAAGTCCTCGTCGCTCAACAGCTTCGAGAGCCCGCCGGAAGCGTCGCCGTAGCGGCCGAGGGCGATCTGGGTCTGGACCAGATCCTCGAGGATCTCCATGTCCTCCGGCGCGAGAATCCGCGCCTCGGAGAACATCGTCAGCGCCTTGGTCGGGTTCCCCTGCATCAGCGCGATGTGGCCCAGCGTCTGCCGCACGCCCGCGTTGTGGTCGAACCTCGCCCGGCGGCTGCTCAGGTAGGTCTCCGCCTCGTCCACGCGTCCCGCGTCGATCATCACCTCGGCGACGGCCACGATGTACTGCGCCTTCTCCGGCTTCATCTCCGCCGCGGCCTGATAGTGCTTGATCGAGGTCTCAAACTCGTTCAGACGTTCGTACGCCATGCCAAGGTAGTACTGCGCGTCAACGCTCTTGGGATCGAGCGTCTCGGCGGTGTGAAGCGCGTCGAGCGCCCCGTCGAGCTCGCTGAGCTCCAGCAGGATGCGGCCCCGCAGCACGTGCGTCTTGGCGACCTGGTCGTTGATCGCGATCGAACGCTCCACACCGTCCAGCGCCTTCTTCAGGTCACCGGCGTAGTACGCCTGCCGGGACATGTCGTACTCGGTCGCGCTCTTCATGATGTCCATCTTGGACTGGTGATCGAGCGACGTCTGTCGGGTGTACGCCCCGCCTCCGCCGCAGCCCGCGAGCGAGCCGACCGCAAGACCGACCGCAAAGACCGAGAACACAAGGCGTCGAACCGAAGTGGGACCGTGCATGTTGGTGCTCCTGTGCATCGCGTGAGATCCAAAGAAAGCGGGCCCGCCCGTCATACGGGCGGGCCCGTGGCCCACTTATCGGCGTGTCAGAGTCCGGGTTGAACTCAGTCTTCGATATCGGTCGGAACTTGTGTGTAAGTCGTTCCGGACGTGGAGCGTTCGTTGTCGAACTCCCCGCTGGCGACGGCCTCGGTCACGGCCGCCTCGTAGCCCTGCATGAAGGCACGGAAGTCGTCGTTCTCGAACCACTCGTCGATGTCGGTCGGCTCGCGACCCTGCTCCTTGGCGGCCTCGACCGACCACACCCGCAGGAACTCCTTGAACTCGGCGCTGGCCCACCACTCGGTGGTGTCGCTCTCGGTGCCCTTGGGCGAAGAGAACGCCACCGCGAAGCTCTGGAAGTGTTCGCTCTTCCACCAGTCGTTGATCGAGCCGGTCGACTCCCCGTTCTCCTCGGCGATCCCGACCGCCCACGCGGTCATGAACGCGTCGAACTCGGGGCTGCCGATCCACGACGTGTCCCCACCGGAGGCACCGTCGGAGTCGATCGCCTGGGCGAACCCGATGAACTGCGGCTCGACCCACCAGCGGTCCTTGGCCTCAAATTCGCGGTTCTCTTCGATCGCCTCGGCGACCGCCCAGTTGGTCATGAAGACATCGAACTCGGGGCTGGTCCACCAGGTCCCGAGGTCCGGGGCCGCGACATAGACGGGAGCATCCCCGAAGTTGTTGCGGGCCTGGTTCTGCGTGCCGTTGGTGCTGGCCGCGGTCGTCGCGCTGTTCTGGCCGGCCTTGGGCGCGCGGTTCCGGTTGATGTTGGCCGCACGGTTGCGGTTCTGCACACCGGAGGCGTTGCGGTTCTGGCTCTCGGTCTGGGCGAAGGTCTCTTCGGCCTCGACCTCTCGCTGCGAGATGTCGCCGAGCCAGCCGTGCTGGAGGATGTTGTGCCGGGTCTCCTCGGCGTCACCCTCGATGATGTTGTCGAGCACGCTGGCGCTGGGCCAGATGTCGCGCTCGTTGACCAGCTTCTCGCGGAGCGCGATCGCGTCCGTGTTGGCGGGCACGAGGTGCAGGGCCCGGCGGACACAGTGCAGCGCCGCGTCGGTCTTGCCCTCGGCCGCGAGGTGCTCGGCCTCCACGATCAGCTGTGCAGCCTGACGGGTCTGCGAGAAGGGCAGCGTGCCCTCGCGTGCCCCGGCGCGAACGCGCTCGACGCTGTGCTCGCCGCGCAGGCCCTGGTCGACCAGCACCTGATCGCTGACGATCGAGGGCGTGATCATGAAGATGATTTCCTGACGGTCGATGTCGTCATCGTGGCCGCGGAAGGCGGACCCGAGGATCGGGATGTCGCCGAGCACGGGCACCTGGCGACGGGTGGTCGTGGTCGCTTCGCGGAACAGGCCGCCGAGCACGATCGTGTGGCCATCGGGCACCATCACGTTGGCCACCAGCTCGTTGGTGATCTCGTCGGGAATGGTCACCACCGAGCCGACGACGTCGGTCGTCGAGCGGAGCGCCGCTTCCGAGACCTGCGGCTTGAGCTCCATACGGATGATGCCCTCGCCGGTCACGAACGGGCGGAAGTTCAGCTGGGTACCAGTGTCCAGGAACTCAACGCTCTGGGTCGTCGAGGTTTCTGTCGACGTGGTCTGCAAGTAGCCGACCTTACGGCCCACGAGCACGCGGCCGGGCTGACGGTTCAGCGTCACGACCTTCGGGTTCGAGATGATGGTCGTGCTGGTGATCTCGTTGAGCAGCTTGAGGAACACACTCACGTCGTTGCTGACGATGCCGGCCTTGAACGTGCCGGGTCCGCTGGTGTTGCCGGGCGTGCCGACGATCGCGGTCGCGCCGCCGTCGGCGGGCACGCGGGACGACCCGTCGCTCCCGTCGAGCAGCGCGTCGACCGCGCCGAGCGGGCTGGCAAAGTCGGCGTAGTCAAAGTCGGCGATGATCGAGAAGTCGACGCCGAAGGCGTTGGCCTCGGTCAGCGTCGTCTGCACGATGGTCGCCTCAACGAGGATCTGGGCCGGACGCGTGTCGAGCGAGGAGAGCATGCGCGACACCGCGTCGATGTTCTCCGGGTAGTCGTAGACGATCAGGGTCGACAGCGAAGCAAACTCCTCGTTGCCCGTCGGCGAGGTCGGGTCCGACCAGGCCGCGGTCTCGCCGTTGGTCTTGATCTCGCCCGACTCGCTCAGGAGCGGCGTGACGAAGTCCGCGGCATCGACGGCGCTGATGAAGTTCAGGTTGAACACCCGACCCTCGACCTGGCGTGAGGCCTGCTCGATCTGCTCGAGCACCTCGGCCGGGTACACGTAGATGAAGTTGCCCTTTTCGATGTACCCGTAGCCGTTGACGTGGAGGATCGCGTCGAGCGCCTCGTGGAACGTCACGCCGTAGAGGTTGGCCGTCACGCGGGCCGAGACGTCGTTGCTGGCCACGATGTTCCGCTCGCTCTGCAGCGACAGCATCTGGAGCACGTTGGTGAGCTCCTCGTCCTGCACGTGCAGCTCGACGGTCATGTTTTCGTCGTAGTACAGCCCGTCGGTGCGGAAGTCGTCGGCCGACCCCTGCTGCCCCGCGCCGGGCTGTCCGTTGGCGTTCTGACCGCCTCCGGACAGGAACGACATGAGCGAGCCGAGCCCGCCCGAGTTGTCCTCCGCGTCAACGCTCGACTGGGCCAGACCGGCGGGGGCCCCGGCCAGGCAGGCCAGTGCCGCTGCTGTCAGGGCGATTCTTGTAGGACGTGAACCCCGGATGTTCTGACGATCGTTCTTCATATTCATTGCTCGTCTTCCCCGCCGTTATGTGTCGCGATCGAGAGGCCAACCGACACCGTGTCGGCCCGAGCGCGCGGATTGCTCTGGTCTTGTCGTCCGGTTATGGGGAGGACTTGGGGGCACTCTTCGGTTTGTACCCGTTGGGCGCCGTCACAACCGGAACCCGGCCGCGGCACAACCCGACAACTTCGCGCCACCCGCGCCGGCTGCACCGCGCAGACGCCGGAGTTATCGGTCGATGGTCTGGTCCCGACCCACCGGCTCTTCCGCCGGCGCATCGTGACCCGCCGTCTCGAGATCGGGGTTCGAGCCAGGGCCGGGCCGGGGCTCTGCCCCCGCCGTCTCGGCCGACTTCGGATCGGCGTAGACCATGCGCGGCGTGTCGGTCACCATCTTCAGCCGCGACCAGAGCAGCAGGCTGAACACCGAGGCCAACGTCACACCCGCCGCCCGGAACGAACGGCGACGGAGCGACTGCGATCCGCGTTGCGACTGGCTCATGCCCACCCCTTCCCCGCCGGCATCGCGGGGGAACTACTCGTCCTCGGCCGGAACCTCATCGACCTCGGTCACACGGACCTGGCCGGTGTACGGCAGCACCTCGATCCGGAACACCGACATCGATCCCTCGATGTAGATGGTGCCGAGGCCGGCGCTGACATCCGACGCGGCGTCCAGCACCGGCGCGCCGATCTCGTCGAAGATGAGGATCGCATTGCCGTCAAAGTCCGCCGCCCGGAGCGCCGCCCCGTCAAACGAGCGGCCGTCGAAGTCCACGGTGTGGTTACCGTTCGGCCCACCCGCCAGAAACAACGGCGTGTACGTCACGTCGCCGCCTGACGACACCGTCACCTCAGCGACCGTGTACGTGTTCTCGTTGGTATCGAAGATGACCGCCCGACGCTGTTGGTACGCGAGTGCGTCGGTCTGGGCGTAGCTGATGTCCGCGACCAGCGTCCGCACCGCCGCGTGAATGCGCAGCACGTGCGCCTGGCTCGTCTGCGGGATGACCAGCGCCCCGGCGATGCCCATGATCAGGATGACCAGGAGCAGCTCGACAAGGGTGTAAGCCCGCCGTCCGACCGCCGGATTGTGCCTGTTCGTCAGACGCATCGTCGCTCCTTCACCCAGCCGTTCCCTGCCGATCAGTCTCTGGGAAGCGGATTGTCATCCGCGTCAAACCCGCCGGCCCAGATGTTGCCGGTGATCGGATCGAAGATCCAGCCGTAGTCCGTCTGGTAGGAATCGTCGGGCGCATCCCCGAGCACGATGTAGCCGGCGTTCTCGCCGCCCACATACGGGTTCATCGGGGCGCTCTTGAGGTAGTCGCCCGCCGTGATCAGGCTGCCCCACGTCTGATCGCCCTCCTCGACATCGGGCAGGCCGTTGCCGTGGCGGATGAGGTAGACCTCGACAGCCTTGCGGAGGCGCTGCACCTCGTGGTACGCGGTCTTCTCCGACGCGTCGCCGGTGGCGCCCATGTACTGCGGCACCACGATCGCTGCGAGGATGCCGAGAATCACCACCACGATCAGAATCTCAACGAGTGTGAAGCCCGAGTTCGCTGTCCGTCGCCGCATCGATTCCTCCCTCACCCTGCTGCACTTCCAGGGCCATACTTCAGCAAACGGCCCGGCACCCTTTCGGGCGTCGGGCCGGTTTGGAATTCACTGTCGCCCGACGGCTATTAGTCGGTTGCGGTCGTGGTGATGGCGCCGTTGGCCTCGTCGTAGTAGGAGGCGTAGAGCGTGTTGGTGTCGGTGTTGAAGACCCAAGCGGAGGTCGCAGAACCGAACACGCCGGCACCGACCGTCTCGACGGTGTCGGCACCCACGCCACCGTTGTCGGCGGGGTTCCACGCCGGATTCGTCGGCGCGGTCTTGAGATAGTCGTCACCGATCATGGTGCCGGCGGTGGCGTCGTCGCCCCAGCCGTCCACGTCGAAGTCGGGGTACTCGCCGTTGTTGCGAGCGGCGAAGAGCTCCGACTGGTTATTGAGCGTCTGCAGCTGCGTCGTCAGGTTGCCGCCACGGGCGTCGTTGGCAGCGTTCGTGAACTGCGGGACGACGATCGCCGCGAGAATGCCGAGGATGACCACGACAATGAGGATTTCAACCAGCGTAAACGCACGATTACGACGACGGTTCCGAACTTGCATAACGAGCACTCCTTCACACACGGGACACACTTGCGCACGGCTCACCGCCTGGTGACCGTTTCGAGATTGGCGGGCGGCCGAACACAACTCGGCCGTCGGGAAACCGGGGGCCGTGCTCCTCCGCACGGCCAGCGTTCCCGCAGTGCCATCGACAATCCGCGATTGGTGCTTGGGCCGGTCTCTGCCCGCAACGCCGCGGCGGGTCGGTGTGTACCACCTGTGCGAGCCGCACCGCCAACCCTGCCTCCAAAGCAGCGCACAGGCGCGTCACACGCGGGGATTCACCGTCCGGATATCCCACCCGGCCGTGTTCGGAACCACTCCAAAAGAAGCACGCGACGGGCAGAAGCCCGTCGCGCACCGGAGTATCTACATATTGATCCAGGGCCCGATCGGGCCCGAGTGGCTACTGCCCGAGCAGCTGCGGCAGGAAGTCCTCGTTGGGCACGCCCAACGCACCCAGCAGCGCCGCCGCCGCGAGAGACTCGGTCGCCGAATCGCTCCGGGCGATCTTGATCACCCCGGCGACCTGACGCTCCTCGAGGCGGTTGCCGAACCGCTTGGCCGAATCGGCCGCCAGCCGGAGCAACGCCGCCCGCTCCGCCCCGCTCGAGGCCAGAGCCACATCCGTCACGGCCCGCTGCCCACGCTCATCATCAATCAGCGAGAGCACCTCGGCGATGGCCAGGCGGCGTGCACCCGCCGCATCGGCGACAGCACCGACCAGCGACGACGTCGCGTCGCGCACATCCAGCACGCTGTTGCCGCTGATCGCCAGATCCCGGAGCACGACGATCGCACGCTCGGAGTACTCCCGAGCCTCGGCCGACGAGATCGGACCACCCGACGCGTCGTTGACCAGAGCCTCAACGGCACCGGACACCGCCTCGGCGGGCAGGCCCACCCGGCGGACCATCACCATCGGGTCGCGTTCAAACCTCGGCGACATCGCCGCCGCTTCGGAGGGTGCCAGCATCATCAGCACGGGTGTCACCGCGAGCTTGGCGCTGTACCGGACCTCCTCGACCGACGCCAGCGACCGGTCGGTCGGCAGCATCGTCACGATCACATCGATCCCGGCCGCTTCAGCGATGGCCGACTCCAGCTCGCCCGCCGAGCCACCCCGGGGCAGGACCGTGTAGCCCTTGCCCGAGAGGATCCCGCGGACCTGCTGGTACGCCTCGATATCGTCGGTCAGCACCATCGCGTACCGCTCCGACGCGTCACGAATCGCGCTGGCCAACAGCGGCACCACGCGGTCCGCTCCGGTAAACGACTCGTTGGGCTGCGCCGAGCCGAACGCCAACGCCGCCTCGTACTGCACGCGGCGGTTGGCGTATCCCAACGCCTCCACCAGCGGCCGGCGGTCGCTCGTGCCCGCCCAAAGCTGCGACCCGCCGGCGATCTCCTCGATCGCACGGATCGCCGCACGGGCCAGCGGCGTGTTCCGGGTGTCGAGACCACGGGCCAGCACCCGCTGGTCCACCGGCATCCCCGCGGCCACCGCGAAGTAGCTCGCGTCACGCCGGTCCGAGGCGTACATCGGGTTCTCGTAATCCGTCGGCTGCTCGACCTCACGCTTGATGTTCGCCGACACCCAGAGCGACGCCGCGTCCAGGTTCCGGCCATCACGACGCAACGCGTGCTCGGCCATACGCATCGCCGTGCCCTCGTGGTACACCTCGGTCAGCACCGGCGTCGCCGTCAATGCCACCGCGGGCGCACCGGGGAGGTACGACCATGTAAGTTGATGCTCCTCGCCCGGGAAGCTCGTGACCTCGGGACGCTCGGCGTAGAAGATCTCACCCAGCGACAGGTACAGGGCCGAGACCGACGCCCCGTCCGTCCCGCCAAGGTTGGAGATCGCCCGCGTGCACGCCTCACGGACCTCCGACTCGGAAGTCGACGCGGCCACATCGGCCAGGAACGGCAACGCCGTCTTGTACCCCTTGATCCCGAGCACCTCAGCAATGAGCTGCTGACGCGGCCCGGTCTCCGCCCGCAACGCCACACAGAGCGGCATCACCGACTGAGAACCCATCTGCACCAGGATCTGCTGCGCGATCGCCTGCAGCTCGGAGTTCGTCGGGTCCACCAACGCCTCGAACAGCTGCGGGACCGAGTACTCGCCCGCGGTGAGAAGCCGCTGGGTCGCCAGATAGCGCCCCTGCAGCTGCCCGGTCAGCAGGTCGATGTTTCGCTCGATCTCCTGCGGCGAGCGAGCCCGCTCGAGCTTGCCGCTCTCAAACAGCCCCTCGAGATCCGCGGCCGTCGATTCCAGCGACCCACCGACATCGCGGCGCATCGCCTCGCCGATCGCCTGCCGGAACCGCTGCAACTCGCCACTGCTCTCGACGAGATCGGCAAATGCCTGCGGCGGCATGTCGCCGTTGAGGAGCTGCTGCCCGATCAACTCGGCCGCGTCCGGACGATCGATCAGCACATAGTGAATGAAGTCCCGCAGCTTCTGCTCCGGCGAGGCAGGATCATCCGCCTGCGCCATCGCCGCGCCGGAGGCGGCCAAGAGCGTGAGCGTGGAAGCCACGACAGAGAGAACACGACCACTCGGCGTTCGACGCACGGTTGACTCCTCAAGGCAGGGAAAAGGACGCTGGGCGTCCCGAGATGGCAGGATCCTGTTCGCTGCACCACCGCTTCCGCAGAGCCGGACCCACTGGGCCACAACCCCGGTTGCGACCAACGGTACGCCCGATGGTCGCAAGAAGATGCCTCCTACCCGGAGGCAGGGGCGGCAATCTACACCTGTTCACTCCCGCGTGTCAATCCACGGGGCATATCTCCGGCACCCGTCACCGGGCAATACACCGGCTTCGAGCCCTCGCCGTCCCGCGAGATTCCGGGTCCGGGAACCCCCAAATACGCCCGGAACGTCCTGAACGGTCAAGCCAGCCCCGATCCGAGCCGATCGCCATGAGAGCCGGCTTTCGGATCGGCAGACCCACTCAAGACGTTCGGAGAGGTGAGAAGATGCCCATCGAGAAGGATGTCCTGACAACCGGCGAAGTCGCGAAGATCTGCAATGTTGCGCCGCGCACGGTCTCCAAGTGGTTCGATTCCGGCTCGCTCAAGGGCTACAGGATCCCCGGATCCAAAGACCGCCGCATCCCGCTGGCCGAACTCGTCAAGTTCATGCGCTCCCACGGGATCCCCCTCGACGGCCTCAGCAGCGGACGCACCCGAGTCCTCATCGTCGATGACGACGCCGAGGTCGTGGACGTCCTCCGCAAGGTCCTCACCGAACAGACCAATTACGAGATCACCACCGCCCACAGCGCCTTCGAGGCCGGGCTCGAGTGCGAACGCTCCAAGCCCCACGTCCTCCTCCTCGACGTCCACCTCGGAGAGGACGAAGCCCAGAAGGTCGCCCGCCTCGTCCAGCACTCCGACTCGCTCCAGATGACCAAGATCATCGCCATGAGCGGCAAGCTCACCGACAGCCAGGCCTACGGCCTGCGCTCCCAGGGCTTCGAAGGCTTCCTCCGCAAGCCTTTCCAGGTTCGACAGGTTGTGGAAGCGATCGAAGCCGCCACCAACCTCGTCCACTGACCCTTCACCCGGTTGCCGGGAATCAGACGCGCACAACAGCCCCGGGCGACCTCGCCCGGGGCTGTGCGTTTTTCAACCTCTCGTGCGGTCCCGCCGGGACGCTACTTCACCTCGGACAGGTACCGTGCCAGGATGTCCCGCGCCGCGCCAAGGTCGCCCTTGTCGATCATCTCCGTCACCGTGTGGATGTACCGCGTGCCCACGGTGATACCGATCGCCTTGGCGCCCGCCGCCGCCTGCTGCGCCGCGGCCCCGTCCTGACCGCCCGCGGCGAGAATCGTCCGCTGATACGCGATGTTCCGCTTGATCGCCAGAGCCTCGACCTGATCCAGCAATTCGTGGTCGGCGATGAACGAACCGTCCTTGACGTGCAGCCCGAAGCCCTTGCCCTGCTGCGTCACCGCCTCGGTCGACGGCACACCCGGCGTGTCGCACGAGAGCGTCACATCGATGCCAAAGCCGACGTCCGGACGCACCGCGTACGCCGCGGTCTTCGCCCCGCGAAGGCCGACCTCTTCCTGCGTCGTAAACGCCACGACCACCTCGCAGCTGTTCGAACCGCCCAAGCGCTCCAGCTCACGGATCGCCTCGATCCCCAGCCAGCACGCCACGCGGTTGTCCAGCGCCTTGGAGACGAACTTGTCGCCCATCTCCCGCGCCGGCTCGTCCATCACGATGTAGTCGCCGATCTTCACCTTCTTGCTCACCTGATCGGCGGGCATCCCGATGTCGACGAAGAACTCCTTCACCGCCGGCACCTTGGTCCGCTCCTCCGGTGCCGAGATGTGGATCGGCCGACCGCCCGGGTTCATCACGCCGTGGAAGTCGCCGTTCTTCGTGCACACCAAGACCCGACGCGAGAACAGGTTCCGCGGATCGAACCCGCCCGCGGGGTTGATCCAGATGAAGCCCTTGTCGTCGATGTGCGAGACGTAGAACCCGATCTCGTCCATGTGGCAGAGCAGCATGACCTTCTTGGGCTTGGCCACCCGGCCGCGGGCCTTCCGCGTGCAGATCAGCGAACCCATCGCGTCGGTCTCCACCGAGTCGAAGAGCCCATCGATCTCGCCCTCGATCAGCGCCCGCACCCGCTCCTCGCGGCCCGGCACACCGGGGGTCTCACACAGCCGCGTCAGCAGGTCCAGGTTCAGTCCCCCGCCGCCGGAGCCCTTCGATCCCCGCCCGCTCCCGCGCTTGGCGGACGTCTTCGAGGCCTTCTTCTTCGCGGCTTTCTTGGTGCTTCGCTTCGCCAAAGTGACTCTCCCGTGTCGGTGCACAAAATCGGATCCCCACCCCTCCGCCGCCAACCGTGACGACCGGAAAGGGTAGCGGACCCCTCTACACTCCGCCATGACACGCCGAAGCCCCCTCACGACCCAGCACCTCGAACGCGACGCGCGACTGGCCGCCTACCCCGACCCCGCAGCCCCCTCCGACCCCGCCAAAGCCGCCGATCTCGTCGAAGCCTTCGGCCCCCTCGAGATCGAGTACGCCGCGCTCCGCAAGGGCTGCGTCCTCCTCGACCAACCACACCGTGGCACGATGCACATCGCAGGCGACGACCGCATCGAGTTCCTCAACCGCATGCTCACCCAGGAACTCAAAGGCCTCGAGCCCTGGCACAGCCGCCAGAGCTTCTGGCTCAGCCGCAAGGGCCGCGTCGACGCCGACATCCGCGTCACCGCGCTGCCCGACGCGCTGCGCTTCGATCTCGATATCCACCGCGCCGCCCACACCGCCGAGACCCTCAGCAGCTACCTCTTCGCCGAAGACGTCACCCTCACCGACGCCAGCGAGTCCCTCCACCGCCTTGGCCTCCACGGCCCCACCGCCATCATGCTCCTCGCCGCGGTCTCGACCCACACCGAAGGCCCCGCCACCGACAGCCTCCTGCCCGGCCTGGCCTGCCTCGTCCGCATCGCCGACCACGAGGTGCTCGTCGAACGTCGCGACAGCCTCGGCGAGATCGGCATCGAACTCACCTGCGAATCCGCCGCCGCGCCGGCCGTCTTCAACGCCATCGCCGACGCCGGCACCGGCGAGTCCGAACTCGCCGAACGCGCCCGCCTCCGCCCCGCCGGCTGGCACGCCTGCAACATCGCCCGCATCGAATCGGGCACGCCCCTCTACTTCCTCGACTTCGACGAACAGAACCTCCCCCACGAGACCGGCGTCCTCCGCGACCGAGTCAGCTTCACCAAGGGCTGCTATCTCGGGCAGGAAGTCGTCGCCCGCATGGAAGCACGAGGCCAGGCCAAGCAGCGCCTCGCCGGCCTCCGCATCGACCGCCCCGGCGGCCCCGACGCCCCGCTGCCCATCGCCGGCGCCGAGATCTTCGCCGAGCCCGAGGCCACACCGGGTGAGTCCAAAGCGATCGGCCGGGTGACCAGCTCCACGCTCAGCCCCATGCTCGGCATGGCCTCGATCGGCTTTGCCATGGTTCGCCTGGCGCACGCCACTGCGGGCACCTCGCTGCACGTCGTCGCGGAGGGACAACTGGTCCCCGCAACCGTGCAGCCGGACCTCGCCTTCTGGAAGCGCGGCTGAGCCGAGCCCCGCCAACGCCCTCTAGTTCATCCAGAACGCGTACCGGAAGAACCCGCCGTCAAACGCCGCCTGCAGGTCCCGCCACAGCCGGTCGGACGTGAACTCGCCCTCCTCCAGATACGGCGCCGCAGCCGACCCCTGAATCCACAGCACAAGATCAAACCGGCGGGGCTCAAGGAAGAACGCCTCGACGTTGATCCCCCGCTCACCATCGCCGCGCCAGAATCGGGCCACACGCTTGCCCCGCAGCAGATCCTCCCCCTCACCCAACGCCCGGAGCCACGTGTCCCGCATCTCCGGCGTGATCAGGGCGTTCGGCAGAGCCGTGTCCCGCTGACGGATGTTGGGGATCCACTCCCGGTCGTCGTCGGTCTCCGCGTCATACCACCGCCACATCTCGCTTCCGAGGCGCAGCGTCTCCAGCAGATGGTGCCGCGCCCGGGCCATCCGCTCGGCCTCCACCACCTCGAAGTTGAGCAGGTGCACCATCGCGATGAGATCCGCAGCGTCAACACCGGTCCCGAAATCAAACGACTTCCGGTCCCCCTTCAGAAACTCGTACGGCGTCTCGTTGGCCGCGAACAACACGTGCCCCGTGCGCTCAAACGCGTCCTTCGTGTCGTGGGCCAACAGGAACTCCCCCAACGCCATGCAGATGTGGCAATAGCCGCGCAGCCACGCGACATCGCCCCGGTCAAACGCGATCTCAAACGCGTCGGCATCGGCCTGCCTGGGCGCAAACCTGCGCTGCACCGCGATGAAGAACCGCCAGACCTGCTCCCGCTCCTCGCCCTGGCCGTTGCCGTTCAGGTCAAACCTCGCCAGCCCGATCGGCAGGCGGACCTTGACCTCGGCATCACCGACCCGGGCCAGCGCCTCCTCGGCACGACCCACCGCCGCGACCCACTCCTCGACAACGCCCCTGAAGCCCTCGTAGTCGATCGCCTCCGGCTCGGGATTGAACCCCACGTTCTGCCCCACACCGCCTGCGCCCACGAGCATCGACGCCTGCACCGGCAGGTTGAACCCGCCGTACCGATAGGTCTGTGCAAAGAGCAGCTCACCCGACTGCAGAAAACGCACGATGCCCAACGCCGCCAGCGCCGAGTCATTGTCCGGCTCGGTCAGCAGCATCGCCTCGATCGCACCGCTCGCCGATGCGAGTGTTCCGTCGCCGATCTCGCCGGTGAAGCTCTTGCGGAGCACCTCGTCAACCGACTGCGCCTGAGCTGCGCACACCAAACAGCACGACGCCACGATCCACGTCCACCACTTCATCGGGGCCTCCTCTCGGCCTGCGCCGATTGACACTCCTGATCGCACACGCACATTCGCAGTCTACACGGGCGCGGGCGCCCGCCGATACCACCGCTCCGTGTCGCCCGCCAGCATCTTGGATCGAACCAGGTCGAACCCGGCTAATACGGCCTCCGAGGGTGCATCAGCCGGCAGATCCGACCGAGTCGGCCCTGCCGCCGGCGGCGCGACATACACAAACGCCTCATCCACCAGCCCCGCCGCGAAGAACGACGCGAGCAGCGTCGGCCCGCACTCGAGCATCACGTTCGTCACCCCGCGCTGCTCGCCCAGGTCCCGCAGCACCCGCTCCAGATCAACCCGCCCGTCCGGGTCCCGCACGATGAGCACCTCGCCACCCGAACGCTGCGCCGCCGCGAGTTCAGATTCCCCTGGCAACGTCCGCCCCCCCGCGATCACCACCCGCAACGCCTCCCGCCGCACCCGACGCACCCCCCGCGCCGTCAGCAGCGGATCATCCTCCACCACCGTCCCCATCCCCGTCACCACCGCGTCCACCCGCGCGCGCAACCGATGCACCCGCCGCACCGAGTGCTCGTTCGAGATCCACGGGCTCTCTCCCCGCGGCGTGGTCATCCGACCGTCCGCCGTCTGCGCCCACTTCGCGATCACCCACGGCAGCCCAGTCGTCACCCGCTTCACAAACGGATCGCTCAGCCGCGTCGCCAGCACACTCGCACCGCTCAACTCGCACGCAATCCCCGCCCGCCGCAGCAACTCAGCCCCACCGCCGCTCGTCTCGTGCGGATCGGGCCGCGCGTACACGACCCGGGCGACCCCCGCCTCGATCAGCGCTTCAGTACAGGGCGGCTGCTTCCCGTGGTGGCAGCACGGTTCGAGCGTCACATACGCCGTCGCCCCCCGCGCGTCGTTCCCCCGCCGAAGGCAGTCGGCCAACGCTTCCCGCTCGGCGTGCAGTCCCCCGTACCGGCGATGGTGCCCGATCCCCAGCACCACCCCGTCGCGCACGAGAACCGCGCCGACCATCGGATTCGGCTCAACGTCTCCCGCAGCACGCATCGCTACCCGCGCCGCCGCGTTCAACATTCGAGCCGCCTCACTCATGCCGTCCTCACCATCGCCTCACGCTCATCGTCATACATCACCCCGTCCAGATCCTCAAGCCACCGCCGCGCATCCTGCACATACCCCGCCGTCGGCTTGAGCTCCGGCATGCGCGCGCACCAGTACCGGTTGAACCGCGCCATCGACAGCTCCCGCACCAGCTTCGCCGTCATCGACGCCAGCGCCACCGGCAGATGCGCCTCCTCGGCCTCCGGCCTGAACTGGATGTGGATATCGCCCGGAGCGATCACATACCGACTGCACCGCTCGCTCTCCTCCACCGTCTCCACCCCGCACCCGAGCCCGCGCACCGCCATCTCTATCATCGACGCGTAGCTCGTCCGCCCCCCGTGCCTGTCGCACACCACCCGCACCTCGTCGCCGCCGTCGCCCCACCGCTCGACCACCCGCCGCAGATACCGCGCAAAGCACCGCGTCGTCAGGTGCGCCTTGCTCCCCCCCGTCCGCACCGCCTCGTTGAACTCGCTCTCCCCCACCGCGATGCACGCCAGCGCGAGGGGCTCCACCCCCGCCCGCTCGCAGGTCAGCGCGAGCGTGTTGCGGGCGATCGCCAGTTGTGCCTCCGATCCCTCCAGCGGCAGCCCCACCGCCCCGCCGCCGTACCAGGGGTGAGGCTCCAGGTGCGCGCCGAGCGCGCAAAACAGGGCGTGGTCCGTCGTCAGGTCGAGCCCCGTGTGCTCGGCAGGGAGAGCCCCTCGCGCGAGCGAAGGGTCATCCGACGGAGCCCCTCGCGCGAGCGAGGGGTCACGATCGTCCGAAGCCTCGCCGCCCACCCGGTCCCCTTGTTCGCGCAAGGGGCTCTTTTGGCACGCGAGCCCGCCGAAGGCCAGCACCCCCCGCTCCAGATGTGTCAACGGGTGCCGCGTCTTGGACTGGTTGGAGAGCTTGAGCTTCTTGGAATCCGCAACCGCGATCCGGCCGCGGCTGTCCCTGCCCTTCCGGCACACCGCCTTGTCGAGCAGTTTCCACAGATCCGGCGCGCCGCCCTCCGGCGTCCAGTCCTCCACCCGAAAAGCGCTGAACCCCACGCACAGCGGCCCGAGCATCGGCCCGTATCCAGCCTCGTCAATACCGCAGTAGATCAGCGCCATGGGCCCAGAGGATACTCGGCATCCCGGCACGATCACCCTCGGCCCTCCGCCGATCGCCGGCACCGGCAACACCGCGCGAGAAAAACAACGCCGGCCCGGGCAATGCCCGGGCCGGCTCAAAGTGCGGACGAGAGGAATCGAACCTCCACGGGATTTTACTCCCACTAGGACCTGAACCTAGCGCGTCTGCCAATTCCGCCACGTCCGCAGCGTCATCGGAGAAGAATATCCCCCCCGACTCGCCCGGCCAACCCGAAGCGGAGACAAACCCCGGAGGCTCCGCAGAGCACCCCGCCGCTAGGCCTCCACCGTCTCGGCCTCCGCCTCTGCCTCGGCCGCCGCTTCGAGCTTCTTCCGCCCGGGAATCCGGATATCCAGGATCTTCTCGCGGATCTCCACAGCCAGGTCCGGGTTGTCCCGCAGGAACTGCTTGGCGTTCTCGCGTCCCTGACCGACCCGCACATCGCCGTAGCTGAACCACGAGCCGCTCTTCTGCACGACCCCGTCGTCCACCGCCATGTCCACCAGATCGCCCGAGACCGAGATGCCCTCGTCGAACATGATGTCGAACTCGGTGTCGCGGAAGGGCGGCGCGACCTTGTTCTTCACGACGCGGGCGCGGACGCGGTTGCCCACATTCGTGTCGCCCTCCTTGATCGAACTGATCCGGCGGATGTCGATACGCACCGAGCAGTAGAACTTCAGCGCCCGCCCGCCCGGCGTGGTCTCCGGGCTGCCGAACATCACGCCGATCTTCTCGCGGATCTGGTTGATGAAGATCACCGTGCAGTTGGAGCGGGCGATGATGCCGGTGAGCTTGCGCATCGCCTGGCTCATCAGGCGTGCCTGAAGGCCGACGTGCGAATCGCCCATCTCGCCCTCGATCTCGGCCCTGGGGATGAGGGCCGCGACCGAGTCCACCACGATCACATCCACCGCGTTCGAGCGGACGAGCAGCTCGCAGATCTCCAGCGCCTGCTCGCCTGTGTCGGGCTGGCTGACCAGGAGTTCATCGATATTGACGCCGATGCGCTTGGCCCAGGAGGGGTCGAGCGCGTGCTCGGCGTCGATGAACGCCGCGACACCGCCGGCCTTCTGGGCGTGCGAGATCACCGTCAGTGCCAGCGTGGTCTTGCCGCTCGACTCCGGCCCGAAGATCTCAACGATGCGGCCCCTCGGGATGCCCCGCCCGCCGAGCGCGAGGTCCAGCGAGAGTGCCCCGGTCGAGATGCCGGGCACCGCGAGGTACGCCTCTTCGTCCAGGCGCATGATGGAGCCCTTGCCAAAGGCACGCTCGATCTGGCCGAGCGTGTTGGTCAGGGCCTGGTTCTTCTCTTTGTTGGCGACTTTGACCTCGGCCTTGGGGGCGACGCGGTCGGTGACAACGGTGCGAGACGTATTCTTCGCGCGGGCCATGGGTGGCCATCCTTTCTGCTGCGTCACGACGCCGGGAGCTAGCCGGCCGACGAGAACGCCGGTCCCAGCACGAAGCTGATCCCCCACCCCTTGTGGTTGATCAGGTCGGGGGCGGTGCTGGTCGCGGGCCCGACGTGATCGGACGGTACCAGAGCCCAAACAGGCTGTCAAGGCCAGATACCGAACATCCGCAATTTTCTTTTCCCGGGATGCCGCGGCCCATCTTCGTATCATCGCCCCCAGATCCGGAGACCAAAGGCATGACCACCGCACCCACGCTCCAAGCCACCACCGACGCCTTCCGCGCCGCCGAAGCCGTCATCCGCCAAGGCGGCGGCCCCAAGGCCATCGAACGCCAGCACGCCAAAGACCGACTCACCGCCCGCGAACGCATCGCCCGGCTAGTGGACCCGGAACCGGCATCGAGTGGCATCGACCCCCACGCCTCCGAGATCCCCAACTTCCAGGAACTCGCCCTCTGGGCCGCCCACAACATGTACGCCGAGCACGGCGGAGCCCCCGCAGCCGGCGTCGTCACCGGCGTCGGCCTCATCCAAGGCCGCCCGCACATGATCATCGCCAACGACGCCACCGTGAAGGCCGGCGCGTTCTTTCCGATGACCTGCAAAAAGATCATCCGCGCCCAACACATCGCCCGCGCCTGCCGGCTCCCCCTCGTCTACCTCGTCGACTCCGCCGGCGTCTTCCTCCCACTCCAGGAGGACGTCTTCCCTGACACCGACGACTTCGGCCGCATTTTCTACCTCAACTCCGTCATCTCCGCCGAGGGCATCCCGCAGACCGCCGCGATCATGGGCTTCTGCGTCGCCGGCGGCGGCTACCTCCCCGTCCTCTGCGACACGCTGCTCATGACCGAGGGCTCCGGCCTCTACCTCGCCGGGCAGGCGCTGGTCAAGGCCGCGATCGGCCAGGAGGTCAGCGACGAGGAACTCGGCGGCGCGACCATGCACGCCAGCATCTCCGGCACGATCGACTTCAAGGAGCCGGACGATGAGAGCTGTCTGACGCGGCTGCGCGAGTTGATCAACAAGTCAGGGCGAGACCGTTTCTCGCCCGACCAATTGGCCGAACGGATGGCCGATCCCGCCAACATGGAACGCTTTCTGCGCTACAACCAACTCCTCGCCCAGCGAATGGAAGAAGACCCGGAGGCCCGCGAGGTCATTGAGACCCACGAGTTCATCGCCACGGGCATGGGCAAACGGGCTTACCGCGATCCCTCCGAGATCTACACCCTCTTCACCGACAAGCCCGGCCAGCAGTACGACGTCAAGGACATCATCGCCTGCATCGTTGACGCCCGCACCCTGCCCAACAAGGAGGGCCACGAGTCTCTCGCCCCCGACTTCGACGAATACAAGGCCGACTACGGCCAGTCCCTCGTCTGCGGCTACGCGAGCATCGACGGCCGCCCCGTCGGCATCGTCGCCAACCAGGGCAAGCTCACCGAACGCTCACTGCCCGGCGGCAAAGCAGGCCCGAGCAAGTCGGCCAACATGCCCCGCGTCATCTACGACGACTCGGCCGACAAGGCCGCACGCTTCATCATGGACTGCAACCAGCGGAAGATCCCCATCGTCTTCCTGCACGACACCACCGGCTTCATGGTCGGCCGCGACAGCGAGCAGGGCGGCATCATCCGCGCCGGCGCCAAGCTCGTCAACGCCATGAGCAACTGCGTCGTCCCCAAGCTCGTCGTCATCATGGGCGGCAGCTACGGCGCGGGCAACTACGCCATGTGCGGCCGCGCCTTCGAGCAGACCATCAGCTTCGCCTGGCCCGGCACCAAGTGCGCCGTCATGGGCGCCGCCCAGGCCAGCGGCGTCCTCGCGATGATCGAAGCCCGCAGCCGCGAACGCAAGGGCGAGACCATCGACCCCGACACCCAGAAGGCCATCCTCGACGCCGTCCGCGCCGACTACAACGAACAACAGGACATCCGCCACGGGGCCGCGAGAGGCTGGGTCGACCGCATCATCGAGCCCCACCGCACCCGCGAGGAACTCGCCGCGGCGTTGGTGGCAACGAGCAACTGGGACTACTCGAAGAAGTTCAGGACGGGCGTGCTGCAGACGTGATCTCAGTTCGCAGTCCCGAAACATCGGTTAGCGCATCGAATGGCCGAACGCATCCCACAACAAACCTACTGGTGCCTCGAGTGCTCCGCGGGCACACTCAAGAGCGGCCGCTGGGACCTCACCTGTAGCGATGACGAGTGGGACCACCGGATGGAAGCCCGGTGCGCCGCGGGCCGACCGCTCTCGCCGGACGAATGGCCCGACCCACCCCCGCGCTACACATACAGCCGGGTCGGACCGAAACCCGATGTACGCCATGTCCCCCTCGGCGGAGTCTGGATCGTCTCCGAGCCGCTGCGCCGCTTCCTCGAGCAGGAAGCACCCGGCGCGGCCGAGTTCTGGCCGGTCCGCGTCGAGGGCCCCGGCCGCTCGACGCTGCACGAGTCCTACTGGGCCGTCAACTTCCTGCACGCGTGGCGGTGCTCGGTCAACTCCGGCCGCCGGATCGATCCCGACCGCGTGCCCGCCGACCAGCGCCTCGGCATCGTCACCGACGACGGGCAGCACCGGCGGTCGCTCCTTGTGCGCCGCGACCTCAAACTGCTTCTCCAAAGGGCGCGCTTCATCGGCCTGCGCTACCGGCGTCTGGAACATCTGGACCAGCGCTCCGCCACCGTCCGCCGCAAGAGCCCGCGCACCGGCCGGATGGAGACCATCGAACGCCGACTGATGCCGCGCGAGCCCGAGTTCGATGTCGATGCCTACTTCGCGGCCGGTGGCGGCGCCAACGATCCCACCGACATCTCCGGCTCCACCGCCTTCCACGCCTACGTGCAATGGCACAGCTTCATGGGCGGCGTCAGACCTCACGTCATCGCGCGCTTCCTGGCCGAAGGCGGCGACCCGAACGCCGGTCACGACCAGCCAAACATCCCCGCACTGCTTGTATGTCTGGAGGAGAAGACACCGGAGCTGCTCCGGCTGCTCGACGCGCACGGAGCAAACTGGGACGTGGTGAGTGGCCTGAATCGCTGGACCCCGCTCATGGCCGCGGTCCATGAGCGAAAAGCGGAGGCCGTCGAGTTGCTGCTCGCGCTCGGTGCCGATCCGACCAAACGCGACTTCGCCGGCGAGACAGCCCTCGATCACCTGCATGAGGCGCTCCGGTCCGAGACCGACGCCGAAGAACGCTGGATCCTCAAACAGATCCGCGGGCTCCTGTAGTCAAAGCTGACTCCCCCGTCGCAACGATGCGCGGGATGCTGCGCGGCACGTAGCACAAATGAAATCCATTTCAGTTGCAGATCACCGCCGACTCAACCAGCGCGGCCAATATCCCTACAGACGGCGAGCGTGTGCCCGCCGCGTCCTTCACCCCGATTCTCGGAGACAGACCATGACAACCGCCACCCACACCACCGAACCCAAGCGCACCACTTCGAGCAACGAGGTCGCGTCCACCAGCGCACGGACCGACAGCAACCAGAGCTCCGTCGCCGGGCACGTCCAGGCCATCAAGGAAGACGTCAGCACGCTCAAGACCGACCTCTCCCTCGCCGCGGCCGAGGCGACCCACGTCGCCCACGAGAAGGCCCAGCAGGCACTCGACGTCGCCAAGACCGGCGGCGAGCGCGCCAAGGAAGCCCACGAGAAGGTTTGCAAGACCGTCTCCAAGCACCCCACCGCCTCCGTGCTGCTCGCCCTCGGCGCGGGCCTCCTCGTCGGCCGGGCCATCGGTGGGCGCTGAGCATGCTCTCGAACCTCCGCACCATCGTGAGTGCAGGCGGTGACCTGATCCGCTCCGAGGGCACCATTCTCGCAGAACGCCTGCGACGAATCGCCCTCTGGAGCGGACTCGTCGCCCTCGCCGCGCTCGTGCTGCTCGTCGCCGCGATCGCCCTCAGCGTCGCCGCGACCGCAGCACTCGCCGCCGAGATCGGCTGGATCCCCGCCCTCGCGATCGCGGGCTCCTGCGCGCTCATGCTCTCCATCGCCACACTGCTCTACGCCAGACGCGCCATGACCCGCCAACTCAGGAGATCCGAGATGCCCCTCGAGCCCCGCACCACCTCCAAGATCGCCAAACAGGAGATCGTCGACGCCCTCCCCGGCGTCGATCCCGAGGCCGAGTCGGCATCAAACAGCCAGACAAACGGCACACCCGGCGGCGCAGACGACGACCTCGCGGCCAAAGTCACCAAGTTCATCACCGATCATCCCGCCGAGATCGCCGGCGGAGCCGTCGCCGTCCTCGGGCTCATCGGCCCGGTGCGGTCGTTTCGGCTGCTCTCCAAGGGCGTCGTGCTCGCCGGCATCGCCCAGTCGATCGTCAAGCAGATGGGCACCGCCGACTCCGCCGAAGCTCCGGGCGCAGAGCAGCACGCTTCTCAAAGCGCCGCCCCGCCCCAACCGACCCATGCCGCAGCTCGAGACTAAGCGCCCGACCGCCGCTCACTCCGCCAGCCGCTCGCTCAGCTCCCGCGCCCGCCGCAGCAGTTCATCCTGCCGGCGGCCGACGCCCTCGGGCCCGTGCCCGCCCTCGGCGTCCTCGTCCTGCACCGCGCGGATGTCCTCGAGCTCCGCCCACACGCGGTTCAGCTCGTCACGGACCGGTCCCTGCGCAGCCGCACGTTCGCGGCGTTCGGCTTCGTGAATCATCTTCACGTGCTCACGCTCACGCAGGATGCTCGCACCCCACACCGGCATCGCACCCAGGAGCGCCAGCCCGCAGAACATCAACAGCATCGCCATCGCGTGCGGCACGCCGTTGACGATCCACATCACCACCAGCGCCGCCGCGACGAGCGAGCCACCGATCAGCGGCACCGCCACGAACATCGCCCGGCTGTTGCCGATATCGACGCCGTGGCCCTCGGGGTCGTGGCTCTCCAACTCTTGATACACGGGGGATTCAACGGGCGACGGAGCGCCACGGTCGGAGAAGCTCTGTGCGACATTCATCATGATGCACCTCCTCTATCCCAGTTTACCGACAGACCTCCCCGATTCATTCCAAATCCCCGAGAAATCCCGAGAATCGGGCGCCAGCACTTCCCCGCCCCGCGCGAACGCCCCTCCCGACCGCGCCGGGCCCCGCGACCGATCGCTACGCCGCACACATGCCAAGCAGCTTCTGAACGGTCCGCCAGTTCCGCCCCGTGCTCACCGTCCCCAGCGTCGAATCAAAGTACGCATTGGTCAACTTTGACCTCGCCACCCCGTTCGGCAGGTGCAGATACACCTCGCGCCCGACCAGCGCGAACGCATCGCCCGGCGAGCGATCCGGATCGAGAGCGCCCGCCCGCGCCTTCGTTGGCCGGTCGGCCAGGAACATCACATGCAGCGACGCAGGATCGGCCATCTTCCCTCTGAACGGCACCCCCTCCGCCACCGCCGCCAATTCCATTGCCGACCGCACCACGACCGGCGAGTTCACACCGCACCGCTCGGCCAGCAAAGACCGCAGCACCCCCGGCACCCGTTTGGCCGCCGCCGCGGTCGCCTCAAACACCACATTCCCGCTCTGGATATACGTCCGGGGCGCCGCGCCGCCAGCCTCAAGCACCAGCCCGCGCAGATCCTCCATCGCCAGCC
>Ga0209692_10000506_pt1 | contig 87647 bp, 79 predicted proteins | sample tdDd472_FD_187129 | JGI IMG/M metagenome (GOLD analysis project Ga0209692, IMG submission 187129) | Marine sediment microbial communities from the Atlantic coast under amendment with organic carbon and nitrate - tdDd47.2 (SPAdes)... | ecosystem: Environmental > Aquatic > Marine > Coastal >...
AGTCCGGTAACAGCAGCTTCATACCTGTTGCTCTGGTATTACCAGGTGAAAAATCTTTTTGCCATTGCTGAGGGAATCCGCCTGGGACGAAAAGCATCAAAAATAATGGATCTGATAATCTGCGGGGAATGATGTTTCGAAGCGATAAAATCAGAAGATTCATCGTAACTATTCCTGATAAGGATGAAACCAGGTTTCTCGTGCTTCTGGGCCGTCGCGGGCTTGTTCAACTCGATGGAGCCGATGAAAAAGAGGAAGCCTTTCCTGCTCATGGTAAAAAGGGATCTCTGCTTAAGGATATTATCAGCCTTGAACAGAAAATCAGTTTGCTTGTTGAAGAGTTGTATGGAGATGAGATGCCCCCGGGGGGCCGGTATACCCTGGCATCCCTTTCGAATAAAAAAACCACTGAAAGTCACGCATGGCTTGAAGAAATCGAAGAGAAACGAAGTCAGTACCTGCGGGTTGAAGAAACAGTAGAGCGTGCTGTTAAAAATATTGATGAACAGATCGTTGAATGCAATAAATTGTTAAATCTGGCCGGTAATTTTACTCCCGGGGAGAAATCAGAATACATTTCATTGTTGTACGGTGAAATCGGTGAGCCACTCAGGGAGACTGAAAAATCAACATGGTGGGCCTGGTCAGAAAATCGTCTCTTCGCCATGGTCCCGATTTCTCAGCGGGAATTTTTCAGGGAATATCTTGAATCAAGGGGCTATGGCGATCTGTCGGCTTTTCTTACGGGAGTCTTTGAACAGGGTGGTGCTGAAACATATCTTTTGAGACTGAATAACCGGAGGGAGGTTCTTATCCGGCGGCGTGAGTTTCTTGCGGAGGCCTTTTCTTCCCTCTTGAAAAAATGGAGACCACGCCTCATGATCCTTCAGGCCTCGGCAGCGGCCTATACTGCAATAGTTTCCGGGGCGGAAAATTTTATTCATGGGGAAAGGCTTTCTCTTTTCGCGGGATGGATCCCAGTTCGAAATGTACATGAATTAAAAGAAATTCTGGGAGAAGTTTACGGCGCCTCTTTCTTCCTTCACATCTATAATAAAAAAGAAATGCGTCCCTGGCGGGGACGGGTGCCGGTACTTTTGAAGAACAGGGGAACCCTTCGTCCCTTTGAGACCCTGGTGACGGTCATGGGGTTTCCCGCCAGCGGGGAAGTTGACCCGACACCCCTGGCTGCATTGGCGTATGTTCTCATGTTTGGGGTCATGTTCGGTGACCTGGGGCAGGGACTGGTCCTCTCCCTCACTGGCGGGCTTATCTGGTGGCTCTTGCGTGGTCAGCAGTCAGCGGTCAGGGACATCGGGGCAATCATGGTCTTTTGCGGATTCAGCGCCGCGCTTTTTGGACTCGCCTATGGTTCTGTTTTCAGTAATGAGCATCTTTTAACACCCCTGCTTTTTAATCCAATGCATAATATGGGAACCCTCTTCTTCGGGGCCATCGGTATGGGCGCTGTGCTGATTGCTACAGGAATGATCTTCGGTATCATTAACCGGATACTGGCAGGAGATATCCTTGATGCGGTATTTCACTTCAGGGGATGTGCGGGCCTTTTACTTTATGGTGTGTTTATTTTTTCCGCGGCAAATTTGATCTTTAACCTGAAACTTGCCATGGAGGTACCCGCTGTTCTTGCGGGTCTTTCAATATTTATGGTATTACTGCGGCCCCTCATGTTCAGGATTGTTCCCGGTCATGAAAATCCCCTGGAGCACGGCCTCTTTGCCTGGTTCGTTGAGCTTATTGTTGAAATGATAGAGACCGCCTCTTCCTTTCTCGGAAATACTATTTCCTTTATCCGCGCCGGTGCCTTTGCCTTGAGTCACGCGGGGCTTTCTATTGCAGTTTACACCCTCGGTGATATTGTAGGCGGCGGGCTTTCATGGCTCGGTGTTATTATTGTCGGCAATATATTTATCATTCTTCTCGAGGGACTGGTCTGCAGTATACAGGCCATGCGCCTCGAATATTATGAATTCTTCAGCAGGTTTTATTCGGGAAAAGGGACTCCCTATATCCCGTTTATTATACAACAACAAAAGGGGGAAGAAATATCATGGGCCGTAACAGGATAAAAGGTAAAAGATTGTTCCATATTCTCTTGATTTTAGCAGCCCTCGTTTTTACCGGTACTACACTCTATGGCGAAGCAGCGGCTGGAGCAGCTGCAGGCGGGCCGAATCCCTTTCTCGCTCTTGCCGCCATGGGGGCTGTTGGTATTTCATGCCTTACCAGCGCCTATGCCCTGGCGAAGATTGGCTCGGCAGCCATGGGCGCCATGGCTGAAAAGCCCGAGGTGGGAGGCCGTGCCCTTGTCTTTCTCGGTATGGCAGAAGGGATTGCCATCTATGGTCTTATCGTAGCTATCATGATTCTCAACAAGATGTGAAACCATGGACAGGATCTACTGTATCGGGGATCGGGATACGGTTTCTGCCCTGAGCCTGGGGGATATTGAAGGCCTGGTGGTTGATGAGGCAGAGGCTTCAGGGGTGCTCCAGGATCTTATCAGCCGGGACAACGCAGCATTGATTATTATTACCGCGGGCTGCAGCCTTGCCGCTGGTGATATGGTTGCGAAACATAATCTTGAAAAGGGCCGTCCATTTATCTGTGAAATTCCCGGCATACATGATGAGGAGGGATTCAGAACATCACTACTCAGGTATGTAACCGAAGCCCTGGGGGTCTCCCTGTGAAGAAAAAAAATATTACAACAGTTGACGATTCAGTACGCAGCTCTAACCCCTCTTCTATTTTGGCGTACCTTGAAGAGACTCTGGAGAATGAGACAGCCCGTATCAGGGCTGAAGGGGCCCGGCAGGAGAAAGATCTTGAAGAAAAGCTGATGAGAGACCTTGAGAATTTTAGAAAGGAAGAAAAACAGAAGGCTGAGGAAATAATTGGGGCGGAAAAAGAACGCCTCTCCCGGACCTTTGAACTCGAGGGGCGCCGTATAATCTCCCGGCTGATGGAAGAACTTTTTGAGGACATCATCAAAGAAGCTGCAGAGCAGGCAGGGAAAGATGAGGCAACATTTCAGAGGATTGTCTCTGCAGTAAAAGAGGCTGCATCCGGGGGAGGAGAAATCAGGGTCACAATTTCCCCGGGGGACGAAGCGTTGAAAAAAGCAATCCAGGTATTGAAAATTAAAGGAGTTACCGTTACCGAAGATTCCGCTATTCGAAGCGGCGGGGCGGTTATCAGCTCCGGGGGTGATTCGGTACTGAATCTGACAATTGAGCGGCTTCTTTACCGTAAAAAAGAATTATTACGCCTTGAAATGATGACCCTTCTTCAGGAAGAGGGCATGCTGACAAAGCTGGAGGAATTATATGGATCATGGTGAAGAACAGGGGGGCAGGGTTCTTCGGGTTAACGGGCCCATTGTAACGGCAACAGGAATGCCTGGAGTCAGCATGATGGATATCGCCGAGGTGGGACCTCATAAGCTGGTAGGAGAGGTTATCCGCCTTCAGGGTGACCGTGTTCTTATTCAGGTCTATGAGGACAATACGGGCCTGAAGCCGGGAGACCAGGTCGTAACGTCTTCACGGCCTCTTTCTGTTCTCGTGGGCCCGGGACTTATTTCAGGAATCTATGACGGCATCCAGCGGCCTCTTCCTGAATTTAAGAAAACTTCCGGCGCCTTTATCACCCGGGGCGTCAGGGCCTCTCCCCTGGATGAAGAAAAGAAGTGGCATTTTGTTCCTGCTGTACAGGCGGGAGAAGAGGCCGCGGGAGGCACCCTGATTGGTACGGTTGAGGAAACATCAGCGGTACTCCACCGCATTCTTCTTCCCCCCAATCTTACAGGAACCATAACAGAAATTGCTCCCGAAGGGAACTACACGATTAAAGATGAAATTTACCGCCTTGAACAGGAGGGTAAATCGATACCGGGCCGTCTTGCTCACTACTGGCCGGTGCGCCGTCCCCGCCCTGTGAAGGAGCGTCTCAGGGCCACGGAGCCTCTGGTGACGGGACAGCGGGTCATTGATACATTTTTTCCCATTACCAAGGGAGGGACCGCGGCAATACCCGGAGGTTTTGGGACCGGGAAGACCATGACCCAGCATGCCCTGGCCAAGTGGTGCAATGCCGATGTGATAATCTATATCGGCTGTGGTGAGCGTGGTAATGAAATGACCGATGTACTGACGGAGTTTCCCCAGCTCATTGACCCGCGAAATGATCGGCCCCTGATGGAGCGGACGGTGATGATCGCCAACACATCAAACATGCCTGTTGCGGCCCGCGAGGCGAGCATCTATACTGGAGTAACCATTGCCGAATATTATCGTGACATGGGATACCATGTGGCGGTCATGGCAGACAGTACTTCCCGGTGGGCAGAGGCGCTTCGGGAACTCGCAAGCCGCCTGGGAGACATGCCCGCTGAAGAGGGTTTTCCCCCGTACCTGGCAACACGCCTGGCTGAATTTTATGAACGGGCGGGCTACATTGAAACCCTTGAGGGGAGTCGGGGAAGCATAAGCATCATCGGTGCCGTTTCGCCTCCCGGGGGAGATTTTTCCGAGCCGGTTACCCAGCATACCACCCGCTTTGTGCGCTGTTTCTGGGCCCTGGACAAAACCCTGGCCGATGCACGGCATTACCCATCAATAAGCTGGATAGACAGCTATTCTGAATACCTCGAGGAAGTCGCCGACTGGTGGGAAGACTACCGGCGGGCATGGATCGATCTCCGTCGCAGTGCTATGAACATCCTCCAGGAGGAGAACCGCCTTGAGCAGATTGTACGCCTCGTTGGACCTGATGCCCTTCCTTTGGATGACCGGTTTCTTCTTTTTTGCGCTGAAGTTATACGAAACGGTTTCCTTCAGCAGAATAGTTTTGATCCCAATGATATGTTCTGTTCGCCTGAGAAGCAGGTAAAGATTCTTTCGGTGATAGTAAACTTTTATCAGATGGGAAGAAAACTTATCGCCTCAGGGGCTGACCTTCACTCGGTTATTTATCTTGACGCGGTAGCGGAAATTTCCCGTTTGAAATCAGAATACACCAATGATGATGTTGCAGAAATAGAAAAATTTGCGGGACGTCTTGAGACCCAGCTTCGGTCCCTCGGAGATATTGACCTTCCTGAAAGGGGGGAAGAACAATGAAAGAGAAGGATTATACCGCCATCAGAGATGTGAAGGGGCCCCTGATTATTGTTGAAGGGGTTGAAGGTGTGGGCTTCGGTGACCTGGTGGAGATACGCTCAGGATATGATCTCCGTATTGGTGAGACCATCGAGGTCCAGGAAAACCTGGCGGTAGTCCAGGTCTTCGAGGGGACCACGGGGCTTAGCCGTAAAAACACCCGGGCCACCTTTCTTGGCCGGCCTATGGATCTGCCCATTTCCCGGGACATGCTCGGCCGGGTCTTTGACGGCCTGGGGCGCCCACGGGACGGGTCACCCCCCGTGGTTTCTGAAACGGTACTGAACGTCAACGGGCTGCCGATAAATCCCTGCAGCCGCGAGTATCCCCGTGATTTTATACAAACCGGTATCTCCGCCATCGACGGCATGAACACCCTTATTCGGGGACAGAAACTGCCGGTTTTTTCCGGGAGCGGTATGCCCCATAACCGCATTGCCGCCCAGATTGCCCGGCAGTCAAAGATTTTGACTTCTGACGAAGAATTCACCATTATTTTCTGCGCCATGGGCGTGAAGTTTGACGTTGCCCGCTTCTTTATCGACAGCCTCGAAGAGAGCGGGGTGCTTGCCCAGGCAGCCCTCTTTTTAAGCCTTGCAAGTGACCCGTCAATTGAGCGCCTGGTTACGCCGAGGGCCGCTTTGACCCTGGCTGAGTATCTCGCCTTTGAGCACGATATGCATGTTCTGGTGATCATGACGGATATGACCAATTACTGTGAGGCCCTTCGGGAGCTCTCCAGTTCACGGGGGGAAGTTCCTTCCCGAAAGGGATATCCCGGCTACCTGTACAGTGACCTCGCATCTATTTATGAACGGGCAGGGCGGATAGAAGGAAGTAAAGGCTCGATCACCCAGATACCGATGCTCACCATGCCGAGTGATGATATCTCCCATCCGGTGCCTGATTTGACAGGATATATCACCGAGGGCCAGATTGTCCTTGAGCGTGAACTTTTCAACCGGGGCATCTACCCGCCCATAGCAGGACTTCCTTCTTTATCTCGCCTTATGAAAGACGGCATTGGCGAGGACCGAACCAGGAAAGACCACGCTGGTGTAGCGGCACAACTCTTTGCCTGCTATGCGAAGGTAAAGCGCATCAGGTCCCTTGCCTCGATAGTTGGGGAAGAAGAACTTTCGGGCCTTGACCGAACTTACCTGAAGTTTGGCGAGCGCTTCGAAGAAGAATTTCTTTCCCAGGGGGATGACGAAAACCGGGACATAGATGAGACCCTGAACATCGGTTGGAAGATGCTTTCTTTCTTGCCAAAAGAAGAACTCTATCGTATCTCCCGGGATGATATCGGGCGTTATTACATGCCTGACGGGTCGGGTAAGGAATAATGGGTCGCCCTGATATTTCTCCCACCAAAACGAACCTGCGGCGGGTTACCGCTGATCTTGAGTTCGCTCTTGAGGGATATGAGCTTCTTGAGCAGAAGCGTGAGCTCCTGGTGATGGAAATTCTCCGTCGTATGAAAGAAGCACGGGAAGCTGAGCATAATTTTCAAAAGCTTCTCAGGGATTATTATGAACAGTACCGAAATGCCGCCATGACAGGGGGCCCAGAACCGGTCTCAGCAGCTGCACTGCATGAATACTGGAAGTCAGAACTGCACACTGAAGAGGTCAGGGCAGTTGGACTGACCCTAACGCTCATGGCGGTCAGAACAGTACGAAGGCATAATGAATATCAGGCGGTGACTGAATCGGGGGCCGTGGCATCAATGATACGCAATGTGCCGGAGCTGACCAGTGTGATGGTGCAGTACGCTGCCGTAACCGCCTCAGTTTTTATTCTTTCCCGTGAACTGAAAAAGGTACAGCGACGGGTTAATGCCCTTGAAAAGGTTTTTATTCCACAGTGCCGCGAAGCAAAAAATTATATCAGTGACCGTCTTGAAGAGATGGAACGTGAAGAGATCTATGTTAAAAAACTAATAGGAATGCGCAGTGAAGGTGAGGAAATATAAAAAAGGAGAACTCCTGCCGGGGCTGGTAATTCTCCTTCTGGTGACCATTACTATTCTATTTCTATTTAAGGAAATATTTAGGCTCCTATTGAGACCGTAAAGCCTCAGGCGGAATCTATGTTGAAAGTCAGTATCGGCCGTGTCGAGAGCCGCACCAGTTTTTCAGCCACATTGCTGTGAACCATATGCTTGAGCACCCCTCTTCGTACATGGTGGCCTATTATAATCAGGTCTATGTCAAGTTTATCCGCGGTTTCAAGAATTTTGTCACAGGTGATGCCGACTTCAATAATGGGTTCAATTTTTTTAAAGTCATCGGAAAGTTTTTTAATGTAGGTGCTCATCTCTTCCATGGTTTCTTTGACGGCTCTGTCTCTGAATTCTTCCCACAACTGGTAGGCATCTGAATAAAAGCTGATACGCGGCATATCCTCTATAACATGAAGTGTGAATATTTCTGCTTCATATTTTTTGGCTACAGAAAGCGCCCGTTGTAATATTTCATCGGGACTTTCGGTAAATTCGAGGGGAACAAGAATCTTCATAGTTTTTCTGGTCATTTCGTTACCTCCCTCTAGCGAATTTTATATTCTTCGATAATTGCATGAATCAGGCTGTTGTCTTCTTCATGCAGTTCGGTAAACTCGAAGCCGGAAAGAAAGAATTCTTTATCAACTTCGTCATGTTTTGACCATTTACATTGCGCTGTAAAGCATACATGGCGGTCTTTATCTTTTTTGTTTTTCCAGTCAAGGGAAGAGGGAAGCTTCATCTTGAGCTGGTAGTATTTGTCTTCAACAAGGAGGTTTTCTGACATCAGCATGATCCCATCCTGGGAGATGTCGATGAGAAAACCAATAAATTCTTCCTCTTCGAAAACTCTCAGGTAGAAAGTTAAATAAACCCGTTGATGCTCTCGAGGTGCATGCTTCATAGTCCGCCCCCTTTTTACTGGTGATTCCGGAAGCCTCCGCTGACTTCCTCTTTCACTCTGTATATATAAGGTATAAAAAGTATTTTTTAAATCAAAATATTTTAAGCATTATTTTGAAAAACTTGGTACATTTCGTGCCGGGGATGATGAGAGTTTTTATTTGTTTTTATCGCTAATGGGGAAAAGGTCTTTTATTTAAAATAGATTGACCACCCCGGAGTGATCTGAAACATTAAATATAAGGAGATTTTACCATGAAACTTGCCTTGTTTGATTTTGACGGAACAATTAGTAGAGAGGAAACAACTGAGGATTTCATCTATTTTGCTGTAGGGAAGATAAAGGGTGAACTGGGGCGACTTTTCATGGCTCCATTGTATTTTTTATATATACTGAAAATAATTTCTCACCATCAAGCCAAGGAACTTTATCTTAAGTTCTATTTCAAAGGATGGGATCGAGAGCATTTTGTTGCCCTCTCGCGGGAATATGCTGCAACCAAGGTTGCGCGACTGGTAAAGGACTCAGCCCTTGAGCGTATCAGGTGGCACCAGGCTCAAGAGCACCATGTAGTTGTAGTATCCGGTTCTCTGGATATTTGGATTAAACCCTGGTGTGAAGAAAAGGGGCTCGACCTTATTTCTACAAAAATAGATTTGAGTGAAGAAAAAATAACCGGAAGACTTGCAACACGAAACTGCTACCGGGAGGAAAAGGTAAACCGGATCAATCGTGAAATAGACCTGTCACAGTACTCTCATATTTATGCCTATGGCGACAGCACTGGTGACCGGGCCATGATGGCTCTGGCGGACGAAAGTTACTACCGGTATTTTGATTGATCAGGATACAGGTCTTGACAGTTATTTCTTTTTTAGTTGAAAATATTTTTCAGATACTAAAAAAGAAAGTGACATCTCTTTTGTTGGAGTGATAGTGTCTGATCTGTATGAAAAACAAGATCCCTGAAATATTAAGAATTATTTTTTCCTTTATAATGCTTTTTTCCTGTTTTTCAGGATTGTCCGCTGCGACTGAATCCCCCATGGGCGCAGTTGCGGGAATAATCGGAAACAGCCCCCGAACCTTCAGGTTATCCGCGGGTATGGAACAGCAGCTTCTCGGTATTCTCCGCTCTGCGGGACGTTTTGATATTGTGAACTCTCCCCTGTTAAAACAGGAATTAAAAAACTTTAAGTGCCTTGAAGAAAAATGTATTCTTCGCTTTGCCGGGCGGGCGGGATTTTCTCTCCTGATACATGGAGAGCTTGATGATCGGGGTGATGAGCTTCTCCTGGTTCTCTCGGGGTATGGCATGGAATATCCCTTTAAGGGACGCCTGGTGTACCGGTACCGGGCAAGGATTCCCATGACAGGAGGTATCGGCGCACGGGAATATAACTTCATTACCGAAGAACATGCCGCCCGATTTATGGCAGGACTTTTTAATGTTTTTAAACTTCCTGCTTCGATTACACTTAAAAATAACAGAATTGCAACAGCACCGGATTTTCCGGTTTATGGTACCGTGCGTGTATTCAGAACCGACTCTCCCGGAAGAAAGATACAGACTTCCTATAAATATACTGGAACCATTACCATGATGCCAGACGGTTCAGTAAAAACCAGCGGCAGTGTTCGTGACGGTGATTACATTCTTGGCTCTTTCAAAGATAAAGCTGATTTTTTAAAAACATTTTATAAAGGAAGAAAAAGGGAGCTTATATTTAAACGACATGGTGTCGAGTCTATTATTTATACCGTTCTGCTTGCTCCAATCGCCAGTGCCGCAATGCCGGTAATAAATCCGTCTTTTGGTTATTACATGAATAACGACTGGGCGGGCCTGGGTCTCTGGTCTTTGAACGCGGCTCCCTGGATTTATTTTGAAGTAGATGGATTTATGGCACACAAGAATATTCAAAAGAAAAATAAATGGGTCTCCAGGTACACCAGAACCAACTACGCCTTTGCCTGGTATATGGCCTTTGCAGGCGGCACCTCACTTTTTATCGATACACTTTCCCATCAATACCTTTTTGAGGCTTCACAGTTTAAGGGTATTTCCAGTATTTTAGGGAATTCTTTCCTTGCAGGGTATTTTTCTGTTATATCCGGCGGAGGCGGTCATTTTTACCGGGGATACCGGGGGTGGGGATATCTGTATTTTCAGATAAACAATACCCTGATGTATCTTACCATGTATGCTTTTACACCGCCGGTCTATGAAGGGGGAGGCTCTGGTAAAATAAACCGGAAACTTGCATGGTCCCTGGTGGGGGCTCTTGGCGCGGTTAAGATAGTCGAAGTAATACATGCGGTACTTCTTCATGATAAAATCAGCAATGGCACTGTTGAAGAAGAGAGCTTTACATTCGCGCCGGTTTTCAAATTTGATGCCGTGGGTAAAGCTACATGGGGGATTCAGGCTGCTTTCAGGTTTTAGAAAATGAATATTTTCATGAAAAAATCCCGGGGCCAAAAGGCCACCGGGAATGTTTCATTTTGGGGAGTTTTAATGAAACCGTTATTATATAATACCCCGGGGAATCAAAAAGGTTCCAAATTTTTTCAAAAATTACCGTTAGATGAAATATAATTCAATTTTTTACTCTGTAGCCTCATCGCTCTCTGTGTTTTCATAATAAAGGGATGCCGTATCAGTATAAGTCAGGCATGTCTCTCCGTCTTCATCATATGAGGCGCATTCATATTCTTCTATTTCTTCCTTTGCCACCTGGTAGTCATCTTTATAGATAATTATTTCAACTGATGCCGCTTCATCTTCCTTTGTCACGGATATGTCTATAGAATTGAAATCTATTACCTTTTCATAGGTATAGTATGTTGAGCCTTCTTCATAGATAGTTCCGTCAAAAAATACAAATTCGTCACCATCGACAAGATATTTGCCGCTAAAGGTTCCGTTGTTGCTGATTATATAAATACTGTACTCCCCGTCATCCTCGGCAAAGCATGCTGAGCTGGTAAGTGTCAACGGTGTCAGTAATAAAAAAAGTACTAAAAGCTGAAGAGATCTGGCTTTTTTTTTCACTATGGTTCTCCTTCCCGGGTGGTTTAATGGTTAAACCCATTTTTCATTGAGAAGGTTCCCGTTTTTTTGTATAAAAAAAGGACCCTCCCGCAGGGGGAGAGCCCTTTTCTGAAATATATAGTTACTGTACAGTTTTACTGTACAAGCTTTCGAATAATTTCTAGGCCCTGCTGTGCCTCGGATTCATTCATCTTTCCTTTTTTATAGAAGTGTACTTTTTTATCAGTACCGATTATTATAACAACTGATTTCTGGTTACAGTTGCCGAGTCCCCAGGCATCCCTTAGAATATATTCAGGATCAGTAAGAATCACGGTCCCCGGGTACTGCTTTATTTTTCTGCGGGCCATGTACCGGATAACAGAATCAGGTTTCCAGGGAGCATCTTTCATGTTTGCGATGCCGATGGGCAGTTTTTTTTCTTCGGGGATTTTAGCTTTTTGTATCAGAGTTGCAAAAAGATCATTCTGGTCTGTGACATCTACGTCATTATAGAGAATGATGAGGACTTTTTTCCCAAATTCGGGTATCCAGGCTGGCTTATTTCGCGTGTCCCGTACTTGGACATTTTGAAGTAATGTTCCGGTACTTATAGAAGCGGCACATAGTGCAAAAGTAGTAAAAACAGCCAGTGCGGCAGTAATTATAATGGAGGTTTTTTTATTCATAGCCTTACCTTTAATGTATTTTTATATCACCCTCTCCATTCCTCTATAAGTAGCAGAAAAAAAACCTGCTCATCTGTCAAGATTTTTTGCAGAAAAAATAAAATATGGTCAGTAATTATTCCTTAAACTTTTTTAGCGGGAATTAACTCTATAGTGGATATATGGATCCTGTTTAATAGGTTTTTATTCTGGAGAATTTAAAGAATAAATGCTGAATTAGTGCTGTTTATTTTGATGAAAGAGGGCTGAATTTCTCAGCCCTCTTTATTGTGTTAAAATCTTCCTTCCCAGTCAATTTCGGCTGTTGCCTTCATGACCACTGTCAGTGAAATGGCAGAGCCTATAAGGATGAGAATTCCCGTATGGGCGGGGAAGTAAAAGGCAATGGAAAAGAAGAGTTGAAACATGGCCAGGCCTATGAGAACGGCATCAACCAGATGGCGTCCCCGGTTGAGCTGTTTTGCATAAAAAAGTATCATCCCTCCGGAAATCATTGAAGCGATAATGAATCCAATAATGAATCCTGTATAGCTTACAAGGTACGAGAGAAAAAAATGAAAGAAAAGAAAACCTGTCCCGAAGAAAAGGAAATGCATAAAGTGAAGGCGGATATTATAGGCGAGAGAAAATACCAGCATTACCGCAAGGAAGAGTACAATAGCCAGGGGGGAGTAGTAGTAAAGATTTGAAACGATCTCATAGGTTTTTTTGCCGCTGTCGAAGGAGAGGGCAATGGGCTGACGGGTAATGATATTTTCACCCTTCCATAAAATTTTTGTGCGCCCATTTTTAGTGTCAACGGTAGAGTGGACCATCGAATTATCGAGGTAATTTATTACTCTTTCAGGAAAGTCTGTATCAATATTAAAAGAAAATTTCGGGATTTCCCGTGTCTCTTTATCAAGGGCATAACGAAAATTATTCAGGCCCTGGCAGCTGTAGGTTACCCGTATCGTTCGTGTTTCTCCAGGAGCCATTGTACCGCTCCAGTCAATGCCGTCGGCAACCCGTTGATCGCCATTATAGGTTTTTCCATTGATTGTTATAACCGCATTGTGGATATTGTTTCCCCCTGTCGGCAGGGGAAGGTGGAAAAATATTTCCTTTTGCTTTCCTATAAGATTCTTAATTTTCCAGGTGCCGTTAAAATTGAGCCGGTATCCATTATAAACCTGCAGACCCTTTTTGCGGATGTCACGGTCGATCCTGCCATCGATATCAGTTTTCCAGATTTTGATGTCCCGGTGAACAATTTTTTTTACACTGTACGGTTTTCCTGTCTTCCAGTGGTGGCGTTCAACCCTTGTGAGCTGCCGGTAAGATATGGCGGGGGGAGCCTGGACAATGCTGCCTCCCCAGATCTGGCGAACTTCCTTCAAATTATCGCTGTATTTTGATGTGCCGCGCTGCTCAGTCCGCAGGCCGATGAGCACCGCCACTGTTGAAAGCCCGATTGCAAGTATCCCGAGAAGCAGGTAGTTCATCAGCCGTGATAAAAATGAGGGATTTGCCTGGTAGAGTTTGAGCAACAAAAATCCCATTGCTGCGGTAAAAATTAAGAGTGCCCCGAAGGCGAAGCTTGCTCCATACATGTTGGTTCCTCCATGGTGTTTTAATGTGTTTCTTCTATAGTAGGCAGAGACTTTGAAAAGATTATGAAGGAACTGTGAAGAGAGTTTGAAAGGAAGTTTTTTTGATTTGTTGTTACATGGCTAAACTTCCTGCCATACCCTTAAAAATCATCATGTAGTGCATGATTCCGCCGAGGAGTATGAAAATGTGAAAGATTTCATGAAAGCCAAAGGCCCCTTTGAAAAGATTTGGTTTTTTTGCCAGGTAGACCAGTGCCCCGATAGTAAAGAAAAATGCACCGGCAAAAAGATAAAAGAGAACTATTGACGGCATGACCTCGGAAATTCTTCCCATTGGTATTACTGCCATCCAGCCCATTGCGAGATAGATTGCAATGTTGAGAAAGCGGGGGGCATTGATGAACCAGAATTTAAATATAAAACCAAAGAGAACCAGTGCCCACTGGGCAATGAGGATGGCTTTGAGCATTGTTCCTTCCAGGTATAGAAAGCATACGGGTGTATATGAACCGGCTATCATAAAGAATATTGCCAGGTGATCAAGCTTACGCCAGAATGTTTTTTCATTTTCGTTTTTTTTATTTGCATGGTAAAGGGAACTGGCAGTGAAGAGGAAAATTATCGAAAGGCCGTAGATGAGGGCCGCAGTCATCATCTTTGCATCAGTTCTGGAAAAAATTACCAGCCATATGGTGCCTGCCAGTGCCGCAAGGGCACCGATAAAATGAGAGAAAAAGGCGATTTTTTCGCCCTTCATGATTTTCATGGGTATTGCTCCGGAGTTTTTTATGCAGGGAAGAGTATCCTGTGTTTATATAGAGACAGGATGCTCTTCTGAAAAGTTGCAATTTTTCAGACAGTGAGCTCAGGGCGTCCATTTGTTTTATAGAAAAAAAGCTCCTGCTGCCTTCATCTCTTCAATCGCCCTGTCGCCGTCACCGATTTTAACATCAACGGCGCGAATTCCTTCATTGACTACTGACACGGAAAAGCCATTGCTCAGAGCATCCATTACAGTATTTTTTACACAATAGTCTGTAGCCAGACCCAGGATAATCAATTCGGTGATTTTAAGGCTTCGAAGACGCTCTTTAAGATCGGTGCCCTGGAATCCTGAATAGGCGTCACTGTCAATATCGGTTGCCTTTGAGATAATTACCGCGTGTTTAGAAATTTTCAAGCCGTTGTGAAAGGCGGCTCCATCGGTATCGGCAATGCAGTGAGATGGCCAGAAGCCTCCATTCTCTTTGAAAGAAGAGTGGTTTGCCGGGTGCCAGTCGCGGGTTAAAAAAACAGGCAGTCCATTTTTTTCAAAATCTTCCATGAGGCGGTTTGCTGGTTTTACTACTTGATCCCCTTCGGTGACTGCAAGGGTTCCACCAGGACAAAAGTCTTTTTGTATATCAACCAGTATCAATGCTTTCATTTTTCTTTTCTCCTTATTTCTCCTGAACTTTTTTAAGACGGTCATTGGAAATAAAATGACGGCCTTTTTTTGCGCAGGACTTCCCCTCCCGCAGTACGATGTCAGCGGTAAAGTCATAACTTCCCTGCATCAGGCAGCTTCCAACACCGTAGGCGTCAACAGGAACCTTCAACTCTTCAAAGGTTGAAATTTTTTCCGGAGTGAATCCTCCGGAAACAATTATTTTAACATTGTTGAAGCTTTCCCTGTCGAGGGCTTCGCGAGTCATGAATACCAGCTCCGGGATGACGCCGGTGGGTTTAAAGTTTCCCATGCGGGGAATAATTGCTTTGTCGACGATACGCTCAGAGGTGTCGAGGCGTACTCCCCAGAGATTATCTCCCAGGGCGCGGCAGCAGTCGAGGGCGGTACTGATACAGTCATTGTCAAAGTCGACCAGGGCAACCAGGTTTGTGTCGGGGTAGGTGTCGCCAAACATTTGAACTGCATCAACGGTATTGCCTTCTGCAGCGGCAATCAGTGCATGGGGTACGGTCCCTGAAGCCTGGGCCCCCCACCATTCTGCCTGAGCATCAGTAGAGACACCAAGGGCCCCGCCGATGTGGGCCGCGTATCCATCGCCTCCCTGCACTGCCCAGTGATCAAAGCGGGCGGGGAAAAAAAGTACCGCGGTTCCCTGAGCCGCCTCGACAACATGACGCACATTAGTGGCGATTTTTGTCCGCCGTGCGAGAATGCCGAGATAAATCGTCTCAAGGTGGGCAAAGAGAGAAGCGTCTCCCGTGATGTGCATGATACTCTCCCAGGGGGAAATGGTCTCTCCATCGTGCAATGCTTTTATGTCAAGCCTGCTGAAACCGTCTATCCAGAGGCTGTCGAGTTCTTCATTGATTTCAAGTTTTCTTTTGACGACCTCCAGGTATTTCTCACGATTAGTCAGGTAATGGTGCCGGGCTTCTTTTTTTTCTTCAATCAGCTGGTCAAAGAGTCGGTAGGCCCTGTCGTAGTCCCGGTAACTTCCGCTTGCCACCTTCAGTACCGCGATGGCTTCATCAATTCCGCACAGCACTGCACTATGTTTTTGAAAAACCTGCATGGTGACTTCAGGGTGGAGGTTATGTCTTTCGAGGACAATTTTTTCACGCCAGAAGTAGATGTCACTCCGGTAGCCGCGGCGCAGTTCCTGAACGGGAAGGTCAAAGACGTTACTGTGCAGTCGTTCTTTCATGGTACACTTCCTTTATGCAGTAAACTTCCTTTCTCATTAATAAATAATTATATCATGCAGGAAGTTTATGCAATTCTATCCTGAATATTTTTATGATGCAATAACAATTGGTGTCATGGGGCAAAAAGAAGAAGTCTCTGCTTTCGATGGTCCGATGGCAGTGTTGTTTTTTTGAAAGCGGAGAAGCGGTACGTCGTTTTTGGAGGCGAGACAGCGGTGTCGCGCCTTCAAAAAAACTCCTTGATTTTTATTGTTCAAGGGAGTCTCTTCTACTTATGAACAGATAATGACGGGGGAAGACGACTCATGAAGAAGGCATTATTTATCCTGGTACTTATTGTGATGACCACACCACTGGCTGCGGCAGGCGATGTTGAACTCGAGGGTGATCGTCCTGACTTTACGGAAAGCGCCAACGTGGTTCCCTTCGGAAGTATTCAGCTTGAGGGGGGATATTCTTTTTTTGGAGCAGATGGGTTGGACGAGCATGCCTTTGGCGAACTCCTTCTCCGTATTGGAGTCTATGACCGCCTTGAGCTGCGCCTCGGAGCCGGTTCTTTGAACTGGACCGATGACGGAACTGAACAGGTTTTCGGTAAAGACGATCCCTCAATGGGAGCCAAGATTCAGATTCTCTACGGATCAGAGCAATTTAATATTTTAAGTCCCGACATGTCATTGATTCTCGGTACGTCTATTCCTGTGGGTACCGATGATTTTACGGATAAGAAATGGCAGCCCGAGGGGAAGCTTTGCATCGCGTGGCCCGTCACCAACTGGTTTAGCTTTGGCACTAATTTGAACTATACGTATGCCTATGATACCGGCAAGGGGCACTGGTTCAGTCAGTTCAGCGGTAGTATGGTTTTCGGCTTTTCTGTCACTGAAGAGCTGGGGGCTTATGGTGAGTATATTATCTATGCCCCGGAATCTTCAGGCGGCGGATCGGCTAACTATTTGAGCGCCGGCCTCACCTGGCTGGTGACAGGGACCGTTCAGGTTGACGGCCGCTTTGGCATCAGGGTTCATGATGACTATGATTACTTTACCGGTATCGGTTTTGTATTTCTCTGGCCTGAGGTCTGGTAAAAACTGAATTTTTGAGGAACAAAAGGTCTATTTTAATTCTGCGGCCTGTAACTTCCTTCATCACTCCTTTTCTTAACTTATATTATTATCAGTAAAGGAGAATACCATGTGGAAAGTTCCGGATAAATATCATACACGTTGCACCAGCAAAGAAACTGATCGAGTCATTGAAGAATCAGTCTATGAGGCAATAAACGCCCAGGAAGCTGCGGCGCGGGGTTATTTAAATTGTGTCCTCCATAACAACAATGATCGCAATGTTTCTGTTGAAGTAAAACTTATTCACTAAATTAAAACTATTTTTAAAGAGAAAATCTGAGATTATTAGGCTTTTCTTTGATGGTTTGATTTTTTCACAGCAGCTTTGTACAAGCTACCATTCCGTCTCCGGAGCAGTAACAGGTATTGCGGCTGTCTGCTGGAGGTATGGTTGATTTTTTAAAAATTCTTGACTCCTCCCTCACCTGACATATAAGTTTCCTATCCAGGAAAATTTCCTGCCCACGGGCATCCATCTAGCAACAGGACATATGATATGAAAAAGACACGAATAATTGCATGCATCCTTCTATTGTCTATGTGTGCCATGGTATCGGCACAATATCATTTAAGTGAAGGGGAAATTCAAAGAGAGATCGGGGCTATTAACAATTCTTTGGATTTAGTGTCACGACAGATACAAAGAAAAAAATTCATGAAAGCGAAAGAAACTATCAGGGAAGCCAATATCAGAATGAACAGGCTTCTCGGTTCTCTTCACCAGAGTATTTTGAAAATTCGTAAGAGAAAACCCGCTTACCGGCCCCGTATTATGCCTGAGGATATCCCGGCAGTACTGCGTACAATTACCTATGATGAAGAAAATAGAAAAATTGCCGCTAAATTAAGACGGGCTCAGAAAGATATTGAAAGAGCCCGGATACGTCTTCGATCTTCTAAGTCAAAGGCGACTCTTTCAATTCTCATAGCTGCATGGAAAACCGGGAAAAATGCTTTTACTGCAGCCCAAAAGACATCAACTGGAGATGTCTATGACGGTTTAAAGACAATGTATAATGATGCAGAAAAAGACGCTAAGGCGGTAAAGGGAAATATAGATGAAGTGCACGCTAAAAGAAAGGTTCTTCGTTTTTTTCAAACCCTTAAAGAAGGTCTTGGAAAACAACACCATGAAATTGTTGCCATGCGTGATAGAATCGTAATCATGGAAAATTCCATCAGAGAGCTGGATCGGAATATAAAAAATATCAGAACCCATGTTAATGCCGCGTCTTTGTATATGGTAGAGAGAAATGAAAGATCGTCTGCACATCGATTTGATCATGGTATGTATACCACAAAACTGGCAAATCTGTTAAAGGCTTTGAAAACAGGGAAAATTCAGTGGAATGGATATTTTCGGGTAAAAAAATCGATTAAGACAAAGGCAGACAATCAATACAGGTCTGTAGTCAAGGCCCTGCAGGGTAAATTGAATGGGATGGCGGTGCGTCAGGGAATAAGCAAAGATTACAACAGGTTCAATTCATATTATTATAGTTTCGACCGGGACATTCTCCAGGGACGCCGCAAGGTATTGCAGAAAATCAGGTCTCTGGGCAGGGCCTGGCAGACGTCAGTTCGTTCAATGCTTGTTTCGTACGGGAGACTTAACTTCAACGGTTTTAGATATCCTGTAGTTGATAAAATTAATGGGTATAATATTGTCAGGCAAAATTATAGAAAAGATTATGCCTATATGGGGTATTATTACTCAGGCATTCTCACCTGTATTGACAGGCCTGTAATGCAGGACCGCAGGTATATGAAGAAAAATACTCTCCACACAAAGGATTTTTTTGCCATTCCTCTTGAATACCCCCACCTGGTAATGAAGAAATTGACAAATTATCAGACAGCTCTTCAGTTTATGCGAAGAGGCTCGAGCAGGGTATTCTATTCACGTTCAAATATAAATGAGTTTTTTCCCGTTTCGGTTCTCAGTCAGGCCACTATGATGACAATAAAGTCCAACGTTGATAAAATTACCGGTTCTCTGAATGCCTTTGCTTTATTCAGCCGAAGGAAGCTCAATGCCGGAAAGGCCCTGGATGCAAAGATGAAGAGAGCCATGGGATCCTGCCGGGCATATCAATCATACATCTCTTCGAATCAGGTTTCCTTTTATGCCAGGGGTGGGGAAAATTCATATACCACAATGCGAAACCAAAAACAATACCGGGTCCCCTTTGGTAAAATGATCTCTATAGGCAGTACGCCAGTTCTAATAGAGTATATTAATGATGCCGTAAGGGACATGAAGGCTATGGTGGAAGATATGGCCCCCATACCGGGAAGGGCAGCCTGTCTGGCAAGGGATATCTCAAGATATATTGATGCGATTATATCTTTTAATAATGATGTAGAATCTGAAGCGGGGTCTTTTGGTAGAAAATCAGCTTCATTTTCATCACTAATGGGGACTATCAAAAATATTAATTCGGCATTGATTGCTTATCGTGGGATGGAAGCATACGAAAGTAGTGTAAATAAAAACAGGCAGCTCAGCTATATTCAATCTCAGTATTTAATTCTGAAAAACGATCCTTCCCTCAGGAAATATGCGGCACTTCAGAAGAAAGCTTCTGGTATGGTCATTGCGTCAACTGGAACATTAGTTCCAGTATTTCCGAAACATGAATCAGCTTTTAGCGCCATGATGGCTTTCAGTCATTACCGGCTGGATCCTGATTATCTTTCACTTCGGGAGTTCAGGAGAGGTTTTCCAAAACTTGGATTACTTTTGAAACAGGTTTCCCGGAGAAATCGAGCAATTGCCGGAAACGATGATGCTGAAAAACTGGAAAGAGTACTTAAAGATTTATCATCGTATTATGATTCAATTCTCAAAAAACGAAGAATTGGCACAAGGTCAGCTTCTCTTGATATAGTAGACCTTATGGCCGCGGCTGACCGAAAATTGGGCGAAGCCGAGACTCTGGCAAAAAAGAGAAGTAATTTTAATAAAGATAGAAATAGTAAAAAGATATATGATAAAGTATTAGAAACGTATCGGCTCATTAACAGGTGACCGTGATACTTGTTGTATTAAATACTAATGCCGGAAATTTTTAAAATAATCAACAAAGAACAGGAATGCCCGGCTTTTCTTTTTCAAAAATTCTTGACTCCTCCTTTACCTGACATATAAGTACTGTATCCAGGGAGGCTTACCGCCATGAGAAAAAAACTTTTTGTTCTTTTGCTGATTGCTGCATCTCTTCTGTCCGCGAGCTGTAATATTTTCAGAAACCGTTTTGATAAATCAATTGATACCGCTACTGGTATGGTGATGCTTGAGGGGATCCATCAGCAGGTGGTCATACGCCGTGACGGCCTCGGGATTCCTCTTATCGAGGCTGAAAACGAGGATGATCTTTTCTTCGGTGCCGGGTATGCTACGGCTACTGACCGTCTCTGGCAGATGTATATGATGACCATGGCAATGCAGGGGCGCCTCTCTGAAATGGCAGGTGAGGATATGCTGAAGATGGATGTTTTTATGCGGACCCTCAACGCGAAAAAGTTTGTTGATGAGGCCATGAAAAAAATAGATCCCCGTTCACGGCAGGTGCTGGTTTCCTTTTCGAAGGGGGTCAACAGCTACCTGAATAGTCATGAGAATCTTCCAGCGGAATTTGTCCTTGCGGATTATCGTCCCCGGGAGTGGCGCCCCGAAGATTCGCTTTTTGTTTTTGGCATGCTGAACCTGAATGTGAGCTTTAATTTTCTTGAAGAGCTTCATTTTCTGGTGCTGGCCGGAAAGGTCGGCTATGCCCGTGCCGCTGCTCTCTGCCCGGTTTATCCTGATGAGCCGCTGCCTCTCTCTGAGGCTCTGAAGCTGAAAGAGGTTGATCCCCAAAAACTGGTTGAAAAGCTCGCGGGCCTTGGCCCCTTGCAAAAGAATCTTCGCTCGGTGCTTGGCATGGGAATTCCCGCCTCAAATAACTGGGCTCTTTCCGGCAGGCGAACCGACAGTGGAAAGTCGATTGTCTGCAATGATACTCATCTTTTTTTGATGATTCCTAATTCATGGATGATCATGCACCTGAAATGTCCCACCTATAATGCCGCGGGTGTTACCGCCCCGGGAATCCCCATTGTGACCCTCGGCTATAATGGAAAGATCGCCTGGGGGGCAACCATGGTGATGGCTGACAGCCAGGATATTTTTCTCGAAAAGATGCGTTACGATAATGTGAACCCTTATTATTTTTATAAAGGAAGTTACCGCGCTGCAGTGGTGAGGAAGGAAGTTTTCCAAATAAAAGATGATGATCCAATAGCGATTAAAATCGTTGAAACCCGCCACGGGCCGCTTCTCAATGAAGCTCTGAGCCGTCTTCCGTATCCGCAGATGCTTCCGGTGCAGCCCCTGCCGTTGAAGTCAGATTACGGTATTGCAATTTCCTGGGCACTCCATGGGGGGGAAGAAACCTTTAAGGCATTTTTTTCAATGGGAGATGCCCGAAGCATGAAAGAGGCGAAGCGGGCCCTTCTGAAGGTGAAAAGTATCTATCTTAATATTGTCTATGGCGACAAAAACAATATTGCCTGGCAGGTAACCGGTTCCTTCCCCCGGCGGAAAAAGGGTAAAGGGATGCTTCCGTCACCTGGCTGGAGCGGTGCCTATGACTGGGAGGGATATACTGAAACGACAAAGAATCCCGCAGTTCTGAATCCTGATGCAGGTTTTCTGGCAACGGCAAATAACCGGACGGTGGCTCCTGACTTCCCCCTCAATATGACTTCTTCATGGTATCACCCGGACCGGAGCGAACGCCTGCACCAGGTGCTGAAAAAAATGAAGAAGGGAAACATGGAAGCGATGCGTGCTTTACAGTTTGATCATTATTCGCCCATGGCCAGAAAAATTCAGAAACTTATTTTTGATAGTCCGGTAAAGGAAGAAATTCTCAAGGCGGTTGCAGGCCTTTCATCGGGAAGTGACCGCCGTCGTGCCGCAAGGGCCCTGAAGATGCTGGCCCCGGAAAAGTTCGACTGTGTCATGAAAATTACTTCAGCACCGGCAGCTTTGACGGGGGCCTTTGTACATGCGGTGACCCGAAACATTTTTCTTGATGAACTGGGGCCTGAAAAGGAGTATGCATGGCAGTCATTTCTTGACCTGAACATGATGTCTTACGGTGCTGTTGAGGACCATCTACAGGCACGAAAGTATTCTCCCTTCTGGGATGACCGGGTAACGAAAGGGCGGGAGACCCGGGCACAGATTCTTGCCCGTTCCCTGGCCGACGCGTATCGGTTCTGCGAAAAGCACCTCGGCTCAGAGTCCCGGGACTGGCAGTGGGGAAAGCTTCACACCTATCACTGGAAACATGATATAACGAAGGAGACCAGGTTCTTTCATAAATATTTTAACCGTGGTCCCTATCCCGCCGGGGGAGACTGCCATTCCCTCAATGTGGGTACTTTTTCCTGGGGGGAAAATTTTGATGTATTTAATATTCCTGCCATGAGGCTGATTGTCGATTTCGGGCGTGAAGATCCGGCGTGGCTGATCATGACCCCGGGGCAGAGCGGCAATCCCTCAAGCCGTCATTATGGCGATATGATTCCCTACTATCTGCAGGGAAAACAGCATCCCCTTCCTTTTAATCAAAAGGGAATTGAAGAGCAGTATCAGGATATTTTAAGGCTGGTGCCGAGGAATTAGTAATTTTTGGGTTTTATTAAAAAGATTGGTGAAGCCGGAGTTTGCTTTTTTACCTGATGGAGATTAAAGCATGAGGTGTTACCTGGATTTTTATGATAGCGTTGTCATTTCGAGATGCCATTGTAGCGGGAAATCCTAAATATAAGAAAGGGTTTCCCGTTTCGCTCAAAATGGCAACACTATCATTTCAAATCAGCGGCGCTTTTTAATACTAAAAATCCTGGTCATTCATTTTGTAGGTTCCCTTGAGGGAATAAACCTGCTCCTTCCAGATCTTTTCGAAGCGCTCAGTATTGGGGACCGGATGACGGATAATTTTCAGAGCCATCTCACGCTGTGTATCGGTATTAGAAGACTTGGAATAGATGTTAAGTGCATATTTTGAAAAGTCGCGTACCATAAAGTCAAAGATCTGCTCAAGAAGATCATCATCCAGATCTTTATAGTACTTTCTGTTTTCAATGATCAGCTGACCATAGGCAACCAGGGTAAGAATTTCTCCCAGGGCAAGCAGGTAGTCGATGTCCTTAGACTGCTTTTCGTCGGGACCAGCCTTGGCGAGCATGGCCTTGAAGGCACTGATCTGTTCTTTGAAGACATTCACATTGGGAAGATCAACACTGTTGTAGGCAATATTGTAATCATGAAATTGAATCTTTCCCAGTCCCTTTGTCGGACCCTGATTAAACATGAAACTGTCATTTTCAGTATCATCCCTCTGGGGGATCTCGGGATATTCTTTAGGTTTAAAGAAGTAATTAGCCATAAACTTAACAATGAGGGCCATATTTACATGAACGGTTCCCTCAAGCTTGGGGAGCATCGGAATCTCATTTTTGGCAATTTCAAAGAAGGGCTCCTTCTCAAAACCCTTGGCGGCAATAATATCATGGAGGATATTGATTACATCTTCTCCTTCACGGGTGACTTTCATTTTTACCATTGGATTGTAAAGAAGGTATCGACGATCGTCTTCACTGGCTGAACGCATGTAGTCGATGGCACGTTCGGAGAAAAGTTTCATTGCACAAATTCTTGTATAAGAATCCATGAATAGTTGTTTTACATGGGGAAAGTCTGTTACATATTTGCCGTAGACATTTCTGTTGGCAGCATGATCAATGGATTCATACAGTGCGTGTGTGGCAAGACCGATGGCCCCGAAACCCAGATTAAATTTACATACATTAATGGTATTGAGCATATCATCCCAGGCCTTGGCGCCCTTTTCGGTAATATCAGCCTCGGTAATGGGATAATCATGAAGGGCATATTCAGCCACATAGTTTTGGTGGTTTACAGTATTTTTGATGCATTCATATTTATCATGCTTTGAGTCTACAACAAAGAAGACATAGTCTCCGCTGTCAGCCATCTTGGCAAAGGTTGAAACCAGGGCTGCCTCATTTCCATTGCCAATGTAGTACTTGTCTCCATTGGCTTTATATGTTCCGTCAGCCTCTGGATAGAGCATCATATCAGAAGAGTATATATCGGCACCATGCTCCTTCTCTGAGAGACCAAATGCAAAGACTCCACCTTCTTTAAGGAGCTGGGCTGTCTTATGTTTAACTTCTTCATTGGTGCCGTTCCAGATGGGACACAGGCCCAACATCGATACCTGCCAAGTGTACCAGTAGGTTATACCGTAGAAACCTGTCAGTTCAGAAAAACCGCTGTTCCGGTAGGTGTCCCATCGGCAGTTTTCATCACCATATCCTTCAGGGGTCATCAGGTTATAGAAAACCTCGTTCTCTTTCAGGAAAGCAACGAAATCATAGTTCCAGTTTTTTTCATGCCATTCTTTTTTCAGCCATTTGAGCCCCTTGTTTTCAAAAAACTCAATAGTTTTTTCCATTAACTGCCGGGATCTCTTATCGGAATACTTGCGAGTATAATTCTTTGGGTTTAAGAGTATCATTTAATTTCCTCACACATTATTTTTTATGTATAGATAACGAATCTCTATCATTACTTCGAATTGTCTTTGCAGTGTCAAATGGTTTTCAGATCGCAGCGTTAGTACGAGGAAAGCCATCACCCGTTGAGGTCAGAATAATCTGCCCTTGAATTTTTTCCAGAAAACACCTTGACAGTACTGGTTCCTTTGTCTAATTGTATCAACAATAATACAAATTATTGAAAAACTACCTACAATAAAGGACACACATTCCCTTTGGAATAAAAAAATCATGGAAAAAATTACTTTTGATAATCCTCAGATTCCACTTCATTACCAGATAGCTGATTATCTCTTGAACATGTTGAAGCAGGGCGAACTCGACCCTGAAGAAAATCTCCCACCCGAAGAAGAACTGCGGAAAATTTTCAGTGTAAGCCGTACCACCATCAGGCGGGCCCTTGAACATCTTCTAAACCAGGGGCTTCTCTATCGTAAGCAGGGAAAGGGAACCTTCTGGACCAATGGTGCCTTTGGTATTCGTGACGAGAAATTGTCAGGTATCAACCGGGAAATATTTAATATTACCGGAGAGACCACCGTGAAGGTTCTGGCCCGGGAGCAGGCTCGGGGCAGTCGAGATGCCCGGGATTTTCTTTCGGTACCGGAAAATGAGGATATTGTTATTTTTCGTCGTGTTCGTTTCTCAGGCTCTGAACCGATGAGCTACACGGTAAATTACCTTCCCGAGCGAATTGGTCAAAAGATTGAAACCGAACACCTTGAGAAAGCAACCATGCTCGAGACCCTTGAGAATATCTGCAATATTGATCTCAATGTGGTAAAACATGAAGTCGAGGTCACCAGGGCGAGTTCTGAGATTGCGGCCCACCTTGCCATTGCGGTTCTTGACCCTGTTTTGACTGTTAATACGACGGTTTTTGATAAGGATAAGCTCCCTGTTGAAATTGTCTGGAGCTATTTTGTAGAGAATAAATACAAGTTCAAGGTTGTCTTTGATCAGTAGTAAATTACCAGTACGGCTGAGCGGTCCTCAATCAGGGGATCGACACAGACCCATTCTGGAATATAAATAGATGGATAAAAAATCAGGAGGCTTATATGGGAAACTATAAAAAAAATTATGACGAGTCTATCGGCAATCCTTCAAAATTCTGGGGAGAGGCCGCAAAGAGTATTCAATGGTACAAAGAACCGACGAATATTCTTGATGATTCTAACCCGCCTTTTTTCCGGTGGTACACCGACGGCGAATTGAATACCTGCTATAATGCGGTAGATTATCATGTTGAGAACGGCAGGGCTGACCAGGTTGCCATTATATATGACAGTCCGGTTACTGAAACGGTGAAACGGTATACCTACCTTGAGCTTCGAGATCTTGTGGCTGCCTTTGCCGGAGTGCTGAAGGCTCAAGGTGTTGAAAAGGGTGACCGGGTTATTGTATATATGCCGATGATTCCTGAGGCGACTATTGCCATGCTGGCCTGTGCCCGAATCGGAGCGGTTCATTCGGTTGTCTTCGGCGGCTTTGCTGCCAATGAACTGGCTGTCAGAATTGATGACGCCAAGCCGAAGGCCATTGTTTCAGCCTCATGCGGCATCGAAGGTAAAAAGGTTATCGCCTATAAGCCCCTTCTTGATGAGGCAATTAATATTGCTGCTCATAAGCCTTCAAAATGTGTAATCTACCAACGGCCCCAGGTGGAAGCCCCGATGAATATCGGCCGTGACGTAGACTGGCATGACGCCGCGGCTGTCGCCGAACCGGCTGACTGTGTTCCGGTTAAGGCAACTGATCCCCTTTATATACTGTATACTTCAGGAACCACAGGAATGCCCAAGGGTGTTGTCCGTGATAACGGGGGCCACGCTGTTGCCCTCAAGTGGAGCCTGGAGAATGTGTATGACATTGCCCCTGGTGATGTCTGGTGGGCCGCTTCTGATGTCGGCTGGGTTGTGGGGCATTCATATATCGTCTATGCTCCCCTGCTTCACGGCTGTACAACGGTATTCTATGAAGGCAAGCCTGTGGGCACACCTGACCCGGGAGCCTTTTGGCGGATTATTTCAGACTACGGCGTTAAAGCCCTCTTTACGGCCCCAACAGCTTTTCGGGCCATCAAAAAAGAAGATCCTAATGGTGAGTATCTGAAAAAGTATGACCTGAAGGGATTCAAGTATCTTTTCCTTGCCGGTGAGCGTCTTGATCCTGACACCTACCATTGGGCAAGCGATATGCTTAATGTTCCGGTTATTGACCATTGGTGGCAGACAGAAACAGGGTGGCCCATTGCGGCTAACTGCATGGGTATTGAACAGTTTCCCATTAAGCCGGGATCACCAACCAAGGCAGTTCCCGGATACCAGGTAGAGATTCTTGATGGTGACGGAAATGTTCAGGGCCCCGATACTGAGGGACTTGTTGCAATGAAACTGCCACTCCCTCCCGGTACGCTGCCGACTCTTTGGGAGAATGATCAAAAGTATAAAGAATCATACATGGATCCCTATCCAGGTTATTATTTTACCGGTGACGGGGGGTACATCGACAGCGAAGGATATATTTATATCATGGGCCGGGTTGATGATGTCATAAATGTCGCCGGCCACCGTCTCTCAACAGGGGGTATGGAGGAAGTTGTCGCCCAGCATCCTGATGTGGCAGAGTGTGCGGTAATTGGTGTTGCCGATGATTTCAAAGGCCAGATTCCCTTCGGCTTTATCGTATTGAAAGAAGGGGCTGAAAAAAAGGATGATGAAATTATCAAAGACCTGGTACAGATGGTCCGGGATCAGATTGGAGCTGTTGCGGTCTTTAAGCAGGCCCTGGTGGTGAAGAGACTTCCGAAAACCAGATCGGGGAAGATTCTCCGCGGGACTATGAGGAAAATTGCCGACGGCCAGGAGTTTAAGGCCCCCTCAACTATTGATGATCCGGTTATTCTTGATGAAATTGGTGATGCACTGAAGGGTGTTGGCTACGGCGGGTAAATATTTAATCAGAAGGCGGGGATAGTTTCCCTGCCTTCTGATTAAAAGTCTCTTCTCCGAAATATTTTTACAAATAATACCATAAACTTTCATTAACAAAGTTAACCTTCTTCTAATCGGCCTGTCCAGGTTGATAAAAAAGTATTACTTCCTTATAAATAGTTAAATATTTATTGCACTTAAAAATGATTTATGCATTCGTGTCGTTATGCGTTATATATAAAACTGTGTGGAGGATATTTAAATATGTTTCAGGGGAAATCTATTTTTTTAAGAATGTTTTTTGTAATGGGCGTTGTAATTTTTATTACGTCCTGTAATCCAAATCTTAAGACCTTTGATCTGGTTGATAAAAATTATAAATTCAAACCGGGAAGTATCGCGGTAATCGCGGGTAAAAACAAAGATCAGGATTTCAAGCTTGCACGGAAGATAACTTCAGAATTAACAAAACGATCTTCTTTTAAAGTAATGAGCCAGGATACCATTTCGCAGAGAATCAGAAATTATCCGTATAATGATATTGTCGGTAAATGGGGAACGCCCCCACCGGCCAAAGATAAGAAAAAGAGCAACTGGGCATGGTTCTCTCCGGCAAACAGGGCAGCCGTCAGAGTAGTTCAGCGGCAGCTGGGTGTCAGATACGTCTATGTAGTCTGGTCGGATCATCTCGGGGCCAGTACTGTTTATAACAGCCAGGGGGGATCTTCCACAACCTACAGGATTGTCGTATACGGCAGGCTTCTCAGTAATCCTGGCGGCAATGTTCGCGGGTATACGATTAATTCATACTCCCACAGCGACAGCTGTATTACATTCTGGAAAACAGCTAACCAGGAAATAAATGCAATGCTTGATAAAACAGCGGTAAAAATAGCCAGAGAGATTATAAAAATTTCAGGATTCAAAAAACAGGAGAAATAAGTGAAGAAGATATTATTAATTGCCACCCTTTCGATTTTCATTTCAGGATGTATGCCGACTTTTTTTAACCTTGTTGATAATGATATAAAACCGGGTAAAAAAAGTATTGCGGTTATATCAGGGCTTCCGGATGACGTCAGTATGGCAGTAGCCCATGAGATGACCCTTAAACTGCAAAAACATTCAAAATTTCATGTAATGAGCACCAGGACCATACTGAGAAAAATTTCCGGGTACCCGGTTAAAATTCGTGGACCTTACACGGCAGCCTATATGGGTATTGATAAGGATTTTAACAATACCGACAGAAATCGTGTCAGGATGATGCAACGCAGGTTGAGAGTCGATTATTTGTATATTATCTGGGCTCCCAGTTCGGGTGCGGTAGAGACACTCATGAGTGGAAGTAGTGTCGTGACGCTCCATACTATTGCCCAGCTTTTTGCCGCACCAGGGACACGGGAGATTGGAAATTCACTTGTTCCAGTTTCTTACGTTAAGAGAGGAATGGCAATTGGAAAAGCTCCCAGAAGCATAAAAGAAGCAGTAGAAATGTACTGTGAGTATTCTGCAAAAGAGTTGGCAAAGAAAACCGGAATGCAGAAATAGATTTTTAATATAAATAGAATTTTTATTGAAGGCGAGGATGGTATCCTCGCCTTCAGATTTAAAAAGCACCTTCAAATAAAATCAACGCCTTTTTTATGATGAGCGTACAATGAGTCGCTTTCTTCTTATCTGCCAGGTGACTTTTTTCTTTTTTTCCAGCACCTGCAGATGGGTAAATACTTCTGAGACAGCCAGGTAGATTTCCAGTATTTTCCGTTTTCCCTTTTCAAGGTTGGGGAAAAGAAGCCGGGCTATTTCGTAGACGGTGAATTCGTTTTCTTTTATGATGTCAAGGATTGCCCGGTCACGGCTGCGGTATCCCTGACGGTACATGTTTAAAACTTCCTGCAGTGACTCGATGAGATCACCGTGGCCGGGAAAGACTATCTCCGGGTGAAGGGATTCAAGAATTGAAAGCGAATGGTAGTATTCTTCCTGGCTTATTCGTTCCGGGATCTGGTTGTCATCAAGCATAACAAAGGCGTTCGGGGTAATATGGGGGAGTACCGTGTCGCCGGAAAAGAGAATTTTTTCTCCGGGAAGCCAGAAGCAGATGGAGCCCCGTGAATGTCCCGGTGTTGAAATTACCCGGGCCGGATAGCTTCCGAGAAGCAGTTCATCACCGTCACTGACCGTTTTATCGACCATGCAATGCTGTGCCATTCTACTGAAAACCCGGTCAAGAATTCTCATGGCAATGCGGTAGGGCCGCGGGAGACCTGCAAGCTTCATGAAGCGGGCTCCCTGTTTGCGGGTGTTTTTTGCAGTTTTCTCAATCCAGTACCTGTCTCCATCGTGAGAAATTACTACCGGCGGCCTGCTGCCGGCATGTTCAAGAAGTGCCTGCGCCGCCCCGTAGTGATCAATATGCCCGTGGGTCAGAACCACCTGGTCAATGTCCCCTGTCTTTACGCCCAGGGTTTCAAGCGCCTTGATAAGCTGTGGGCCGTGACGGGAAGTTCCGGTGTCGAGAAGGGTTATTTTGTCGCCGATAAAAAGATAGCAGTTCACCGGTCCCGGCTTTTTCCCCGGGAGGGGAAGGGTAATCTGGTGGATATAGGGGTAGATTTCGCTCTTTTTTAGAGAAGTGTTCATAACCGCAGGCCTTTTTTTTTATTGATGCGGTATTCGGCTGCCGGTGTCAAATCTTTTCTCTCTACTTAATTTTTTTTGGAAGGAGGGTGCGTGTGACCCCTTTGAGGTCACACGCTATCTTAAGAAATTTTAGTTTTGATAATTGGGAAGCTGTGCCATTTTGCGAAGCCCCAGGAGGGTCTTGTAGGGATTCTTTTTAACAATCATATTGGCAATTCCCGAAGGCACCGGTGCCATCGGATTAACCCGGTTAATATAGGTTACCTTTGTTTTATTCTTCTCAATCCGTTTCATGATACAGGTGGCTTTCATATCGGTGATTCTGACATATTTTTTTGATACCGGCTGAATTGGTTCTTTATACGCCTTCATCCTAACGGTTACAATTCCATTTGTAAAATCATCAATAAATATTGTATCTATCTGAAGGTCCCGGTTGCTGAGGGGCCATGTTGCGTGCAGGACATTATAGACAATAAAGTGATTATTAGATATTTTTTTCAGTATCTTTGACTTAAGGCAGTCTCCCATCCAATTTGCCTGGTTGTTGGCATCCCTGAGGACCCTGGCACATGTTTCAAGGGGGGCGTCTATAACCGCAATGCCCATAAATTGATCAAGTGGACATCCTTTAGCGGGACGGGTGTAGACCTTTATCCCTTTTTTGTTTAAAATCAGCTTCCAGTCTTCCGTTGCAGCAGTGAGTACTGCTGATGTGAGCAGCAGGGTAAGAATAATAAAAATTGTTTTAATTCTGTTTTTCATAAAGTCCTCCGGATTGTTTTTATAGGTAGCGGTCTTCCGCTTTAATTTCTCCGTTAAGAATTTTCCCCAGTAGCCGGGACATGGCCATGATGCCGAGACTCGGGGGAGCGCCCGGTGATTCGGGAAAAAGAGATGCGTCACAGATATAGAGATTATCACATTCAAACTTGAAGTTTTTATCCACAAGTTTGCCCATGGCGACTGTCCCGCCCGGGTGGCCCCCGGCCCACTGAAGCATTGACAGCGAAGATTCCTTTGCCCCGGCGCGAATCATCAGGTCACGGGCTATATCAACGCCCCGATCCATGCGGCGAATATCATTTTCCGTGACCGGCTTACTTGTACGTTCATTGGGGAAAATTTCACCCTTGTCGTCTTCTGCGAGCTTGACAAAGAGACCCATGCCGCGGCGGATACGGGGAAACTTGTACCAGTTTTGTAAGGCGACCCGGGGCCTGATCATAGACATGACGAGCCAGGTTCCCAGTGCCGCGTTATTGCCGATCATAAAGCCCTCTGAGTCTCCATAGGTCTCGATGGCGTGGCTGAAGGTCTGCTCTCCCCACTGGCCTCCCTTCGGGTCTTCACTGAGTCCGTAGAGTATGGTCATGGGGTCCATGAAAAATCGTTTTCCCGCGCCTTTAAAGCCGCTTCTCTGGAGAATGGCGGGAGTGCCGATTCCTCCGGCGGCGAGTATTACTGCATTGGCTCTGAACTGCCGGCCATTTTCAAGCTGCACTCCGGTGATGCGGCTTCCTGTTTCGTTCTGGAGGAGCCGGTCAACGGGGGCGGATGTTTTTAGAAAAAAAGATTCGGGATATTTTTCAAGCCCCTCTTCGACAAGCTTACGGGTTGTCCATTTAGCATTTCGGGGACATCCCGCCATACACCAGTCACATCCCTCCCGGCAGAGTTCAGGATCGACAAATTTTTCCTGCTCTTCAAAGGGATTCCCCATGTCCTCGGCGGCGCGAATGAGCCGCTCGAGACCATTGTGGCCCTTTCGATTAAAAAAATGTGAAGGAAGTTTTTGTGTTCCGATTTCTTCTTTTATATCCCGGGCCTCGGGACGAAAATCAATACCCATGCTGTGGACCAGTTTTTCTGTCGGTTCAAAAACATTTCCCTGGTAGATCATTGATGAACCGCCGACGGTGATGCCCCGTTCCATGACGACCCCTTCGCGGGAGCGGTTAAAGACAAAAAAGCGTTCTGACAAACGAAGCCCGAAGGGGAACCCGAGAAAGCGCCGGTGCCAGGGACCCTTCTCGAGAAGCAGAACTTTTTTGCCAGCCCGGGCAAGTTCAAGGGCAACCGGTGCCCCTCCGGGGCCGGTGCCGGCAATGATATAATCGAATTCATGGGGAAGTTGTTTCTTATTCATATAGTCGCCTTTGTGTGATATATTTTTAGTGCTTATCGCTCACTCTCTCTTCAGGTTAGTCTTCTGAAAAACGGTAATTACTGCCCGCGGTACGTATCAGCTCATCGGATATCTCATGGCGGTTGCGGACCTGTTCAAAGAAGGCTTGAAGCCGTGTCTTAATCTGGCCTGTACTTCCGCTGTACAATTCAAGCTCAAGGGGAAGCAGGGGAGTTCCGGCTTCTTTGAATTCCCTCCGATAGATAAAAAGCTCTCCTCCCCAGAGGTCGCAGAATTTCAGTTTTTCCGCGATAATTGCTTCTATCTTCCTTTCACTGATTTGCTTTTTTATAAAGTCTATTCTTCTCCTGAAATCATTCATCATGCGGGGACAGGAAACATGGTTCAGGTAACGGAGAGCAAGGGCTCTGACGGGTTCTTCTTTTCTGTCAACCTGGAGGTCGAAGTATCGTGAACCGAGGCAGATATTGTCTCCCACAATGGCGCCTCCTGATGATTCGATGAGCTCAAGGTGGCTGATTTCTTCAACGCATCCCGCAGCGATAAAGACCCGAACCTCTGAGGGGACACTGACATTTCGGTTTTTTAAAAAGTCGATGGCCTTTTCGAGAAGTTCAATGGATTCTTCTACCGGCAGCGCGGTGAGGGCCTGGATAATGGCAAAAAATTCACTTCCCCGTATTGGAAGGGGATCAGCTTTTCTAAGCTGGTCTATCTGCCCAAGAAGATCTCTTCGGCGGTTATAGAGTTCGATTGAGGCTCTGAGCCTCTCCCTGGAAAAGGAGAAGCCGTAATGTTCTTCCATGGCCGTGATCAGTTTTTTAATTTCAGCCTCAAGACGGTTTTCCGCGGAGCTGTTGATCATGTGGGGGGCAACAAACATAAATCGAAAGGAGGGATCAAGATCGGCGTGCCGCCAGTTATCGTACATACGCCGGGTATGGTCACAGCCGTTCATAAATATAATACCGTCAAGAAAATCAAAATCATTGTTCAATGCCTTGTCAAAACAGTGCCTGACAAAGGTGCAGTTCAGGGAGGCGAAGTAGACATCTCCCTTTAAGGTGCCCCGTGTCCCGGCTGTACGCATACGATAGGGAATGAAGCCTGCGGCATGAATTACTTCTTCAGGGATGTATGCACAGAAGTAACCCATGATTTTTCTTCCTTCATCCTTAGCCCTGCTAAGTAGAGGATTAAAGTCGGCGGCGGCAATTTCTTTGAATTGTTCAATGATATTCATTTCTTTTACTTCCTTACCTTATGCCCAGCCGTTGCTGACAAAAAATGTTCGTATCTGTTCCCGCAGCTCTTCTTCTGAAGTGTGCCGGTTGTCCATGATGTCAAGGTTCAGGTAGAGGGTCGGCATGTTCCGTTCTTTGAGGTAGTCTTTGACAATCTTGAGGGCGGCCCATCCGTGCTTGCATCCATTGTGTCCCATGAAGAGTACACAGTCGGCGGAATAATCTTCTATCAGGCGCCCCAGCTCTTCGGTGAGAAATTCTACCGGACCGTGGCACTGGCGTCCCATGCCGAGATGCATCTGACTTTTTGCCAGATCACGGACCATGGTTTCAGGTTCAGAGGTGTCAATGTGAACCGTTGAAATGTGGCCGACAAAATCAGCAACTACCACGGCACCAAACTCATGTTCAAGCCATTTGAAGATATAGGTAAAAAAACCTATGGGAGGGAACCACATTATAATACGGATACGCTCATCCTTTACTGTTCCGATTCCCTTTTCAAAACGCCGCCGTGTGACATCATAGAGACCTCTTGCCATGTCAACAGCCTGAGGAGACCTTATAGCTACCTCACGGATGACCCATGAAAAAAGCAGTGAAATCATGGTGCCGGGGCAGGGTATGGCCCGGTTCATTTCACAGACTTCTCCAAGATAATGATTAATCTCGTTGACCCGATCAAGTACCTCTTTCAGCTTCCCCCAGTCTATTTTTTTTTCGATATGTTCTTCGAGAAAGGAAATGCAGTTCCACATGTTTTCTTCGAAGTAGGCGTAGGAGTCATCATCTTTCCAGTAGGGAGTATCAAATGAAAAAGTTGGGGCCCCTGTCAGATATTCGAGAGTCTGGTAGATGGTGATGCTTGAGTCGCAGGGATGTGATGAAGCGATGATCAATGTCGGATCGGGAATCTGGTTCATCATGTATGATCCCACACTGAGCTTGACGGCAGAGCAGTTTTCTACCGGTACACCCTGGGCTTCCGCTTCGGCAATAAGCATGGGAGGGTACTCTTCTCCATAGGTGTTGCCGAATATGTTTAATGTTTCCGTGTTAAATGAGGCGACATCAAAGGCTTCGAGGATTTCCGCGTTCAGTATCCATTCAACCCAGACTACGTGTTCGCCCTTTTTTTCAGCTTTGACGGCACCTTTCATGGAGTCCCTGAGGGCCTTTGCCCCCATACGCATTGCCTTCATTTCTGCAGGAGGGGTGAGTCCTCCCCCAAAGGTGAGAAGACCATACCGCCATCTTTTGTTAAGGAAGTTTTCTTTTCTTTCGTAAAGGGGCCGGAAGAGGCGCATCAGCAGGTATACGGGCCACGGTATCCTCAGCATCCAGTAGAGCAGGTTGAGGCGGTGATAAATGTTAAACCGGAGGAGTTTATTTTTTTTAAGCTTTTTTCTTTTTAACATGATTCAGTTCCCAAACTTTTAATAACTGAAAGGAAGTTTTTTGCTGAATTATATATACTGGTACTCCTCAGGGGAGGCAATACTTTTTCTTTTTTCTTCAGTATACTGGATATAGATGCCCCGATATCCATTCATGAGGTGCATGTTTTGGAGAAAAAAAGCTTTTAGATTTATGACTCTTTGCGGGGGAAGCTCATCCGGAAGATGGTTTTTTCTCCTTTTTTTGAAGAACAGGTGATGGTTCCACCGTGACGTTCTACTATGTTTTTCGTAATGCTCAGGCCTATGCCGGTTCCGCTTTCTCCTTTTGTCGAGAAGAAGGGCTCCCATATTGATTCAATTTTTTCCGGTGGAATCCCGATGCCGTTATCACTGATTTCTATTAATATCGAAGTGCTCATTTCTGCAGCAGTAATGTTTATCGTTCCATCTCTGCTGTCAGCAATAGCCTGGGCGGCATTACGGATCAAATTGAAAAGAACCTGCATCAGTTTGTTCCTGTTACAGTAGAGAGAACCATCAAAGTAGTTATGAATTTCAATATTTTTGTCATTAACATCGGGATCAAGCTGAATCAGTGTTACCGCTTCTTCTATCAGCGCGTTGAGGGGTTCCTGATTCATGATGTAGTGAATATCTTCATTCCCTGCTATGGCCTTCACTTCATCGAGAAGTGAAATAATTCGTTCGCGGCTGTCAAAAATATATTGAATACTGATTTTTTCTTCAGGGGTTATTTTTTCCTTGAGGGCAGTCAGTTTTGAGACACTTTCAAGCTGATTTCTTATGACCCTGGCAAGACCGGCGGCCATTTTTCCCGTCGCGGCTCTTTTTTCCTGGAGAACCAGTTTTTCCTGGGTGTCCTTTAATTCTTTCATGTTATTGATAAGGTCGATATTGTTTCCCTCGAGCTCCCTGGAAAGTTTGCGGGTTGCAGTAAAGGATCGGGAAAATTTTTTGGAGAGAAGGAATGAATGAATTATCAGGAATATCATAAAGCCGAGGGGGGCAAATCCGGGGAAGTAAAGGATCCGTTGGTGATTCATTATTGCCATAATAACGATGGTTGAGAAGAAAATGGCCCCACCCAGAATAATCACCGCTCCTTCTCGTTTATGTATTTTTGCCTCTATAAGAAATATAAAGACGGGTATTATGCAGAGAAGAATAAAAATTTCGTAAAAGAAGAGGGTATGGGAAAAAACAGATACAGGTGTAAACAGTACCACTGCCGAGAAGAAACCTGCCACGATAAAGGCTCCCCTGTAGACTGGTTTTTTTATTTCATCAGGAAAGAGGGTATGGAGAAAAATAATAAAAAAGGGAACTGAAAGGTAGGTATCAAGATACGAGAGTTTCATGAAAGACTGGTAGCTCAATGAGGGGACCAGTTCTGTAATAATTCTTTCACCGGTGAGAAGGTTTCTGCAGGCGAATAAAAAGCTGACACCGCTGAAGTATATATGTGAAAGCTCATTTTTTCTCAGGAGATACATGATAAAATGATAAAAAGCCATTATTAACAGGCCCCCGAGAAGAAAAAACTGCAGGGCAAGTTTTTCTTCTGTTCTGCTTTTAATGGATTCAGCAGTGCCGAAAAGTACACTGTTCCAGAGGCCGCCCCGGCTGTGATGAAAATTGCTGGCATGAATGATTATGTCAAAGGTTCTTCCCGGGGGGGTGAAGTATGCTGCCTGGGGCCGCTCTTTAGGGATTGATGAATACCTTGAGGTGCCGGTTTTCCCGGCAAAGGCGATTTTTTTATCATTGATGTAGAGTGCCCATGCTGTCGAAATTGTTTCGATGTAAATTCCCATTTGCTTCACAGGATATGATGGCGCAGCATCAAAGTAGTCATTGGGAAGGTTGACCCGAAGCCGGTAGGTGGCATAACCATTGGCGGTAAATTTTTCTGAAGCCGTTTTGTCTTTATTCCACACATGGGGCACCCGGGCCATCAGGTCGGGCCTGACTTTACTTCCTTTCTTCAAATCAGAATGGTAAAGGAAGTTTTTCCAGTAAAATTCCCAGTGACCGTCAAGGGCGAGGAGAGGAATCTCTCCATGTTGATCTGTAGTGATAAAAACTTTTCCTTCTGATATTTTGGGATTCGGCGCTGAAGGCATAGCACATCCGGAAAAAATTACCAGCAGTATAAGGAAAAACCAGATAGAGCTCTGTAGTTTAAATTTTTCCAGTAATATCATGACGAGCCTCCATCTGCCATGGAGTGTCCATTTTCGAAGGGAAGTATTACCGTGAAACTTGTCCCTTCGCCGGCCTTTGAAGAACAGGCAATTTTCCCTCCGTGTCCTTTTGCGATACGGCGGCATAGGTCGAGACCAATCCCCGCATGGTCTTTTCCCCAGGATGAGAAAAGGGGATCCCATATTTCATCGCGAATGGCCGGGTCGATGCCGATTCCAGTATCCTTTACTTCAAAAATTATTTTTTCATTCTCCAGTGCGGTTGTGAGAGAAATATTTCCTTCTTCTTCTATTGCAGAGGAAGCGTTTTCAAGGATATGGAGGAGCATTTGGATTATTTTATGTTTGTCCCCATGAATAGAACCTCTGTAGTGTATCTTAAGCGTTAGAGCATCATGTCTGATTGATGGAGAGATAGCCGCAAGGGTTGAAGTCTCTTTGATGATATCATTCACTGAATAAATGGAGAAAGAATATGCGGCGGTCTCGTTTTTTGCCATGGCCCGGACCTCGTTGATGATGCTGCTGATCTGGTCACGGCTTTCTATGACTGATTCTATGCCCTCTTTCTCCTTATTAGTAAGGGGAGTTTCAATCAGTTCGAGGAAGGTTATGGCAGAAAGCTGGTTGCGTATTTCGTGGGCTATTCCGGCTGCAAGGTTGCCGATGGCGGCCATTTTTTCATGGCGAATAAGGTGCTCCTGGGAAAATTTAAGATTTACCAGGGTCCTGATAAGGTCATCATTGTTGTGGTCTAGTTTTTGAGAGAGCTTTTCAAGGTGTCTTAAAGAATCGGTATAACGCTGGGATAAAAGCACAGTCTGTAAAAGAAGGAAGATGAAAAGTCCCGCGGGCATTAAAAATCCTGTTTGAATTACCAGGTTGTCATAGAGGATGTCATTGACTATTGTAAACAGAATAACTATGAAACCGAAAAGAAAGATTTTTACCCCCTCTTTTTTTCTTGCTGCCGCCCGAAGAAGAACGAAAAGTATAAAAAGACAGGTAGATAGAGTTATTGCATGTGAGTAAATGATAATGTGTGAAACAGCCATCGTATCGGCAAAGAGAACAATGACTGAAAGGATGCTGATTGTTCCCGTGATAACCTTTATGACTTTTAAAGGAAATTCTTTAGTGTAAAGATGATAGACGTACCATGTAAACGAAAGTATTGCGAGATAAAATCCGAGTACGGCTGTTCTATATATAAGAGACCAGCGGATGTAGTCTGTTATATAGTTATAATTGATGTTTCCAAAAATAAAGATGCGGGTTGCCACGATAAAACAAACAAGGGAAAAATATAAAAAGGTTCGGTCATCCCTTTTTAGAATAAAAATGATCATGTAATAAAGACCAATAATGAAAATGCTACCGAAGATGAAAAAATCTATCATGATGCTGGTTTTGTTTAATTTTAGAATATCATCGGCGGTACCCATTTTAGTGGAAATAATAATACCCCCGTCTTTGTGATGAAAATTGGATACATGAATGACGAGGTTAACTGAGGAAGCGTTTTTAATACGGGCGGTTTGAAAAGTTGTTTCAGGCTTTGAGTCGTCGCTGTATTTTGCTGTCTGACCCTGTCGGGCTATGAGTCGGCCGTTGCAGTAGGCTTGATAGGCGGTGTGGATGTTTTTAAACTTTATGGCAAGGGGGGCTGAGTTTTCCGGCATCAGTATTTTGAGCCGGTAGGTGGCAAAACCCTTCGATGTTACATTCTGAGCAGCTGCTGTCCATGAGCCGGGGACAGGGCAGTACCTGATTTCTTTTTCTGAATCTAGATTTTCGGTTTTAATGAATTTTTTCCAGAAAAAAGACCATTCTCCGTTCAGGTTGATAATGCCGTCAGATGAGAAATCCCATGCTCTCAGATCGAGGATGCCTTTTTTTGCCAGGGGAGCAGAAGGGGATGTAATTGTACATCCGGAAATGGCGGCAGTAAAAAGCATGACACATACCAGGGCACGGGCATGTATCCTTTTGGTCCGGGGAATGTCAGTTCTCTTTGTCATGGTTCTGCTTTTGTAACAGTATCAGCACGGCTGGTGCTGCCAGTATCTCTGTCTCGTTTTTCTCCAGCTGGTATTTGTCTTTATATGGTAAGACCTGTGAGTATATATGATGTCCTGTTGTATGTCAAAGTAATTTGACGGCAACAATTAATTAGAAAAAATATTTAGGTAAAAAATGTTTGATACTTTGCACATGTATGTGAGAATATCTTTTCTGTGACAGAAAAGGATAGTAAATCAGCCGGGATGAATATAAAATATAAGACTATGATAAGAAGAAAGTTGTTTTCTACTCTTGCTGTTTTTTTCTTTTTTTTGGGAATGACGGGAATTTTTTCCGAATCAGCCCTGGCCCGAAAGGCGGGGGATTTTTCAGATCTTTATGAGGATGACCGCAAATACTACGGCAGTGAAAAGGAAGAAAAATTCAGCGTTAATGCATTTCTTGTGGAAAAGGAAGACTGGGAAGCCCACCATGCCCTGATGGTCTTTGGTTTTTTTAAGAAAACCGATTATCCCCGGTACTATTCACTTCGGATTCTTCCTTTCTACTATAGACTCGAGAGCAAGGTAGATGACCGGCGTCGGACATTAATCCCCCTTCTTCCCTTTACCTGGTATAACCGGGTTGACGGGAATGATGAACTCACCTGGTCGATACCCTATTATTCTCACATCAGGGCAGACTCTTATCTGAAATCAATACTCTATCTCTTCTGGTGGGGAGGGGATACTCAAAAAAATGCCTGGAAGCAGAACTGGTTTTTTACGCCCCTTGCCTACTGGTCCCGTTATCGAGAACCGGACAAAAAAATAGTCGAAAAGATTCAGATAAATCCCCTCTATTTTCTTGATTCGTACAAACGACCGGGAAAAAATCGCTATACCTGGTGGGCCCCCATTGTTCCCTTGATGTACCATCACCGAAATCATCGGGGAGGGCACCGGAATCTTTTCTGGCTACTGGACTACAGCTGGAAAACAAACCGGGGCGTTGAAACGATGAAACGCTTCTGGTTTATGCCCCTGGTCTTCTGGGGACGTGACCGATATTTTCACCTTGCGCCGCTGTTTTTTATGACACGAAAATATAACAGAGTACCTGCGCTTGCTGGAGAGCGGGTACTGGAGCGGCGGACCATCGTAACTCCCCTCTTTGTCTCTTATCGCCGTAACTGGTGGCACGACGGAGTCCGTAAGTCCGGGGGCTTCTGGTTTCCAATTGTGCCTCTGGTATATCACAGTTCCAGTCAGAGTTCAGGGAGTCACACTAACCTGTTCTGGCTCCTTGACTGGTCCCGGGGACAAAAGGGAAAGTTAAAACGTTTCTGGTTCATGCCCCTCTGGTTCAGCGGTCACGGAAGCTCAAAGTACTGTCATATCCTGCCGCCCCTCTACATGTCATGGTCTGATCATGGGGGGAGTTACCGGCATATCCTTCCTTTTTATTTTGCATGGAATAGCCGGGATCATAAGTATGATGCCGATAAAAATGTCACGAACCTGCGGTTAAAAAGCCGTTATCTGACACCTCTCGGGGGCTGGTTCCAGGAGAATGAACTTCCAGACGACGAGAGAAAAGCCTCCCTTGTTTCCAGAAGCATCTGGTTTCCCATTGTGCCTGTTATCTACAGCAGCTATGACCGTAAAGAAGGCTATCACAAGAATCTCTTCTGGCTCTTTGACTGGAAGAAGAGGAATGACGGCACATTGAAGCGTTTCTGGTTTATACCCCTGGTCTGGTACGACGGGGATCCTTTGGGGTACCGGATATTTGCACCCTTCTACTTTAGTCACGGGAGCAACCGTAAATACCGGGGCACCTCTTATGGATTGTTCCACTACCATTCCTGGGATGAAAACCGCGAGGTTATCTGGGCATGGCCATGGTACAGTTGGAAAAAGACCCGCAGTAGCCGGTACTACCGTCACGCTCTCCCGGTCTATTACAGCTGGAAGCTAAAAAAAAGCAGCGGCCTGCTGGTTTTTCCTTTCTACCTGAACTACAAGTCAAAGCGCCGCTCCCTGACAGTGAATCTTCTCGGGGCGTCAAAAAGCCTTTTCACCGGACCTTTCAGCCCCAGTCTTGGTGTGGGCAAATATAAGGGGAAATGGTACCTCGATACAGATTGGTCATGGTTTTACGATCTTGCCAGTATGGCGACCCGGGTCACAATCGGGGCTCCTGACAAAAAGAAAGAAACGAAAGTTGAAAATATCGGCGCAGAGCATGGCATAGCATTGGTTGAAACGAGAGAAGAAAATATTAATGTAAAGGAAGAGAAGGCGGCAGATGAGCCTCTTCTTTCAAAAAAACGGACCTTTGACCGGGACAACTCGCGAAATTTTTTCGGATTGAAACTTCTTTTCGGATGGCTCGCCTATGAGAGGGGAGACACGCGGCGTCACTTTCGCCTTCTCCCCCTGTCGTGGTTTACCTGGGACACGGCCAGTGATGACCGCATCTATGTTGCCCCGCCTTTTTTTCTCTGGTATAAATCGAAGCTCAGCTCTATTGAGTACTTTGTCCTTTTTCCTTTTTACGGAAGTCAGAAAGAAAAGAGTTCCTGGATGCGGGCCTGGCTGCTGAACCTCTACTGGGACGAGTACAATGCGAAAGAAAAGCTTCGTGAACATGACATCCTCTGGCCCATTGTCAACTGGTACACGTCGCCGAAGCGCGCAGGATGGCGGATTTTCCCCCTGGTGTGGCACCGTAAAAAGTTTTCTGAGAAGGGTCGGCGTGAACAGTATATCAGCCCTCTCTTTTACAGCTCAGCTGAGTTTAATCTTGAAGGGGAAAAAGAAAAAACAGCCTATCGGCATATCATCAATCCTCTTTTCTATTACCGAAAAAAAACGGCAGAGAAAGAAAACTACAGCCATCTTGCTCTGCCGATTGTACCGCTTTTTTATCACGGCACCAGAATGTCAACATACCGCTACAAAGTACCTGTCTTTAACAAAGATAAAAACAGGTCTGGTGTTAAAGAGATTACTTATATTGATACAAATAAAACTCATTTCCTTTTTCCCTTTTACTGGTTCAGCGGTATGGAGCGGAGAGGTGAAGCCAAAAAAACCGATCTTAAAAAAGGTTCTCTCGTCGGCCTGCCCCTTCTCTACTATAGTTTTAAAAACAGCCTGAACTCTGAAGGTACGACCGACAGTTACCGGCGCTTTTTTCTGTTAGGGTACCACTGGAATAGATCTCCCGGTTATGCTGGACATTCCCTGCTTCTCGGATTATATAAATACGAGAATTTTGAGAGAAAAGAGACCAGTGTTCATTCCCTTCTCTGGGGGCTGGTAAACATTACATCAAAAAAAGGGGGCGGCGGATCTTCACGATTTATTCCCTTCTATTCATACCGGTCAAGGGGAGGAACGGGACGCCTCAGACTGATCTTTGGCGTGGCAGGCCAGTACAACTGGTATAAGAACGGCAACCGCTCATTCTATGGTTTCATGGGCCTTTTTCATGGGGGCAAATATTACGAGAAAAAGAATTTTTATGCCGGGGCAAAGTATCAACAGCTTCCCGTTGAGATTAACCGATCCTGGTTCTTCCCCCTTTATTTTCACCGAAGTGTATCGGGTAAGGGTGAAGGAAGTGAATACAGCCGGAGCTTTCACTGGAACCTGCTGCTGTTTCTCTCCCGGGAGCGAAACAGCAGCAATGGCTCAGAGGATTACTACAGCCGTTTCTGGTTTCCTGTTCTACCCCTGGTCTACCGCTACGCTTCAAAGAAGGAAGTTCACTGGAACCTTTTCACTATTATCGATTGGTCATACAGCCGTGATGGAAAACGAGGAGGCAGCTTTTTTCTTCCTTTCTATTATTATAAACGTGACTGGAAGGGGAGTCAGGTTAATGTCCTCGGTATTTTTGACCACACGAACCGCTACAACGGAAAGTTTCAGCGTTTCATGTTCTTTCCGCTTTTTGCCCGGTATGAAATCGACAAGAGGGAAAGTCACTTTTTCCTTCCTGCACTCTTCTCTTACCATGGCCGGGGAAAAGACTGGCGGACAACCGTGGTTCTGGGAACCTACTGGCACCGGAGTGCTCACTACAGCCGTCAGAATATCTGGCTTCTCTTTGATCACCGGTACCATGCGCAGAAGAGCCTCGAAAGCTTCAGGGCCTTTCTCGGGACCTTCCGCTATGACCGGTCTCCGGAAATTCGGCGGGTTCGTCTTTTCTACGGACTTCTTGCCCGCTATGATAATTATCTTAACAAGCCTGATTATAATTTTGATGTCCTTGGTGTTCTTGCCCATGCCCGACGACACGGTGATCATTTCAGCCACAGCTTCCAGCCCCTCTGGTATTACAGCCGCACCGGCGAGGAGTGGAAGTTTTACAGTATTGCGGGTCTGACGTGGATTGATCATAATCATGAGCGTAATTTCGACCTGGGGCTTCTCGGCCTTGCGTGGTACCGAAACGAACGGCATGATGAATTCAAAGACCGACGCATGGTGCTTCTCGGAACCCTCTGGCATGAGGTTAAAAAACCGGTAAGAAAGTATCACAGTCGCGGGATGTTCTGGGGGCTTCTCTGGAATTACGAAACCGAAGAAGAAACAGGTTTTAAGAAAATTTCTATTTTAAAGGGTCTTTATAAACGAACAGTTATTAAGGGTAAAGTGAAACAGAAATTTTTATGGGTTTTTTGATATTGAAGGGCAGAGGTGATTTTTCTATCGAAAACAGGGAATGTGAAACATTCCCTGTTTCAGTTGGATGTTAGTTAACGGTACCAAGAATTTTGTAGTTGGCCGCGTCACATGAACCACTGGTTCCACCGACATCACAGCCGAGGGCCTTTGCTTTTTTTCTCTTTGAAAAATCATCAGAACCGACATATTTTACATAGGTTCCTGACTGGCCACGGCAGATGTAGCAGCCGGTATAATCTTTGGCTGAACCGTATTCGATAACCATAAAGAGACTGAAAACAAGAATTCCTGTGGATAAAAAAAGTTTTTTCATACAATCCTCCTGGGTTTTAATGCCCTGTTATACGCTGAAAAAAAGGAACATGCAAGCAAAATTATTGACATAATGGCATTTATGGACTAATTAAGTGGTTAATTAATTGGAGGAAGTTATGTTTTCAATTGTCCAGGCTATTTTGGTTTTTTCAGGGGGAGCCCTGGTGGTCTTTTTTGTCTACCAGGCCTGGTCCCTTATTCAGCTGCGTCGTTTCAGTTCTGTTCCTGAGCTCTACGAGGGGTCCCTGAACCTGATGAATATTATGTACAGTGACAGCCCTGAAAAGACCCGGCGCCGCTGGCTTAATTACGGCATGTGGTACGAAGATACGAAAACCTATGAAGAGGCATGTGACAACCTGGCGCTTAAAATGGCTGTTGAAGGTGAATTCAGCAGCAGCGACCGGATTCTCGATGTGGGATGCGGGATGGGTACCAGTACCCGTTTCTGGATGGACCATGTCTACAAAAAAGAGAATGCCTTTCCTGAAATTACCGGTCTTAATATTACACCGGGACATATAGCGATTGCCCGTCGTGACGCTGAGGCAGATGGAAGATATGGAGACCGAATCAGATTTGAACTCGGGGATGCAACCAGGCTTGAAGGATATAAGGAAAAGTCTTTTTCAAAGGTGGCAGCCCTTGAATGCGCCTTTCATTTTGACACCAGGGAGGATTTTATCCATGAGGCCTTTCGTGTTCTTGAGCCGGGGGGTGTGCTCGTTTGTGCGGATATAATTTTGAAGCCCTGGGCTCCCGCGTATCATAAGTTCAGAAAAGTCTTTCCTGAATTTTTGATTCGTCCCTGGTTTTCTTTTTTTGCCGACCTGGCAAGCTGTCCCGTTGCCAATCATATAGATACCCCCGGGTATCACAGAATGCTTGAAGAGGCGGGCTTTTCTTCTATAAAGAGTGAATCGATTATGCCCCGGGCCCGGGTGACCATTGAGCATTATAGGCGTTCAGCCGCTGCGGTAAAAAAAGGTGATGTCCCCGAGTGGGTTCAGCCCTTCGACCGCAAAAAGTTTATGCTCTTTCATCGCATGATGACTTTTATTAATCGATCCTTTGCGCTGGCAGATTATATTGTTGTTACCGCCCGAAAGACTGATGATGCGCCGAAATAACAGCTTCCGCGGCAGTAATAAAAAAGCCCACGGCGTGTGCCGGGGGCTTTTTTATTATAGATATGTTTTTTTTAGAATCGGTTGTACATCTCTGTAATTATTTTAATAAAGGGAGTACCGTTTGACTTTTTGGCGGTTACGGTAAGGGTTTTTACCAGGAACGTTTTGTCTCCAGAATGCTCAAAGTACCAGGTGATTCCTGAGTCAGACATGTTCTTCGCGTGGGAGATGCCCTCTTCGGGAAAACCGAAAGTTATTGCTTTCAGGCCGCCTCGGAAATTGAGGAAAAGGGCACTCTTTCTGGTGACGCCCTTCATAGTGGCATTGAAGCTGTAGCCGGGACAGGGCTGCTTGTCGAGTTTCATTGTTGTAGTTTTCTGCCAGCCTTTGATTCGGGCACTGGTTAATAATTCTTTCAGTTCTTTAGGGATGTACTGAAATGGAACTGTTTTGCCGACAATACTTCCTTTTGCCTTTTTTCCCTTTATCTGCCGGGAACTGACAATTTTTCGTGTACAGGTACTTCCCTTCCATATCAGCTGGGAATTGTGAACAAGTATGATTTCCCGGTCTTTGACCATGGGGTGTAGAATCAGGAATCGTGTATTTTCTATATGATAGCCTGGTTTTGCTGTAATGGCCAGAACCTGCTTTGAAAAATCTGAAAACCGACTGTCTGCTCCCCAGAGCAAAGCTGCTGAAGAACAAAGGATTAAACTTCCGATCAAAATTATTTTTATATGTTTTTTCATAAAACCTCCGCGTAATCTGTCCTATCCAAGAAATTCTTTTATGCTGAATTGTCAATAATTTATAAGAATTATTTTTTGCAGCTATTTCAGTGTGCTCTATTATTGAGAGCATGGTGCGGAACGAAAAGTTTCAGGAATAATTACAGATACTTTTCTATTTGACAATCTTATGGTGTCGGCGTTTTTTATGGGAACCAGTATTGTGAGGGGGAGTAATGAAAGCAGAAATAGGATTTAACGAAGCCCGGGAGCTTGTCAGTACCGGCATCAAAGAACTGCCCGGGATTTCTATGTCCCTGGAAAAGGCCGGGGGAATGCACTGTTCTGCGGATATTCATGCCCGGGTCTCCTGTCCCTCGATAGATGCTTCGCTGAAAGACGGCTATGCGGTTGTCTCTTCTGATCTTACAAATGCCCGGGCCGATAATCCCGTTGAACTGAAGGTGATCGGCAACTGCGATGCGGGAACCCTTAAAGGGAATATGCCCCGGCTTGTTTCCGGGACCGCGCTGCGGGTCACCAGCGGAACGGCCATGCCCGAGGGCGCCGGTTCGGTACTTGCCGAAGAGTTTACACGCCTTGAGGGTGACCGGCTGACCTGTTTAAATACCGCTGAAGAGGGGCGAAATATTTTAACGAAGGGCACCGATGCCGCTGAGGGCGAACTGATTGCCCCCCGGGGCAGACTTCTGACGCCTCCGCTCCTGGGGCTGCTGGCCGCCGCAGGTCACGGGTCGGTGCCCGTATCCCCGCTGCCCACAGTGGCGGTCATTGCCACGGGGGATGAGATAATTGCCCCGGGACTTTCTCTTCCGGAAGGAAAGCTTTACGCCAGCAACCTGACAGAGCTCTGCGCGTGGCTCGCCGTGAAAAACCTGGCTTCACGTTTCACTATTGCCGGGGACAGCCGTGAAGAGATCCGTGATGCCATCCTTGAGCATATTGATCATGCTGATGCCTTTGTTACCAGCGGCGGGGCCTGGAAGAGCGAACGTGATCTGATAGTTGATGTCTTCCATGAGCTCGGCTGGGAAGGAATTTTTCACCGCGTAAAAATGGGTCCCGGCAAGGCAATCGCCTTCGGGCATCTGAAGGGCAAACCGGTTTTCTGTCTTCCCGGGGGGCCTCCCTCCAATGAGATGGCCTTTTTGCAGCTGGCGCTTCCCGGGTTAATGAGAATGGGGGGAAGTTCAGGGCCGCTTTTCTCAACGCTGAAGGCTGAACTTACGAAAACGGTGAAGGGGCAGGGAGACTGGACACAGTTCATCGGCGTGAAACTGCATCACGATGGTGACCGGGTTTTGGTCACCCCGGTTAAGGAAGCGAGCCGCCTGAGGTCGATGGCCTCGAGAGACGGGTTGATTGTTATCCCCGAGGGGGAAGAAATTTTTCGCGCTGGGAGTGTTGTCGAGGTGCAGGTTTCGGGGTAGTAATCCGATGTCACTGCGGAATAGTATGAAAAAAAGGTTTTAATTGAACTCTAAATATAAAATAATCAGCATCATAATTCTAGGGATTGTATTTATTGTAATCGCGGGTATTCCATTATTGTCTGCTCTTGTGGTATTGATAATTGTTTATAATACATGGAATTCTTTGGAAAAAAGAATTATTAAGGATGTCAATAAATAAAAAGGAGCATAACATGAAATATACCATTACCGTAGCTATAATCCTTGCGGGAATAATGTTACTTCCTTCCTGTGCATCCCGGAATCTGACCTTTGCCATCGGAGGCTGTCTTCCGAACATTCATCCCTACAGCGGGCCCCGGGCTGAAATCCTTTCGTTTAAGAAAACCAGCAGTACCCTCAAGGCAAATGGATATGTGAAAACCTACTGCGGCGGGGCAAAAATAAGAGGAAGTTACACCATAAAGAACAAGACCATCTTCCTTTCCTGGTCAATCAGTAAGTCATCGCAGGTGACCCGATGTATCTGTGCCTATAGTGTCAGCTGGAAAATAGATAAACTTCCCCCTGGAGAATTTAACGTTAAGCTTGCTCCGTGATACCAGTATAGGAATACTGTTTCTTGCAAAGGAGGGGGGCTCTGACCCCTGGTTTTCTGCATACAAAGAGAGGCTCTGATCGCGGGGTTTCTGTCTGGGAAGGTATCCTGTCCTGTTAGATGCTTCTGCCGGATTAACCCCACTTTTCACTTGAAACTTTTCTCTTTGAACTTTTACTACTATACTCTATACAGGGAAAACATCCCTAATCGATAGAGTGTAGTATTCATGCCTTGACCTTTTGTTATTATCGGTTTAAGATATACATAAAGAGGCGCAATCAGGCCTTTTATTATTATAGTGAGATAGAGATACCATGTATGTAGCAGGCTGCGATATAGGCTCTCTGACCGCCAAGGCGGTGATTCTCAAGGATGAAGAAATTCTTGGGGGCGTCATTATGCCAGTAAAGCCGAGTGCTGCTGAATCGGCCTTGATTGTGATGCAAAGGCTTCTTATGGACGAGTCCCTACAGCTGGATGATATTTCCTGTATCTGTTCTACCGGCTACGGGCGAATGGAGATTCCCTTTACTGACACCAACATGAGCGAGATTTCCTGCCACGGTCTGGGGGCCTTCAAGGCAGGGGGAAATATTCGAACCATCATAGACATTGGTGGCCAGGACTGTAAGGCCATATCCATTGATGCCTCGGGCAGGGTTATTGATTTTATCATGAACGACAAGTGTGCCGCGGGTACGGGACGCTCTCTTGAAATGCTCGCAAAAACCCTTGGGGTACCTCTTGAAGACCTTGGGCGACTTTCCCGCCGAAGTAGAAAGCCCGTCAGTATATCATCACGCTGCGGGATTTTCATGGAACTCGAGGTTCTTGAGGCTCTTTATCGGAGAAAGAAAACCCGGGACATTGCCCGGGGTATTGCTGACGCGGTTGCCGAGCGGGCCGCCGCCCTGCTGGGGCAGATTTACTGCCATGAAGAGGTCTGCATCACCGGGGGTGTTTCCAAAAATAAAGCCGTAGTAGAGGCCATCGAGGGGCGCCTCGGTGTTTCCATGGTTCCCCTTTCTATCGATCATCAGCTTACTGGTGCTTACGGCGCAGCCCTCTATGCTCATGAATACTGCATTAAAAACAAGGTTGGAGAAACCGTAACATGCTGAGTGCAGGAATAGATATTGGAACACGAACCCTGAAGGTGTGCCTCATCGAAGAGGGGAGGCTTCTCGGGGCCTGCAGTCTTACCATGGAGCGTGATCTCCGTAAATTGCTGAAAACTGCTTATACCCGAGCCCTTGAAAAGGGAAGCAGAAAAGCGGGTAGAAAACTAAAGCGGTCCCATATCAAAGAAATTGTTGCAACAGGATACGGGGGACACTTGGTGGGGAAATCATCGCGGCGTCTTTCTGAATCTGTGTGCCTTGCCCGAGCCGCCCATGTTCTCGACGAAGCGAGTCCCACAGTGCTTTCTGTGGGGGGGCTTTTTATCCGAGCGGTATCACTGGATGCCGAAGGCTTTTTTCTCGAAGAACAGGAAAATGAACGATGCGCCGCAGGAAGCGGCCGGTTTCTCGAAATGATAACCGGGGCCCTTGAGGTTCCCTTTGAGAAGATCTCTTCTGTCGCCGGGGCTTCAGAAGAACCGGTACTTTCGCAAAACAGCTGCGCTGTTTTTGCAGAAAGTGAAGTGATAAGTTTTGTCAATGCGGGGCATTCGTCTTCTGATATTCTGGCTGGTGTTCTTCACTCTATCGCCGGTAAGACAATGACGGTCCTTGAGCGTCTCGGCAGTAAGGGACCGATTCTTTTGACCGGGGGCATCGCAAAGATTCCTCTATTCAGGGAGATGCTCTCTGAACTTTCAGGGCGTGAAGTTCGTCTACCTGCTATTGATGCTGAAATGGTTTCTGCCTACGGGGCTGCCCTGATAGGGAGTGGGAATTTCGCCCGGCCTCGGAAGCGCAGGGTGACCCTGGCCGTGCCATCGTTTGAAGATTAGCACTTAGACTTCCTGAAGTTTGCATTTCTGGGATCTTTGGGGTCAGAGCCTCTAAGTTAAGTCATCAGTCTCCATTGAAAAAATATTGGGGTCAGAGAATAGATTGTGGGATTTAGCAGCAGTTTTTATACTATAATGAAATCAGTACGATAATTATGAGAAACGGGAGTCAGAGCCTTCAGGAGATGAGGTGTGAAATTGCGGTCAGAGCATTAAAGACATCAAGTTTATCTATCTCCGGAAGCGCAGTGTAACCTTGGCCGTTCCATTACAAAAGCATTAGTGGATTCACTCCCTGAAGTCTGCCCTTAAGGCTACAGCCCGTCCATGACAAGTAACTTCTTCCGATCAAAAGTTATAAAGGAGGTGCAGGCCGAAGGCTGTGAAGTCTCTTTCTATATGCTTTTTCGTAGCCTTTAAATTTTTGGATTCTTTGTGAATGTGTATCTCCCAGGGCGAGGAAAAATGGATGCCAGGTGATTTTTACCGGGGGGATGTAATCTTTCTCTACCATAATTCTGAAGGTGTTATATTTTGAGTCTCGTGGATTGTTGAAAAGTCCTTTTGTTACACTGTTGTAGCCAATGTAGAGCGCAAGATTTATGAAATATGTAACGGGATTTTCTGCATGTTCAATAATTTTACACTTGAATCGTTCGTTCCAGAAGGGACCGGTTCTATTCATCTTTCGGTTGTAATTTTCAGCGATTCTTGCTTTAATATACTGCATTATCCGCGAAATGTTTTCACCGCCCTCGAGGGTTCTGATTGTAAAATGGAAGTGATTGTTGACGAATTCAACCTGGATGAGTTGAAAATTGTATTTTTCAAGGGTAATGTTGAGTACTTCAACAGCCATATCTTTCACCCATATTTCCGATAAAAGATTTCTCAACTCAATGCAGCGGGAATAGCAGTGATAGGTAACTTCCGGCAGCCAAATTTGTGGTTTCCTTGCCATGGTTCTCTCCTTTTATAGGGGTCTCTGTCAAATAAACGAATGGCGGGGGTGAAATGTTAAAATTTTTTACTTTTTTAGTTTTTAAATTTAGAGGCTAATTTTGAGGCTCTGTCCCCTTGTGGTATAGGAGCTTCTTTGATAATCGGGGATAGCTGATTAACTACCAGGAATGGGATTTTGGGGGTCAGAGCCTCAAAGGCGGAAAAATTAGCAAATACACTCCCTGAAGTTTGCCCTCAAGCGCTTCAGCGCGTACATGACAGGATAACTTCCTTCACTTATATTAAAAATATGCACAATGATGATTTAAAAAAATAAAGAGACTCAGGAGTTCATGATGCGGGACGTTTATATTATTGGTGCTCATACTACCCCCTTCGGGCGCCACCTCGATAAGACAATTTCAGATCTTTCGGGGGCGACCCTATTTCCTTGTCTCGACGACTGCGGGCTAAAAAAAGAAGACTTGCAGGCACTCTGGTTTGCCAACTCAGCCTGGGGTGAATATCGGCGACAGGTCTGTATCCGTGCCCAGGTTGCCCTCCGGCCTCTCGGGATCGACTCGATACCGATGACCAATGTTGAAAACGCCTGTGCCGGGGGAAGCACCGCCTTCCATCATGCCTGGCTCGGGGTTGCCAGCGGTCTTTATGATGTGACCATGGCCCTGGGGGCCGAGAAGATTTATGACAAAAACCGGTTCCTGGTTTTTTCGGGATTTCTCACTGGGATGGATGTGGGAAATTTTTCTGATATTATGGAAAAACTTCCTGATTTTGCCATGAGTGATGCTGAAAAAAATGAAATGCACAGCCATATTGAAAAGCATAAAAAAAAGGGAAAAGGAAGTAAAACGAAGGGTCAGAGCCTCAGGGAACGGATCCGTGAGTTGAGAGACTCAATGGTCATCGCCATCCGTATCGGTGAATCTATGGGATATGACGTACTTAAAATACTTCGAAGCCTCGGGACGGGAGACCACTCACCCTTCATGGATGTCTATGGCTACGAGGCGCGGAAACACATGAAAGAATACGGAACCACCATTGAGCAGCTTGCCGTTATTGCCTCAAAGAATCATTTTCACAGCACCATGAATCCTAATGCCCAGTATCGTTTCGAAGTCAGCCGTGAAGAAGTTCTTGCCGACCGGCTGGTGACCTGGCCCTTGACGCGAAGCATGTGCGCCCCTGTGGGGGACGGTGCCGCCAGTGCCGTACTCTGTGATGAGGCTACGGTTCGGCGTCTTGGTTTGCAGTACCGGGCTGTAAGGGTCAGAGCCTCGGTGCTCGGATCGGGACGGGCTCGCAGCGAGAGTGAACCGGACCTTGGTATGCGTCTGGCGCATCTTGCCTATGAGCAGGCAGGCCTGGGGCCCGATGATATAGATCTCGCCGAGGTCCATGACGCTACCGCCTATGGAGAACTCCATCAAACTGAGAATCTGGGATTTTGTCCTCTCGGTGAAGGGGGCGCCCTGGCAGAAAGCGGGGCTACCCGTATCGGCGGTTCTATTCCCGTTAATCCGAGCGGGGGCCTTGAGTCAAGAGGACATCCCATCGGGGCCAGCGGCCTGGGACAGATTCATGAAGTAGTAACCCAGCTGCGTGGTGAAGCAGGGCCGCGCCAGGTAGAGGGGGCCCGTATCGGGATCGCGGAAAACGGCGGCGGAGCCCTGGGGGTTGAAGAGGCCGCCATGTGCGTACACATATTTGAAAAGTAACAAGTATAAAGGAATAAGTGCAAAGGGAATGATGTCATGAAACAGAATTTTAAAATATTTATTGGTAAACTCAGAATGGCTAAGAATGTGTTGCGGTCAATTATGATTTTTATGATGAATGAACTGCGGCGCGGCACCCTGGGTGCAAATATACGGGGCATTTCAAAGATGGAACTCAATGAAGAGATGTCCTGGGCAGAGCTTCTTTCAGAAAAGGCTGCCCGTCACCCTGAACGTACCTTTCTTGTTTATGGAGATCAAAAACTCAGCTATCGGCAGATGTACAATAATACCTGCCGTATCGGTAATTACCTCAAGCATCTGGGTGCCCGGGGCGGAGAAGGGGTTGCTATCTTTATGGATAACAGTCCGCGGTTTTTAGATACTTTTTTCGGTCTTCAAACCATAGGCATGTACGGGGTGCCGGTAAATACAAGCCTCCAGGGTGACGGGATGGCTTATATTATAAATCATTGTGATGCCCGGTTTCTGGTTATTGATGCAAAGCATCTCGACAAGCTCGCGCGTATAGCAAAAGATCTCACAGGCATTGAAATGATTATTGTCAATGATGAAGAAGGGAAAGGAAGTTCTGTCCCCGAAGCGTATGCTAATCTCGAAGAGGCCTATACCCTGAGTCATAAAAATCCGGGAACCGGTTACGAGAAGGAAGATATCTGTTTCATTACTTACACATCGGGTACCACGGGGCTTCCGAAGGGCGTGGTCTACCGGTATAAAAAATCCGGTGTTAAGCTTTTTGGTCTTATCTCCCATCTTCTCTGGCGTAAATCCGATGTGATGTATACCTGCATGCCCCTCTTTCATGCCAATGCCCTTCTGGTGACCTGTACCAGTGCTCTTCATGTGGGTGCCCGGGTGGTCCTTGAGAAAAAATTTTCCGCCAGCCGTTTCTGGGAGAGTATCAGAAAGTATGGGGTCACTACCTTTAATACCATTGGTGCCATGATACCCATTATGATGAAACAACCTGAAAGTGACCTGGATAAACAGAATCGGGTCCGCTTTATTATTTCTGCCGCCTGCCCGCCCCAGGTATGGGAGGTCTTTGAAAAACGTTTCGGCTTGACGATTTACGAAACTTACGGGGCTGTAGACGGAGGTGGCAAAACCATTTTAAATCTCGGTACGGCCCCTGTCGGCTCTATTGGAAAGCCCCCCATGAAAATTAAGTACCGTCTTGTCGATGAAACAATGCATGATGTGGGTATTGAAGAACCGGGAGAGCTGATCTTTCCCGCGCCAAAGCGTCGTGATGAGGCAGGGGGTGTTGAGTTCTATAAAAACGAGAAGGCGAGTTCTGAAAAACAGAGTGACGGCTGGATTCGAACCGGTGACGTTATGCGCTGTGACAAAAAGGGCTATCTCTATTTTGTGGGCCGCAATACTGAATCAATGCGTATAAAAGGAGAAAATGTTTCCGCTTATGAAGTCGAACAGGTTTTGCAGAAGCATCCATCTGTTCTTGAAGTGGCGGTCTACGCGGTACCCTCAGAGCTTGCTGAAGACGAAATCATGGTGCGGGTAAAGGCTGTTGATGGTCATTGTGTCACTGAAGAAGAGGTGATCAGTTACGGCCGGGAAAACCTGGCGAAATTTGCCGTACCCCGATACGTAAAAATAGTAGAGTGTTTTGAAACCACCGAGACACATCGTATCAAAAAGAAATCCCTCGAAGCGGAAGGCGTGATTGCCGGAACATGGGATTCCCGTGAAGAAATATTTGTTTGATGTTGTTTCATGGCAGCGGGGTATTTATCGAAGGCGAGTTTGGCAAACTCGCCTTCGATAAATACATACGCTTTCGTAAATGTACGCGGAAGCGTTTTCGCGCCTTCATCGGGGCCTCAAAAAATTACATTTCAAAGCGCCGCATAAAGCTTAAAAATCCTACTTTACTTCCGGTTACCTTGAGCTTGCCCGAGGTAACCGCCTTGACCGGAGAGATTATTTTCAGTGCCATGTAGCGCCAGGTCCGGGCGTCAACAGTAACAACTGCTATCGGCTTCGGGGTTCCCGGAAGGGGAGCTCCCTTGACTGCTTCGCATATTCCCCGCCGTACCGTTACAATAAATTTCTGCTTTTCACCGGGAAAGTTAAAGTGAACTGATTCATGCACATCCATTGTTTTTTCTGTCTTGAGGCGGACTTCCATCTGGCTGAATATAAGCTCCAGAGGAATCCTCGAAGCCATCGCCTTCCGGTAGGTGGGAGCAGGATACTCGACAGCGCCATTCCTTGTTTCCCGGGCTGACTCAAGGAGGTATCCCCGGCCGTTAAGGTTGTAAAGGGTTCCCCCGAGTTTTTCCATTACTGCAGCAAGAGTGTCGGTGAGTTCACTTCCTTCATGTCCCGAACGTTTTACCTTTGCGAGAAGGTGCAGGGCCCACCGGTAGTCTTTTTTTTCAGCCGCTGACTTTGCAGCGCCTATGACCTTTGCGGCTCCCCCCATCATGGTTATTTCCCGAAGGGCCGCTTCACGGGTCCGGGGAGGGTAGAGGGCCTCGGGGCGCCCGTCAAACCAGCCGAGGTTGTTACTGTAAATTGCCCGCACTGACCAGTCGACCTGGCCATAGAATTCCCTGTTGTAGTGCTTACTTTTCAGGTGATCCGGGAGTGCAATGGTTTCGGCCAGGGTGTCGACATCATGGCCCTTATTGGCTCCCCTGACGGTTTCATCATGGACCCACTGTATGGCGTCCCGATAGTCAGTAAGGATCTCATTGATCTTTTTACTTCCATGGACCGGTATGGTGTGGCAGGGGGCCAGATGTACAGGGGCGAGGCGACGCATCTGATCGATGCTTTTAATCCATTGCCCCACCGGGCGGGGAGAGGTGCCTCGAATGGTATAGAGGTTCGGGAAGGTCCAGTAGAAGTTATCCCCCGCGATGAGGGTTTTGTCAGCGGGAATCCATACAATCAGCTGGTCATGGGTCTCGCCATGGGCTTCAATGAGATGAACCTCAAGGCCTCCCAGGGTTAGTTTTTTCTCACCGGTAAAGGTGTCTGTGGGCAGCATGACGCCGTTTTTCAGGGCCGCCCTGATGTCAGTACGCCGGCCGATACCGTTACAGGGAAGGTTTTCAAGAGACACATTGTCACCAAACTGCCGCCGTCCCCGAATGGTCTCAATAGGAGAGAAAAGATTATACTGTTTAAATAGATGGGGTATAAAGTTTTTTGTCGCCCAGATGCGGGTTCCCTTTTCTGCCCAGACAACTGCCCCTCCTATATGGTCGATGTGGCTGTGGGTATATACAATGGCCCGGACAGGCGCATTGGGAGCTTCTGCCAGAAGGGCCTTTTTTATCTCCCGGGCCCGGGTTGGACTCATGGCAGGATCAATAATGATATTGCCTTTTTTTGTATTAATCAACAGGGTGTTGGCCAGGTCGTAGCCCGCGGCCATCCAGACATGTTTTGAAATTTTTTCAACTCGTGGTTTTCCGATATATTTATTACAGTGTTTTTTAAGAAGCTCCGGTTTTTCCAGGGCTGCTTCAGGTGTGTCGCTGCATGAAACCGGAAAAATGAAAATCAATAAAAACAGGCTCAGAGCCGCGGCTGATTTTTTTCTAAACATGGTTTTTTCTCCTGCCGTTAGATTGTTAAATCCCCCTCTGATAGTTTTGGGGGCGGACTGTGAAGTTATTATAATACCGGGGCGGGAAAAGTCATCGGTATTTATAATTCCGGAAACTCGTTACGGTTTGATTTTTCTGAATTCACCGGGCTTGATGCCGGTTTCTTTTTTAAAGGCGTCATAAAATGTTGACGGAGAATTAAAGCCGACCCGATAGGCGATCGAAATGATTGATGCCTCCGGTTCTTTGAGAAGAATATCCTTTGCCTCGGCAATACGGTAGCTGTTGATGAAAATATTGAAGTTCTGCTGGCGGAACCTGTTTAAGAATTCCGAGAGCTGGTGGCTCGTGATATCGAGCTCTTCAGCCAGACTGTGAAGCGTCAGGGTGTCGCGCCGGTAGATTTTAACTTCCTTCATCATACGCTGAATAGTCTCTTCGAGGGAAACGGTGTCAATGCCCGTAAGCTGGGAGCGTCCCGGGGCAGTCTTTTTTTTGTTTTCTTTCGGGGGGGAAGTTTTCAGATAGATGAACATAATGCAGAGTACCGCTGCAAGGGGCGTCACCAGCCGTACCGCATAGGCCCCTGAACCAGTCACCGCGCCGGTGGCGCGCCACAGATCAACCAGCATTGCGGCCGTGATAATCAGGCCTCCTGCTGCAAAGGGAATTAAATTCTTCACTCTCCGGATAGATTTTACCAGGGCGAGGATTCCTGCAAGAAAAGAGAGAAGCAGGATGATGCCCAGGCATGCGTAGAGAAGGCTGTTAACAAGGGGGAAATAACGGGTCGTCAGTACTATCACCCCGAGGATTCCGGAGAAAAGCATAAACCATCGAATGAGCCGAAGACCATTTTCTGAAAAGTTGATGAGCCCCCTGCTGAGTGGGGGCATCAGGGCAAGGACTCCCAGAAGGAGAGTCACCTGAAGGCTGTGAAGAAATCGGGTATCCCCCTCGATATTATCGGGCATCCAGACCACGAGGAAAAAAAGTCCGAGAAAAAGAGAAAATATTCCGAGGCGCAGACCTGCTGGTTCCTTTGATCTTCGGTATGCGACACAGGCCCGAAAGGCCATGAGTAGCAGGATACCCCCCAGGAACAGATTCATCAGATTGTTGATCCAGTAAAAACTTTTGCGGTAATCATAGGGGCCCGCAAAGCCGTATGAATAGAGGGACCCCGCAAAGAGCCGGTATCCCCCGTAGACCCGTACCGCCAGAACATTGGGCTTGTCAAAGTGAATGTTTTCAGGCATGATGATACGGTAGATGCCCCCGACTCCCCAGGAAAAGGATTTTTTTTTGAGAGGAAGTTTTCCCCGGGCGCCGATTAGTTTCCCGTTGAAATAAATCTCTGAGGCATGAAAAAACCGGGGCAGGGAAATGAATAGGGGCCGGTCTCTGAGAGAATTTTTGTCTACATGAACGTGAAGGCGGTACCAGAAAAAACCGGGGATTTTTTTTCCCTTCGGGGGAGTTATCCATCCAGGTACGGGAGCCTTCTGCCACTGTCCGGGGGAGAAAATTTCTTCCTTCCATTCTGGGTTGTCACCATAGCGGAAATGCCAGGTTCCCGAAAGGGGGGTAACGCTTCCCGCGGCATTAATGGTACAGCTGCCCTTTTTTACTTCAGCTGCTCCCGGAAACGGATCTCCCACAATGAAGGCTATGATAGCTATCAGGGAAATAATGCAGGTTGTTGAATTTATTTTTGTCATACCAGGGTTTGTATGCGTTTACCGTCGTTTTTTATTTATTCTACCGAGGGTGTATCTGTTCCGTCAATTCTAATATGCGGCAGGGTTGTTTTTCCTCTCTTCTTTTTCAGGTGGTATCAATTAAGAATATATTTCAGGTTGACACGGGAGTCAATATATGAAATAAATGGCACACGTGAGTCATTGGAGGAGACATGAAGTACCGGGAATTCCAGGAAGTCGAAAAAACATACCAAGAAAAGTTTAAAATCTACAACAAGCGGAGAAAGTTTTTTTTCAAATGGTACTTTAAGCTCTACCACCGTCTTGAAATCAGGGGACGCGAACATATACCTGAAGGACCCGCTTTGATTATTCCGAACCATACCGGGGGATATGACCTCGACCTTTTAGCTCTTGCTGATTTTGCTGTTGAAGACCGGGACGTGACTCCCATGATTATACAATCGTGGCATTACTGCAATAACTGGTGGGGGCGCTGGTACGTGGGTTCAGGACTCCCTCTTTATCAAGGGAAGGGAATGCAGTTTGATTATTATGATCCCTATTTTACACCCGGGGGAGAAAGGTTTCCCGGACTGATGGTACTCTTCCCGGAGGGAAACATAAAGACCTTTGGTGACCGCCGCAGACTTGGGAAATTTTATCCCGGAGCGTTACGGCTTGCGGTGAAATACAGGATTCCTCTTATACCTGCCGCGATGGTTGGTTTTGACACGGCATCACCGGTGATGAAGGCTCTTCCTCATGAGGGGCGTCCCGATGATGTTTTAATCTTCCCTTTCACTTTTCCGAAAAAACTTATTGTTGAATTTGGTGAACCGATTGCCCTGAATAGTCATCACGATTTTTCTTATTCGAAAGAGGAAGAATTCAGAATTTCAAACGAGGAAATCCGTCCTCATCTTCAGAGGCTTCTTGAGAAATATCATGCAGTGGAATGTGATCCCTGGGAGTAGCCTGTTACTCGGCGTCCCAGGCCTTTGATGCTGCTTTCAGCTGGTCCATGAGACGCTGAAGGCGGGGAGGCCGGTCATCAGGGCCGGGCATTTGCTCAGGGAAATAACGTTCTACCGCCTCGAGGGCCCGATCATAGGTATCGGCGGCCTTTGAGCTGTTAAAGTAATGGGTAACCAGTTTCTGTCCCGTTGGTGAAAGTTCATACTGGGAGATATATTCTACCAGTTCAAAAAGAGCCTGCCGCATTTCTAATTTTCCCACTATTCCTGTATCTCCTTTGTCATCAGGGTCCGGTATTCATTCGGAGTACGCCCTGTCTGCTTTTTAAACTGCCGGTGAAAATGGGTCAGATTGTCAAAGCCCACATGGTAGGCAATATCTATTATCTTGGCGTCGGTGTCAATGAGAAGCTCCTTGGCCGCGTCAATTCTTCGGTTGTTCAGGTAATTTGAAATATTGGTGCCAGTTACCTTTTTGAAAATCTGCCCCATGTAGTCTTCATTGAGGTTGAACTTCAGGGATAACTCTTTTCGATCATAGCGGTCCTGGTAGTTAGTGTCAAGGTATTCGACGAGGTCCTGTATAATGTCCTTCGGTTCTGGTTTTGCATTATCCTTTTGAAGTGATTTTAGTATGCGTTCAATATTTTTTGATTTTTTCAGGAGCGCAGAGTAGAGAGAGTCCTTTTCATTTTTTGACCGTTCCAGGTCATAAATATAGTAGAGCATAAAAATAGTAAAGGCAAGGGGTATATGCATGAATATTAGAAGAGGGAGTTCATAAAAACGCAAAGTCACCAGGTACCATGAGTTTCGCATTGCCGAAAGGGGAATAGGCAGGGCGACAAAGAGAAAGTACCAGTACTGCCTCGGGTCCCGCTTGAGGGCAATTGCAAAGAGAACTGTTGCAGTCAAGAGTGCCGCGTTTCCAAGGGCGATGGCAGCCGGCGCTCCGTATTTAAAAAGAAAACCTGTATCGGGAGAAATGATAATTGCCAGTTCAACCAGAATCAGTATTGAAACTGCCACCGGAGATATGTACCGGTTTCGTATTTCAAAAAATCTTTTCATGGCGATGAGGGCAAAGAAATTCACCGTGCTGGAGGTTATTAAAAAGGCCCGTACCCTTAAAAGGCCGTTAACGGGAAAATCAAAATCGAGAACCGCAAAGTTGCCCGCAATGGTAAAGAGAAGCATTAGTGAAAAATATAGGTAGATCCGTTTTCTTTTTTTTGAAAGATAGAGAAGAAGCATAATCAAGAAAAAAAGTATATTTAACGCAATGGCAACAATATTGAATATCAGGGGAAGATGGGTGTCATGGAGTCCCCGATATGTACCTGTTTCGGGGAAATGAAGTTTTACCGGTCCTTCGACGCCGGTGATGATGTGAGAAAAGACTCGAAGGGTTATCCGGTTTTCTTTTCCGTATTTTATCATCGAGGGATTTATGAAATAGCGTCGGGGCATCTGCCAGGTGAAGTGGTATGAGAGAGTCCCGGCTTTGGGAATACCGCCGGTACGGGCTGCGAGTTTTTCATTGATGTAGAGCTCATCGCTGACCCCGACGCGCCCCAGGGTAAGAAGCATTGACTTCCCCCTCATCTCATCTTTTATAAAAACAGTTTTCTCAAGGCGCACGATTGCGGCATAATCTTTACTGTTTCGTATAACATTATTCCAACTCCCGGGAATAGTAATTGCTGTCGGTTTTGAAAGGGTGTCAGGGGAGATTTCTCTGCTGAGTTGCCAGGAGCCACCAAGGTCAATGCAGCTTTTTTTCTCGTCAGAAGTGCAGGAGGTAAGAAGGGGGACTATAGCCATTAAAAGGATGAAAGCAGAAAGCAGTCTGTTATATTTTTTTTGTTTATTCATAGCTGCGCAGTCCAGAAATATAATGCCATTTAGCATAAAGAACTACATTGAAAATTTTGCAATAACAATTTTAGTGCCTGTTTGTATATTTGGGCAATCGACTATACTCTATCAATAAATACAAATCTTCCTTGATATACTGTACGACATTATATGTAATATCTAATAAGTTACTGTAGTATATTGAAAGTACATTCTGGCAGTGAATCGACAGCTGAATCTGAGAGGAAAGATGATGAACAGAAAAATGCTTTTTATACCCGCGGGCCTTTGGAACCTGGGCATCGGATTTACGGGACTCTTCTTCCATGATTTTGCCATGGGACTTTTCTTCGGTGCTGCCGCAGTAACCGGTGATTTTCTTGCTGTCCTGATGACCCGTGTCGTCATGCTTGCCATTATTATTTTTGGCATTGGATACCTGATGGCTGCCTATGACCCGGAAAAAAACCATGGCGTCATTATTCTCGGGCTTCTTAGTAAGTTTATACTTTTTGTAATATATACCTGGTATTTTGTACTTGATATGGCGACGATTCTCGCCTTCCTCACGGTACTGGGAGACCTCTTCTGGGGGCTTCTGTTTATATGGTTTCTACTAAAAGGAGATACCGTTTCTTTAAATGCAGAGGAGAAAAGATAATGAATAAGGGTAAGGAAGAATTTATCTCACCACTCTACGAATACCGTGAAGGTATGCCATGGAATCCTGTAGAAAAAATTATCATGGAGCGGAGGAGCATCAGGCTCTTTAAAAAAGAACCGGTGCCCGACGGGGTGATCCGGCGTGTTCTTGAAGCGGGGCGTTTTGCCCCTTCCGCAGGGAATTGTCAACCCTGGAAGTTTATTGTAATCAAAGACCCTGAAGTTATAAAGGCAATGGAAGAAGATACTATAAAGCTGACAAAGTTTTTCATGTGGTTTATCGATTATGACCGGTCTTTTCTGCGGCGGATTTTTCTCGGGCCCGTGGTTCGTCTTCTCACACGGATTGTACCCAATATGCTTCACCCGATTCCCTTTAATCTCCTGCAGCGTATTGCTGCGGATGCGGTTCCCGTGTATCACAATCCTCCCGTGATGGTTCTGATTCTTGTTGACCGTCGCGGGGTTGGTACACCGAAACTTGATGCGGGTATATGCGGTCAGAACATGGTACTAGCCGCCCACAGCCTGGGTCTCGGAAGCTGCTGGGTTGGCATGATTACCCTTCTTATGAAAAGAAGAAAGTGGCGGAAATATTTCGGCGTCAAATATCCCTTCAGTCTTGATGACTGCCTGATCTTCGGGTGGCCCCGGGGAAGCTATGATGGAGAGGTCGACCGGGAAGTTCAGATCGTCGACTGGTTTGATGAAAATTCAGGCGGGAAACCCCGCAGCGAAAACCAGGGGGTGTAACATGTCATACATGACGCTGATAGATAAAATCAAAATTGCAAATTATTTCAAGTCAAAGCATACTCAAACCGGGATGGTTGCTTTTAATCCCGAGCTCTGCAACAGCTGTGGCATATGTACACGTATATGCCCGGCCCGGGCAATAGAGCTGGTCGCCGATGAAAATGGAAAGAAGTTTCCTTCACTGGTTCTTTTGACCAAGGATGAAGAAATTAAATCGTGTATGGCCTGTGGCGACTGCATGGCGGCTTGCCCGTCAGAGGCGATTTCAATTCTTCAGGGATACAACAGCAGGTTTTATTTTAAGAAGGTAGCACAGGTTGAGCGGTTTGCCTTTCCGCAAAAATACTGAGTACCGGTAAAAAATACCGGTCAAAAAGGTTTTTTTGATTTTTTATAATAACGGCTTTAATTTATTTCACAGCCGATGAAAACTATGTCATCATCCTGCTCCAGGCCATCTCTGAATTGTTCAACTTCTGCAATTACCGAATCGAGATTTTCATTGAGAGGACATTTTGAATGCCTGCCGACAATCTCAAGCAGCTTGTCAAACCCGAGCAACTCACCTTTTTTATTTTTGGCCTCGGGAATACCATCAGTGTACATAAAGACACGATCACCCTTCTCAAGGATCATTGTCTGCTCACTGTTCTTAATTTCGTTAAAGACTCCCAGCAGTCTGCCCCTGGTTTCGAGAAAGGAGACCATGCCTGAAGAGGCCTGGAACAGCAGTATCGGAGGGTGCCCCCCTGAAGAGAATGAAAAGGCGAGTTTCCCGTTGTTTCTTTTTTGAAAGACACCGTAGATGGCCGTAAGAAAGCTCCTTGGCATGTTGTCGATAAGTTCGCTGTTTAAACTTTTCAGATACTTTTTCGTATCATAGGGACATTCTTTGCATATTCTGTCTGTTGTTGCCCTGACCAGTGCAAGAAACAGCGCTGCGGTTACCCCGTGACTCGCCACATCTCCCAGAAAAAACCCCACGCCTCCATGAGGAAGAGATGTAAATGAAAAATAATCTCCCCCAACAGCATCCATGGGATAATAACGGTAATCAATCTTTATATCCTTAACTGTCGGAACATCCTGTGTTACCAGTGAATTCTGGATCAACTGGGCAGCTTCGAGGTCCTTTTCCATTTCAAGGTTTCTTTTTCTCAGTCTTTCTTCACTCTGTTTCAAAGACTCCTGGGCTATTTTTTTTTCGGTAATATCCCGGGTCGTACCGAGAATTCCAATCGGTTTGTCATTTCTGTCACGTATAAAAGTCATGTTGACATCGGTAACAATAAGATGTCCTTTTTTGTGTCTCTGCACCAGTTCAAGGGTCCTGATCCTGAAGGGATCTTCATCTCTCCCTTCGTTTAATGTCTGAAGTTCATTAATATAGTAGTTATATGCTTTCTTCATTGATTCAGGTGTTAGAATGTTTTCGACACCAATCTCAGCAACCTCTTCAGGGGTATACCCGATAATCCTTTCCACTGACGGCGAATTAAATGTATAATTCAGATCCATGTCCATGGTCCACATAATATCAACCATATTATCCGCAAGGAGTCTGTACCGTGCTTCATTTTGCATAAGGTTTTCTTCTATCTTTTTCCTTTCTGTTACATCATTGACTATCCCGCAATAGCCCCATTTTTTCATTGAATTGTCGAGAAGAAGAAAAATTGATACTTCTGTATAGATGTATGAATTGTTTTTGCTGGTAAGCTTCCACCCGAAGGTGCTTTCTGTATGTACATTTTTTACAAGATCAGCAAAGGTTTCCCTGACTATATTGAGATTTTTATTATCCTTTGCCTCTTCGGAAATTTTACTAAAAACCTGTTCTTTTGAGTATCCGAGGATACTGCATAGTGACTTATTGATGAAAAGAAAATTTCCCTTGAGGTCAATTTCAAAGTACCCGTTCTCTATTTTATCAAGGATGCTTCTCAGCCTGCTTTCATTTATTCCCATACTCTTAAAATTGTCGGTGGTATAAAGAGAGTAATCCGCATTTATCGATTGGATAAAGGGCATCAGGTGTGCCGGGATCGATTCAATAGTGCCAAAATGATCCTCAATTTTTTTGAACAGGATTTCATTAAACGGTGATTTCGGGTAGTGGTGCATTTTTAATGTCTCCTCCTGTTCTCGGGTATGGGAGAAAAAAGAAATACGAAAGCTGGTACAGGGGCGGCAATAAAAACAAACGCCCCGTAGTATGGTATATCTAAAATGTATATAGAAGCTCTCTTATAAAGTCAAGAAATTTTAATGTATATACCGGTACATGAGGCACACTAGGGTCTTTACGGAATCTGTATCATGACACCGGAATGTTAAAATATTGACAAGAAGCATTGGCCATGTAAGGCTTTTTAAATTAATACTTTTGCTGTTTATTAGCAGTGCAGGGTCAATAAACAGTAAGTCAGGAGGGCGCGCAGTTATGGTCACCATATTAAAAGATAAGCTTTCAATCGGCAGTTATAAAGATGCTCTCGACCCTCCCGGTGAAATTACTGCCCTCCTGTGTGTTGCCTCTGAAAATGATCTGAAAGAGCCGGATCTGTTTTACCATAAGGTTTCTTTCACAGACATGCGTCCTGCACAAACTGAACAGTTGAAAGAGGCGGTACTCTGGATCGCAAAGTATATAGATATTAATCATATCATGGTTTTTTGTAATGGTGGTGTGGGAAGGTCTTCTTCGGTGGTCATTGCATATTTAAGCTGCATCATGGGTTATGGTTTCGGTGAATCAGTTGAATTTGTAGCAAAAAGAAAGCCATATATTTCACCCCTGCCAAACTTGATTCTTTCCATTGATGATGTAAGGGCCGAAATTGCTCCACAAAAAGACCGCGGAAAGTGGTTGTGATTTCACGATAAAGTCTTTCAAGGGAGACCTGGATTGATCCTATACGGGCTCACTTCCGGGGGCTAATTTTTTAAACCTTTTAAGGTCAATTTTTTCAGAATTTAAATTACTGTTAATTGTGTTATTAAGAACTTCTACCAGCTGGTTGTCAGCCAGAGAATCCAGAACATCGGGAATAATAAGATGCCTGGCATAGTCAGGTGTTTCGGCCCCATCTGAAAGTATTGCTGTGTAATGGCGGGAAAGAGAAGATGACTTTTTTGCCATGTCTTCATTTTCCCATTTATGACAATCGCCTAACCCCGAACCATTTTTCCATTCAACAGTTCCGAAATTATTCGATGAGAAAAATATCCGTTCAATTATATTATCATTGCTGAGGTTAATGATAACGGCTTTTTCAATGTAATCCCTTTTTAAATAAGAGGCAAAAGTAAGTTTTTTATTTGTCTCGTTAAGAATTGCTTCAATTAAATATAATTTGTTGTCGCCATCCATAAGTTTTTACCCTGATGATATTTGCTGGCAGGCGTTTCAGTAATCAGTGAAATATATTTCGAGTATCCAATCAATAATGTAAATATTTTTTATAAAAATCAACCTCTTTTTTTTGACTTTTTGTCCCTTTTTTTACAGGATATCCAGATATTGCGTTGAAACCTATGGTGGAACTTCCTGCTTTTTACCAGCTTTTCAGTTTTTTTTCCACATCAGACAGGGGTCTGAGCTTGCCGGCCTTAACTTCCTTTAAAAAAATTCAATTGACGTAATCCCCTGAAATGAGTTAGGAGAGATAATCCTTGATTCAATTTTCAGGAGCTGAAATGACCAGATTTTCAGAGAGCGGCAGAAACTTTCTTTTTACTTCCTTTCTAATAATTACACTTTTTATTTTTTCCGGGAATCCCCTGGGCGCAGAAGAAACGGATGTCGTTCGGGGCAGCGCGGTTGTTGTCCCTGTCTTTCAGGGATCGGTGCAGCTTAATGCCATGCTGAATAAGTCGCGGATCAGTATCAATAAGGTGATGAACCGTCTGGGACGTTTTCTTCCGGTAGAGCTGAACAGGCTGGAGAGTGCCGTGAATGATGCGGGGGTCATGAAAACCGTAGGGGATTACGACAGGCTTGCATCACGCCTTGATGTCTCTCTCTATATTCTCCTCTCGGCCTATCGGCGGGGCCGAACGATTTATGTTCAGATGAAGGTTGTCCCCCTTGATAAGGCCTTTGGGCATCTGCGGAAAAATATTCTGATTAAAAGCTACAATCCCACCATGGTGCCGACAAAGTGCGCCCGGCAGGCTGCGGTTTTGCACCGCGATCTTTCTCTCAGGGTAAAGGTAGAATCATGCAGCGCACATACATGCCGAATTAATGCGGGGCAATGGCACGGTGTAACGGAAGGGGAGCTTCGAAGTGCGGAAGGAATATCTCTCAAGATTCTGTCTGTTGAACGCTACCGCTCTACTGTTGCAAAAACCGGCCGTATCTCTCCCGGCATGATACTGACGGGGAACATTAAAGTAAATGAAGAGCCCCTGGTCAGGGAACTTGAGACCCTTCTTGAGAGGCAGATTATTCACCGCTACGGGGCGGAGAATACTCTGATGAAGGGGAACGATCCTGAGAAGCGAATGCTTGAAGGAGCCTGTATTATTAACCCCGGAGCCAATTTTTGTCTTCCGGGATACGGTGCTCATCTGGCTACTTCATACCTTGGTTTTAAAGACCTGAAGCCCCACGTTCCCGGTGTGGCGGCGACGGCAACACTGATGGTAATGCATTTTACCCTGACCGAGATGCTGACTGGTTTTAAAAGCAATTTCGCCCCCTGGGTGCAGGATGGGGATAAGAGCAATGGTATGAAAAACCTGCACGTATTTTTATGGGCTTCACTTCCTTTAACCATGACTGCCGGATGGCTTGATCAACTTGCCTTCCAGTATCGAAAAAGCAATACTCTTCCTCCTTATTTCAACGATCATGACCGGGCAGCGGCGGCCATGTCATTTTTCTGTCCCGGTGCGGGACACTTTTACAAGGGGTATTCTTTAACCGGCTGGGGATACTACGGCTTTGAGATGACCCTGGCATCGCTTACTGCCTGGTACGGCGGGAAAAAAGGAAAGACATGGATCTATCTTCTTGGAGGCCTCGGTAGTTTAAAGGTTCTTGAAATGATCCACGCGTATCTCGCGGCACCTGACTTTCCTGTCTATCGTTATGAAAAAGAACTTCCTAAAGAACACGCAGTTTTTTCTTTTATGATGCGCCCCTCGGAGACCGGTGATCCGGTATTTGCAGGGGCCCTTACCTTTAGTTTTTAATTTACATGGATATTCTCTGAAAAATAGTTAACCCCTTGACAACGAGTGTTTGTCGGGAAAAGGTTGCTGAATTATTCTTTTAAGGAGTAAATGTTTTGAAAAACTTATTTCGCATCGGTGTAATATTTTTCATCTTCAGTGCCATAATGCTTGAGGCATCACCACGAAAATCAGTAGTGATCCTTGATTGCAGTCCACACGAAAAATATGATGAAACGTTAAGCCGCGTTTCTACGAGTTTTTATAAAAATGGTTATAAAGATATTTCGGATTATCTTGAAGGTATGAGAAAGGGATGGCGGGGAAGCGGTTTTGTTGTTCGCGACCGTTACGGGCAGTTTTTTCTGGTCAGCAATAAGCATGTACTGGAGAACAGTGAAAAAATAACTATTTATTTTAACGCTTTAAATAAAAAATTAGAGATTTTTAATAAAGATGCCCGTATCATTGAAGATCGCCATCTTGATATTGCAATGATTGCTCTGCCGCGAAATAAAATAAGATATCGTCATTTGAATCTTTATGTGCGCAATGTTGATGACGGTCAGGAAATATTTTCTGCAGGTTTTCCTGATTTGCTTGGCAGTCCTACGTGGCAGCTGGCAAAGGGGGTAATCACCAATTTCAGCACTCCCGTGCCGAGTATCATTGACCCGAAAATATGCCGCCTGGTTCAGCATTCTGCTGCGATTGATCCAGGCAGCAGCGGGGGGCCGCTGCTTCGGAAAATTCAGGGAGGATGGTATGTTGTTGGTGTTTCCTCCTTCACTATAAGGGGCAGGCGGGACACTCATTTTGCCATACCTGCCAGTAAGGTCCAGGGGTTGATGAAACTCTACCAGAACCGGAAGAGGGCATCGAGAAACAAGAGGCTCCTCAAGAGAGAGTTGTCTATATTTGTTAAGGAAATCAGCAGCCAGTTCAATGCTCCGAAATGGAACCCGGTGGATGAACATCGGTATGCCTCGATTCGCCTGACCGCCGAAACAGGCTGGGATTCCCTTCTTGTTTTATTCGACAATGACGATGGTGAATTTATTGAAAAAATGAAAAGACGTTTTGATTCTCTCTCGTTTTTTGGTGCTCTTCGGGAATGTGTTTCATGGTCAGCATGGAAAAACTTCCGTTCACAAATAGAGAAGGATGAGGGGAACTTTTCATTTATTAACTGGAAAACAATCCCGGCGAAACGGAAGGAGGGATCAATCGCAACGGCCCTTGTGAAATATGGTTCAGAAACCGGAGAAATAAATTTTGTTTATGAAAGGGGCCACTGGTATATTGACTCCCTTCCTTTGGAAAATCCAAAAGCTGTAAAAACAATGTCATTAAAAAGCGATGAGGGCTCAAGTTATTATTCTTCAGGCTTATATTTTGGAACAAGTTTTGTCCCTGCTTTTCTTAACAGTGAATATAGTGGTGGAGATGTGGTGGCAGGATTTGGACTTTTAGCGGGATGGGAGAATGGTGTTGCAAAATATTTCAGCTATACCCACACCTTCAGCGGGAGTTATCTGAAGCATGAAGTGCCGAATGACTGGGATGGCGAGATGACAGAAGTTAAGTCATTTGCTCTGGAGTATCAACTCGCGGCACGGATTCGGATTCCTGTCTCCTTCGGCTGGGGAACCTTCTCTCCATATATTCTCGGGGGGATTGAAATGCTTTTTGCCTTTAATGATTCAAGCATGGCCAGTTATGCTATGCCCATTGACGCAGGCGGGGGAATGGAATTCAAGTTTAAGGGCGGCCATGGTATCGGCTTTAATGCATACCGGCGTTTTAATCCCATTGATATAGACATGCTGCTTGAAGATATGAAGCTAAATGTCTACTATATGTTTTCCTGGTTCTAAAGATATAAAAGGGCAAAAAAAAAGGGCCGAAGGTTTTTCCTCAGCCCCTGTGAAAGGGTCACATAACAAAATAAAAAATCAGGGTAAAACTAAACTTAAGAAATTTACTCTCTTAATATAGGTTTTTCAGGAAAATTGTTCAATAGATGAAAGGATTATTTTTGGTTGGGAAAAGGCATATTTTTTTCATGGGGAATTCCCCCATTCTCGAGGGGCTGACAGGCTCCATTGCTCTTTGAACAGCTGGCGCATTTCTCAGGGGAACAGCCGATTTCATCAGGCGATCTGAAAAATTTGAAGATACCGCGCAGGGCGATGATGAATGCAATGGCGGTAATTATTATGGCTGCTATTGTCTGAATCATAGTATTATCCTGCTATATATAATCCGATACGGTAGACAAGAAAAGTTACAAGCCACGCGACGGAAGTTGAGTAAAATGCTGAAAAGGCCGCCCATTTCCAGCTCCCTGACTCCCGGCGGATCGTAGCCAGAACCGCGACACAGGGAAAATAGAGAAGAATAAAGAGTATGTAGACAAAGGCAACCAGGGGCGTAAAGACCTTTTCTCCCTTTAAAGGACCTGACTTGTGAACCTGTCCCTGGAGACGCCGGGTGAGACTGATGCTTTGACCCGACTCGTCGTTTCCTGCCTGGTAGAGAACTCCCATGGTTCCCACAACGACTTCCTTGGCCGCCAGGCCGGTTATAATGCTGACGGTCATCTTCCAGTCAAAACCGAGGGGCCGCATGACCGGTTCAAAGAAGGACCCAATGCCACCGATAAAGGAATTGTGCAGGTATTCCTGCTTGTGGGCAAGCTGCAGCTCATAGAGGAGAGTCTTCTTCTCTTTTTGCAGTGCAGCGGCTGAGTCTTCCTTTTTGATGAATTGTTCTTTATGTGTTTCATCAATTCGTTTTTTGTATTCAGCCTCGATGGCCGCTCCTTTCTGGCGGTATGTTTCTTCCAGTTTGGGCTGGAGGGGAAATTTTCCCAGGGCCCAGATTATTATTGAGGCAACCAGTATAACCCCGCCAATTTTTTTCAGGTATTCGACAGCCTTTTCCCACATATGCTTGGTGATTGTTTTGAGTTGAGGTTTTCGGTAAGGGGGAAGTTCCATGACAAAGGGGACTTCATCGGCGCGAAAAATAGTTTTCTTCAGCAGGATGCCTGAAAGTGCGGCAACCAGGACACCGGTCAGGTAAATGACAAAGAGCATTGTACCCGCCGACCGGGCAAAGAAGGCGCTGATAAAAAGAACATAGACGGGAAGACGAGCAGAGCATGACATGAAGGGGGTAATCAGCATGGTCAGGAGGCGGTCGTTGCGGCTTTCAATGGTACGGGTTGCCATGATGGCGGGAACATTACATCCGAAGCCCATCAGCATGGGGATGAAGGATTTCCCGTGGAGGCCGATACGGTGCATCGCCTTGTCCATGATGAATGCCGCCCGGGCCATGTATCCCGTGTCTTCCATAAATGAAATAAGAAAGAAAAGAATGAGTATGTTGGGAAGAAAAATAATAACCCCCCCGATACCCGCGATGATTCCATTGGCCAGCAGGTCTTTTAACAGGCCAGGTGCCATAAGGGTGGAAATGCTTGAAGCGATCCAGGACATACCCTGATCTATCCAGTTCATCGGATATGCGCCGAGGGAAAAGGTCAGCTGAAAAGTAAGCCACATGAAAAGAATAAAAAGAGGGATGCCGAACCAGGCGTGAGTCACCACCAGGTCTATTTTTTCACTGGTTGTGCGCGCCGGACGTTTTGCTCGTTCAAGGGTTTCATGAAGGGCCCCTGAGATGAAGGCATACTTCGCGTCGGCCATAATCGATTCGGTGTCTTCTTTTAGCAGAGATTCAAGGCGGAGGATTTCTTCTGTGGCCTCATGAAAAATTTTTGTACGGTTCGGGCACTGCTCAAAAATGCGTTCTTCCGCCGGGCGGTCCTTTTCAAGAAGTTTAATGGCGAGAAAACGCGAAGAAACCATATCTGTCAGTGAGTAGTTCTCTTCGGTTTTAATTTCTTTCTGTATGGCTTCAATGGAACGTTCGATCTCGTTGCCGTAGTTTATATGAATATGCCTGAGGGTCTCGTCCCGGTCTTCGTAAACTTCCTTCACCTTTTCAATAAGGTCATCTGTCCCGAGGCCCTTTGAGGAGATAGTGGGCACAAAGGGAATACCGATCATTTTTCCCAGGGTCTCGAAATCAAAATTATCACCCTTGCGGGTCAGCTCATCATAAATGTTAAGGGCCACAACCACCTTGATGTCCATGTCGATGAGCTGGGTGGTCAGGTAGAGATTGCGTTCAAGGTTCGAGGCGTCAACAACATTGATCACCACGTCGGGGGTGTTTTCAAGAATATGTCTGCGGACAAAGAGTTCTTCCGGGGTGTATTCGGTGATACTGTAGGTGCCGGGAAGGTCAACGATATTGATGGTGTAGTCACCGTGCTGAAAAGATGCTTGTTTTGCGCCGATGGTTACGCCGCTATAGTTGCCGACCCGTTCTTTTGCTCCCGCAAGGTGATTAAAGAGGGTAGTCTTTCCGCAGTTGGGATTTCCCACCAGGGCAATATGTATGGTCTTATCGTCGGCCTCTTCTGAGTGAAGCATCGGCAAACCGCTGCTGTCGAGAAGCTGCTGACGGGCTATGAACTTTCGGCGCCGCCCCCGGCGGGGAAACATGCCGGGTTGCTTCATCTGTTCTTTTGAATGAGGGGAAAGCCTGAAGCTTTTTCCCATTCTCGGTTGATGTCCCTGGTGAAAAGGACCATTGCTGGAGTGACGTGGTATTTTTTCAAGGCTCCCGGGGCTGGTTTCCAAAAGTGGTGTGACTAAAATATGGCTCGCCTCGCTGCGCCTCAGGGAGATGTTGTAATCCATGAGTTTATATTCGATGGGGTCACGGAGCGGGGCGTTCTTGATGACTTCAATCTCTTTGCCCCGGACAAAGCCCATCTCCATGATGCGCTTACGAAAGGCTCCTCGCCCCCGGACTTTTGTTATAATGGCCTTGTCGCCGTTTTTTAATTCTGCAAGATTCATAATATTGTTTGTGTTTTAAACCTCAGGAGCAGTGTGGGGAGAGTCCCATGCCACTCTTTTTAGATTATGCCACAGTAAACGCGACAATGTTAGTGTCAACTAATTTATTTTGACATTGCTAAAATCGTGTGGTTACAGAATTTTTTGGGAGAGGAAGTTAGAGGCAGGCTTTTTCTCCCAAAACCCGGGTGCTACATTTAAGAAGAAATTCTCCAAATCAGGGAATGATTGATAAAACAGTAAAAAGGGTTTTGTCCCGGTGGTGCCGGGGTATAGGATATAAATATGGTTTAATTATCTAATTTAATATGAAGAATAAAAAATGGGGCTTTATGAATGGATCTGGTGTTCATAGAACAAAGGCAATGTATGATTCGATTATTTATAAACATTGATTAAATATTATTTGATTTAATCAAAATGCTGTGAACAAGATAAAATAATTTTTATATAATTTTCACACAGGAGATTGAAATGAAAGCAATTAAGTCAAAACTATCCTCACTGGGCGCTTTTGTGGCGGGAGCCGGAGCTATTTCAATTATTTTAAATCTGCTCTCCATATTTGAAATTGTAAATTTTGAAGTAAGAATATTAATGTGGATAGACCTATGGGGAACTACAATAGGATGGGCTATCAGAATTGGATTAACCGTCGTTGGTGCCGCCATGTTTGTTCTATTCAGCCAATCAGAAGAAGAGACTGAGTAATTAATACTCTGATATTGAATATTAAAAAACTCCTTAGATCATAGGGAGTTTTTTTATAACCTTACATCATTATTTGAATCTGCAATCTTCCCCCGCAGAATAATTCTATATCATTGGGCTTTTTTAATTGTTTCTTTAAGTGTTGAAAGCGCATCGTACCGTGGGTAAAAGTTAAGCTCATCCTTTGCTCTGCTGTTATCGGCGATAAAAGGGAAGCGGATATAGTTGAGATAGCCCCGGTTTACTTCGATACCCGGGAAATGGAGCCTCCAGAGGAGCTCAAGCAGGGGATATACGAGAAAGGCGGGAAGTGGTACCACTACTGTACCAAGTATTTTTGCAATCTCTCGCGTGGTTATTGTCCCGTCTCCTGCAATGTTAAAAATACCGGGTTTTTCTTTTTCCATGGCAAGAAGGGCGGCCTCCACCATATCATCCTCATGGACGAATTGCACCTTGGGGTCAGAACCCATAATGCCAATGGTCAGTCGCCGGAAAAGCATACGTGAGACATAGTTCTTTATCTTTGGCCCGAAGACTGTGCATGGCCTTAAGATCGTTATAATGAGTCCACAGTTTTTTTTAGCAAAGGCTTGTATCATCTCATCGGCAATCCGTTTATTATAACCATAGGGGTAGGTCTTATTGCCGCGAAGAGTCATCTCTTCAGAAAGGAGGGGCGGGTTGTCTTTATGGGCGCCATATGCCAGGGTGGAACTTGTTATTATCACCTGCCTGACACCGTTATCCTTTGCGTTTGTCAGAATATTGAGGCTGCCATTGTAATCAATATCATGCATCAGTTTGGTGTCATGAATGGGTTGTACAATAAAGGCAAGGTGAAAGATTGTATCTATATTTTGCTCGATTATCAGCTTTTTTATGTCGGTGCTGCGGATGTCCATCCGGGTAAAGTGAAGGCCTTCTGCGGGAATGTCCGGCTCCCTGATGTCAATGCCGCAGACCAGGGAGACATCTTTTCGGTTGAGTAATTCTGCTGCCAGCCGATGCCCAAGGTAGCCGCTTACGCCGGTGATGAGTACATTTTTCATGGCAAAAACCTTTTTGCATTTTTATTTGCAATTGTAAAATATAATAGTTGTCAAAACCTTTTCATGGCAGACGCTTTTTGTCAATAGTATAATATCTTAGAAACAAGGAGCAGGAGTTCATTGTTTCTCAAATCAGGGAAAGTACTATAACAATGTATATGCGAAAGTTTTTAATATTCTTGACATTCGGTATATTTTCTACCAGAAAAAGAATATTCATCCAGAAGCCTCTAGCTTCCTTTTTGGAATAATTCATAGCTGTATAGGAAAACAGATATGCAGCTATGTCGAAGTAGTGATTCATGCTGTTGCTTGTTCACTTTATTTTGCAGGAATTGCCAAAATGGTTTTCAATTAAAACAGGCGAAAAAATAAGTGATTAGTATACGGTTATAAAACCAGTTCGATAAAAAACAGTGAAAGTCTTATTTCTGAAATTGATCGGTTTCTCATTATTCGCAAAAGCATAATAGAGTGCGACAATGTTCAAGACCGGCTTATTGCAAACCTGCATGCAGAGAAAGATCCGGGAGTCGCCATCAATATCATAAAGGCTCTTGGAGCTGAGTTCCGTGAAGGAAAAGAAACCATTGCAGCCATTGAAAGCGCTCTCAGCCATGAGGGCAGTGCAGGATGTGCGTCTTCTAGGAATTGAAACACTAACGTATTTGTTGAAGCTCTTGTGTTTTGCCACATAACAAAAAGAAGTTGACGGTACATTTTGAGCTGGTATTATCAAGAATAATCTGTAGAGAAGGTTTTTCCTGAAATAGTCTATTGTTTAGAGCGATTGTTCTTTCAAGCCTGTTGTATCTTGTTGCATTGAGAAAATTTAATTCTGGAGAGAAGTCATGAAAAAGCTAAAATTTTTTTTAACGATTCTTTTTACTCTGGTTTGTCTTGACCAATGGGCTGACGCGGCTGTTAAAGTCAGGCCCTATGGCACGGTAGGAGGAACAGTTGTTGATCTGCCTGGAGCCCAGGACTGGGATACTTTAAAATCAGGGGGAGGAGGTCAGTTTCTTTATGAAGCTTTTCCAAATATTTCTTTCGGAATTGATATGGCTTATATTTATGCTTATTATTATCAAGTCGTCTATGGTTTTAATGTAGAGTATTTTAATTTACTGGCGGTAGGTGAGTATCAGTATGGAGTTGTTGTTTTGCAAGCCGGCCTGGGGCCGTATTTTGGTATAGGCATAAATGATACAAATCCTTTCGGTGTTATGTTCGGCGGTGGAGTTGATATTCCTATCAATGAAATGCTGTCAGTTGCCCTTATCGTACGCTTTGATGTTATTTTTGAAAACTGGTATAAAGGCGAGGATTCTACGTTTATGCCATCTTTTATGGGTGGATTCACAGTGAAATTTTAATTGTTGATATTTTAACATTCCAGTGTTGTGATACTGGAATGTTAAAAGTAGATGTCAGTTGTTTCTTGATATCTAAATAAAAATTCTTCATGTTTAGAGAACTTTAATTTTCAGGAGCAGGATCCAAATATGAAAAAATTAAAAGTTCTGATATAATGCAGCTTTTGTGCTCATAAGATGAAATCTGTATCATCTTATGAGCATGATTATCTAAAATCTTTTATTTATTTTTTTGAGATCCTTTATTGTATTATCAGTTAATAGTATGATAAGTTTTTCAATCTCAGAAACCGCCCCGTCTTTGGGTATAAATGTTTTGTCATTGATCTTCAGGCTGAAGCGAACGAAAAAATTATCTAAAAATTCAGAAGATGTTTTCAGGTATGCTATGGTTTTGTTTCTTTTTTTGAAATCCCACCGAAAGTCCATGTATGAACCCTCACCATTATTGGCATTTTCCATAACTTTTGCGAAGTCATTAATATAGCTGTCAAGATTGCTGGGGATAAAAATATCAATTAACCATGGTGGAATGAAAGAATAAAACCTGCCTGAAATTCTGGTTTTCGTATATTTTTTAAGTTTAAGAACCAGCCGTGCTTTTCTGTAATTTGTTGTGTAGTGTCCAGCGAACAGTGCACCAGTTGTAGAAAACTTCAGGCCGTGAACATTAAAAAAAGAATCACTGACGATAGTGAATTTATAGTCACGGACTGCTGCTGGAGAAAACTGCTCCTTGAAAACCGGTTCAGTTATCTTTTTAAAGGGTATGAATCGGCCCTTTGCGGTTAAAAACTCCAGTCTGAAAAAGCTTTTTTCTCTGCTTGCTGTACGGATTCTCAGATAGGCATGACTGTTAGCATTTTTAAACGTATAGGCAACAGAAAAAAGGTTTTTAATTTTTTTAAGATATTTACTTATTTCGGGAAATTCTTTTTTCCTATTTTTTTCACGTAATGATACTACCATGTCCACATGGGTATATTTCTTTTTTCTGAATGTTTTTACTGTTGCGAATGACTCAAGCTTAAATAGCTTATTCAGTAGCCCCGAGAGTTCCGGAAAGGACCGGGAATAATTATTGGCAATTTTTGCCGATGGACCAGTGAGGTTTGTAAAATGTTTTAATTTGCCGGCTGGCAGTCTTGCAAGGTTATACGGATCGATAACACGCATAACTGCTGATCCAAATTTAAGGAGGTTCCTGTTGGAATAGGGGCCGGAAAATACTTTTTGTTTAGAATATGCAGAGAAGGTTTTCTGACCTGTTTTTTTTGATTTCTTTTTTTTCAAAGCAAACAACTCTATGTAGTCACCAAATTTTCTCAGTTTGACTTTATTGAAATCTTTATAGGTGTGCTGAATTTCGAAATAACGGGTTTTTTCGGTTCCGATGAATTTAATCCCACGGTATCCGTCCGGCAGTGGCTTGAAATAGCTGCTTTGGTATATTTTGTCAAAATCAAAACGACTCAACTGATTATATATAAAGTTCTGAAGTGATTTTGTCTTTTTATCAGGCCTTAATTCTGTTGTGAGCTTTTTGACAAGGGTAAGCATGTCTATGGCTCCCGAGGCTCCCCTGGTGCCGGGACCAATTTTTTTTACAGCATCTGTGTAGGTAAATGAGCAAAATGATAATATAATAACTAAAACAATTAATTTTTTCATGATGTTCCTTTTTTCTGTCATACTCCCCTGTACAATACTTGAATAAGCCAGTTGTCCTCGAAGGAGAAGATGATTTTTGTTTCCGGGACAGTTGATTTAGATAATGACTAATCGCAGCCTGAATTAAAAAAAGCTTTGCATGGCTTGAACTTCCTGTCAATATTTTAATACTCCGGTACTGTGTAGCAATGCAGCATCCGCTTTTTATAAAGGCATTATATGAAAAGAAAGGTTTTTCCATAGTTGAATTTAAGGGCAAAGAAAATGCAATGCTTCCTTCCTTTACTAATGAGGGAAATACATATGTTGAGAAATTTGAAAGCTTTGAGGATGTTCCCTTTGAATGAATGAGCGAGAAGGTTTCTCGAAAAGTCGGGAAGGACAAAAAGCCCTGGTTTTTAAAGGCTGATATACCAGGGCAGTGAAATGTAATTCACCCGATAGAAAAAATTAACACATAACGACTGTTGTAGAATTTTTAAAAAAATATTGACACTAACTAGGTGTATGCTATAGTCCTTTCGATTTTTAAAAAAATAATTAACCAGGAGCTTACACGTGAAAATTTCAACAAAATTATTTCTTACTCTTGTCAGTATTGCCTTAATGGCACTGGCGGGCTGTGATTCTTCTGACTCTACGTATACAAAGGAACAGCTGGTCAGGGCAATTCTCACCGGTTCTGCCGATACTGTAGGAGACAGCAGCGAGGGTATTGGTTCAGGAAAAAAAGCACCCGTGACCATGGAATTCAGTGACACCATGACTCTTAATGAAATCTCCGGGTGCTCTTCTATTACCGGTTCATATAGCTACGATTACAGGATGGTTTATGATGATGTCACCTATGAATGGACTGAATATTCGATTGACATGGATGGCTCATTTGACATCGTCTATAGTGGTTGCAAAATAAAAGGAGACACTCTGACCGGGACACTGAGCGAAGATTTCACTTCCTCCACCAGTGGAATCGATGTGAATAATTTAACGTTAGAAAGTGAATATACTATCAGTGGTACTCTGACTATTGCCGGAACCAATGAGGGCACTCTGATTTTTAATGATCTTGTCTGTGAAATTAACCTGGTCGGCACTAGTTATACTTTCATCGTTACCAGCGGTTCAGTGTCCCTTGATGGTGAAGTAGTATCTATTGATACAATGTAATTTTCAGTATATAATTACTCACAGAAAAGGGTGCTCTTTGGGCACCCTTTTCTGTGTTTCCCGCCTGAAAAATTTTCTTAAAAAAGCCATGAGCAGGCTTTTTTTGTCCGACAATAAATACGTATGAACCCGGCAGACATAACATATGAAATTGTAGAGAATCCAGGAGAAGATCCGGCCCTTCTGGTGCATCTCGACGGCAAACCACGGCCTCTTCACAGCAGGCGCAATCCCCGCCGTGAGGCGGATTCCCTTGTCCCGAGCCTGAAATCGGCAGAGGGGGGCATCCTCATTGTTTTGGGGCTCGGCCTCGGCTACCACCTTGCGGGCCTTGAGGGGATGACCGGGGCGTTCACTGATGTTATCATTATTGACATTCTCGAGGGCATCGAGGAGCACCTTGATACCAACAGGGGCATCTCTTTTATTAAAAAAGACTATGGACCTCTTTTTTTAACTGGATGTACGATTCCAGACCTGAAGCCCCTTCTTGAAAAGCGTATCGATCTTGAGGGCTCTGAGCGCCTCACCGTAGTTGAGCATCCCGCGTCAAATCGCCTCTTTGCCCCCTATTACGGAGAGGTAAAGGAAGTTATAAAAGATATTATAAACAGTAAGGCGGCAAACCGGGTCACCCGTGAAGCCTTTGGTATTGCCTATCTTCGCAATGCCTTTAAAAGCCTGGGGCATCTTGAAAAGCTCCACCCGGTTCGGGACCTCTTTGGTGCTATGAAAGGAAAAACTGCCCTGGTTCTCTCATCGGGCCCGGGGCTCGATGAAACCGTTATGCGTCTCAAGACCTCAGAGCATCGGCCCTTTCTGATTTGTGTTGATTCGGCTCTTCCGGTATTGCGGGGCCGGGGGATTGACGTCGACTGCATTGTTTCGATAGACCCGCAGCCTCATATCATGGAGCACCTGAACCCGGGACGGGGCACGGCGCCCCTGGTGGTGGGAACCCTTTCAGGCTATGACCGCCTCTGGCCCTGGGCCGCCTTTGAGGGATGCTTTCTCAGTTTGAATTCCCATCCCGCGGCTCAGCTTCTTGATGAACTCTACCCGGGACATATCGGCTCGATTGACAGCGTTACCGGCACCGTGGCCGGCGAGGCCCTGATGCTGGCCCTGAAGATGGGCTTTTCCCGGGTCGCCGTAACGGGAATAGATTTTTCCTTTCCCCGGTATACTATGTATGCCCGGGGAAGCGCCTACCAGAATCGTTATGGTGCATTTTTAAACAGCCGCATGGCACCGGTTGAGACCCTAAACAGCAGGTATATTCGAAAATCCCGGGACGCCGGCATTGAGCTGGGTGTGGCGACGCGGCGTTCTTTTCTTCAGTACCGCCGGGCCATTGGTGAGCTGGTGGGTCGCGAGGGCGGTGAACGGGTTGTCCATATACGGGGCGAAGGTCTTTCCCTCGATAATGCCTCTGAAATGACCATTGACCAGTTGCTCCATGAGTCAGAAGAATTTTGTGAAGGAAGTCAGAGCCTTCCTGATTTCACCGGGCTGTCACTCCCCCTGGGTGAGTCCCTTGATTTACGTGAGCTTTTTCAGCTCTTAAAAAAGAAGGAAGTTTTACAGTCGGTACTGGTCGCCTCCCTGGCAGGATCCTCTGACGCGCGGCTTATGAGAGAAGCACGTTTTATCCGCACCATGATCCCGGGTGAATAAGGGGCGTAAACTTCCTTCACCATAAAAAATGTCCCCCATTCTGAAGAAAATCCGTTAAATGAAAATTTAAAGCTGGCCGATTATGTAAATGATAACTCCGGTTCTAAAGGAAAATTCAAGGATACAGGTTGAAGAGCTATGGAAAATTTCGATCATCAGCAGCAGGGTAATGTGAGGGAAAAGCAGTTTTATCTGCTTCATCTTGATACACCCCGTATTATTATTGTGTCATCGGTCATTATTGGCCTTATTGTTATTTCATTTCTTATGGGCATGAATTTTATCGGTGATAATGAGAACTCGCAGCAGATTGCCGCTACGAAGACCTTCGGTACTGAAAAAAGCGCGAATCTTCTTGATGAATCTATCCCCTCTCCGCCCCATGAGAACCTGGATAAAAATCCCTTTGAGGAAAAGATTCTTCCAGGTGATGAAAAATCCCAGGTGGCCCTCAAGGATTTGAAAAAGGAAGAGAAGGCGGGCGAAAAAACAGCTTCTGCTGATGTTCTTTCAAGTGAAGAGATCAATGAGATAATTCCTCCGCTTCCCGAAGAGAAGAAAAGGATCGCCAAAAAGAAAAAAGTTGTTAAAAAGAAAAAGAAAAGCAGCCGCGTTGCCCGCAAAAAGAAAAGTTCAAAGAAACGGGTTGCGAAAAAGAAAAAGCGAAGAGGCCGGGTAATAGAAGTCTCGGACAATACTTTTCGGCGGACAAAAAGCCGTTCAGGCTACGCCGTGCAGGTGTGTTCCTTTGACACAAAGAATAAAGCAAAACGTGAAGCAGGCCGGCTCCGTAAGATGAATTATGATACCTATATTGAAAATTCAAGAGTAAGCGGCAAGCGGTATTACCGGGTTCGTGTCGGTCCTGTAAGCAGTAAAAAGAAGGCCATTCGTCTTCTCAATGATATACAGGGAATTGACCGGTACCGTGCAAGCTACATGATTAAAGAATAAAGTAGAATATAATGCAGGTTCTTTTTAAAAAAACCCGGGAGCTGATAAATAAAATCGATCAGTTTATTGACCTGACAGCTGAGGCGAGTCTGCATTTCAGGCGCGCTTTGAATTTTTATCTCGATGACCGGTGCGAAGAGTTTGATGACCGTTCAAATACTATCAGGGAATTTGAAAGCCGGGCCGATTCGGTTCGCCGTGATATTGAAGGTCAGCTCTATGTTCAGACCCTCATCCCAGAGTCACGGGGAGACGTTCTGGGCATTCTTGAGAACATGGATTATATTACTGATAATGCCAAAGCAACCATCCTTGCCTTTTCCATAGAACAGCCTGATATTCCTGCTATTGTCAGCCGGGGGTACCGGGACCTGGTTGACCCGGTATGCCTCAGCGTTGAAAGCCTGGTGCAGGCAACCAGGGCTTTCTTTGTTGAACCCCAGGCGGTTAAGGATCATCTTCATCTTGTAAAATTTTATGAACGTGAGGCTGATTCCCTGGCGGAGAAAACAAAGCGGGATATTTATTCCCTCGACATTGACCTGTCTCATAAAATGCAGCTCCGGGATTTTACCCATTATATTGATAACATTGCCGATGTCGCCCTTGAGGTGGCTGATCGTCTCGGGATCGCGGCTATTAAACGGATCGGTTAGGGGTAGTGATTGCCTTTCTGTTTCTTTCCAGCGGGCTTTTTCTTGGATGGTCCCTGGGCGCCAATGATGCCGCCAATATTTTCGGAACAGCTGTCGGGTCCCGAATGCTTAAGTTTCGGACCGCTGCAGTCATTGCCAGTATTTTTATTATCCTTGGGGCAGCCCGTTCCGGTTCGGGTACGGTGCATACTATCAGTACCCTCGGGAATGTTAATATGGCGGCGGGGGCCTTTACCGTGGCCCTTTCCGCGGCCCTTGTTGTCTACTGGATGACCCGCCTTTCTCTTCCTGTTTCAACATCCCAGGCAATAGTCGGGGCTATCGTCGGCTGGAACCTTTTCAGCGGATCATTGACTGACATGCATTCATTGTCCCGCATTGCCATGACCTGGATTCTTTCACCCCTTATCGCGGCGGGTGTTTCTTTTCTGCTTTACGGTGCAGCACGAATCATCATATCAAAGATTAAGATACATGTTCTTACCCTGGATCATTATATTCGAATCGGTTTTGTTGTTGCGGGAGCTTTTGGGGCTTATGCCCTCGGTGCAAATAACATAGCAAATGTTATGGGGGTCTTTCTTTCTGTGTCTCCCTTTACCATGGTGCATCTCGGTTCTCTTTCTGTTTCTTCTCCTGAACAGCTTTTTTTTCTCGGAGGTGTCGCCATTGCTGCCGGGGTTGTTTCATACTCATACCGCGTCATGAGTACCGTGGGAAAGAGTATCCTGAAACTGACACCCCTTTCCGCCCTGGTGGTGACTATTGCAACAGGAATTGTTCTTTTTCTTTTTGCCTCTGAAAGCCTTGAATACTGGCTCGCCTCACGGGGACTTCCGACATTTCCCCTTGTTCCCGTATCGAGTTCCCAGGCGGTAGTGGGAGCGGTCATTGGTATCGCCCTGACCCGGGGCGGCAGGGGAATGGATGCTGCAATTGTAGCCCGGATCTCATCGGGATGGGTTATCACGCCGATACTTGCCGGGGTGGTCGGTTTCTTTTCACTTTTTGTTATCCAGAATGTTTTTAACCAGCAGGTGACTGCACCGGTATATTACCAGGTGACTGCACCCTGTGAGGAAGAGCTGAAAAGACTTAACCGGTGGAATCGGGGCTTGGTGGCGATCAGGGGGAAAACTTTTGAATCAGCACGAAACTTTGACAAGGCACTTGTTGACGCAGGAGAAAAGATTTCTCTCCAGGTTCGTGATCAGGCTCTGGCCCTCGGAAGGCTTCAGAAGGTGAGAGTAAAGATGGTAAAACTTCCCGCTGAATCAGTAAAAAACTTTTTGTCCCCGCAACAGGTCAGCGCCCTGAAGCTTTTTGAGGGCCGCAGCTATAGCCACGCCTGGCAGCTCGAGGCGGAACTTGCCTCCCGTGATGATTCATGGAAACTGAAAGAGGTATCGGTGTTGAACAAGCAGCACAACCGGGAAATTCGTCTCAGGATTGATTTTTTGCTTAAGCATTTCAGTGTAAAGAATAAAGGGTAATATTTTTTATGAAAATATAAATAGCCTCGACTGACCGGTGCTTTTTTAATATTTTAACTTGCAGGTTCCTTAAAGATTTTTTCTCTCTCATGTTTCGGTATGCGGTGCTGAAGAAAAAACCTCAGAGTTTAAATCGAAAACTTAACACACCACTATAAAACAAATTTTTTCAGGATACAAAAATGGACGAGGATTGCAGAATAGTAAAACCAGGCAATGGTAATACCCTTATTGGTGAAAATGGCGAGATACTTCACCCCCCGGAGGATTGGGGATTTTTCCCTGCAGGTGATGCGGGGATTACCAGAAAAATTACCGCAAAAGGCGTCTTTTGGCGTGTGCAAATTAAAAAGGGAAAACGGACTATCTCAAAGGGAGTATGGGCACCCCTTGATACCATAAAAGATGCAAAGAATACAGTAGAAGCAGTAAGGTCAACTGACTCGTACAAAAGAAAGCTTGCAAGCAGCCTTAAGTCCCGGGAGAAAAAACAAGCTGAATATGAGATAGAGTTTTTCGAATCGGTTAAAGATTTCCTTTCATTCAACCAATGCTATAAAGAACTGGAGCAGAAACTGGCTGAAGCGGTAACTCTTCATGCCGTACCGGTGGGAAGTGGAACTGTCGCTCGAACAGCCATGATACCCATTGAAGAACGTGCTGCAAAAGCTGTAATCGCATGGATGCGGCACAAAACAACAGCGTACGATTCCATGGTCATACCCCGAATAAAAGGGAAGAGAAGGGAGGCCAGAAGAATGCTGGCACAACGTTCTTCTCAAATTCTCGACACATACAGAAAAGGGAAAAACATTCCTGAGAATTGTCCTTTGCAGTCAGCAATTGAAAAGTTATAACATCAGGAGCAGTGATATGTTTGCTGTCCTTAATGAACTGGTAAGCCTGCTGAAACTGGATCAGTATCTTGCTAAAGGTTAAAATAAGCCTTTTATGATTTAAGAAAACATTACGAAAGAATAAAACCTATTGTATAATTTGTAGCCAGTCAGCCAACAGGGGGCTGGTATGCACGGTAACCAGGGGTGTCCTGTTGTTTGTATACATATCCGGATTGTAAAAAATTCTTGCACCTATTTGTGAAAGAGTATTTAATTGATAAAGGCAGTTTGTTTTTCATGAAAGGAAGTGCAGGTTGGCAACATGAAGACACGGTGGTCAGAAGAAGCTGTAAGCAGCTGGTACGAAAAACAACCCTGGCTGGTGGGATGTAATTTTATTCCCAGCAGCGCGATAAACCAGCTTGAGATGTGGCAGGAAGAAACATTTGATTTAGCTGTCATTGAAAAGGAAGTCAAATGGGCTGCTGAACTTGGTATGAATACTCTGAGGGTTTATCTTCATGATATAGCATGGACAGTAGACCGGGAAGGCTTTAAGAAGCGTATCGATGAATTTTTGACAATTACCAGGTCCCATGGAATAAAACCGCTTTTTGTTATATTCGATGACTGCTGGTATCCTGATGCGAAATCGGGTCCTCAACCCGCACCCGTTCCGGGAAAACACAATTCCGGGTGGCTTCAGTCTCCTGGTAAAAAAGCAGCTAAAGATAGAAAAGAATTGAAGCGACTTGAAGACTATGTCCGTGATATCGTCACCACTTTTAAAGATGATGATCGTATTCTCATGTGGGATATTTACAATGAACTGGGGAATGTTTTTCTTGATACCCTTGCACAGCCTGCATATATCAGAATCCCGAAACTGGCGTATCTCGCTCTTCGGTTTTTTCTCTTTCAACCTGCAACACTTCCTTTGTTTAAAAAGACTCTTCAGTGGGTCCGTGAATCAGATCCTTCTCAGCCGGTTACTGCGGGGATTTACATGCCCCACAGGAGGATGAATAAAGTTCTCACCGCATCGTCCGATGTTATTTCCTTTCATAATTATAGTGATATTAAGAATCTTGAGAAGCAGATCAATGAATTGAAAAAACACAACCGCCCTCTTGTCTGTACCGAATACCTGTCTCGTGTCGATGGAAGTCTCTTTGAGACTTTTCTCCCTGTATTCAAAAGAGAAAAAATCGGGTGCTTTAACTGGGGATTGGTAAGCGGCAAGACACAGACAATTTATTCCTGGGCAGACAGGGGAAGGACAGAAGAGCCGGAAGTCTGGTTCCATGACATACTACGAACTGACGGAACTCCCTTTGATGACGGGGAAGTAAAACTCTTAAAAAGTCTTACTGACAGGTAAAACTTTTTTTTCATAAAAATAAAAGAGCAGGATGATGAAAAAATTTTCTATTTCTGCGGCATGATTTTTGCAGTGATAAGAATGTATGTGTCCCATACGTTTGTTATCCCAAACTATTTGCTCTTTTCTGACACTTTATTGGTAACAATAGTGGGCATTGTGTTCCAGATCGAAGGATTAAATTGTTTGGGATGGATAAAATGAAAAATTTTAAAACTTATGCAGTAAGTAGAATTATTTGCAGTTCTTTTCTAATTATTTCCTGTGCAACAGCTCCTCCTCTTCTGAATTTAAGTCCCCTTGAAGGAAAGGTGGAATGGCTTCATGGGAAGCAGTATGTAACACAGCGAGATAGTAGAATTAAATATGTACTGGCCTTTGAGGGGTATCGGAATTCTTTGCTGAAATTTGATGTTAAAATAAAGAATAATTCGAGGCGCAGTATTCTAATAGATCCTTCTTCTTTTTATTACGTCCCTTTGGAAACTAAAAGTAAGGAAATACCCGTTAGTAAATTTGTCTTTGCAGGAAATCCAGAAGAAGAAATCCTTAAGTTGCAGGCAAAAATAATTCAGGAAAAAACTGATTATAAAAATGACCAGACTGCAAATGAAGTTTCCGGTTGCCTCGGTTCATTTTTTAGTATTGCCGATAAAACTGAAGAAGACAGGCGGAGCTCAGAGGAATTGCAGGAGCGTGTCAGACGAGACAAAAGAAGCCGGGAAAGATTAAATATAAGAAAATTATCTTTATATAAGAGATCAATTGAATTTTGGAAAACTGAGGCTTTAAGGAAGAATACGCTGAAACCTGGCCAATCAATTTCTGGAATAATTGTCTTTCCTGCCCGACATAAAGCGGATAAAGTTCTTCTTTTTACTCAGGGTGAGAAGAAGGTTATGATGTTTCCTTTTCAGCAGAAACAGGTTGTTCTTCGGCAAAATACTTATTAAAGCTTTCCTTTGTCGTTGTTTCCTGTGTCTCAATAATGAAGAAAGGAGCGGGTAACCCGCTCCTTTCTTCATTATTGAGTTGATAGGGGTTTAATATAAATTATCTTTAATGAAAAGCTCCTCAAGTTCATCCGCCTTTGCGGCAATATAGGTTAAAGACTTCATGAACCGGTGTGGGTCACAGTCCTGGAGGAGAACCGTATTGCGCAGAATCAAAGTATCATTCAGGAGTGATATAGCACCGTAATCAAAGGTGGTATTCTGCTGAAGGCTGTATTTGTAGAGTTCACAGAGGTCTTTTTTCAGTTTTCCGATGACTGAGTAGTAATTGATAATACGGTCACCTGACTCGTCACTGGTCAGTGTAATAAGAATTTCCTGTGACCGGCCACCTTCGAATTCGATGTTGGTGGTATAGTTGCCATCGTCATCCTTGTGAAAACGGATTTTGAATTCACTTGCCACTGCTGATATAAAACCGTCAAAAATCTCCATGCCTATCCTCTTTTATTAAGATAAAGTATTATAACATATTAATGTGTTTCGTCAAGAAATATAAACTTTTCCCCGGCTCTTGATGAATTTGCCGGAAATGATTACATGAATGTAATAAAAAAACCAGATGTCATAACAGGTCTATCCTTTTTTAACACTGCAGTTATTTTTTTGCAGGTAGCAGGTAGGAACGCAAACTGTTTATTAGAGTCTATTCTTCTTTTTGAGAGAATATTAATTTCTTGATTTTATTTTGTGCTTTTTTACATAATGGAAAAAAAAAGACGTATTTACACAAAAAAATAAAAAAATCAGGGTACGGCATATGATTCCGGCAGCGGCAGCACTATGGGAAAACAAAAAACAAAGAAAGCTTATTCTAAATAACGCGGAAGAGCATGTACGGTTCCTCGCTGTTGAGCTTGGAGAGCGGACTCTTCGTGAATATGACCATCTGAATCAGGCGAAGTACTATATAAAAGATTATTTTGCTCAATTCGGTCATGAAGCGACAGAACAGAAATACATGGCCAACGGTATGGAAGTCGG
>Ga0209692_10000508_pt1 | contig 87340 bp, 71 predicted proteins | sample tdDd472_FD_187129 | JGI IMG/M metagenome (GOLD analysis project Ga0209692, IMG submission 187129) | Marine sediment microbial communities from the Atlantic coast under amendment with organic carbon and nitrate - tdDd47.2 (SPAdes)... | ecosystem: Environmental > Aquatic > Marine > Coastal >...
CGTGCGTCGCTAGCTGGGTCTGGGCCTCATTCCCCAGGCGGGGGTGGCCGTGGGCCTGCTGCTGACCCTGGGGGATGACCCGGTCTTCGCGCCCATCAGCGCCCTGGTGCTGGCCGTGGGTGTGGCCGCGGTGGCCGTGAACGAGGTCATCGGTCCCATCACCACGCGGTACGCCCTGGCCAAATCCGGCAACCTGGGGATGGATCGGGCGCGGCTCATCGATTTCATCCATGAGGAGAACATTGTCACCGACTTCCAGGCCGACACCAAGGAGGAGGCCCTGGGCAAGCTGGTGGACCTGCTCATTTCCAGCCACGGCCTGCCCGTAGATCGGGAAGACCTGTTGGAAAGCGTGGTGTCGCGCGAGCGCCTCATGTCCACCTGCATCGGCCGGGGCGTGGCCATGCCCCATGCATATCTTCCGGAGGGGCAGCCTCTGGTGGGCGTCATGGCCATCAGCGGTGTGGGGCTGCCTTTCGGCACGCCCGACGGCCTGCCCATTCGCTGCATGGTTCTTCTGGCCGGGTCCCCCGAACACCGGGCGCGGTACCTGGAGGTGCAGGGGGTCCTGGCCCGGAGCATCGGGTCCAACTGGAACCTGCAGGTGCAGCTGTTTCACGCCAAGAGCGCCGCCCACGTTTACGAACTTCTGCACACCGAGGCCTTCGAGGACTTCAATTATTTTCTGGAGGAGGCGGAGGCGGGCGTCTGAGATCGGTGGCTGAAGAATAACAGCGAAGGCGGGGCCGGCCCCGCCTTCGCTGTTTTGGCTGAGTCGCCGGATCAGTTCCCGACGATCTCCGACAGGATGGACACCGCGCCGCGCAGCCCCTGGGACTGTTCGGTGAGGTCGTGACTGGTTCGGGACCAGCCGTCGGCGCTGGCCGTGTTGCGATGGGTGATTTTTTCGATCTCGCCGATGGCGGAGTTCACCTGGGCGACCGAGTCGGCCTGGTTGGCGCCCGCTTCATCCATTTCGGAGATGATGCCGGCGATCCGGTTCACGATGTCCTTGATCTGGGTCAGGCTCTCGACCACCTGGTGGGTGGTTTCCACACCGCGCCGGGCGTATTCGCGACTCTGGTTGATGGTGGCGCTGCTGGTGGCCACCGCCTCGGCGCTGCGGCCGGCCAGGTTGCGCACCTCTTCGGCCACCACGGCGAAGCCCTTGCCGGCTTCGCCCGCGCGCGCGGCTTCCACCGCGGCGTTCAGGGCCAGCAGGTTGGTCTGGAAGGCGATCTCGTCGATGGTCTTGATGACCTGCGAGGTCTCCACGGACGCCTGCTCGATGTTGTTGATGGCCTCGCTCATGCGGGTCATGGCGGTCTGGCTGGTTTCGCCGGCCAGACAGGCCTCTTCGGCCATGGCGGTGGCGGATTTGGCGTTGGCCGCGTTCTTCCGGGACTGATCGGAAAAGTCCTCCATCACCGCGGCGGTGGCCTGCAGACGGTCCACCTGAAGGTTGGCGCTGTCGGTCAGTTCACCGCTGGCCCGCGCCACCTGTTCCACCGACCCGTCAAGGCGGGCCGAGTCGTTGCCCAGGCGGTCCATCACATAGCTGATGGGCTTGACGATCCAACGGCTGATGATGAAATACAGCGCGATGGAAGAACTCAGGATCACGAAAAGGAAAGTGATCAGGTTGGTGCGGGCCTGGGTGCGGGTGCTCTGGACAACGGTGTCCAGACCTGCGGTCAGGTCCTTGGCCAGCTGGCTGTTCATGGCCACCAGTTCGCTCTTGAGGCGATCCATCTCCACGGCCAGGCCACGCGCGGCGTCCTGGTCGGCTTCCGTGTTGTCGAAACCGCTGAGGGCCTTGTAGATCCGGTCTCCGCTTTTGGAGAAACCGACCATGTCGCCCGCCAGGGCGGCGACCTGGGCGACCCGCTCCTCGGGCAGGCCCGGCAGGGCCGTGATGCCGGCCAGATCATCGGCGATCTGGCCGGCTTCAGCGGTTCCCTGGTCAACCATGTCGGCTTCACCCATCAGCATGGCGTTCTCGTAGAAGGACACCTGACGGTCGAAAGCGGCCTGCGCGTGCTGCATCAGTTGCGAGGCGGGGAAGATCGCGTCAGAAACCCGGGCCAGTTCGGCCTGCTGGTTGACGCCGGCGTACCAGCTCAAGCCCATGGTGAAGGTGTACCCCACCACGAGGATGGCCATGCCGAGCCAGATCTTGCCGCCGATACCGACCGACACGCCCTTGCCGTTTTTCCCATTCAGGCCGGAGGCCAGCTTGTGGGCAAAGCTCATTTGATTGTCTCCTCGTCATCGGCCGGGGCCGATTAGTTGATGCTGATGGCCTTGACGTCTTCGTGGGCGGTGGCTTCGTCGATGAAGCCCATGGCACCGGGGGTCCGGGACACGAAGACGATCAGGTCGGCTTCGGTATCGAACGCGGCGGGCATGTCTCCGGTCCCGGAGAAAACGGCCTTTTTCCAGAAGGTGCCAAACTGCTTGGGGCTCTTCTTGGCGTAGGTTTTCAGGAATTCGTCCGCAATGGGGCCGCCCTTTAGCATGGAGATGACCACGCGGCTTCCGTCGGGCCAGTTGGCGCTCTTGCCCAGCAGGATCTTGTTCAGGTCGCCGGCGCTCACCGCGTCCACGCTCACGTCCTTGTGGGCGATGAGGATGGGGGCGGCCAGGGCGGTGCCGGCCCACAGGACCAGGGCACAGGCCAGGACAGTCCGGACCAGAAGGCGAATGTTCAGGTTCTTCACAGTGTTTCCTCCACGGTTCTTTCTAGAAGTAGAACGTCGACTTGGCGCCGAACAGGGTCCAGTTTTCCTCGGCCAGGGCGGAGCCGGGATTCATGTGGGTACGGACGTCGCCCGTGCCGTTCATGGCATGGCCCTCGAGTTTGATCAGCCAGTAGTCCGTGATGTCGAAACGGACGGTCAGGGCCAGGTCCCGCATCATGTGGGAGAAACCCTCGGCGTCCCGGGTGTCGTAGTCGGGGTAGTACATGGAGTAGTAGCTTCCCAGCTGGAACCAGTCGTTGAACTGCCAGGTGGCCTGCCCGTAGTAACCGCCACGGCGATCCTCCGGGGCGAAATCCATCACCACGGCGGGGGGCGCCGGATCCGGCATGCCGGTGGGAACCAGGACGCCGTTCAGCTCCATGTCCACGAAGGCCCGCGTATACTCGAAGGACGCCACCAGACGGTCGGTGGAGTACTCGGCCGACAGCACGTACCAGGGGGAGGCGTGCATCTTGAATTCCGGATTGAAGAACCCGAGGGGCGCCACGAAGGACCCGGTGGCGTACATCTTGGCGTCGAAGGCGGAGGCGCCGACGCGGAAGCCGTCAAGAGGCGTGTTGTAGCGCAGGGCGCCGCCGTAGATCTTCTCGACCTCGGCCCGCCAACCGGCCATGGGCAGGGCCGTGCCCCACATGCTGGCGAAGGTGGGCTGGAGCAGCAGGTCCACGGGGAACTGGGTGCGCTCCACGTCGACGGTGCCGATGAAGGCGTCGTATTCGAGGCTGCTGGATTCGCCGATGGAGATGGTGCCGTAGGCACTGATGCCCTCGAAACCGTTCATCACGTCGCGCATCAGTTCGGTGTAGACGGCCTGGGGCAGCAGGATCGAGTTGCGCACCATGTCCACGTCGCGGGTCTGGTTGTACAGACCGTGGGGGGTCTTGACCTTGCCCACGCGGAGGCCGAACTCGTCGCGGAAACGATAGTCGCCATAGGCCCAGTCCAGCACGAAGTCCTCGTTGCCGTCACTGCCGAGGTTGCGGGCGATCATCTGGGCGCCGACACGGAGGTTGTCCGAGACGGTGGCCGAGACGTTGATCATCGCTTCGTTGAAGGCAAAGGAGCCTTCCTTGGACGGAATCAGGTAGTTGTATTCCGTGGACTTGAGGTAGCCCTGGCTGATGATGCCATGGACGACGGGTGCGCCGGCCATAGCCAGGTTCGCTACCATGATGGTAAAGAGAACCAGCAGGGCGGTCAGCTTCCGGTTGGACCTGAGGTACATTTCTTTCCTCCGAAGAGTTTTGCCTGGGGTTTGCCGCCAGGCGCTTGAGTTGGTCGAACGTGTTTGCCCGGATTCAATAATCGCCGTGGTCGCCCCGCGTCCGACCAGATTTTGGCCATTTGGGCAGGGGTTTCCCTTAGCTTTGGAGGGTCATCGACGACATGAGGGAGAACTTTACGAAAATATAGGGGACAAAAATAAGAGCCCCGTCCGGGCGGACGGGGCTCTCAGCCGGCAGGAACCGGGTGTCAGGCTTTGGCCAGGGCCTGCCTCAGGTCGCCGATAATGTCTTCCACATTCTCCAGCCCCACTGACAGCCGGACCATGCCCGGATCGATGCCCACCTTGAGCAGGTCGGCCTCGCTGTAGGTGGAGTGGGTCATGCTGGCCGGATGCTCGATCAGGGTGTCCACATCGCCCAGGCTCACCGCCAGGGTGCAGAGCTGGACGTTGTCCATGACCCGGATGCCGGCCTCGCGACCGCCGTTGACCATGAAGCTGATCATGCCCCCGTAGCCCCGCTGTTGGCGGGTGGCCAACTCGTACTGGGGATGGGTTTTCAAACCGGGGTAGATCACATCCTTCACCTTGGGATGGTAGCTCAGGAACTGGGCGATCTCCATGGCATTCTCCATGTGCCGGTCCATGCGTACCGGCAATGTCTTCAGGCCGCGCAGCAGGAGCCAGGCGTTGAAGGGGGAGATGCACCCGCCCAGGTCCCGCAGGGTTTCCATGCGGGCCTTCATGATCCAGTCCGCCGATCCCACCAGCACGCCGGCCACCGTGTCGCCGTGGCCGCCGATGTACTTGGTGGCCGAATGCATGACGATGTCCGCCCCCAGGTCCAGGGGGTTCTGCAGATAGGGTGTACAGAAGGTGTTGTCCACCATCAGGGGGATGTCCCGGGCATGAGCGATTTCCGCGATGGCCGCGATGTCCGACAGCACGAGCGTGGGATTGGCCGGGGATTCGATGTGCACCAGCCGTGTGCGGTCCGTGAAGGCGTCGGCGAAGTTCTGCGGGTCATCCGCCGGCACTTCCGTCACCGAGATGCCCATCTTGGGCAGGGTCTCGGTGAACAGTTCGTGCGTGCCGCCGTAGAGGGTGTCGCCGGCCACGATATGGTCACCGGTCTGGCAGCAGGTCATCACCGCGGTGATGATGGCGGCCATGCCGCTGGCCAGAACCAGCGCGGCGCCGCCGTTCTCAAGGTAGGCCAGTTCGGTTTCCAGCGCGGTCTGCGTGGGGTTGCCCAAACGGGTGTAGACGTAGCTGGGGTCTTCACCGCGGAAGACCGCGGCTCCGTGGGCCACGTTCTCGAAGGCGAAGGTCGAACTCTGGAAGATGGGCGTGCTGATGGCCCGGATGGGCCGCTCACCCTCGTGCTTGTCCAGGTGCTTCTTGCCGTGGATGCAGAGGGTGGCGAACCCGGGGCCCTTGTCCTTGGGGGTCATCACTTGCCTCCCTTGGCTTTTTTGGCCCGGGGCAGGTAGGCCTTGAGGTCGGCCACCCGGTCCAGGTTCTCCCAGGGGAAGAATTCACCCGTGCGTCCGAAGTGGCCGTACACGGCCGTGGTCGCGTAGTGGGGGTGGCGCAGGTCCAGGCTCTCGATGATGCCCGCGGGGGACAGGTCGAACTCCTTGGCCACGATGTCGGCCAGGCGGCCGTCGCTCAGCTTGCCGGTACCGAAGCTGTCCACGCTGATGGACAGGGGGTGGGGATGCCCGATGACGTAGGCCACTTCCACGGCGCAGCGCTGCGCCAAACCGGCGGCGACCAGGTTCTTGGCGGCCCAGCGGGCACCATAACTTCCACTCCGGTCGGGTTTTGTGGGGTCCTTGCCGCTGAAGGCGCTGCCGCCGTGGCCGCAGGCCGGGCCGTAGCAGTCCACGGTGATTTTCCGGCCGGTGAGTCCGGCGTCGGCGCGGGGGCCGCCCTCGGCAAAGGTGCCGACCGGGTTGATCATGACGATCGTGTCGGAGTCCATGAGCCCCGTGGGATTCAGCATGGGCTTGATGACCAGGCGCTTGATGTCCTTGCGCAGTTTGGCCAGATCGGCGTCGGCGTGGTGGTGGGCCGAGACCACCACATGGGTCAGTGCCACGGGCTTGTCGTTTTTGTACCGAACCGAAAGCTGCACCTTTCCGTCTGGATAGAGGTAGGGCAGTTTGCCGGCCTCCCGCACGGTGGTCAGCTTTTCGGCCAGACGGTTGGCCAGGTAAGCCGGCACCGGCATGTAGTGGATGTCCACCGGCAGGTGACGACCTTCGCTGGTGGCGAAGCCCACGCACACGCCCTGGTCGCCGGCCCCCTTGCGGTCCACGCCCAGCGACACGTCGCTGGACTGTTCCTCCAGCATGACGACGATGGCGCAGCTGTTGAAGTCGAAGCCGGTGGTCGGATCGTTGTAGCCCACGGTCTCGATGGTCTGCCGCACGATGCGGGTGATGTCCACGTAGCACTTGGTGGTGATCTGACCGGTGACGATGACCATACCGGTGGTGACCATGACCTCGCAGGAAACCCGGGCGTAGCGGTCGGCGGTCAGAATGGCATCAAGGATGGAATCGGCGATCAGGTCGCAGATCTTGTCGGCGTGGCCGGCAGTGACGGATTCGGCGGTCTGGATCCAGGATCGGGACATCTCAACCTCCAGGGGCGGAGTACCGGGGCGTGGACAGCCGCTGGGCTGCCGGGAAGGAACCATTTCTGACTGTACTTGAAACAATCGGGAGTGCTATACCGTCTAGTACCGACCGTTTCACCTAGGCCGCAAAAAGGAAGGGCCAGCCATCAAAGTAAATCGCGCGGAAACCAGTATCAAGGTTTCGGATCTCACCTTCGCCTATCTGAAGGATCCGGTCCTCAAGGAAGTGGATTTCACCCTTGAGAAATGCGCCGTGGGCCTGTTGGGGCCCAACGGATCGGGAAAAACCACACTTCTGCGCTGTCTTCTGGGGCAGGTGCCCCTGGAGCGCTCCAAAGTGTCCGTGCTGGGCTTCGACATGGCCCGGCAGGCCCGACTGGCCAGAAGCGGGCTGGGCTGGATGCCCGAGCGCGGCGGCATCATTCCCGGTATGAGCGGGGTCGGTCTGGTGGCCTACCTGGGCGAACTGTCCGGTATGCCCGCCCGCGACGCCATGCAACGGGCGCACGAAGTCCTCCATTTCGTGGGCCTGTCGGATGAGCGCTACCGCAAGTGCGACGAATACAGCCAGGGCATGAAACAGCGCCTGAAGCTGGCCCAGGCGCTGGTGCACGATCCCCAGTGGGTCTTCCTGGACGAACCCACCAGCGGGCTGGACCCGCGGGGCCGGGTCTCCATCCTGGCCCTGATCCGCGACCTGGCCTGGAACAAGGGCCTGGGCGTGATTCTCTCGACCCATCTGTTGAGCGACGTGGAAGCCGTGTGCCAGGAGATCCTGGTGCTCAAGGAGGGCCGCCTGCTGGCCCGCGAAACCGTGGATGCGGGCGGACGTGAACCGCGTCAGGTGTTCGAAGTGGAGGGCTTCGGTGAGGATGAGGCTTTCCTGGCCGGTCTGAAGAACCTGGGTGCTGAAGTGACCGTGGACAAGCGTCTGTTGCTGGTCACCCTGGATCTCAGCCGTCTGGTCACGCCGGCGTCGGGGACGGAAGAAGGGTTCCCGTCGGCCGCCGGCGTGGAGGCGATTCTGCGCGTCGCGGCCGAACATGGACATTCCCTGCGCCGGGTCCGGCGCCGCCCGGTCACCCTGGCCGAAGAATTCTATCGCTTGGTGGAGGCCTGATACATGCCCGTCTATGAACGAGGATACACCCATTGGGAACCGTCGGGCCTGCAGGCCCGGCCCAGCTGGTGGGTCATCGCCCGCCGGGGCATTGCCGAACCGCTGAAGCGGCGCTGGCTCCTGTTCCTGCTCATGCTCAGCTGGTTCCCGGCCATCGGCAAGGGCGTGGTCATTTACCTGAAGCTCAAGGCCGGCGACGTGGTGGACCTGCTGGGCGGCAGCTGGACCAGCATCGATCCGGAGGGCTTTTTGGCCTTCATCGAATGGCAGCGCTTCTTCGTCTTCGTCTTCCTGGCCATTGTGGGGTCGGGCCTGATCGCCACCGACCGGCGGGACAACGGGCTGTCGCTCTACTTCTCCCGGCCCCTCGGTCTGAAGTCCTACGTGGGGGGCAAGGCCCTCATCGTGATGTTCTACTTCTGTACGGTCACCCTCTTTCCCATCTGGGCCCTGTGCCTCTTCGCCTACCTGATCGCCCCGGACGCGGTGGGGCTGGAGTTGCTGCTGGTCACGCCCCTGCGCGCCACGCTCTACTGTGTGCTGGCCGGCGGGAGCATGAGCCTGGTGCTGCTGGCGTTTTCTTCCCTGGGCAAGCGATCCATCTTCGTCATGGTGTGGTGGACGGTCATGGTCATGGGCACCGAGGTCATCGGGAATATTTCCGGGGGTCTGGGCAAGGAATTCCTGGAGGCGGCCAACTTTCTCGGCAACTACCACAACATGGGGTCCCTGATCTTCTCGGCCCCGGCCCGCATCGGGGTCAGCGGCTGGGTGAGCGCCCTCATCGTCCTGGCGTGGACCGCCGCCGCGCTCTTCGTGCTGCGCCGACAGATCCGCCCGGTGGAGGTGGTCTCATGATGGGCGCCGGCGTGAAGACAACCGAGGCCCGCATCACCGCGCGGCGGGTGGGCAAGTGGTTCGGCGAGGTCATCGCCGTCAACAACTGCACCCTGAGCGTGGGGACCGGCGTGGTGGGGCTGCTGGGGGCCAACGGCGCGGGCAAATCCACCCTGTTCAAGATGCTGGCCGGGCTTATCGAACCCAGCCACGGAGCGGTGGAGGTTTTCGGGCAGCGTCTGCGTCGGGACGTGGGCTGGTACCGCGAGATCGGTTTCTGCCCCGAGAGCGACGCCCTGCCCGAGTGGCAGACCGGTCGCGAATTTCTCTCCCTGGGCCTGCGGCTCATGGGCTTTGCCAAGGCCGAGGTGGACCGCCGGGTGGACTACTGGCTCGACCGCTTTGCCCTGACCGACGCGCAGAACCGCAAACTGGGCGGGTACTCCAAGGGAATGCGGCAGAAGCTCAAGCTGGCTCAGGCCATGGCCCACGATCCGGCGGTGATCTTCCTGGACGAGCCCCTCAACGGCATGGACCCGGTGTCCCGCAAGCAGTCCATCGATCTGGTGCGCGAGCTGGGCGAGGCCGGCCGCACCATCCTGGTCTCCAGCCACATCCTGTCGGAAGTGGAGTCCATGACCAGCCAGATCATCCTCATTGACCGCGGTCGGGTGCTGGCCGAGGGCAGCGTGACCGAGATCCGCGACAAGATTTCCGAGCACCCCACCACCGTGGCCCTGGTGTCGCCGCAGCCCCGCGAACTGGCGGGCTTCCTCATCGGCCACGAGCACGTGGTCAGCGTGGAAGTGGAGGGAGAGCAGGTGGTGGTCAAGACCGGCCACGCCCTGGAATTCTACCGCGCCCTGCCCGTTCGCCTGCTGGAAAGCGGGCTGCAGGTGGAGGAGATCCTGACCCTGGACGACAGCCTGGAAGCCGTCTTCCAGTATCTGACCGAAAATTGAGCGCAGTAAAGGTGACACGATGAATGAGATTTTGAATCCCGCGGTCCACACCGCCGACCCGGCCGGCGGCGTGCGGAAGCCCCTGCCCAGCCTGGGAGCGGTCCTGTGGATCGGCTGGTTCAGCCTGCGGGAGATGTCCCGCCGCCGCCGGCTCTTTTCCCTGATGGCCATCAACCTGCTGCCGGTGCTGGTGATCCTGGGCATCCGGATCTGGCTGCCGGAGGAGGGCCTCAGCGCCCAGACCCAGCTCAGCGGGCTCACGCACCAGATCTTCATTCCCTACCTGATCCCCATCGTGGCCATGGCGGTGGGGGTGTCCGCCATCGGCGAGCAGGTGCAGGACGGGACCGTGGTCTATCTCTGGAGCCGCCCCATCCGGCGCCGGGCCATCTATCTGGGACGGCTGCTGGCGGCCCAGGGCGTGGCCACCCTGCTGCTGAGCCTGTCCCTGGTCCTCTGCTTCGGGGTCATGGTGAGCAACGGCCTGGGCGTCATCGACTGGGACTTCATCAAGCTGTACGCGGGAACCTTCCTCATCATTTTCCTGGGCGGCGCCACCTACGCGGCCCTGTTTGCCGCCATGGGCACGGTTTTCCGGAAGCCCGTGCTGCCGGCCATCCTGTTCACCTTCGGCTGGGAGAGCCTGGTCAGCAATATCCCCGCCCGGGTGCAGGAACTCACCCTGCGTTTCCATCTGCAGAACCTGGTGCCGGCCCCCGAGGCCGCCGCCCAGGACCTGCCCGGCATCCTGGGGGCCCTGCTGACCCGGGCCCTGCAGCGCGATCCGGTGCCCAAGCTGCAGTCCATTGCGGTGCTGCTGATCGTGACGGCCGTGACCGCGGCGGTGGGTGTCTGGCTCCTGCGCCAGAAAGAGATCGACAAGTAGAATGTGTCTCGGCCCCGATTTCTTCGCCCGGTCCCCGCTGACGGTGGCTGCCGAACTGATCGGGGCCGTCCTGCATCTGAGGCAGGACGACGCGGTGTGCAGCGGTCGCATCGTGGAAACCGAAGCCTACGCCGGGGACGACGATCCGGCCTCGCACGCCTATCGCGGCCCGACCCCGCGCAACGCGGTCATGTTCGGTCCGCCCGGGGTGGTCTACGTCTATTTTATCTACGGTGTGCACCATTGCCTGAATATCGTGACCGGACCGGAGGGAACGCCCGGAGCCGTGCTGATCCGCGCGGTGGAGCCGTTGGACGGCTTGGAGGCCATGAAGCGCCGCCGGGACCGGGACCGGGACCGGGGCCTGACGAACGGGCCCGGCAAACTGTGTGAGGCTTTCGGCGTCGATCGCCGCCTGAACGGGCTGGATCTGGGCCCCGGGATTGGGCCTGCCCTTTGGATCACGCAGCCGCCGGACCGACCCCGGGTGACGGCGACCTCCCGGATCGGCCTCAGTCGGGCTGTGGACCGTCTCTGGCGGTTTATCGACCCGGACAGCCGCCATTTATCCCGCCCGGCGGGTTCCTAAAGTTGAAACATTCCCCCTAAACCGGCGTAAAACCCCGCGGATTGACAGACCAAGGGGGTAATGATAGCTTGGTCTCCCCATGATTTTTTTGATTCGAATACCCTGGGTGCGCCCAGGGTAGCGTTGCTTTTCGTGCCCGGACCGGGGGGATTGCCGGCCGGATCCTGTATGAGACGCCCTGCCTCGACGGGGCAAAACAGCGGAGGCATTCATGCCAGCCAGAACCAGAATTCGCTCCCTGATCATCGTCCTGGCCGCCCTCGTGGCGGTTTCGGGCGTGGCCGGGGCCCAGACCTATCTTGATCTGGAGAATCAGATCCAGGAATTCACCCTGGATAACGGCGTGCATTTCATCGTGCTGGAGAAGCATGATGTGCCGGTGTTTTCCTTCCGGACCTACGTCAACGTGGGCAGCGCCAACGAATTGCGCGGCATCACCGGGATTTCGCACATCCTGGAGCACATGGCCTTCAAGGGCACCTCCGAAATCGGGGGCAACAACCTTAAGAAGGAACGCCAGGCCATGGCCCTGGAAGACCAGGCCTTCGCCGCCCTGAAGCAGGGCCGCCTGGAAATCGTGCCTCGCATCGAAAAGCTGACCCACCAGTACGAACGCAAGGCCGGGCGCGTGCCCGAGGCCCGGCGTGAGGCCTTCAACGAGGTCGAAGTGCTGCTGCACGATCCCGCCGCCGAGGTTTCCCTGTTGGGCGACGGCCGCGTGACCATCATGCACGGCGCCGGCACCGAAGAGGAAAAGGTTGATCACTTCAACCTCGAAGGCGAGGAACTGGCGGCCCTGGAATTCTACGTGGACCGCATCCAGCCCCTGGAGAAGGACTTCGCCCAGCGCGAGCAGGCCTTCGAGGACGCCAAGGACGCCGCGCGTGAATTCGTGGTGACCAATGAGTTCGGTCAGATCATCGAGGAGAACGGTGGCAACGGCCTGAACGCCTCCACCAGCAGCGACGTGACGCGCTACCACTACAACTTCCCGAGCAACCGTCTGGAGTTGTGGGCCTATCTCGAGGGCAGCCGCATGTCCGATCCCATCCTGCGGGAATTCTACACCGAGAAGGACGGACCGGTGACCGAAGAGCGCCGCATGCGCACGGACAACAATCCCATCGGCCGCCTCATCGAGCTGTTCCAGAACCAGATGTTCATGGCCAACGGCTACCATCACAGCACCATCGGCTACATGTCCGACATCAACAACATCAGCCGTGCGGACTGCCAGGCTTACTACGACCAGCACTACGTGGGCAGCAACATGGTTGTGACCATCGTGGGCGACGTCTATATGGATGACGTGCAGAAGTTTGCCAAGAAGTACTTCAGCAAGATCCCCAAGGGCAGTCCGTCCCCCGTGGAGACCTTCGAGCCCGTGCAGCTCATCGAGAAGCGCATGGTCATGCAGGATCCCAGTCAGCCCGTGTTCATCGCCGGCTATCACATCGAGAACGTGAACCACCCGGACTGGCCCGTTTACGAGGTCATCTCCGACGTGCTCGGCCAGGGGCGCACCAGCCGCCTGCACAAGAACCTGGTCAAGGACCAGAAGATCGCCGTCAACGCCGCCTGCTTCTCCGGGTATCCCGGCATGAAGTACCAGAGCGGGATGCTGGTCTTCGCCATGCCCGTGAAGGGCAAGACCGGTTACGACATGGAGGAGGCCATCCTCCTCGAGATCGACAACATGGTAAACGACGGCATCACCGCCGAAGAGCTCGAGGCCGTGAAGCAGCGGGCGCGCGCCAACTTCATCCGCGGCCTGCGCGGCAACGGCGGTATGGCCGAGCAGTTGGCCTGGTACCAGACCTACACCGGCGACTGGCGGGATCTCTTCCAGCAGGCCGAGGAAATCGAAGCGGTGACCCTGGAGGACGTCAAGCGTGTGGCCGGCGACATCTTCGTCAAGAGCAACCGCACCATCGCCATCATCGAAACCGAGGACCAGGACTCCTAGGAGCCCCTGTTCGTTGCAACGGACCGATCGGTCCGTTCCGAAAGGAATTGCCATGAAGAGAATGAACAGGATGACGGCTTTGGGCGTCCTGCTGGCGGTTATGGTCCTGACCATGCTGGCCGGTTCCGCCTTGGCCAAGAAGCCCTGGGACAAGATCAAGATCCCCGAGCTGAACGAAATCAAGATGCCCGCCTACGAGCGGGTGGAACTGCCCAACGGCATGATCGTCTACCTGGCCGAGGACCACGAGTTTCCCCTCGTGGAGCTGAGTGCCACCATTGACGCGGGCAGCATCTACGAGCCGGCGACCAAGGTGGGGCTGGCGGGCATGACGGGCACGGTGATGCGCACCGGCGGCACGACCTCCACCGACGGCGATGCCATCGACGAGATGCTGGAAGCCAAGGGCATGGCCGTGGAAACGTACATCGGCCAGACCAACGGCGGGGCCTATCTCAGCTGCCTCAAGGAAGACACCGGCCTGGGGATGAAGCTGCTGGCGGATATCCTCATGAACCCGGCCTTTCCCGAGGACAAGATCAAACTGGCCAAGGAACAGCAGAAGGCCGGGATCGCCCGCCGCAACGACGACCCCATGACCATCGCCCGCCGCGAGGGCATGAAGGCCGTCTTCGGTGCCGAGCACCCCCTGGCCCGCCACACCGAGTATTCCACCATCGCCTCGGTGACCCGCCAGGACATGGTGGACTTTCACGGCACCTGGTTCCATCCCGACCGGATGTACCTGGTGGTCATCGGTGACTTCGACAGCGCCGAAATGATCGAGATGATCAACACGGCCTTCGCGGGCTGGGAACGCGCCACGGTGGACCTGCCGGCCGATCCCGAGATTTCCGTCCTGCCGCGCACCGTGAATATCGTGGACAAGGACGACCTGACCCAGACCACCGTGCTCATGGGGCACAAGGGCATCCGCGCCGACGATCCCAACTACGCCGGCATCCTGGTGGCCAACCGGATCCTGGGCGGCGGCTTCGCCACGCGCCTGTTCAACGAGGTCCGCAGCCGTCAGGGTCTGGCCTACTCCGTGGGCAGCAGCCCCGGCACCGGCTTCCGCTACCCGGGCATGTTCATGGCCTTCACCATGACCAAGAGCGAGTCCAGCGAGAAGGCCACCTCGGCCATTCTCACCGAAGTCCAGCGCATGCTGGACGAGGAAGTGACGGACCAGGAACTGTCCAGCGCCACCGACGGCATCCTCAACTCCGAGGTGTTCAGCTACGACTCCAAGCGGGAGATCATGGATCGCCTGGTGATGTTCGAGCGCTACGGCTATGAGCCGGACTTCCTGGTCAAGTACCAGGATGCGGTGAAGAACATGACCAAGGCCCAGGTGCGCGAAGCGGCCCAGGCCGTGTGGAATCCCGACGGCATGACCATCTTCGCGGTGGGCAACTACGCGGAGTGGGATGGAGACTTCACCACCTTCGGCGCGGTGAACATGGTGGATATCACCATTCCCGAGCCGGCCTTGGAGATCGCCGAAGCCACCCCGGCCAGCCTGAAGGCCGGCATGGACCTCATGACCAAGTGTCGTGAGTCGGCCGGCGGCGCCGCCAAGTTCCAGGGCCTGAAGACCCTGTACGAGAAGAGCAGCCTGGCGGCCACCATCCAGGGCATGGACCTGGTGTTCACCACCGAGAAGAACGTGATCTTCCCCGACAAGTCCCACACCGCCATCAAGACTCCCTTCGGCAACCAGACCATGGTCGTGGCCGGGGACAAGGGCTGGGCCGAGAGCCCCATGGGCAAGAAGGACATCGAGGGTGAGGACCTGGCCAAGGCCAAGGAGGAGCTGCGGACCGACACGGTGGGCATCTTCCGGAATCTGGACGACCTGCAGTGCCAGGCCCTGGAACCGAGCAAGGTGGAAGGCACCCTGTGCAATCCCGTGCACGTGTCCGGTATCGGCGACAGCTACCAGATCTTCTTCCTGGATACCGCGGACAACAGCGTGAAGATGATCCAGTCTCCCGGCACCTCGCCCATGACCGGCGCGCCGGTGACCCAGAAGGTCTTCGTGGACGCCTACCAGGACTTGGACGGTTTCCGCATGCCGCAGACCCTGCGGATCCTGTACGACGACGAACTGTTCGGGACCGCCACCATTGAGGAATTCAAGGCGAATCCCGAGGTGGACGCCGCGCTGTTCAACTAGACCGACCGCCTGGAAACAGGAAACCGGGCCGCTCCTGGAGCGGCCCGGTTTATTGTCTCCTGCTTGCATTGACCCGGGTGACCCTCAATGGTAACATGACCCGGTGAATTGATTATAGCTGCTTCACGGTCTACCCAGGTCACTGGAAGTGCGCGAGCTTCAACCGTCCCGGGAGGTGTCACCTATGAAGCAGCTATAATCATATTATAGCATTAATTGACACGACGTATCCAGAAAAAACATCAAAGAACAATTTACCTTCGAAATGGGACGCGGTTATTCCAAGGATGTGCCGGGTTTTTGACCACCAGGGGACTGTGTGAATGTGCGACAGGAATAATCCCCAGGGGTCCCGGGTAGGAGACCCGTCCCCACGGGGACTGAAACCTGCCGCCCAAACCTGCGTAAGGTGGAAAGATTTACGGCCGGAATTTCCGTCCCCAGACCCGGATCCCCGACGGAGGGCATACAATGTTGATTCTCGAGGCAATCATTGGCCTGACCATACTGATGGTGGCGCTGAGCGTGGGCCTGCTCCTGCTGAAATTCGTGTTTGCCATGGTGCTGCTGCCCCTGAAGCTGATCTTCTTCATGACCAAGGGCCTGCTGGGATTGATTTTCTTCCTGCCGCTGCTCCTGATCGTGGGGGCCCTGATCACCGCGGTGGTGCCGCTGGGGCTGGTGCTTCTGGTGTTGCCGGTGCTGTTGCTGGGCGGCGTGACCTGCAGTCTCGTCGGCCTGTAGGGGCCCGGCTCCACTTCGTCCTTCTGATTCTGCTGACCCTCGGGGCCGCTTTGGCCCCGGGGGTTTCCTTTGCCTTCCAGGGGGATGTCGAGCCCGATGCCCGCACCGTTCCCTGGCCGGTCCTGCATCGCCTGGCCCTGGAAGCCGGTTTGTTTCCGCCCGCCTACCAGCCCGTTTCCCGCGACGAGATCTACCGTCTGCTGGACGCGGTCCTGGGCGTGGCCATGTCTCCCGAAAAAGGCGACATCTTTTCCCAGAAGGAATTCGAAACGATCCGCTGGTGGCGTGATTTCTACCGTGACGGGGGCGGCGGCTACGCCTGGCGGGCCTGCGAGTGCAAGACCCACCCGGTGGAAGTGCGGCTGGGCGGAACGGTCCTGGCCGGGTATGCGGGGGCGGGGGAACCGCTGGCCGGCGAGGCCGGGCTTCCCTGGGCCAATGGACTCAATGCCGCGTTTGAACCCCGGGTCACCCTTTCCGCCGGCGCCTTCTGGGCGTCAGGCGCGGTCCGGGCCTCCGGTCGCGTTTTTGAGGGCGGGCACGGGTTTTCCCCGGACGATCCCCTGTCCTGGCCCCGCTGGAGTGTCCCCACCGGCCGGAGCCAGGTGCGTGGGTCCCGGGTCGAGGGCGGGGACTGGCGCCTGGATCTGACCCGACTGGTGGGCGGTGTCCGACTGGGCCGCTGGAGCCTGAGTGCCGGACAAACGCCCTTGCGTCTGGGGCCGGGGTTAGGCGGCGGCCTGGCTCTGGACCGTGACGGTCCCGCCTTTCCCGCCGTGACCCTGCGGCGCAACCAGCCCTTCCGGTGGTCCGGCCTGATGAATCTTCTGGCGCCCAGTCACGCGCTCATGCGGGTGGGGAGCCTCTCCTCGCGCACGGTCTACTTCCAGGATGAATGGGGCCGCCAGAACCGCGAGGCCGCTCCCTGGTTCATGCAATGGCTCGTGGGATGGCAACCGGTGTCCTGGTTCCGGGTGGGGGCGTCCCATTCGGTGATGGCGGTGTCCTTCGACGGCACGCTCTGGCCGGACCTGCTGCAGATCAATTTCCCACTGGTGGGCACCACCTGGCGCGAATCCGCCAGCGGCCCGGTCACCGACCGCATTTTCTCCGCCCAGTTCGAACTGCGTTGGGGGCGCTTGCCGGTGCCTTTTCTGCCCGGTGCGGGCGGACGCGTGTGGTGGGAATACGCGGGTACCGATTTCCTGCCCAGCGGGCCCTGGGGATTGATTCCCCGCATTTCCATTCCCGCTTCGGTGGTGGGCATCGAGCTGGTGGAAGCGGGCTGGGATGTGGCCGCCGAGTATACGGAACTGGTGGCGGACAATGCCCTCTGGTACAGCAACGGCGGGTTCACCGACGGTTACAGCCATCGCGGCTGGTTGCTGGGCCATCCCCTGGGCGGATCCGGCGAATCGATCATGGGGCTGGTGCGGGTGCGGCCGGACAGCTGGCCGGTGCAGTTGGAAGGCCGGTATACCCGATCCACCTGGGGGGCCAGACGGGTCACCCCCGGCACAGGGCGGCGCGAGGGGCTGGGCCTGACGGTGTCCAAGCTGCCGGGGCTCGGGACTTCGGATCTGCGCTGGCATGTGACCGGGGAATTCGTGCGGGAAGAGGCCATCCCCTTTGCCGCTCCGGCCGGAACGGCCGTAGCGTCCACCCTCGACTGGTGGCGACTGCAACTCAAGCTCGACTACTGACGCCGCTTCATGGACAGGGTCAGGGTGAACGTGGCGACGGGGTCGTCGCCCAGCTTGTCCGGGACCGTGGCCACCACCCGTACAGGGCCTTCCTCCCGTTCCCCGCTGGCTTCTGCCCGATCCAGCAACGCAGCCAGGGCGGCCCCGTCCCGGCAGGTGAAGACCGTGGCGCCTTCGGCCCGTTTGTGGAAATCCGCCTGAAAATCCTTGAAGAGAAACGCCACCGGTGACCGACGGGCCCGGATGAGGTCCATGACCATTAGGCCACCCGCCAGATCCGCCCCGATGCACAAGGCGCCGAAATACATGGTGCGCAGGTGGTTTCTGACCAACCAGGTCAAGGGCACCCGCACGGCGCAGACCTCGCCGTCGTTCCTGAGCAGGGTGGGGCGGATGAGGGCGATGAGGGGGATCTTGGCCAGGGCGAAGAGGCGCAAACCCCAGGTGGCTTTTCGGAGTTTCCAGTTGGACATGGGCTGAATCCCTGTTCAAGACATGGAGAGCGGCTGACCCCCATGATGCCCGCATCCGCGATCCAAGGCAAGCCATGGGATGGGCGGCTTGGTTCCCGTCAGAGTGGGGGATATCCTGCCCGCGGAAGGCCCGGTTGCCCTCCGCGGGGCCGGTGTGCTATTTTTCCAGCGAACCGCATTCGTCCGTTTTTCCCCAGCCAAAGGTATGTCCATGTCCCCGGAAACCGGCCACCAGGTGGATCCCTACCGCCCCGTCAACCATGTGCGCATCGTCACGGCGGCGTCGCTCTTCGACGGTCATGACGCGGCGATCAACATCATGCGCCGCATCCTGCAGGCCAGCGGCGCGGAAGTCATCCACCTGGGGCACAACCGGTCGGTGAAGGAAATCGTGGACTGCGCCATCCAGGAGGACGCCCAGGGCATCGCCCTGACCAGCTATCAGGGCGGCCATGTGGAATACCTGAAGTACATGTTCGACCTGGTGAAGGCCTCGGGCGTGGATATCCGCATTTTCGCAGGGGGCGGCGGCACCATTTTTCCGACGGAAATCACCGAGCTCCACGCCTACGGGATTGCCCGGATTTTCTCCCCGGACGACGGCCGGGAAATGGGGCTGCAGGGCATGATCAACGAGGTCCTGCGGCAATGCGATTTCGCCGTGGGCGAGGCGCCGGACCCGGGCCATCTGGCGGGACTTTCGGACCGCGACCCGCGGTCCCTGGGCCGTCTCATCAGCCTGGCGGAGAATCACCCCGACGAGGGCGAAGCCCTGCTGAATGCTGTGCGCGCGGCCGGTGTGGGGGAGCGGAACATCCCGGTGCTGGGCATCACCGGGACCGGCGGGGCCGGGAAAAGCTCCCTGGTGGACGAACTGGTGCGCCGCTTCCTGGCTGATTTCGCCGACAAGACCATCGCCATCGTGTCGGTGGACCCGTCGCGCCGGCGCAGCGGGGGCGCCCTGCTGGGCGATCGCATCCGCATGAACGCCATCGACGATGAGCGGGTGTACATGCGCAGCCTGGCCACCCGGCAGTCCAACCTGGCGCTGTCCAAGTACGTGCGGCAGGGCATCGAAATCTGCAAGGCGGCGGGCTTCGACCTGGTCATCGTGGAGACCAGCGGCATCGGCCAGAGCGACACCGAGATCATCGAGCACTCGGACCTGGCCCTCTACGTGATGACCGCCGAGTACGGTGCGGCGACCCAGCTCGAGAAAATCGACATGCTGGATTTCGCCGACCTCATCGCCATCAACAAGTTCGACCACCGGGGCTCCCTGGACGCCCTGCGCGATGTGCGCAAGCAGTACCGCCGCAACCATAACCTGTTCGACGGCGACGACGAAAGCCTGCCCGTTTACGGCACCATCGCCTCCCAGTTCAACGACCCGGGCATGAATCGCCTGTACCGGGCCCTCATGGACGCGCTGGACGCCCGGACCGGAGCCGGTCTGGCCAGCACTTTCGAGATCACCGAGGGCATGGCCCGGCGCGCCTTCGTGATACCCCCCGACCGCAACCGCTACCTGGCCGAGATCGTGGACAAGAGCCGCACCTACGACACCTTCGTGGACCGGCAATGCGCCCTGGCCCGCAGGTTGTACCAGCTGCGCGGGGTTATCGGTCAATTGCGGGGGGAAGAGGGGGGCGCCCCGGTCTTCGAGGCCCTGGCCCCCACCGACGGCGATTCCGAAACCCTGACCGAACTCCTGGCCCTGTACGCCGAACTGGAGGAGACTCTGGACCCGGACTGCCGTCGCCATCTGCGCGGGTGGCCGGCGCTGGTGGAACGGTACAAGGCGGACAAGTACGTCTTCACCGTGCGGGGCAAGACCATCGAACAGGACCTGTACCGGGAGAGCCTCAGCCACAGCCGCATCCCGCGGGTGTGTTTGCCCCGCTACCGCGACTGGGGCGACATCCTGAGCTGGATCCTCACCGAGAATGTGCCCGGTTTCTTCCCCTACGCCGCGGGTGTGTTCCCGCTGAAGCGCCAGGGCGAGGACCCCACCCGCATGTTCGCGGGCGAGGGCGGGCCCGAGCGCACGAACCGCCGCTTCCACTACGTGTCCCAGGGCATGCCGGCGGCGCGGCTGTCGACGGCCTTCGACTCGGTGACCCTCTACGGCGAGGACCCGCACCAGCGGCCCGACATCCTGGGCAAGATCGGCAACAGCGGCGTGAGCATCGCCACGGTGGACGACGCCAAAAAGCTGTACTCCGGTTTCGACCTGGCCGACCCCACCACGAGCGTGTCCATGACCATCAACGGTCCGGCGCCGATGATGTTGGCCTTCTTCATGAACGCCGCGATCGACCAGGGCTGCGAGACCTACATCAAGGCCAACGGGCTGGAGGCCGAGGTGGAGGCGAAGATCGCCGCCATCTACACGGAGAAGGGCGTGCCGCGTCCGGAGTACCGCGGTGAACTGCCGCCCGGCAACGACGGGCTCGGCCTCATGCTGCTCGGCGTCAGCGGCGACCAGGTGCTCTCGAAGGACGTGTACGCGAAGATCAAGGCCGACACCCTGTGCGCCGTGCGGGGCACCGTGCAGGCGGACATCCTCAAGGAGGATCAGGCCCAGAACACGTGCATTTTCTCCACCGAGTTCGCCCTGCGCATGATGGGCGATATTCAGCAGTTCTTCATCGACAAAGGGGTACGAAACTTCTACTCGGTGTCCATCAGCGGCTACCACATCGCCGAGGCGGGGGCCAACCCCATCAGTCAGCTGGCCTTCACCCTGGCCAACGGGTTCACCTTCGTGGAGTATTACCTGTCGCGGGGCATGTCCATCGACAGTTTCGCGCCCAACCTGTCGTTCTTCTTCAGCAACGGGATGGACCCCGAGTATTCCGTGATGGGACGGGTGGCGCGGCGCATCTGGGCCAAGGCCATCAAGCACCTGTACGGCGGCAACGAGCGCAGCCAGAAGCTGAAGTACCACATCCAGACGTCGGGCCGGTCGCTGCACGCGCAGGAGATCGCCTTCAACGACATCCGCACCACGCTGCAGGCCCTGTACGCCATCTACGACAACTGCAACAGCCTGCACACCAACGCCTACGACGAGGCCATCACCACGCCCACCGAGGAGAGCGTGCGGCGGGCCATGGCCATCCAGATGATCATCAACAAGGAACTGGGGCTGGCCAAGAACGAGAACCCCTTGCAGGGCGCGTTCATCACCGAGGAGATGACCGACCTGGTGGAGGAGGCCGTCCTCACCGAGTTCCAGAGCCTGAGCGAACGCGGCGGCGTGCTGGGGGCCATGGAGCGGATGTACCAACGCACCAAGATCCAGGAAGAGTCCATGTACTACGAGGGACTCAAGCATACGGGCGAACTGCCCATCATCGGGGTCAACACCTATCTGGATCCAGCCGGATCGCCCACGGTGATTCCCGGCGAAGTGATCCGGTCCACCGAGGCGGAGCGGGACTTCGCCATCGCCAGCGTGGAGGCGTTCCGGCAGCGAAATGCCCCGGACTCGGCGGCGGCGTTGGCGGCTTTGCGCCACGTGGCGGTCGAGCATGAGAATACCTTTGAGGCCCTGATGGAGGCCGTGAAGGTGTGTTCGCTGGGGGAGATTTCCGGCGCCCTGTACGGGGTGGGTGGGCAGTACCGGCGGAACATGTAAAAGACGGGCGGACCCTTCAGGGTCCGCCCTCATTGATTCGGCCAGCCAGTGGGGACTCAGCCTTTGCCGCCGCCGGATCCGGTGTGGCCGGTGTCAGTCGGCTTGCCACCCTCTCCGTTTTGGCCGCCCTGGCCTGTGCTCTGGCCGGGACCGAAGTGGCCGCCGGGTCCATCCTCGGTGCGACCGAACCGATGCTGGGCATCGTCGCCCATGTTCCCGTTGTGGAAGCGCCACATGTATCGCCACATGTGCCGGTACATGTTGCCGTCGCCGTCCTCGGGTTTCACGTAGTCTTCGTCAAGGCCGTTGGGAATGCCGTCGCCGTCGGCATCCGGGGCCAGGTCGTTGAAGCCGTCGCCATCCTCATCAATGAACTGACAGCGTCCGTTCGCCTGTCCGGGGCCCAGATCCTGGGCTTGCGCCGTGAGCGCCAACAGGCCGGTCAGGAGGATGACCAGGAGGGTCAAAGATGTGCGTTTCATGGTCTGCTCCTTCCTTCTAGCGAGGGGTCGGGTGATGGTTTCCTTCATATGTGACCTTGCATGGGACGCGCCGTGGGGCGAAAAAAGGGTAAAAAACATACAACTCCTTTTGATTCTTCAGGTTATTAGCAGTAACCCCTGTTGATTAAGTGTACCGCTACGTCCGGGTCGCAGGATTGTGCGAGCGGATCCCTCCAGATTCGGGAATTACTGCGGATAAATGGGTTAGGCGTTCAAAGGATGTCGAAATCCGGGAAATTCTCGGTTTGGGGACTCCGAAAGCCACCGCAGGCAGCCCCAGGGTGGCGACCGCACCTAACTATATAGTGTCCTGAAAACCCAGCCGGGTTGCCTGCAGAGCAGGACGTTTTGGCCGATTTGGGGCTGGAGCCGGAAAGGGCCGTCCGCTCGGGTCAGTCTCAGGCCGTTTGACCGCATTGGGGGGATCCGCTCTCAACGGCCAATATCCCCATCAAAACCAAAGTTTCCTTGCCCCATGGCGGTCCCGGCCACACCTCATTATCGGGAGGGAAAAAATGTCCCAGCTTTGCGGGAGGGTTTGCTGGGAAATAAATAACGGTTCGTAATAAAATAATAACAGAGCAGTAATTGCCGTTTTTTCCAAAAAAACATAATAAAAATCACTATCAGGATTCAGAAAGAGATGTTTAAGACGATTTTCATGGCTTTAGCAACTCATTGAATTATTGCAAGTTGCACGGCCTTTTGTCATGGGCCTGTCATGAGGGACGCGGTTTGAAATTTCCATATTCACAGTATGGAAACTCTGCAACCCTAATGAAAGAAGCCAGTTATGGCGGTTGTCAACTTTTGGCGCTTGCTCCGCATGACATAGTTGTGATAAATTTCCCCTGTTGAAAAAATACCAGGCGGGCAAAAGACGCGCCCGCCGCCCAACGGAGGAAAATGTTGCACCGTCACGATAGCATCACGAAAAGACATCACACGCGGGACCGTTTCGCGCTTGTGGTGATCTTTATCGGTATGCTGGTGGCGGCCCAGGCCTGCCTGGCCCAGGGTAATGAGACCAATTCCCAACAACTGGCCGTCCCCGCCACCTTCGTGCGCTACGTCAAGACCCCCGGCGCGGCGGATTTCATCAAACGTCCCACGGCCATGCACTGGGATCGCTTTCACAACGAACTCCTGGTGGCCGATTCCGGACATAACCGGGTGGTTGTCTTCACCGCCTCCGGCTCTTTCAAGTTTGAATTCAGCCTCGGTATGGACGTCACCGCGCCCGCCGACCTCATCACCGACCCCGAAGGGTATATCTACGTTCTGGGGTCGAACCAGGGCGGCCGGGTGCTGCACCGCTTCGATTTCGACGGCCTGTCGCTGGGCCCGGTGCCCGTGCCCGCGGCCCTCGACAATCTCCCGGTGTCCCCCCGGTCCGGCGCCTGCGACGACGCCGGACGTCTTTACCTGCTGGACAACGACGCCAAGCGCGTCCTGATCCTCGACCCCGAGACCGGCCTGATCGACCATTTTTCCGTGGGCACGCCTGAGCAGTCCTCCGCCGAGGTTTTCGGACTGGGCTTCATGGCCGTGTCCGGTGACGAGGTCCTGATCCCCGTGGCCACCGGCGGCACGGTCCTGCGGCATGCGTTGGACGGGACCTACCTGGGCACCCTGGGCCACTTCGGCTCCAAGCCCGGTGCCTTGAATTTCCCGGTTGCAGTCGAGGTGTCCCCCGAGGGGATCACGGGCGTCCTGGACCAGGGCCGTTTCTGCGTCGTCTGTTACGACACCCAGGGTCAGGTCATCGGGGAGTTCGGCGGCAAGGGCTTCAGCCCCGGCTGGTTCCTCAACCCGTCCCTGCTGGCCATTCCGTCCGCCGATCGGGTCGTTATCGGCCAGATCTACAACAATGCAATCCAAGTTTGTGTGCTGCCTGAATTCGTGCGTGGTCGAAATCAGCTCAGCGCCAATAAAACCGCCTCGCCCAAAGGGATGGCGGAGTCCGCCGTTAATGTTGATCCCAGCCACGCGTCCTATCCCTTCGCACCCGTAAGCCGCGGGTCCCAGGATCCGCAAAATCCTGTTCATGTGTCTCATCTGGAGGTCTCAAATTGAGAAAAGCTCTTCTGACCATCATCGGACTGGCTTTCATCGCCACTCCCGCTGCCGCGTTTCATGACGGCGGTGTCGCTCACTGTAACGGTTGCCATACCATGCATAACAGCCAGGACGGCGCCCTCGTCGATCCTGACAGCCCCAACGGCAACCCCTGGCTGCTCACTGACGCCTCCCCGAGCGACGTTTGCATCGCTTGCCACGATCACCTCGACCAGACCCTGGGTTCTGACGTCCTGGCTCCCCCGGCCCTCAAGGGTGGCGGTAACTTCGTGTTCCTGCTGGAAGACAACCTGAACGACGGTCACGGTGGCGCTGCGAACCCCATCCCCGGCGATGCCGCCGGTCACAACCTCGTTGCTCCTGGCCACGGCCTGGCTGCCGACGCGACCCTGACCACCTCTCCCGGTGGTGCCTTCCCCGCCTCCGTGATGGGCTGCACCAGCTGCCACGATCCTCATGGCACCACTGATTTCCGTTTCCTGTACGGCGCCGGTCGCGTTGTCCAGGATGGCGTTGCCACCTTCACCGCCGCTGCTCCTGCGGCCGAAGGCCTGTCCATCTTCTACGGCGCTGAAGGCCCCACGTCCCATACCGCCTACCAGGGCGGCATGAGCGCCTGGTGTGGAAACTGCCACGGCGACTTCCACAACAACAACGCCCAGCTGGTGCACCCCTCCGGGTCCACCCTTGGCGGCACCATTGCCACCACGTACAACCTGTACAACGGTACCAGTGACCAGCTCGGCGCCGTTGCGGCGACCTCCTACCTGGCCGAAGTGCCGTTCGAAGACGCTGCGAACACCGTGGCCGGCACCGCCGGTCCCACGGCCGCCAGCCAGGTCAGCTGCATCACCTGTCACCGCGCCCACGCCACCTCGGCTCCGGACGCCGGTCGCTGGGACTTCAGTGTGACCCTGCTGGACGAAGACGGCCTGGAGTCGGGCTCCTATGCGATCCCGAACCCCTACGATGCCAACCAGCGCTCGCTGTGTAACAAGTGCCATAACAAGGATGCCTTCGATCACGTGACCCCCTAGGTCATCGAATCGGGTTACTTTTATGTGACTTGTGGTATAATCAGGATTCGCCCGGGCCCACCGGCCCGGGCGTTTCCTGCTTCAGGAGGGGCGTGGTTTGCGCGGTCGGATAATTTCTACCTCAATTGCCGGGTGGGCCCTTTTGGGCCTGCTTCTGGTCGCACCGGTGATCGCCGCCCCGAATCCGGATTCCGCCACCCTGTTCATCTATCTCGAAGTGCCCGCCGACTACTCTATCCCCACCGAACTGGCGGTTGCCAACCTGCACCTGAGCGGCGAAACCGCTCCCGTCGACGTGGCTCCGTTACGCCGCCGCCTGGTGGCCGGAGATCTGGCCGGAAAACAGGTCCTCTTGGCCCGGACCACCCTGGCGGCCGGCTACTATGACACCCTGTTCGTGGAACTGGGAGCGGTGGTGGCCCAGGCGGGCATGGCCACCGTCGAACCGCCCGTCCGCACCGGTGGGTATGCCGTCGACCTGGATATCAATCTTCAGCGGGGTGAGGCCGCGGTGGTCAACCTCGTGTGGCAGCCCGGCCCGGCGCCCGCGGACGGCAAGCCCTACCACCTGGCGATCCACACCGAGCGTCGTCCCGTGCCGCCGCTGGGGTCGGTGGCCTTCGTGACCGAACGGGAATCCGGATCCGTTCTGGTGGTGGATTGGTTGGCCGGTCGTGTGTCCGGCGCGGTCAAGGTGGGGGAGGACCCCCGCAGTCTGGTTTATTCCGACCGCACCCAGAAGCTCTATGTCGCCATGGCGGGCGAGGACGGCATTGGCGTGGTGGACGGAATGACGCTGCGCCTGGAACGGGTCGTTCCGCTCAGTTTCGGCGATGACCCCGACCGCTTGGCCCTGTCGCCCGATGAGGCCACCCTCTACGTCCTGAACACAGGGTCCCGCAGCCTGGTGGGGTTGGCCACCCGCTCCATGCAGGAGCAGTACCGTACGGCCGTGGGGAATGGCCCCCGCTCCTTGGCCGTCGATCCGGACAACGGCCGGATCTACGTGGCCTGCGAGGATGAGGGGGAGGTTCAGGTCTTCAATCCGGCAGGCCTGACCCGGTTGACCAGCCTGATGATGACGGCCGCCCCGGTGGAGGTGGTGGTGGCCGAATCCAGTCGCGATTTGTTCGCGGGCAGCTCGTCGCAGAACCGGATCCATGGCCTGAATCTGGAAGAGGGCGGAGAACCGGTCAGCCAGTCGCTGTGCGGGCCGGCCCATTACCTCGCTTACAATCCGCGCTCCAGGCAGCTCTTTGCCGCGATTCCCTCCTGCCGGGAGATTGCCGTCCTCGGTCCGGCCGAAGGCCTCGAATTCTCCCCGCTTTCGCTTGAGTGGGCCCCGGGGCGCCTGGCCTTTGATTCCGGGCACCGAAAGCTTTTTGTAATCTTCACGCGAAAGGCGACCTTGGGTATCTACGATGCGAATCGCAGGTCCCTTGAAAGTCTGGTGGAACTGGGTGGATTGCCGCATGCGGTGGTCGTGCCCTGAGGCCCCATAACGGGAGCATCATTTTTGTGAAACAACGGCGGTTGTGGTGGCTTCTTCTGATTGTCCTGGGTGCCTTGACGGCGACGTCGGCCCGGGCCGCTCTGTGGGACCCCTTCAACGGCTATATCGATCTCTCCGCCGTCCAGGCCGAGGTGGACGGAGTTGAACAGTCCTCCCTTCGCGAGGACTACAACATCGCCTTCGACCAGAAACTGTCCCCCTGGGTGGATATGCGGGTGGCCTATCGCTATTTCCGCTTCGATCAGGCCTTTGAATTCGACCCGGGCGCCTATCGCAAGGAAAAGCAGCCCAGCGCCGAACTGCGTTGGAACCATCCCCTCTTCCAGGTCAGCGGCAGTCTCATGCGGCGTGAGGTGGAAACCCCCTCGCAGGGAACGGTGATCACCAACACCCGCCAGGCAGTGGCCAAATCCAAGTTCACGACCTATCCCCAGTTGGAATTGCGCTACGACGAACAGCATTCCTATTTTGCCGAACTGCGGGCCGAGAACGACATCCGGAACCGGCGCCTTCAGGCGGCGGCCAACCTGGACCGGGAGCATCACGCCTTCGCCTATATCTTCACCCATGATGTCTCGGACAACGTTGTCTCAGATCAGATATCCAAAGGGTACCGGCATCTGTTCCGCTGGCGGGGGAGCGGCCGGGCCAGGGACGGGCGGATGCGCCTGACAGGGAATTACAATTTCAGCCATGTGGATCAGAATACGGTGAACAATGCGGGCGGTCCGGTTCTGCGGGTCCTGCCCATCCTGACCGGTCTTTATCTGCAGATCGACACGCCGGACCTGGCCCCCCTGCAGCCCCGGGCCGGTTTGGCGGACGGGAGTACCACCGAGCCCGTCATTCCCGAAATCGATCTGGGCGGCGCCAATGTGAATCATAACCTGGGGACGGACCTGGGGAGCGCCCGGGTGGTGGGCGCCTTTTACGTGTACACGGACCGCCCGTCCGGAGAGCAGGTCAACTGGGCGGTCTGGGGGTCCAACGACAACCTGACCTGGACCCAGTTGGTGCCCAACCCGCAGCAGGTCTTCAACGGGGCCCTGAATCGCTACGAGCTGAGTTTCGACCCCATTGCGGCGCGCTATGTGAAAGTCGTGAATACGGGTCTCAACGAAGTGGCCCAGGTCCTGGTCACCGAGCTGGAAGTGTTCGAACACCTTTCGGACCATCCGGAAACCAGCCTGGCCGCCTTGTCCCACCAGCTGGATGGGCGCGTGGCCTACCGGTTCAATGAAAAATGGCGGGGCAGTTTCGATCTGTCCTACCAGATGGACGAAAACCCCGGCCGCAACGGGGACCGGTCCCGTGGATCGGCCGGCGCCCGGGCCAACTACCTGGCCTCCCAGGTCTTTTCCCACAATTTCAATTGGCAGCTTTCCAATCAGTGGTATGAGACCGGGGACATGGACGTCCGGGAAAATCTGTTGGGCTACACCCTGGTGATGACCCCGCTGGAAACGCTGCGGGGCTCGGGGTCCCTGAGCAACCGTCAAACCTGGATGGGCGGGGACTGGGCCCAACGGAATTCCAGTGCCGCCCTGGAGGGCAACGCGGATCTGCTGCGCGGTCTGGTCCTGAACCTGGCCGGAGGGATTTCGCGTTTCGACGATGCCGTCTCCGGTCTGGACTACCGTTCCTGGAATGTGCGCGGTCGCCTGGAGGCGGCCATGAACAGCGCCTTGGACCTGTCGCTGGATGTGACCTACTTCGAGTCCCTGGAACTCAACAGGGATGATCTGCGGGTGCGACAGGTCTACGGGGCCGGGCTCGATTGGCGGGTTACCCGGGATGTCTTCGCCCGGGTCTCGGTCCGGCACACCCAGGAGGAGCGGGACCGATTCCTGGTGGACGGCCTCGTCTCCTGGAATATTCTGCCGAGCCTGCGGGTCTCGGCCCAGCACTACGAATTGGGCGTGAATGATTTTGTTACGACCCTGCGCCAGAGCGTCAATCTGAACTGGGAATTGACCCGGCGCGCGAATGTATATTTACGTGTGGCCAAAGTGGATTTGTCCGGCAGCGGCGGCAATCGGACAACGTCCTTTCAACAGGGGTTCAGGCTCGGATTCTGACCCCGGAACAGGTGGAGTTCATGAAAAAGCTCACTCTTACCCTGGCGCTGCTGTTGGCCTTGTTCGGCGCAGGTTGCGGAGGGACGGGGACAACCAAGTTCGTTCATCCGGAATTCGATTTCTCCTTCGTGGAGAGCGTGGCCGTGATCCCGTTCGAGAACCTGTCCGACAGTCAGGGGTCCGGCGCGCAGGCGACGCGTTATTTCATCACCTCCCTTCTGTCGTCCGATGCGTTCGTGGTGATTGAACCGGGAGAGGTTGCCCGGGCTCTGGAAACGCAGTCTCTCGTGCGGACGGCCCAGCTGTCGGTGGACCAGATCAAGGCCGTTGGTCGGGACCTCGGCGTTCAGGGCCTGTTCCTGGGAACGGTGAGTGAGTCGGCCTCGTTGCGGTCCGGGTCCACCACCGTGAGCGTGGTCACCGTGGTGCTGCGCCTCGTGGAAACCGAAACCGGGGCCACCGTGTGGTCCGCGACCAACAGCGACGACAGTTCCGGGTTCTGGTCGACCCTGTTCGGAACCGGCCAGAAGTCCCGCAGCGAAGTCATGCGCCGGTGTATCGACGGCTGCCTGGACACCCTGCTGGATTAGGAAGATCATGAACGCGCGTCGATTTATCCTACTGGTCACTCTCCTCTCGCTTGTCCTTCTGGTCGGCCCGGGGCGAACGTGTGTCGCCCAGACCTCGGTGGCCCCGGTGGACTCGACGCGCCTGGCCATCGTCCCCTTCGCAAACAACACCGGCCAGGGGGAGGCCCACGCTCTTTTGATGCCCACCCTGGAGCGATTGCTCCGGGACCGGGGGCACGACCTGGTGACCAGCGGGGAGCTGCGCCCCCTGCTGCGGGAGCACCGGGTGCGAAGCCGGGGGTGGATCGGAAAATTAGGGGCCCAGCTGATCGGGGACCGGACCGGGGTGCGGTTTCTGCTCCTGGGATCCTGGGATGTGTTGAAAACCCAGGGGAATATCGAAATCGGGGTTTCATTGCGGGTCCTGGACCTGGACCGAATGGTGCTGGTGAATGCCGTCAGTATGGCCGGAACCGGCGAGGACAAGGTTTCCTGGCTGGATCTGGGGCGCGTGACCGAGCTTGAAGTTCTGGCGACCGCCGTCCTTGAACAGGCCCTGGCCGACCTGTTACCCCTGCCGGAATACGAAGAAGTACCCCTGTCCTGGCGGGGGTGCAACCACGTCGCGGTCATTCCGCTGGACAATTACTCCGCCACCGAACACGCCGGCGATATCGTGACCAATATTCTCCTTTCTCGCCTCCTTTCCGCTGGCTATTTTGTTGTGGAGCCCGGCTTCGTCAGGGAGTTGGGGCTCGCCCGGGAAGTGTTGAACAGGGGAGGGGTTGACCGCGGCAGCGCACAGGCCATCCTGGATTCCCTCGGGGCTTGCCAGGTGATTACAGGCGATGTGCAGAGATTCGATCCTGCCAGGGGTCTTCCGACCATCAGTGTCCCCCGATTTGCTGCCGGATTCCGGTCCAGCAGCACGCGTACCGGTGCTCTCTATCTCATGCGTGAACTTGACGGCGCCGGAAGTGAAGGCGAAGGCCTGTTCCAGTGGGGACGACAGCACGCCATCACCCCGTTGATTGCCGATAAAATTAGCAGGTTCGTCAAGGACCTGTTGGCCGCTAACCGGAAGGACATCATCCATGGACCCCAGAATCGTTAGGACCCGTCTCCGCCCACTTGGGAGCCTGCTGGCTGTCGCCCTGATTCTGACGGCGGCGGCTCCGCTCTGCTTCGGCGCCGACGCACCGGTGGACACCCTGGTCCTGGTTAACGGCGACCCCATTACCACCCTGGATTTCGATACCCTGATCATGGCAGCCCACGCCGATTTCCGGGCCGGGGATCGCAGCGAGGCCTCGGCCACCCAGATCCTCGACAAACGGGTTAACGACTACCTCCTGATCCAGGATGCCATGGCCGCGGGGTATGATGAAGAAGAGGCCTTCCTCGCCCTGATCGCCGAAAAGACCCAGGAATACGCCATCGGCGTTTACGTGCAGGACAATGTGGACCTGCCCGCCTCGGCTCCGGCCGATTCCGTGCGGGCCTTTTTTGACCGGTACTACTGGCAGATCCAGTTGCGCCGCATTTCCGTCCGCACCCGCGAGGAAGCTGAATCCCTGCGGGCCAAGGTGGCCCAGGGCGCCGATATGGAGGCCCTGGCGCGCGAGCTTTCCCTGGACACGAAGAACCTCAACGGCGGGCTGTACAACCTGCTCTACTGGGCCGATGTGGAGAACCGCCTGCGGGATGAAGTGCGGGGGCTGAAGGCCGGTGACCTCAGCGCGGTGTTCCCCTACAACGACGCTTTCACGTTCGTGCGGATCGAAAAACTGCTGCCGGTGGACGAGGCGGCTTTCGCGCGCTTCGAAAGATCCATTATTCCCGTGGTTCACGGTCAACTCCGCCAGCGGGCCTGGGATACCTTTCTCGCCGAACAGACTGCCAAGGCCCAACTGCGGGAAGACGTGGGCGGACTCATGGCGATCATGGCCGATTCGGCCGTCGTGCTGACCGGGGATTTCCTGATTGAGCAGCCCGGATTTGTTTTCGAGATTGAGGATGGAGACGGCGTGACGGGCACGGCCCTGCGCCGGGCCATTTCCCATGAGGCCATGCAGAAGTCGCTGGAACCCTTCGGCCGCCACCTGACCACCGCGCGCCATGATCTGACCAGTGAGCTGGTGCTGGCCTCCCTGGCCAAAGCCGCGGGTTATTACGAGAATGATGAAGTTCTGGCCATGGTGGAGAAGGACTGGGAAAAGGAATTAATCGCCCGCTACCTGGACGACCATGTGACCTCCAGGATCGTTTTCAAACGGGAAGAGTTCGAAGCCCTGTATGAGCAGAACAAGGAATTGATGCGGGGGCCGGAGGAGGTCCGGATCGATGTCATGATTTTCGACGACGTGGCCGAGGCCATGGAGGCCTCCCAGCGTCTCAGCGAAGGGGCGGATTTCGGGTTCATTTTCGAGCAGTACAACGAGGGCCAGGAGATTGCCGTGGGCGCCTCTCCCTACATCTCCATCAATGAACTCTCCAAACCCTTCCGCGACGGGCTGAGGACCCTGGATGTGGGCGAGAGCAGCTCGGCCATCGAAATGCCCATGGGCTATATGGTCTTCCGCCTGGATGCCCGTCGCCCCGGCTCGGTGCCCCCCATCGAAGCAGTTGAGATGGACCTGCGCCGCGCCCTCTTCAAAAGAAATTTCGACAAGGGCCTCATTGAGCATCTGGCCATTCTCAAGGAAGGGTCGGACATCACCTGGTACCCCGAGAAAATTGAGGCCTACATGAGTCCGGCCAAGGAAGGTCCCTGATGATGGATTCGGATCGTTTCCCGCCCCGCCCAAGGCCCGCCCGGCGAACAGGTGTTCTGCTGGCGGTCCTGGTGCTGTTCCTGTCCACCGTCTTCATGGTCGAACCGGCCGAGGCCCAGATCAAGAAAGGCCGCCGGTTTTCCAAGAAGGGTGAGTGCACCGAGTGTCACGAGCAGGATGACCTCGCCGGGAGCAAACCCCACCGCCCCTTCGACAAGAACGAATGCCAGGGCTGCCACAGGTCCCACGGCATGGTGGGCGCCCTGCGGCTCAAGGGTGACGGCAAGGCGCTCTGTCTGCTCTGTCACGAGGCCGCTGACCTCGGACTGGACAAGCCCATCCTGCACGCCCCGGTTGAGGATGGACGCTGCGACGCCTGTCACGCCCCCCACGGAACCGACAACGACATGCTGCTGGTGGAGAAAGCCGGGGATCTCTGCTTCACCTGTCACCAGGCGGCGGCCTTCGACCGCAAGCACCGTCACAAGCCCCTGGAAGACGGCTGTTTTGCCTGTCACGAAGTGCATGGCGCCGACAATCCGGGGCTCCTGAAGGAACCCGCCGGTGATCTCTGCGCCAGTTGCCACGACATCACCAAGAACGATTTCACCAAGGCCCACTTCGGCTACGACCTGGGGCGGGATACCTGTCACCAGTGCCACACGCCCCACTCCTCGGACACCGAGGGCCTGATGACCCTGTCCGCCCATGCCCCCGTTTCGGACGGGGACTGCGCGGCCTGTCACAACGAGGCCGGGGACGCGAATCCCTTCGGTCTGAATGAAGCCGACGCCACCGGTCTGTGCCTGAGCTGTCATGACCGATCCGACGTTGCGCCCGACGGGGTGCACGAGGCCGTTGCCAGTGGAGACTGCCTGGACTGCCACACGCCCCACGGGTCGTCCCGCCCGGCGCTGCTGGCCCGACGCAGCCTGGACCTGTGCCTGGAATGCCACGGCGAGGTGGAGGCCCAGTTGCAGGGTGTTTCGAAACATGCGCCGGCGACGCAGGGGTGCCTGGAGTGCCACAACGCCCACGGCAACACCGCCGACAAACTTCTGGTGACGGCTCCCGGCCAACTCTGTGCCACCTGCCACGATCACGCGCAGCGGGCCGCCGCCGCGGACGTGGTTCACCCGCCCTTCGACGATGGCGATTGCCTGTCGTGTCACGAGGCCCACGGGTCGGCGCATCCGGCCCTGACGGTGAACAGCCGGCAGGCCCTCTGTGCGGAATGCCACGACGAGGCGGATGACTGGCTGGCCATGACCAGCTCGCACCGGCCCGTCAAGCGCGGTCGCTGCAACGCCTGCCATGAGCCCCATTTCGGCACAATCCCCTCGCTCTTGCGGGCCCAGCCGGACGACCTGTGTATCGGGTGCCATGAGCCCCTGATCACGGATCAGTCACGGACCGTTGACCATTCTCCCTTCGCCAGCGGAGAGTGCAGTACCTGTCATCTGGTTCACGCCTCGGATTCGCCCGCCCTGCTGGTGGCCCCGCAGGCCCGGCTGTGCGCCGAGTGTCACGACGGCGTTCTGCCGACGGATCCAGCCGCCACCTTGCACCAACCTCTGGCCGCCCGAGACTGCTCGCAATGCCACCTGCCGCATGGCGGGACCATGGCCATGCTGCTGCCCGAGACCACTGACAATCTCTGCTTCTCCTGCCACAAGGATCTGGGCGAGGCCATGACCACGGGCGTCACGCATGACCCCGCGGCCGAGGGAGATTGCATGGGCTGTCACTCGCCACACTGGAGTCTCCAGCGCGGCCTGCTGGCCGGCGAGGTGCCGCAGCTGTGCCTGGATTGCCACGACGGGGACGACGCCGATTTTGCGGCGGTCCATCTGGGCCAAGCAGGCGCGACTCTGGATTGCCGTAACTGCCACAACGCCCACGCGTCGGCCACGGCTGGATTGCTTCACGCCAATGAACACGATCCCTTCCAGGGGCGGGCCTGTGATGCCTGTCATACTGATCTCGATGCGACGGGAGGAGGACAGTAATGAAGACCCTGCGACACTTCGGATGCCTGCTTCTGCTGACCTCCTGCCTGGTCCTGCCCGCCGGGGCGGAGTTGGCGCCCGTCGACCAGCCGGGCGTCTGCCTGGAATGCCACAGTGACATGACCGCCGGTTCCCTGGGTCGGCACGTGCACACAGCCTATGCCGACGGCGACTGCGCCGGGTGCCATAATCCCCACGCGAGCAAACATGCGGGACTTCTGAGCACCAACACGCGCCTGTTGTGTCTTCCCTGCCACGAAGAGATGGCCGCGGCCGCGGATTTCGCGTCGCCCCATCCGCCGGTGGCCAACGGCGACTGTGTGCAGTGTCACGATCCCCATGCTTCGAATCAGCCGAACCAGTTGACCTCGCCCCTGGTGGAAAACTGTGCGGGGTGCCATACGACCACCGCCGCCTGGTCCGACCGGGCCGTGGTCCATCAACCGGTGGCCGACGCCGACTGCATGACCTGCCACGACGTCCACGGGACACAGATCGCCGGCCTGCTCACCACTGGTGTTCCGGGTCTGTGCCTCGACTGCCACGACGTGGACGCGGCCTTCAACCAGGCCCACGGCGGTCGGTCCATTGCCGACTCGGACTGCACGGCCTGTCACGATCCCCATGCGTCGGATGAAAAGGGGTTGCTGCGGGCCAATCAGCACGCGCCTTTCGCGTCGGACGACTGCACCAAATGCCATGTGGATCTGGAGACCGGCGGCAGTTTCGCCATGGCCGGGTCCTCCCAGGACCTGTGCCTGAAATGCCACCGCGCGGTGGGGACGTTCAAACAGGTCGCCAATCATCACAACCTCGACAGCGAGGCGTCCTGCCTGGCCTGCCATAATCCCCACGCCTCCAACGAGGGCAGCCTGTTGCTGCGGGATCAGGCCCAGCTCTGTATGAGCTGTCATTTCAACGAGAAGGAAGACAAGGCAGCCTGGGTCACCCATCCGGGCACGGCCTGTACCGAATGCCATGCCCCGCACGGCAATGACGACTCGCAATTGCTCATAAAACGTGATACAATGTTATGTGGACGGTGTCATGATGAGGCCCACAAGGTGACCCACCCGGTGGGGCCGGAGGTGATCGACCCCCGGACCGAGGAGGCGGTCACCTGCCTGAGCTGTCATCAGTTACATGGCTCCAAATACGAACAGTACTTGCCCTTGAATCCCAAGATGGAATTGTGTGTTCAGTGCCATAAGCGTTAGGCATTGATTTTTGGTGCAGGGACACCGGAGATGAAGGGGATTATGCCGACAAGATTGTTGGCAATCGTGGTGGTGGTGGCTCTTTGGGGGAGCCCGGAGGCAGGGTTGGCGGGCGTCCACGATCAGGGCGTCGGTTCCTGCCAGCTTTGTCATGCCATGCATACTGCGGGCGGTGGCGGACCGGGTCAGGGCGGGGGCGGAGGCGGTGCGTCCCTGCTGCGGGATGGTCCGGCCAGTGATATCTGCCTGAATTGTCATGCCACCGACAGCGGTGCCGTGATGGCATTTGACCCCTTGGTTCCCAGCCCCGAACGGGGCCCGGGCAATTTTATTTTTCTGCTGTCCGATAACCTCAACGACGGTCTCTCCGGCGTGTCCAACCCCATCCCCGGGGATGCGGCCGGCCACAATGTGCGGGCCCCGGGCCACGGCCTGTCCGCCGACGGCACCCGCATGACCTCTCCCGGCGGCACCTATCCGGCCAACCAGCTCAAGTGCACCAGCTGCCACGATCCCCACGGCAACACCAACTACCGCATGCTCCGGGGGCCGGGCAACCAGCAGGGCAGCGGCGGACGTTTTACATACGCCGCGCCCATCGCCACCGGACTGGGTCTGACCGCCGGCGAGGTGGAGTCCGGGGCCAATCACGTGGCCTATATCAGCGGCATGAGCCTGTGGTGCGCCAACTGCCATTTCGATTACCTGGATGACCACAACAAGTCCCTCAGCAACTTCCAACATCCCACCGACGGCACGCTCGACTCGGATCAGATCCTGCAGTACGCCATCTACAACGGTACCCTGGATCCCACCGGCGGTCTGCAGTCCCTGGCCTACCTGGCGGAAGTGCCTTTCGAGGACGGCGGCAACACCCCGTCCACCACGAACGGCCCCACGGTGAGCAGCCGCCTGATGTGCCTGACCTGCCACCGGGCCCACGCCACCAGTGCGCCCAGCGCCGGGCGGTGGGATTTCAATGTGACGAAACTGGGAGATGACGGGATGATTTCGGGGTCGTATCCGATACCCAATCCCTACCTGGATCCGGGACAGGATTCCCTCTGCTGGAAATGTCACGAAGGCGGCACCGACTAGCCGGTGAGATTTCAGGTCAGCGGCCGAGTCCGGCCACCACCTGCCCGGACGTCTGGTCCCCGTACTGGCGATGGCACCCCTTGCACAGATCATACTTCGTTTCGAAGGGGATCATCAGATCCTCCGTGCCCGCGGTGAGCAGGTGGCAGGTCTGACATTCCATGCGCCCGTCGAACAGGGGCAGTCGCGGGTCGATATCGTAGGCGATCCAGTTGCTGCTGTTGCCGGACCCCGGAATCACCCGGATGCCGTAGGGATGGCTGGCGTGTTCGTTGAAAGCCAGGGCCGCGCCGTCGGTTTTGCTCTGCCAGGCGGAGGCCGTCAGGTTGGAATGGCAATTCAGGCAGGCCTCGGACGGGGAGGTGTTCTGCAGTTGCTGGGCCTGGGTGTGATACAGCTCCGCGGCGGTCCGATGGGCCGGGGACAGGTGGCCCAGGTTCCCGCTGGGTCCATGGCATCCCTGACAGTGGGCCGAGTCAAGACTGCCCACGGGGACGCGGTTGGACGGGTTGCTGGCCACGGTCACCTGTGTGGGCGCGTGGAAAGAGTGACATTCAAGACAGCGGTTGTTCTGGCGGCCGTGGACCGAGGCGGTGCCGGCCCGCAGGCGGTCCATCCGGTGGCAGCTGAGGCATTCGCGGGAGACCTGGGCGGCGTTTCGCTGGGGGGCGACACCCCCGCCGTGACACCCGGCACATTCGGCCCCGCTGTGGGCCGGCGGTTCAATCTGGGCGGAGGCATTCAGCGAGGCCAGCAGGAGCACCCCAAGGACCATCAGGAAGGTGCGCTGCGTACGGTGCGTGTCAAGATAAGTAATCATAAGGGAAAATATCGACCTATATGGTAATTTCTTTAGCGCTAAAAAGTCACCATATAACAAAAATATTCGGACCTGACGTCCCTTGGGAAATTTAATAACTGATTGGTTCAAAAAGAGGTTAGTCGAATCGGGCGGGCTCAGGCCCCGATGATGGCGGCAAACCGCCCGGCCTGGTCGCCCTGTCGGCGGTAGCTGGGCCAGCGGGGACGATGGCAGATGGTGCAGACCGCGGGCTGGGAAATGGCCCCGGCGTTCACGCCCGCCTCCCGCAATTGCCACGTGTTGGCGGCCCAGAGATCGAAATGGAAGCGATCGGTGCGGGGCAGGAACCAGGCGTCGGAGTCAGGTCCGAGGGCCGTCAGCGCACGGTCCCGGACTTCCGGGCCGACTTCATAGCAACAGGGACCTGCCGACGGGCAGATGACGGCCGTGAGACTCTCCGGTCCGGCGCCGGCCTCGCAGAGGGCCTGCACCAGATGACGGGTGATGTGTTGGACGGTGGATCGCCAGGAGGCATGCGCAAATCCCGCGACCGCCCGGCCGTGTCGATGGCGGCCGCCCACCAGGATCAGCGGACAGTCGGCGCTGCGGCCGACCACGCCGAGACCCGGTACCTCGGTCCAGAGGGCGTCCGCCTCCCCGCACCACCCCGGCCCGTCCACACGGGTCACCCGGGGCCCGTGGACCTGTGTGGCCCAGGCGGCGCCGTCCAGGCCGACGGCCCCGGCGAGACGGGCCACCGCCTGCTCATGGTCGGCACTTTCGGTGGGGGTTTTGAAATCCGGCCCGCCGGGTCCGGTCCAGCCGTGGGACCAGCCGGCGGCCGTCAGCAGGGAGGCGGTGTGCAACCAATCAGCGGCCATGACCCAGCCTCTGGCGGATCTCTTGCCTGACGTCCTCGCGGCCCGGATCCCAGACCGCAGGCCGGTCGGCGGACCACACCGCCGCCGGCCATTCCACGAAGGGAACAGTTCCCGGGTCGGCGGTCAGGGCTGCGGCCCGGGCGGGAACCTGCGCCGCAAACGCTTCCGCCTGGTCCAGGGCGCCGGACCATCCGGTGGGCGGCAGCAGGGGGAAGCGGGTCAGGGTCAACAGGAGCAGGAGCGCTCCCAGCAGGACCCAGCGGTTGACCAACCCGCCCAGCGCTCCGGTCACCGCGGGTGTGGGGCGGCCCAGGCTGACGGTGAGCACCTGCCACAGATTGTCACTGAAGACCGGCGCCAATTCCCAGGTCAACAGGGGCAGCAGGACCAGCAGATGGCGAAGGCTGTGGTCGAAGAGGGAATACTGCAGGACGAGCAGGAGCATGGTCCCCATGGCCAGGCTGATGGGCTCCAGACTCGAGGCGCGGCCCGGAGGCGGACCCCTGCGAAGCAGGCGCCCCGCCAGGACCCAAACCAGCACCAGCAGTCCCACCGCCAGTTGAGGCAGCTGCAGGAAGGCCCCCAGTTCGCGGACGTGGAATTTCAGTCCGCGGGCGAACTTGCGGGCCACGGGCCGGAACTCCACCCGGGATACCGGTTGCGGCTCCAGTTGCTGGTAGACGGTGTAGCCGGGGAAGGTGCGCGTCTCTTTCACCAGTTCGGCCTCGGCCTGCAGGCTGAAGACGGGATTTCCCGTCAGCACGGCGTTTCGGATGAGCCAGGGGGTGACGGTCACAAGGGCCGTCAGCAGGGCCAGGGCCAGGCGCCTGGACAACAGGGGGGCGGGGCCGGATTCCGCGGGACTGCCGGCGCCGGGGGCGTTCAGCCCGTCGATCCGGCGCACGGTTCCCCGGGCCCACATCCACCACAGGACCGGGACCCACATCAGGTCCGGGCGCAGGAGGGCCAATCCGCCCAGCAGGAGTCCGTCCACGGGGCCCGCGTCGCCGAGCCGATCCCGCACGCGGACCCACAGGATCAGCAGGATCAGCCCCGCGGCCACTTCGATGAATCCCCAGCCCACCGCCACCCGAAACAGGAGGTTGGACCCCAGCAACAGGGGCCACAGCAGCAGGGACAGGTAGTTGCCGCGCCGCAGGTAGGCGGCGCTGCCGAGCCAGATCATCAGGCCGAGGAAACCGACCTGCAGAGCGCCCACCAGGCGGAGGGCCCGGTCCGGGTCGCCGTCGGCGAGGAACACCGGCCCCGTGAGCAGCAGGGCAAACCCCGGGGGGCGGTGGATCAAGGGCTGGGGCAGGGCCTGGGCAAAGTCGTGGGCGAAGGACAGGGGATAGGCGATGTCGGTGACGAATCCGTCGCCCCGCAGGAGATGGCGCGCCACCGACAGGTGGGTATAGAGATCACTGGTGGGCAGGGGGGGCGGTGTGGGCGGCTGGCTCAGCCACAGGCCCCCGGCGATGACGGCGATGAGCAGCCCCGCCAGGACCGGACGCAGCCGTGGGGCCGCTTCGGTGTCCGGCGGGTTGACGCCAAGCCACATGGAGCCCTAGTTCCCCCGGCTGCCGGGTTTGACCACGTCCTGGCCGGCCTTGCAAAGGAGGCAGTCGCTCGGTTCCCAGGTTTCCACCTTCACCCTGGCCAGGCTCTGCAGGGGCATGGGCAGCTCCACTTCCCCGCCGGTGCGGTCGATGATGCTGGTCAGGCCGGTGACCTTGCCGCCGGTGGCCTCCACCACATCCACCACTTCCAGCAGGCTGGTGCCGCGGGTGACCACGTCCTCGGCAATGAGGACCTTTTCACCCTCTTCGATCTCGAAGCCGCGGCGGATGGTGAGCACCCCGTCCACGCGTTCGCAGAACACGAAGCGACGGCCGGCGGCCCGGGCCACCTCGTGCCCGATGAGGATGCCGCCCATGGCGGGACTGACCACCACGTCGCAGGGGGTGTCGGCGAAGAAGGCGGCCATGGCGGCGCCCAGTTCGCGGGCCAGTTCGGGGAACTGAAGGATGCGGGCGCACTGGAAGTAGGTGTCGCTGTGACGGCCGCTGCTCAGCAGGAAATGTCCCCGGTGCAGGGCGCCCAGCTCTTCCATCAGTTTCAGGACGTTTTGTTCACTCATGACGAATCCTCCGCTATTCCATTTCCGCGGCGATGGCCTGCAGGGCTGCCGCGGGGTCTGTGGCTTGGGTGATGGGACGGCCGATCACCAGGAAATCGGCGCCGGCCTGGACGGCCATTTTGGGGGTGGCCACCCGGTGCTGGTCGTCGGTGCTGCTGCCGGCGGGACGGATGCCCGGCGTGATGACCAGGGGCTCCGGCCCCACGGCCTGCCGCAGACGGGGCAGGTCGGCGGCGGAGCAGACCAGACCGTCACAGCCGCAGTCCCAGGCCAGGCGGGCCAGACGGTCCACGCTGTCCTGCATGGCGTCGTCCGAGGGACGCACCTCGTACATCTCTGCCTGGGACAGGCTGGTCAGCACCGTGACCGCCAGCAGGGCGGGGCGCCGCCCGTCGGGGCGGGCCGGGGCCTGGGCCAGGGCGTTGGCGGCCGCGGTCAGGGCGCCGCGTCCGGCCGAAGCGTGGATGGTGCACAGGGAGGCGCCGAGCTGGTGCCCCATCAGGGCGGCCTTGGCCACGGTGTTGGGGATGTCGTGGTATTTCAGGTCCAGAAAGACGTTGCGGTCCCGGGCGATGAGCTCGGAGACCACGGCCGGACCAGCGGCCGAAAACAGTTCCAGCCCCACCTTGACGAAGCCGCCGCCCGGGCCGAGGCGGTCGGCCAGGGCCAGGGCCTCGGCCTGTCCGGGGACATCCAGGGCGGTGATGATGCGGCGGTCTGCAGGCAGATCCCGCATAACCCCCAGAAGATCTTGTCGTTTCATGAATCCTCCCACCGGCCACGGCCGGTGATTTGGCTTGCAGGGACGCAGCTTTTCTTACAAACTTTCTAACAGTCGCAGGCCATGAATGCAATTCCATTTCCCCGCCGCTGGCGCGTTGCGTGCGCGGGTGTGGCGGGGCGCCGGTTCGGCCTGCTCCGAACTGCCTGCTTATCTTTTGGAAAATTGTTGTCCTGGAAGAGGTTATGTCGTGCTGGATCGCAAATACATTCGTGAGAACCGGGACCTGGTGACCCGGGCCGTGGCCCTGAAGAACGAATCGGTGGACATCGACGCCTATTTCGAAACCGACGCCCGGCGGCGCGCCGCCCTGCAGGAGACCGAAACCCTGCAGGCGGAAGCCAACAAGGCCAACAAGGCCATCTCGGCGGCCAAGAAGGCGGGCGAGGATCCCGCCGAGGCCATTGCGGCCATGAAAGCGGTCTCCCAGCGTATCAAGGATCTGAAGCAGACCGCCACGGCCCTGGAAGCCCAGGTGGAGGAACTGTATCTGCGCATTCCCAATATTCCCCACCCGTCGGCGCCGGAGGGCGGCGAGGAGAACAACGCTCTGGTGCGGACCTGGGGCGAGGTGACCGAACCGGAGTTTGACGTGGTGCCCCACTGGGACATCTGTGCCGAGCTGGGCATTTTTCACCCCGAGCGCAGCGCCCGCATGAGCGGCAGCGGCTTCACTTTGCTCACCGGGCAGGGCGCCCGGCTGGAGCGCGCCCTCATCAACTGGTTTTTGGATGTGCACCTGGAGCAGGGCTACACCGAAGTGAACGTGCCCTACCTGGCCAACCGTGCGGCCATGACCGGCACCGGCCAGTTGCCCAAGCTGGAAGACGACATGTACCACGCCCCGGTGGACGACCTGTTCCTCATCCCCACCGCCGAGGTCACCGTCACCAACATCCACATGAAGGAAACCTTCGACGCGGCGGATCTGCCGGTGAGCTACTGCGCGGCTTCGCCCTGCTTCCGGCGCGAAGCCGGCGCCGCGGGCAAGGACACGCGCGGCCTGCTGCGGGTGCACCAGTTCAACAAGGTGGAAATGGTGAAGTTCGTGAAGCCGGAGACGAGCTGGGATGAACTGGAAACCCTCACCGGTCACGCCGAGGAACTTCTGCAGAAACTCGGCCTTCCCTACCGGGTGCTGGCCCTGGCGACCGGCGATCTCAGTTTCGCAGCCAGCAAGTGTTACGACCTGGAGGTTTGGTCGCCCGGGGTGAAGGCCTGGCTCGAGGTCAGCTCGTGCAGCAATTTCGTGGATTTCCAGGCCCGGCGCGCCGGCATCCGCTTCAAGGGTGACGGTGAGAAGGGGTTCGTCCACACCCTCAACGGGTCCGGACTGGCCCTGCCGCGGGTCATGGTGGCCATCATGGAAAATTATCAGACGGGCGACGGACGCATTCGCGTGCCCGAGGTGCTGGTGCCCTACATGGGCGGCCGGGAGTTCATCGAATAGATGGCCAATTCCTTCTGGCAGAAGAGTCTGCGAGGACTGCGCAAGCGGTATATTTTCAATATATATCTGTTGGTGGGCAGCCTCAGCATCGTGGTGGCCACCACCATCTTCACCATCCGTGTGTCAAAACGGGTCGAGCGCCAAAGCTATCTGACCACCGAGCTCATCTCGGGCGTGGCCAGCCGTCTGCTGGTGGGGGACGACCCCGAGGAGATGGTGCCCATCATCAAGATGATCAACGAGGTCTCGGTGCCCATCATCCTGACGGACAACGGGGGGCGACCGATTGTCTGGAACTCCCCGGTGATCGGGGTGCCTCTGCCCGATTTCAGGACCTTGCAGAACGTGAACATCTCCACGTCCAAGAACCCCATCATCAAGGAAATCCTGCAACTGATCGAGACCTACGACCAGTCGCAGCAGCCGTTCGCCATCATCACGCCCGACGGGCAGCGGGTGGGGACCCTGCACTACGGGCGGTCGGAACTGAGCCGTCAGCTGCAGATCATGCCCTACCTGGAACTGATGGTCATGGCCCTGTTCTTCCTGGTGATCCTATGGGCTCTGCAGGGACGCAAGGAGGCCGAACAGAAGGCCCTGTTTGCGGGCATGGCCAAGGAAACGGCCCACCAGCTGGGGACCCCGCTGACCAGTATCATGGGCTGGGTGGCCTTGCTTGAGGATCGCATCGGCAAGTCGGACGACGTGCTGGTGGAACTGAACCGCGACGTGAACCGCCTGAGCATGATCAGCGCCCGCTTCAGCCAGATCGGCTCCATGCCCAAACTGGACGACTCGGACATCAACGAGATGATGGACGAGGTCATCTACTACTTCCAGCGGCGCCTGCCCCATCTGGGCGGCCGGGTGCAGCTGCGGCGCGAGGGCGTGGTCACGGGCCGGGTGGTCTTCAATCGCGACCTGCTGGGCTGGGTCCTGGAAAACCTCATCCGCAACGGCATCGACGCCCTGACCGACGCCAAGGGCACCATCACCCTGAACCTGGAGGACCGCGAGGACGGCGGCGTGACCCTGCTGGTTTCGGATACGGGCAAGGGGATTCCCGCCCGCGTCGGGAACAAGGTCTTCGAGCCCGGGTTCACCACCAAGAGCCGCGGCTGGGGCATGGGGCTGGCGTTGGTCAAACGGATCGTTACCCAGTATCATGGGGGACGGATCTCCATCAAGAGCACCAGCGGTCACGGGACCACCTTCGAGGTGATCCTGCCGCCGGCCGGCCCGGAAACCACGGATCCCCTTCCTGCCTGACCAAAGGAGCCCATTGTGGCCTACCAGATTCTCTGGGTTGACGACAACATCGAGGAACTCCGCTCCCATCTCATGTACCTGGGCGAGAAGGACTATCAGGTGCAGGGCGTGACCAACGGCACCGACGCTTTGGCCGTGCTGCGCGAACGCAACTTCGACGCCATCCTGCTGGACGAGATGATGCCCGGCATGGGCGGGCTGGAAACCCTGGAGGAGATCCGCAAGATCGACGCCAACATCCCGGTGGTGATGATCACCAAGAGCGAGGCCGAGGACCTCATGACCCGGGCCATCGGCAAGCGGATCGACGACTATCTGGTCAAACCCGTCTCACCCATCCAGGTGCTGTCGGCGCTCAAGCGCCAGGTGGAGGCCCGTCAACTGGCCAGCCAGGAGGTCACCCGGGACTACATGAGCAACTTCATGGCCGTCAGCGACCGCATCGCCACGGCCACCAGCCCGGCCGACTGGGAGGGCATCTACAAGGACCTGACCAAGTGGGACATGGACCTCTTCGAGTACAGCGACCACGGTCTGCTGGAAACCCTGGGCGAGCAGCAGGCCGCGGCGAACCAGGCCTTCGGGCGCTACGTGCGGGAGAACTACAAGCGCTGGGTGGCCGAGGATGCCACGCCCGGCGTGGGTGAGGACGGCACCGCCGTGGGCGACACACCCCTGCTGAGCCCCCATCTGTTCGAGACCTGGATTGAACCGGAGATCAAGAACAGCAAGCAGGTGTTCTGGATTCTCATCGACTGTATGCGCCTGGACCAGCTGCGCATGATCGAGTCGCTGCTGGAGCCCTATTACCATCTGGACCGGCGCAACTACTGGTCCCTTTTGCCGACGGCCACACCCTACGCCCGCAACGCCCTGTTCGCCGGGCTGTATCCCCTGGACATCGCCGAGGGCTATCCCCAGTGGTGGGTGGGCAACGCCGACCACGAGGGCAGTCGCAATGCCCACGAGGGCGATCTGCTGAACGAGCTGCTGAACCGCACCGACAGCGCGGCGAAGGGCAGTTCCCGCTACTTCAAGATCTCCGACGCCCGGGACGTGGACCCTCTGCACCGCAACCTGGGGTCGCTGGGTGACACCAAGCTGGTGGCGTCGGTCTACAACTTCCTGGACATCATGGCGCACGGCCGCAGCCAGAACCGTATCCTCAAGGAACTGGCGCCCGACGAGGCCGCCTTCCGCTCGCTGATGCGCTCCTGGTTCGAGCACTCCAACCTCTACGAGGTCCTGCGCAACCTGGCCCGCCGCGACTGCACCGTGATCCTGACCACCGACCACGGCTCCATGCTGTGCCGTCGGAGCATGAAGATCCGGGGGAACAAGGACACCAGCAGCAACGTGCGCTACAAGTTCGGCGACAACCTGGGCGTGGACGACGAGAAGGTCATGCTCATGAAGAACCCGGAGGAGTACCGCCTGCCGGCCCAGACCTCCATCGAGAACTACGCGATCACGTCGGAGAACCACTACCTGGTGTATCCCACCAAGTTCCACGAGTACGAGCGGCTCTATCGGGACAGTTTCCAGCACGGCGGTATCAGTCTCGAAGAGATGATCTGCCCCTTCATGGTCATGAAGCCGAGGTAGGCCGCGCTGATGGATCTCCACGCCCTGCCCCACCCGGAGGCCTTCTCCCGCAAGCGGGTGACCGACGGTCCGGACGCCACCGGGGACCTGGGCCGCCGCATGTCCGGGTGTCTGCGCGGGGGCGAAATCATTCTGCTGTACGGGTCCCTGGGGGCCGGCAAGACCTGTCTGGTGCAGGGACTCTGCCGGGAACTCGCCGTCCGCGAAGAGGTGGTGTCGCCCACCTTCACCCTGGTCAACACCTACGACGGACGGCTGCGGGTCCACCACCTGGATTTCTACCGTCTGGAGCCGGGGCACGACCTCAACGACATCGGCGTGCCTGACCTGTTGGACGAAGTGTGGGACGGAAGCGCGGTGCTGTTGGTGGAATGGCCAGGGCCCCTGCTAGGGGAACTGGAGGCCGACACACCGCGGATCGACCTGCTGGTCTCGCCGGGGGCCGCGACCGACCAGCGGGTGTGGCACCTGCGCCAAACACCCGCTTTGACCCCCGAATGGGCCGACCTCTTTCCCCTCGCCTGTGGAGACGCCTCATGCTGACTCTGGCTTTCGACACCGCCACCAACTGGGGCCGCTTCGCCCTGGCCGAGGACGGCGACCTGCTGGCCTACCGTCCGCTCAACGTGTCCGGCAGTTATGCCGACGCCCTGCTGCCGGTGATCCAGGATCTGCTGACCGAGGCGGGGCGCGCCCAGGCCGATATCAAGGCCGTGGCCGTGACCGTGGGGCCGGGCAGTTTTACGGGGGTGCGCATCGGCGTGGCCACGGCCAAGGGCCTGGCCTATGGGTTGGGGTGCGAGCTGTATGCGGTGACGTCCCTTGAGGCCATGGCCGGGGCCCTGCTGAAAGAGCATCCGGAGGTGGCGTGGGCCGTCCCCGTGCTGGATGCCCGTCGTCAGCAGGTCTACGCCGGATTGTATGCCCGTGCGGGGAGCTGGGTGAAAACGGTGCTGGCACCGGAGTCCCTGCGCCCGGATGCCTGGTGGGAGCGCCTGGGCGAGGCTCTGGACGCCCCCGGCGGAGCGGCCTACGGCGGTGATGGCGTGCCATTGCTGCTGGGTCAGGGGGCGGAGTTGCGGAATGATTTGAAAGGCCTGGGCGAACCCGAGCTGCGTCGTTGGACCACCGCCCATCCGGCCACCGCCCGCGATCTGGCCCAGGCCATCAGCTCCGGGACCAGCGGACTGACTGCGGTGCATCCCTTCGCCCTGGTGCCCGAGTATCTGCGCGGGTCCGATGCGGAGCTCAAGCGCGACCTGGACCTGACCCCGCTGACCCCCGGCACGGATATCAGCATCCACAAGGGGTCCGCCGACGATGGCCGCTGATGCCTCCCTTCAGGTGCGGGACGCCCAGCCGGATGATCTGGAGGGGGTGGTCGCCATCGAGACCGAAAGTTTCGACGACCCCTGGAGCCCCTTCACCCTGCTGGGGGAACTGCACCCCGATCCGCTGCGCCTGCCCCTGGTGGCGGTGACCGGCGACGAGGTCTGCGGCTATCTCATGGCCTGGCGCATGGTGGACCAACTGCACATCCTGAATATCGCCACGGCCCGGCACCGGCTGCGGCAAGGCGTGGCCACGGCCCTGCTGTTGGCGGCCGCCCGGCGGGCCCGCACCGACGATTTGCCGGAAATCACCCTCGAAGTGCGTCGGAGCAATGCTCCGGCCATCGGATTCTATCAGCGCTATGGGTTTGTCGAAATGGGGGTTCGGCCGGGCTACTATCCCGACACGGGGGAGGACGCCCTGGTCATGACCGCGGCCACGGACGGGGTGTTGGGCGGCTGACAAGCACGAAAAGGGTTGTCCCGCGCCCCTCGCAGGGGCTAACTTACGGCATTGCGACGGCTCAATTATCCAAGGAGGACGCTTTGTCCTGGTTGACCGAGGCGGCCAAGGGCATCAAGGCCCTGACCAGCCAGAAAAAAGACATTCCCGACAACCTGTGGCAGAAATGCCCCAAGTGTTCGGAAGTCCTCTATCAGCGCGAGCTGGACCGGAACCTCTGGGTTTGCGGCAGCTGTGGCCATCATCTGCCCTTTTCCACCGAGCAGTACATCAATCTGCTGTTCGACGAGGGCACCTGGGAAGAGACCCACATGGGGCTGACCAGCACCGATGCCCTGGACTTCAAGGATTCCAAGCGCTACAAGGACCGCATCAAGGCCTCCATTGCCAAGACCGGCAAGGAGGACGCCGTGATCACCGGCCGGGCCCAGATCGGCCTGGTGCCGGTGTCCGCCTCCATCATGGATTTCAGTTTCATGGGCGGCAGCATGGGCTCCGTGGTGGGCGAGAAAATCGCCCGCGCCCTGCTGGACAGTCTAAAGCACCGCGAGGCGGCCATCATCCTCAGCCGCAGCGGCGGCGCCCGCATGCAGGAGAGCCTCCTGTCCCTCATGCAGATGGCGAAGACCAGCGCGGTGCTGGCCCGTTTGCGCAAGGAAGGCATTCCCTTCATCTCGGTGCTGACCAACCCCACCACCGGCGGCGTCACGGCCAGCTATGCCACCCTCGGCGACATCAATGTGGCCGAGCCCGGCGCCCTCATCGGTTTCGCGGGGCCGCGGGTGATCAAGCAGACCATCGGCGGCGACCTGCCCGAAGGCTTCCAGAGTTCCGAGTTCCTGCTGGAAAAGGGCATGGTTGACTCGGTTGTGGTACGGAAGGACCTGAAGGACTTCCTGGAGCGGACCCTGCACTGGTTCGTCGACGGCCGGGACGTTTCCGTGCGCCGCCCCCCGCGGGGCTGATCCGCATGGCACTGGACAGGCCGCGCCAGGGCGACTCAAGCGCCCATCCCGGCGAACCCGGGGTGGGCGTCGACTTGTCCCCCCCCTTTGTGGCCGAAGACGCGGCCACCCGCTGGCTGTTCAGCCTCAACCGCTTCGGCATCCGGCCCGGCCTGCAACGAGTGGAAGGTCTGCTCTCGGACCTGGGACACCCGGAAACCGATCTGCGCACCCTGGTGACCGCCGGAACCAACGGCAAGGGCAGCACCACGCGGATTCTGGCCCGCCTGCTGGAAGACGCCGGCTACAAGGTGGTCACCTATACCAGCCCGCACCTGCTCAAGGTGTATGAGCGGATCACCATCAACGACGTGCCCATCGACCCGGAGGACTTCTCCCGCCGCGTCACCGCGATTCGCCCCCTGACCGAAAAATACGAGGCCAGCTGGTTCGAAACCCTGACGGCGCTGGCGGTGCAGGTGGCCAAGGATGAACAGGCCGACTTCCTCTGCTGCGAAGCCGGCCTGGGCGGACGGCTGGACGCCTCCAACGCCCTGCCCGCGGTGGCTACGCTGCTGACCACCGTCAGTCTGGATCATCAGCGTATCCTGGGGGAGAGCCGGCCCGAAATCGCCGCCGAAAAACTGGGTCTGCTGAAGCGGAACACCCCGCTCTTCTGCGGGCTGGACGCCGACCTCAGGGACCAGGCCTTTCGCGCGGCCATCCTCAGCGGCAGTCCGGCCTACTTTCTGGAAGAACTATCCCGTCGCGACCGGGACGCGGCGGCCGGCACCTGGCAGCTGACCCTGCGGGAACACGTGTATCCGGATCTGCCGGACCCGGGCACCGAGGCCATGCGGCGGAATATTTCGCTGGCCCTGTTGGCCTTGACCGAACTGGGCCCCCGGCTGGACAAGGGGCTGCTGCCCGCGGATATCCCGGCCTCCCTGGGGAATCTTTTCCTGCCGGGACGGTACCAGAGCGTGCTGCTGAATCCGCACTGGATCTTCGACACGGCCCACAACCCGGAGGCCCTGTCCGCCGTCCTCACCGAGTTCACAGCGCGGCCGACATCCGGCCGCCGGGTGCTGGTCTTCGGCGCCATGTACGACAAGGACCTGCCGACGGAGTTGACGGAATTGGCCCGCCGGTTCGACCATGTGATCGGGGTGCCCGTGTCCCTGCCCCGGGCCCGCACCGGGGACGAACTGGAAGCCCTGTTCAACGGCTGGGGCCTGGGCGCCGTGCCCTGGTCCGGTCAGCCGGACCTGCCCGCCTGCAGCGTGGCCCCGACCATCGGCGAGGCGCTGACCCGCCTGGGACGCCATCTGGTCCCCGCGGACGAGGTCCTGGTCACCGGCAGCTGTTTCACCGTGGCGGAAGTCCTGTTTCAACTGGGATTGACGGATCTGGAGCAAACCCGGCGTGCCCGCCCCGCGGCCGACGTCCTGGGTTAACCGAACGAAGGAGCCAACATGAGCGCGGACCTGTTTCTGGGGGCGGACACCGGTGGCACCGGTGTCAAATTCATCATCACCGACCCCGCCTCCGCCGTGCTCCACGAAGGCGACATTCCCACCAATCCCGACAGCGGACCCGATACCATGTCGCGCCTGGCCGACGTGGCCCGGGACCTCCTGGGCGGCGACCTCGACCGTTTGCAGGGGGTGGGGCTGGCCTGCGCCGGCATCGTCAATCCGCGCACGGGCTGGCTGGGCCGGTCGCCCAATCTCCCGGGCTGGGAAAACAATCACCTGGGGCAAACCCTCAGCGCCGCCTTTGCCGACAAACCGGTGGTCCTGGCCAACGATGTGAATGCGGCCCTCTATGGAGAATACCGCCAGGGCGCCGGGCAGGGCTGCGACAACCTGATCATGATCGCCCTGGGCACCGGCGTGGGTGGAGGCGTGCTGCTGAACGGGAAGCTGGTTCTGGGGTCCCACTTCGGCGCGGGGGAAATCGGTCACATGATTCTGGACCCCAGGGGACCGGTGTGCACCTGTGGCAGCCAGGGCTGTCTGGAGGCCTGGGCCGGCAGCGTGGCCCTGCTCAAGGCCGCCCACCGCCTGGCCCGGGATATCTGCACGCCGGCCTTCGCCAACCTGGTGCTGGACCGGGGCGAGTCCCTGACGCCGCGGGATCTGTCGATCCTGGCCGAAACCGGCGATCCCACGGCCATTGAACTGTTCGCCGCCGCCGGCCGCCGCCTGGGGCAGGCCGTGGGCAACCTCATCAACCTTCTGGACCCGGACCAGGTGATCATCGGCGGCGGCGTGGCCAAGGCCGGCGACCTCATACTGGGCCCCTGTCGCGACATGATCCCGGGCATCGTCCTGGGTGCCGAGGCGGCCAAGGTGCCGGTGGTGCCCGCCGGGCTGGGTCATCTGGCCGCGGCGGTGGGCGCGGCCTGTTTGGCGCGGGAAGCGGGGGCCACCCCCTGATGCACGGTTCCGGCACGGCAGCCAGGGGGGATCGAAGGCGCAGGGCCCTGCGCTGGATCAGCCTGTCCGTGCTGGGGGTGCTGGTGGGATTGGGTCTGGCCGATCTGCGGCCCCGGACCGCCCGGGCCGCTCAACCGGTTGACCGTCCCCTGTCCAAGATGGAGAGCGACCGTTTTATCGACCGCGTCATCGACGGCGAGCGCGTGGCCATCATGCTGGGCAACGTCTTCATCGACCGGGATACCCTGACCGCCGCCAGCGATACGGCCTACTACTACCGCGAACAGGAAGTCTTCGAGTTCCTGGGCAACGCCCACTTCACCCGCAACGGTGCCATCCTGGACTGCCGACGGGCCCTCTACGACCGCAACTACGGCAACGGTGATTTCTTCGGCGACGTGCGGCTGGTGGACGGCGAGGTCATCGGCACCGGCGCCAAGGCCGAATCCCGTGAGGGCGGCCGCTTCATGCGGCTCATCGGCGACGCCCTGCTGGTGTCCCCGGACTACACCGTGCGTGCGGACACCATCACCCGCGACCGGCTCAACGGGGTGGGCGAGGCCTTCGGCCACGTGCGGATCATGGAGCCGGGGTCGAAGAACCTGGTCACCGGCGACCACGCCATCTTCCAGGGCCAGGGGGACGAGGAAGTGGCCGAGGTGGACCGCAACCCGGTGCTGACCAGCCGGGAGAACGACGGGGGCATCCTCACCGGGACCGCCGGCCTCATGCGCTTCTACCGCGCCGAGGACAAGGTGGTCATGGTGGATTCGGTGCGCATCCAGAAGGGGCAGACCCTGGCGCTGGCCGACACCGCCGTGGCCTACGGACAGGAGAAGATGGTCCTGCGCGGCACCCCCAGCGTGAGCATGGGCGGGACCAGCACGCTGTTCGGGGAAGAGATCGAGTTCGAGTATGTCGACGGTCAACTCGAACGGGTGATTCTCGACGGCAGTGCCCGCATGGAGGACGCGGCCCCCGACAGCCTGGCCCAGGCGGTGCGCGGCGTGCCCGAGATGGACATCCTGGAGGGCGACAGCATTTCCGTGGAATTCGATAACGAGGAAATTTCCCGGAGCGTGGTGGTGGGCCGCGGGCACAGCATCTACACGCCGCTGGACCTGGAGGAGGAGATCGCCACCAACGACGTGAACGGCGACACCATCATCATCGATTTCGTCCAGGGGCAGGTGGGCCGGGTGCGGGTCATCGGCAACATGGAGGGCACCTACCGCTTCGCCCGCATGCAGGCCATGCGCGAGATGCTGGGCAAGTCCAAGCGCCTGGTGGACATGCTGGCCCGCAGCGAGGACGACAGCTCCGCCTTCGCCGACTCGCTCATTGCCCTGGGCGTGGACAGCAGCCGGGTGGCCATCGCCGACTCCCTGATCATGCAGTACGCCGATTCCCTGGCCATGGACGCGGGGCTGCCCGCGCTCAGTACCCTGATTCCCGCGGGGCAGTCCAACGCCGCGGGCATGGACTCCCTGATGACCGCGGCGTTGGACTCCCTGGCCGCCGCGGGGTACGACACCAGCCAGTCGGCCCTGGACTTCCTGGCCAACGCCGAGGACGTGAAGTACAGCGGTGGCCTGTTGGACTTCCGCATGCGGGACCAGGAAATCGATATCCAGCGCAACGGGGTGCTCACCTTCGGCAGCATGAAACTCACCGCCGATCACATCAAGCTGAACACGGGCACGCGGGAGCTCTACGCCGACGGGGATCCGCTGGTGGAGGATTCCGAAACCATTGCCGGCCGGCGCCTGGGCTACGACTTCGGCAACAAGACCGGCGCCGTGGCCGACGGCGTGACCACCTTCGACAACTACTACTACGTGGGCGACGAGATCAGGCGCTTCCCGGACACCACCCTGAAGATCTGCGGCGGCACCATGACCTCCTGCGATCTGGCGGAACCGCACTACCACTTCTGGGCCGACAAGATGAAGATGCGGATGGACGACAAGGTGGTGGCCAAACCCATCGTGCTGCGCGTGGGGCACATGCCGGTGTTCGCCCTGCCCTTCTATTTCAAGAGCCTGAAGGACGGACGGCAGTCGGGGATTCTCTTTCCGTCCTTCGATTTCGGCTGGTCCAGCCGGGAGGGCCGCTACATCCGCGACTTCGGCTACTACTGGGCCACCAACGAGTATCTGGACTTCATCTTTGAGGGCGACTACAACGAGCGACGCGAGTTCGGCTACCGCATCAGCAACCGGTACGTGAAACGGTACGCCTTCAACGGTGGGGTGGACTACAGCGCCAAGAAGGGGCTCGGCGACAACAACGTGGACGAGTGGCAGTTCCGCTGGAACCACAACCAGCCCACCCTCTTCGACGACTATAAATTCCGTTCGGACGTGAAGATGGCCAGCAAGTCGCTCAGTTCGAACGATCTCACCAGCAGCGGCGGCCGCGACGTGGTCAGCGGCGAACTCAAATCCACGGTGTATGTGAACCGCAGCTTCGACTTCATGACCGCCAGCGTCAACGCCAGCCGGACCGAGCGGGTGAACAACGAGGACCCGGACGACCCCTCGTCGAACAACGTGCTCTACAACATGACGCTGCCTTCGTTGAGTCTGAGTTTCAAATCCCGCAACCTGAAGGCCCCCCTGCGCGGGGCGGAGCAGGGCAACTTCCTGGGCAATCTGGCGCGCAATACGACCTTCGGTCAGGGCTACAAGATCAATTCCACCTACGCGGGCTACGAACTGACCAAGAACTCCACCACCCAGGCCTCGGGTAACTGGAACCTGGACCTGCGTCTGCCGCCGGTGGGCCCTCTGACCCTGAGCTTCGGGACCTCGGCCAATCACAGCTGGACCCGCAACGCCAACAAGGGCTCCGAGTACGTGGCGGACACCGACACCACCTGGCACTACGAGGCCTTCGACACGGTGGAGGAGACCCGGAACACCGGGCTGTCCTTTTCCACGGGATTGTCCGGGGCCGTCTACGGGTTGATCCCCCTGCAGGTGGGACGGATGCAGGCGGTGCGCCACACCCTGCGCTCAAGCGCCAGTTGGAACCTGCGGCCGGGGCTGTCCTCGGGCCAGATCCACAGCACCAGCGTGGGCCTCAGCATGAGCAACCGTTTCGACGTGAAATACCTGTCCGGCGCCGTGGATTCCACCCTGACGGAGAAGAAGCTCGACGGCGTCATCGACTGGTCCCTCAACACTGCCTACTCGCCCAAGAACCCTGCGGGCCAGCGGTGGTCGAACATTTCCAGCGGGTTGACCATCAAACCCGGACAGCATCAGGCCCTGCGTCTGAAGGTGAGCAACACCATCAATCCGGTGAACCTGGCGCTCATACGCACCAGCTTTACCTACGGTCTGAATTTCTCCGGCAAGCTGGACGTGGGGGAGGTGGCTGCCGAACCGGAGCCGAATCGCCGCGAGGAACTGGACCGTCTGGGGCTGGATCCGACCGCCGCGGACAGCACGGGTCTGCGGGACGATCTGGCCTTCGGCGACCAGGGTTACGAGGACAATCCCGAGGAGTTTTTCGATGGTGAGGAGAGCTCCTTCCAGGATTTCTACAACAAGCCGGGGCGGGAGACGGGCCCCAATGCCAAGGACCCGACCGAGGGTGGCCGCATCATTCCTTTCCGTGCAAACGCCTCAATGTCATACAGTTACGACAATATCTCCCAGAAAAAACGGGCCAGCGCCAATTTCTCCGTTTCCGCCAACATCACCGCCAAATGGGACTTCAGGTACCAGGGGTCCTTCGACCTGGTGACCGCCTCGCCCGTGCAACAGCGGTACAGCCTCAAGCGCGACCTGCACTGCTGGTCCCTCGAGTTCAATCGCACCATCAGCGCCGTCAATTCGGAATTCGGTTTCCGCATCTACCTGAAATCCATTCCCGCCCTCAAGTTCACCCGCGGCGTGGAGGACGGCATGGGCAGTCTCGGCGGCGGACTCTACTGATCGGCTCGCCCCGCCCATCCCTGGAAAACCCGCGTCAGCATTGGAAAAACTCCATTATTTGTATTGACAGGTCTTTCGGCGGCGGGGGTTAATAGCCGAAAGAAAGGGGGTGAGATAATGAACAAGACTGAACTCACCGAAAAGTTGGCCAAGAAGACCGGAATGAGCAAAGCCGCTGCCAAGCGGGCCGTCGACGCGATTTTCTCCACCGCTCCGCGGGAAGGGATCATCGCCAGCGCCGTGTCCAAGGGGGACCGGGTCCAGATCACGGGCTTCGGAACCTTCGAACAGCGCAAGCGCAAGAAGCGGATGGGGCGCAACCCTCAGACGGGTGCGAGCCTGACCATTCCCGCGGCCAAATACCCTGCTTTCGTGGCGGGCAAGAGCCTGAAGGAACGGGTGCAGAAGTAGCAACCGTTTGGGAATACAGGGGCGGCTGAACGGCCGTCCCTTTTTTTTCATCTTGCAAACACCTGTGAACTTGGTAGGATTTACAGGTTGCATGTGCGAGGCGTACCCGACAGGAGAGGTTATGGATTTTCCAGTTTGCAAAAAATGTGACAACGGGTTGCTGTTGCCTCTTTCGGATTACGGCCGCGACGGGGCCGCCATCCGGTACAAGGCCTGGGTGTGTCACAATCCCAAATGCGGCTACAGCATCCGGATCGACAACGGGGAAATCAGCCAGGGGCACACGATCCGCGAGTCCGCCAAGTAGCGCCGCTTCGGCGGTTCACGCCGGGTCAGCGCTCCGTCCCGGGCGGCCGTTCTCCATCAGCCAGCGGCCCAGCCAGACCAGAGCCACCAGCGACCCTCCCAGCCAGAAATAATCCGACATGGCAAAGCCGGCCGCTTCGGCGGTGGGCTCGGGCATCTGCATCATGAACACGAGGGTCAGACCGTTGTGGGCCGCATGGGTTACCCAGCAGGCGGTGACCGACCCGGTGTGCTCGTGGATGAACGCCAGCACCAGACCCACGCCCATGAGCCCGAACAGGAGCCAGAGCTGGAAGTGCATCAGGCCGAACAGGAGACTGGAGGCCACGGCGCCGTACACCGGCCCCCAACTGGAGCTGAGCAGGCGGTGCAGCAGGCCGCGATAAACCAGTTCCTCCACCAGCGGACCGACAACCACCACCGACAGGAAAGCCAGGGCATAGCCGCCGGGTGTACGGGGCAGGTGGTCCTGGAAGTAGGTTAACGCTTCCGGAGAGGCCGGAAACAGGCGCAGGGAAAGTTCGGCCAGGAAAGACGTGGGAATGAGGGCCGCCCCGGCAAAGAGCAGGGAGATCATGAGGACCCGACGGGGCGGTTGATCCAGTCCGAAATCCGCCACCGGGTCCAGACCGAAACTGCGGCCCACCGCATACAGGGGCAGCAATACGCCCAACAGACCGCCGCCCAGCACCGGCAGCAGCAGGCCGCCGCCGGCCATGAAGAAAATAACCTGGAAGGTGAAATTGCCCACCACCAGCCCGCCGATGAGGATCAGAAGCCGGCTCAGGGGCCAGGAGGTCCAGATGCCGCGCAGAGGCGCGGGCGGCGTTTCGGGGGCAAAGGGATCCGGAAGATTGATCATGGCGGTAATAGTGGTCCGATTGTTGTTTGAGATCAATACTTCCTTTGTGTCATAGTGGCCCGTCAGCTTCGGGCGAAGAAAGTTTGTGGAAAGGGGCCTTCGTGTCAGCCAGAGCCATCGATGCCGTCATTTTCGATCTCGACAATACGCTCACCGATTTCATGCATGCCAAGGAGAGTTCCATCCGGGCCGCCGTGGATGCCATGATCGACGCGGGGCTGCCCATCGCGCCGGGCGAGGCGGTGGACGGGATCTTTGCCCTCTACAAGGACGTGGGCATCGAGAACCAGAAGATCTTCAACCTGTGGCTGGAGCAGACCACCGGCGAGGTGGACGACCGTATCCTGGCCGCCGCCGTGGTGGCCTACCGGCGGGCCCGGGGCGGGTCCCTGGTCCCCTATCCCCACGCCAAGTTCGTGCTGAACCGTCTGCTCAAGAGCGGCTACAAGCTGGCCGTGGTGAGCGATGCGCCGCGCTTCGAGGCCTGGCTGCGCCTGAACTACCTGGGCCTTCAGCACACCTTCGACCTGGTGCTCACCTTCGACGACACCGGGTATCACAAGCCGGATCCCCGACCCTTCCTCATGGCGCTGGACGGGCTGCAGGTGGAGGCCGAGCGCACGCTGCTCATCGGCGACTGGAAGGAACGGGACATCCTGGGTGGACAGAACGCGGGCCTGCACACCGTTTATGCCCGCTACGGCGACTTATACTCCCAGTATGCGGACAAGGCCCCGGACAATCCCACCGAACCGGATTTCGTGGTGGATGACCTGCTGCAGCTGCTGGGCGTTCTGGACAAGTTGAACGGGGGAGAGGGATGAAGATCTGCACCGCGGCCCAGATGGCCCGCATCGATGCGGAGACCATAGCCGCCGGCACACCCGGCCTGGAGCTCATGGAGCGGGCCGGCGAGGCTCTCACCGACGTGCTGCTGGATTTTCTCCACGAAAAATCCCACCCCCATGATCACGGGGGCTGCGGCCACGGCGGCTGTGATCATGGTGAGGCGGACGCACCGGATTCCGTGCTCATTCTGTGCGGCAAGGGGAACAACGGCGGGGACGGTCTGGTCATGGCCCGCCTGCTGCAGGCCGAGGGTCTGGCGGTGGGCCTCCTGCTTCTGGCCAAGCCCGGAGACCTGTCGCCTGACGCGGCGGTCAACCTGACGAAGCTGCCCCCGGAGGTGTCGGTGGTCCAGGTGCCCGCCGACCAGTGGGTGGACGCGTTCGAAGACCTGTCCGAAGACGCGGACGTGGTGGTGGACGCCATCTTCGGCACGGGTATCACCCCGCCCCTGCGACCGCCCCATGCCGCTTTGATCCGCGCCCTGAACGACACGGGCCTGCCCTGCCTGGCGGTGGACATCCCCTCGGGAATCAACGGCGACGACGGCGGTGTGGACCCGGTGGCCGTGGCCGCGGACATCACCGCCACCGTGGGATTACCCAAGTGCGGCTTGCTCCTGGCCCCGGGGCGGGATTTCTGCGGAGAGCTTGTCACCCTGGATATCGGCTTTCCGCCGGAGATCGTGGCGCGTCACACCGACAATCTCCATCTGTTGGAGCGCGAGGACTATCTGGCCCTGCTGCCGGCGCGACCCACCGCCGGACACAAGTACGACAACGGCACACTCCTGGCCGTGGCCGGCTCCCGGGCGTTCGGGGGGGCGGCATACCTTACGGGGTTGGGGGCCCTGCGGTCCGGGGTGGGTCTGCTCACCCTGGCGGTGCCCACCTGCCTGGAGACGAGTCTGCGGACGGGCCTGCCCGAAGCAGTGCTGGCCCCCCTGGCCCAAACCGAAAGCGGCACCCTGGCCGCCGTGGATCCGGCCGCCCGCGACGCCCTGCTCACCCGACAGCGGGCCCTGGCGGTGGGCCCGGGACTGGGCGCCGATCCGGCGACCGATGCCTGGATCGCGGATCTGGCGGCGTCGGTGGATCGGCCGCTGGTCCTGGACGCCGACGGTCTGGGCGCCTTCGCCCGCCAGGACCGCGCACCGACCTTCAAATCAACCGCGGTGGTTCTCACGCCCCATGCGGGGGAACTGTCCCGCCTGGCGGGCCTGACGTCCGCCGAGGTCCTGGCCGATCGCTTCACCCTGTGCGCGGATCTGGCCCGGCGCTGGAACGTGGTGCTCATGCTCAAGGGAGCCCCCAGCCTCATCGCCGCGCCGGACGGTCGGGTCTTCATCAATCCCACCGGCGACGACGCTCTGGCCCGCGGCGGGTCCGGCGACGTGCTCACCGGTCTGGTGGGCGGCCTGTTGGCCCAGGGGGCAACCGCCTTGGACGCGGCCCTGCTCGGCGCTTACATTCTCGGCCTGGCCGGCACACGCGCCGCCCGCAACCAGAGCACACGCTCGGTCCTGGTGCGCGAGACGGCTGCGGCCATCGGGCCGATCTTCGCGGAATTGGAAAAGGAAGCCAGCAGTTCGGCGGAACTGCGGGAGCGCATCTGGCCGGTGAACGGTGGGGACGGATCATGAGAATCCTGGGCATTGAAACATCCTGCGACGACACCAGCGTGGCGCTGTACGACAGCGAAGGCGGCGTGGTGGAGAATCTGGTGTCCAGTCAGGTCGACATCCACAACCACTTCGGCGGCGTGGTGCCCGAATTGGCGTCGCGGGCCCACCTGGTGAACCTCCTGCCTTTGGTGGACATGCTGCTGGCGCGTCAGTCCCTCAAGCTGACGGACCTGGACGGCGTGGCCGTCACCGCGGGACCCGGGCTCATCGGGGCACTCCTGGTGGGGCTGTCCACAGGCAAGGCCCTGGCCATGACCGCGGACCTGCCCCTGGTGGGCGTGCACCACATTGAAGGGCACATCCTGGCCAACGCCCTGACGCGCGATATGGAACTGCCGGCGGTGGTCCTGGTGGTTTCGGGCGGGCATTCCGAACTGATCCATATGCCCGCCATCGGTCATTATGAGCGACTGGGGGGAACCCTGGACGACGCTGCGGGAGAGGCCTTCGACAAGACGGCCAAGCTTTTGGGGCTGCCCTATCCCGGCGGGCCGGAGATCGACCGTTTGGCCAAACAGGGAACACCCGGGGCGTTCAGCTTTCCCCGGCCGCTGCTCAGGGATCCGCGGCTGGTGTTCAGTTTCAGTGGGCTGAAGACCGCGGTGCGCACCGTGGTGGACCCCATGCCCCGGCCTTTGGCCCCCCAGACGGTGGCGGATGTCTGCTACGAGGTCCAGGAGGCCATCTGCGAAAGCCTTTGCGCCAAACTGTTCAAGGCGGCCCGCAAAACCCATGTGAAGGCTGTTTACCTGGCCGGTGGAGTGGCGGCCAACGGCCGTCTGCGTGAGAGGGTGGCCGAGGAGGCCCAGCGCCGGAATCTTCACTTTCTGCCGCCGGAACGTGTCTACTGCACCGACAACGCAGCCATGATCGCCTATGCCGGATTCTGTCACCTGCAGGCCGGCCGCACAGATGGTCTGGATCTGGACAGCTTTCCGCGCGGTGCCCTTTCCTCCTGGCGCTGACCCGCAATTCCTTCAAACAGCTGAGTGGCACGTCCTTTGCGTGATGGCGAGGGTGGATTCCACCCGTGGTAGGGGGCCCAGCGGTGGACAAGCCCTGTTAGAAGGAAAAAAATGGATGTAAATGGAAAAATCCTGGTCGCGGACGATGAGCCGCATATCCGGCGAATTCTTGAATTCCTGCTCACTGGCGCCGGTTATGAGGTTCACTTCGCGGAAGACGGGCAGCAGGCGATCGAGGCCATCGGACCCTTCAATCCGGACCTGGTCCTGCTGGACGTGATGATGCCCAAACTGGATGGATATTCCGTACTGGAGAAAATCCGTTCAGGTCTGGACACTTCCCGCATACCCGTGATCATGCTCACGGCCAAGGGCGAGACCGAGGACCGTCTGAAGGGCCTGGGCGGCGGAGCCAACGACTATGTCAGCAAACCCTTCGACCAGGAGGAGTTGCTGCTGCGGGTCAAAAACCTGCTTCAGGCCACCCGCAGCGAGCGGGAGGCCAACCCCCTGACCGGCCTGCCTGGCAACCGGGCCATCGAGGCCGAAACCGTGTCCCGGCTGTCCTCCGGCCAGGATTTCGCCTTCATGTACCTCGATATCGACCGCTTCAAGAGCTTCAACGACTACTACGGCTACGCCCGGGGCGACCGGGGCATCTCCTTCCTGGCCGACGTGCTGCGCATCTGTTCGCGTCAATACGGGTCGGACAGCGATTTCATCGGCCACGTGGGCGGGGACGATTTCGTCATGATCACCGCCACCGAGGGGTCCGAGACCCTGGCCATGAAGATCATCGAGGAATTCGACGGGGGCATCGGCAACCTGCACGAACCCGAAGACTTCGAAAAGGGCTACCTGGAAGTGGTGAGCCGGTCCGGCGGGGTGAACCGTCATCCCCTCATCACGCTCACTGTGGCGCTGGTCTGCGAGGCCAACGGACGGTTCCTGCACCCGGCCCAGATCAGCGACACCATGGCCGAACTGAAACGCTACGGCAAGAGCATGGACAACTCGGTTCTGGTGCGCGAGCGCCGGACCCCCGAGGGCGCCAAGGAGTTCCTCGTTACGGAGGCGTCGTATTCCTCCAACGGCCATCCTACCCGATAGGGCGGGTTAATGACGCGACAGGCTGACACTCAAGTGACCGAACGCCGCGGCCCGGACCTCGTGTCCCGGGTTTTCGAGCATCTGGCCGGCCAGGGCGGATCGCCCCGGTTGGGCGATCTCATGCGGAGCCTGGTGACCACCCTGTCGGACCAGCCTTTGACCCGCGGGGTGGCGGTCTGCGCCGTTTCCTCCGAAACCGGCCTGCTGGATCCCGCCTGGACCCGGCGGGTCAAGCCCTGCCTCTGGAACAACCCTCGCACCGACACGCCCGAGTGGATCGTTCCGCCGACCGGGTGGCTGGAAGGGTCCCTGGACGACCCCCTGCGCGGGGGCTCCGGCCCCTATCCCGACGGCGGGCCCTGGCCGGAGTCCGAGTCCGCCGACGCGGCCTGGGTGCGTCTGACTCTGCGCGTGCATGACCGGACCGTGCTGACGCTCCACCTGGTCTTGGCCGGCGAGGAAAAGGCCATCGGCTGGTTCACCGGCGAGCTGGTCCGTCTGCAGGGGGCCCTGGAGCCCCTCCTGGAAATCTGGGCCGAGGCGGTGGGTCTGCGGGCCAACCTGAACCAGGCCCGCACCGAGAACCAGGCCCTGACCCGGCTGAGCCGTCTGCAGGGCCGCCTGGTGGCCATGGCCAGTCACGAGTTCAAGACCCCGCTGACCTCCATCACCGCCTACACCGACACCCTGAGCGCCCAGGTGACCGACGCCCACTTTCCCCACGCCACCGAATTCCTCGGCGTCATCCGCTCCGAAGCCGAGCGCCTGCTGCGCCTGGTGAACCGGATTCTGGATTTCTCCAGCCTGGACCATGGCCACCGCCTGCTGGGGGCGCGGCCGCTGGATATGGCCGACCTCATCAATGACACGGTCCGGGCCATGGCGCCCCGCATTGCGGAGAAGGGGTTGATCTGCCGGGTTGACCTGCCTGAGGACAGGCCTTTGGCCGAGGTGGAACCGGACCTGCTGCGTCAGGTGCTGATGAACCTGATCGGCAACGCCGTCAAGTACACCCCCGCCGGGGGACGGATCGACGTGTCCGTACGGGAAACCGCCGCCTCGGTGGAAGTCAGCATTGCCGACAACGGGCCGGGCATCCCGACCAAGGACATCCGGCGCATCTTCCGCGAATTCTACCGGTCCGACCGCACCGCGGAAAAGGAGGAGGGCTCGGGGCTGGGCCTGGCCATCGTCCGCCATATTCTGAATCTCCACGAGGGGCATATCGATGTGCGCCGGCGTACCAGCGGCGGGTCGGTCTTCTCGTTCCTGGTGCCCAAGGAAATGACCCAGCCCGGCCGTTTGCCCGCCCGCTTTACGCGGCAGGTGGACGAGGCCGAGGGGGTACGTCTGGGATCGTCGCTGCTGAGGCTCATGGCCGAGATGACCGCCCATCTGGGGGCCGCCCTGTTGCTGCGCGACGGGGAAGGCCGTCTGGTGCCCGTGGTTTCCATGGGGCTGGGAGGGCTGAGTCTGCCGGTCATCGGGTTGCCCGAGTCCCCCGGGATCCAGGCCCTCATGGCCACCGGCGGCGTGCTGTGCGACGGGCCCGCCACCGAGCCGGCTCTGGCGTGTCTCGGTGCCCTGCCCGGACCGGGAAACGGCGGGGCCCTGGTGGCCCTGGGCCAGGGCGAGGCCTGCCTCGGCCTGGCGGCGCTTGGCCGACGGGCCAACAGGGAGCCCTACACGCCGGCGGATCGGGACCAGATGCAGGTCCTGGCCGCGGTGGCGGGCAACGCCCTGGGCGCTCTGCTGGCGGACCGCTCGGCCGACCCGCAGCGATCGGCCACCGCCCGCGTGAACAAGGTCCAGGAAGCGGTGCGCCTCCTGCTCCAGATCCGGCGCAGTGGAATCCCCACGGCGTCGGCGCCGTCCCTGGCGCTCCTGTCGGGGCTGGCCGGACGGCTGGACATGAGTCCCCGGGACGTGGACAGCCTGCTGTATGCCGCCACCCTGCACGACGCGGGCATGGCCCGGGTCGAGGACGAGATTCTCATGGGGCCGGACGCCCTGACCTGGGATGAGCGGGACGAAGTGGAGCGGCACGTGGAGCAGGGCGTGGACCTGATGTCGCCCCTGCTGCAGGACGCCGAAGCCGAGGCCATCATCCGCCACCATCATGAAAGGGTGGACGGCAAGGGCTATCCCGAGGGTCTGCGCGAGGATGAAATCCCCCTGGGGGCCCGGGTGCTCGCGGTCATCGACGCCTGGTTCTCCCTCACCGAAGGCCGTCCCTACCGGGCGGGCGTTTCCGGGGGACAGGCCCTGGCGGAGATCCGGCGCCACGCCGGCACCCAGTTCGATATCCACGTCATGAACGAATTCGAAATCCTGTTGACGGAAATGGGCCTGCTGGCCGGTGCGGCCGCCCCGCCCGATCCGGCCGCCGCCGGAAACCGAGGAGTCTAGATGTCTACCGCCGCGAGGATCCTGATCGTCGATGATGAGCGTCCCCTGGTGACCCTGCTGACCCAGACCTTCGAGCAGGAAGGCCACCAGGTGGATACCGCCCACGACGGTATAGAGTGCATGAACAAGATGGCCCGCTTCCGGCCCGACGTGGTGCTGATGGACATCATGATGCCCAAGCTGGACGGCGTGGACACCACCCGGCTGATCCGCCGCAACCGCAGTTACGGCAACACCATCATCGTGGCCCTGTCGGCCAAGTCGGACGAGGAGACCCGCCAGCGCATGAAGGACGCCGGCGCCAACCTCTTCATGCGCAAACCCTTCGTCATCGCCAAACTCGTGGCCCGCGTGGCCCAGATGCTCGAGTCCAAGTCCGGACTCCGTTAGGAAGACCCCGTGCTGCTGTCGGTCCACAACATCCTCGCAATCCAGACCTGGCCGGCCGTGCTGGGCCTGGAGAGCGCCCAGGTGTCCGTGTCCGGACCCATGGTGCTCATGCTGATGCTGTTGACGGCGGTGGGTGTCTGGTGCGCGTCGGCCAGCGTGCGGTTCATGCAGAACCGGAAACGCTGGCACGCGGAACGCGCGAAGATGCAGGCCGAACACGAAACTCTTCAGGACAGTGTGCAACGCGGGGCGGGCGATGTCGTCAAACTGACGGATTATCTCGCCGGCCAGAAGGCCAAGACCGAGGCCATGCACACGCGCAGTCGGATCCTGGAAAAAATCCTGGCCATCTCCCCGCGGCTGAACACCACACGGAACCATCCCGAACTGTTGGACAATATCGTGGCCGCGGTGGAGGAAATCATGGGGTTCCGGCGCGTGGTGCTGCACATCTGGGCGGAGCAGACCCAGGCGTTCGAGGCCCGGGCCTTTGCCGGCGTGCGGGACGAGGCCAAAGCCTCCCTCATCGGCATCCAGGTCACCCGCGATGAATACGATGAACTGACCGCCGCCCGCCACCGCTACTCCAACTGTTTCCTGCTGGGATGCGGGGAAGTCGACGACGGCGGCACTCAGCCCGTGGCCCGCGGATCATTCCCGCGTGATTGGACCGAAGACCATCTCCTGATCGTGCCTCTTATTTCCCCGGACGGCCAACTCCAGGGCTACCTCAGTCTCGACGCCCCCGGCGACGGGCAGGTGCCCGGCGTGGTGGAAATCCGTCAGCTCGAATTCCTGGTTCAGCAGGCCGCCACCGCTCTCGAGTCGTCCATGGTCTACGACACCCTGGCCCGTCAGAACGCCGAACTCTCCATGGCCTCGGAAAAGCTGGGCAGCCTGGCCCGCATGAAGGCCAACATCGTGTCCAACGTGAGTCACGAGCTGCGCACGCCCCTGACCTCGATCTCCGGCTACGCGGAGCTGCTTCAGAACGGCATCGACGGCATGGGCGAATCCGTGCGCACGGAGTTCCTGCAGGTCATCCGCAACGAGAGCAAGAAGTTGTCGGGCATCGTGGACGACCTCATTGAGCTGGGGACCCAGGAGCACGGGCGGCCCGCCCTGAAGCAGGTCAATACCGATCTGGTGGGCAGCTGCCGCCACCTGGTGGACTCCTGGACCTCCCGGGCCATGGAGCGCAACATCAAGCTGCGCTTCGAGCCCACCTCGCCGTCCATCGTGATGGCCGTGGACGAGGTCCTCATCCAGCAGATGATGGGCCACCTCCTGAGCAATGCCTTCAAGTTCACGCCGGAGGGCGGCCGGGTCACCCTGAAGGTGATGGAAACCGGCACCGCGGTGCGCCTGGTGGTTGAGGATACGGGCATCGGCATCCCGGAGGACCAACTGGGCGTGATCTTCGACAAGTTCCACCAGGCCGACGCCTCGGAGACCCGCGAGCACAACGGGCAGGGCGTGGGACTGGCCATCTGCCACGACATCGTTTCGCACCACGACGGACGCATCTGGGCCGAAAATCTCGAACCCGCGGGCGCGCGCCTGTCGGTGCTGCTGCCCCGGCGGCCGGAAGTGGTTCAGCCGGTGGAGGGCCCCAGCGCCTCGGGCTTCGCCTTCGAACCGGGCGAGTTCATGCAGCGTCTCATGCACTGGGTCTGCGAGAGCCTGGGCGTGGAGCGGGCCACCCTGATGATGCCCGACCCCGCGGAAGAGGTCCTGACCATCCGCGCGGCCATCGGGCTGCCCGACGCCGTGGTGCAGAGCACGCGCCTGCGCAAGGGTGTGGGCATTTCGGGTCAGGTCTGGGCCAGCCGTCGCACCCTTTTGGTGGAGGACGTCACCGAGGACGCCCGCGTGGACCGCGAGTGGAGCGAGAGCCGCTACTCGACGCCGTCCCTGCTCTGCGTGCCCCTCATCGACGGGGACGACGTGGTGGGGGTCATGTCCGTGAACAACAAGACCGACGGGCTGCCGCTGGACATGGACGACCGTATTTTCCTGGAGTCCCTGGCACCGGGACTGGCCAGCATGCTGATTCGCTACCGCGCCCTGCAGGACGAGGCCCAGGACTTCGACAAGATCCGCGAAACCCTGCGCCGCACCACCGCCGTGGGGCACATGCGGCACGAGAGCCTGGTGGAGGTCTGCCAGGAGATCTGCCTGTCCGCCGCCCGGGCCGTGGACCTGCCGCGTGACGAACTGGAGCCTCTGGCCTTCGCCCTGCAGTTCTACGACGTGGGCTTCAGCTGTGTGCCGCCCCAGCTATTGAACAAACGTGGCCCTCTGGACGGGCAGGAGGCCCGCTACATGCAGAAGCACGTGGGCGCCAGCCTGGAGATCCTCGGGTCCCTGCGGCCGGACCCCAAGGTGCGTCAGACAATCTTGTACCATCACGAGAACTTCGACGGCACCGGCTATCCCACGGGTCTGGCCGGCGAGGCCATACCCCGGGCGTCCCGGCTGCTGCGGCTGGCGGACGCCCTGGCCGCCCTGCTCAGTCCCCGGCCCTGGCGTCCCGCGTTCGACCTGCCGGACGCGGTGGCGGAGATCCGCCGGGAAAGCGGCACCGCATTCTGTCCGCGCATGGTGGAGGTTTTCCTGGGGGAGGTGACCGAACGTCGCGCCCGCATCGAAAAACTCCAGGCCAGTGCCGATGAAATCCGGAATCTCAAGCGGCCGGTGCTCGACACCCGCGGCATGATGACCTTCAATCCCTGAGCAAAGGCTCAATCCGGCGCCCCGTCGGCCGATGATCTGACGGAAGAACTCGCCATTATCGTGGAGGAAACGACTTGCATAAGATTCTAGTCGCCGACGACGAACACAACATCCGGCACATCCTGGACTTCAGCCTGCACGCGGAGGGGTTCGATGTCCTGTCCGCCCACAACGGCGAGGACGCTTTCGACCTGGCGGTGGCGGAACTGCCGCACCTGATCATCCTGGACGTGATGATGCCCGGGCAGGGCGGCCTCGAAACCTGCCAGAAGCTGAAGGCGGATCCCCGGACCCAGGACATTCCGGTGATCCTGCTGACGGCGCGGGCCACCCGCGAAGACCGGGATCTCGGCGACAAGGCCGGCGCCGACGACTACATCACCAAACCCTTCAGCCCCCAAAAGGTGATCAACACCGTGCAGGGATTTCTGGGCGTGACCAGCTGACCCGGCCCTGACGATGGAATCAACCCGGGCTTCCCGCGGGGGAGGCCTGGGTTTTCTCATGCCCCGAAACCGCGGACCGCGCCCGGTGGCGGCCACCCGGGAGGAAGGGGTTTACAGACCCGGACCGGGTTTCCTACCATGGGGCCGATATCAGGCCCGGCACCGGGCTCCTTCATCCACCGAGGACCTTTCGCGTTGGCCCATCTCCTGGAAATCGCCCTGCCGGTGCCCCTGCCGGACACCTTCACCTACCGTCAACCGTCGCAACCGGGGGACGATCCCGTCCGCCCGGGGGACCTGGTGGTGGTGCCTTTCCAGCGGCGCCGGGAAGTCATCGGTCTGGTGGAACGGGTGCGCGAGGTGCCGGACGACCTGAAGGAACAGGACGGGTATCCCCTGCGCGACATGGTGCGCGCGCTGCCTCCGGAGTACAGGGTGGAGGGGGACCGACTGGAGCTGGCCCGCTGGCTGGCGGCCTACTATGCCCTGCCCCTGGGAGAGGTGGTGCCCCTGTTTCATCCGCCCAAACCGGGCACCAAGGTTCGGCGAAAAGCCGCGGTCGAGGCCTATCCCGACGTGGACGCCGGTCCGGTCACCCTTTCCGAGGCCCAGGTCACGGCCGTCCGGGCGGCGGCAGACCATCTGGACGCCGAAACCTTCGGCGCCCTCCTGCTGCACGGTGTCACCGGCAGCGGCAAGACCGAAGTCTATCTCACGGTGATCGAGCAGGCCCTGAGTACGGGCCGGGGCGCCATCTACCTGCTGCCGGAGATCGCCCTCACGCCCCAGACCCTGTCCCGCATCACCGCCCGCTTCGGCGACCGCGTGGCCGCCATCCACAGCGGCCTGAGCGCGGGTGAGCGCTGCAGCGTCCACGAACGGGCCGCCCGCGGCGAACTGCAGGTGGTGGTGGGCCCCCGCTCCGCCCTCTTCGCGCCGGTGCGCGACCTGGGGGTGATCATCGTCGACGAGGAGCATGAGACCAGCTACAAGCAGGACGAGAAACCCCGGTACCACGCGCGTCACGCCGCCCTGGTTCGCGGCCGGGCCTGCCGGGCGGTGGTCATTCTGGGCTCGGCCACACCGGATCTGGAATCCATGGCCAACGCCCTGTCGGGCCGCTTTCAACTGCTGGAGTTGCCCGAGCGCATGGTGGGGCGGTTGCCGACCGTGGAAATCGTGGACATGCGCGGCCAGACGTCCCTGGAAGGTTTTTCCCCGGCCCTGGCCGACGCCATGCGGGAGACCCTGGAGGCGGAGCGGCAGATCATCCTCTTTTACAATCGGCGCGGGTTTGCCCGGGTGTTCCAGTGCCGCGACTGCGGCGACGTGATCGAATGCCCCAACTGCGACATCGGCCTGACCTATCACCTTCGGCCGCGGCGCCTGCTGTGCCACTACTGCGGCCATGCCCGCCCCTTGCCCGACGCCTGTCCCAGCTGCGCCGGTGAGGAATTCCTGCCCGGCGGCAGCGGCACCGAAAAGGTGGAGCTCAACCTGCAGGCGCATTTTCCCGAAGCCCGGGTGCTGCGCCTGGACAAGGACACCACCGGTCGCCGGGACAGCCACCGCCGCATCCTGTCGGCCTTTGCCCGGGGTGAGGCGGATATTCTCATCGGCACGCAGATGGTCGCCAAGGGCCACCACTTTCCGGGTGTGGACCTGGTGGGGGTGCTGGCCGCGGACGACGGTCTGGGCATGCCGGATTTCCGCGCCGCCGAACGGTCGTTCCAACTGCTGACCCAGGTGGCCGGGCGGGCGGGTCGCACCGAGGCCGGCCGGGCCATCTTCCAGACCTGGCGGCCCGAGGACCCGGTGATCACCGCGGCGGCGGATCACGATTTTGCCGCGTTCCTGGCCACGGAAATGCCGCTGCGGAACGCTCTGGGGTATCCACCGGGGCGGCGCCTGATCCGCCTGGCCGTCAGCGGCAAAAAACTGCCGACGGTGGAGACGGCCGCCGAGCAACTGTGTGCCGCCATTCGTCAAACCCTGACGGGTCCCGATCTGACGGTCCTGGGCCCCGCGCCGGCGGTTTTTCCCCGCCAGAACGACCGCTACCGCTTCCAGATCCTGGTCAAGGGGCCGGTGTCCCTGGCCGAGAAAGCCTGGCTGGCTGAGTGCCTGCGCTCCCTGAAGGCCGGTTTTCGGGGGGTTGACGTGATGCACGACGTGGATCCGGTTAATGTTTATTGAGGAATCACTTGCAATAAACCTCAATAATTCGCCGTTACAGTCGATAATATGACCTATTGTTGCGGTCCGGGGGATTTGATATCCTCCCCGGACCATCTTACCTCCGGCGTACTGGGGCGACCCCGGAATCCGTTCCTGTTTGAAAGGTCCAGCATGTTGATCCAGTCAGTCCGTGGACGTGGTCAGTCCGCCATTTTCCTGTGTCTTTTGAGCGTGGTTTGTTTGACGGCGATGTCCGCTGTCGCTGAGGATTTCAGCACCCGCGGTCGGGGCTTCAATCCGCCGCCGGGCTACCAGGAGGAACTGGAACGGAACCTGAAGATCTTCCCGGTGGACAAGGCCCTGCCCTCGTCCATCAACTGGAAGACGGCCGGCGGCGTGACCCCGGTGAAGGACCAGGGCTCCTGCGGCTCCTGCTGGGCCTACGCCTCGGCGGCCGAACTGGAAGCCATGATCAAGATCTACTACGGACAGACCCTCAACCTGTCCGAGCAGCAGATGGTCTCCTGCAACCCCTACGGCGCGGGCTGTGACGGGGGCTGGGCCACCGCCTCCTACGCCCTTTTCCTGGGCGACGGGGCCGTCCTCGAGGATGCCATGCCCTATGCCGCGGCCGACCCGCCGCTGGCCCCCTGCGTGGAGGACGACTACCTCAAGTTCGGCTTCATCACCGGCTACAACTACATCAGCAACGACGTGGACCAGATCAAGGCGGCCCTCCAGTACGGGCCCGTGTGCACGGGTATCGATGCCAGCCCCGCCTTCGAGGACTACACCAGTGGCTGCTATGACGACCCCGGCTACGGGACCAACCACCTGGTCCTGATCGTCGGCTACGACGACAAGCTGTGCGGCGGCGTGGGCGGCTGGATCATCAAGAACTCCTGGGGGGCCGGTTTCGGCGAGGCCGGCTATGTGAATGTGGCCTACGGCGCGGGCAACACGGGAACCTCCGTGACGCAGCTCCAGTACGCCGCCCCGCCCGTGACCGTGGCGGTCACCGCCCCGTCACCCAGCGTTGAGCTCTTCGGCGACGTGCCCACGCTTCTGGAGTGGACCACCAGCGGCGGGGCCGTTTCCACGGTGGACATCTGGCTGGGCACCGAGGGCCGCAACCACACCACCCTGGTGGCGTCGGGTGTGCCCAACACCGGGTCCTACGAAATGATGGTGCCCAACTTCGGCACCGACTACGGCAGCCTGGTGGTGGTCCCCAACGGCGACACCCGTGAGGGCTTCGGCTTTTCCCAGAACTACCTGAAAATCCTGGGGCACGCGGTGCGTTATGTGTCCCCGCTGGGCAGCAACGAGGCGCCCTTCCTGACGCCCGCCACCGCTGCGCACACCATCAACGCCGCCGTGTCCGCGTGCACCGGCACCGACACCGTGATGGTGGCCGGCGGCGACTACGTGACCACGGTCACGGTGAACTCCATGGTGCGGCTCATGGGCGGGTACAGCGAAGACTTCAGCGTGCGGGACCTGGACCTGTATCCCACCCGCCTGCAGTCGGGTTCCACCGCCGTTCGCTTCATGCAGGAAAGCCGGGACTTCGGCCTCCTGGACGGCTTCGAGATCCATGACTGCACCGGGGGCAACTACGCCAACCCGGCGCCCGGCCGTCACGGCGGCGGCGTGTATATCGCCGGCGCCAGTCCCCTCATCAAGAACTGTCGTTTCATCGCCAACCGCGCTGACGTGGGGGTGGGCACCGGCTTCGGCGGCGCCATCTGTGCCGTGGGGGGCGATGTGACGGTTGAGTCCACCGAATTCACCGGCAACCTCGCCAGCCAGGGCGGGGCCGTGGCCCTCTTCGACGGGGCCCGCGCCCGGTTCACCGACTGCCTGTTCGATGCCAACCAGTGTGCCGACGGCCTGTCCGGTTTCGTCGGCGGCACGTTTTACGCGGAGGCCTGCACCCTGGAGGTCACCGGCGGCCACGTGCGGGACAGCCGCATGGCCAGCAACGGCGGGGCCTGCTATCTGGTGGATGCCGTGGCGATCTTCAATGACCTGGAGATGTCCGGCCACCAGGCGGCCCAGGACGGCGGCGCCATCCTGGCCCTGGGCTCTGATTTGACCCTGTCGAGTGTGCTTCTGGCCGACAACGAGGCCGGCAGCGGCAGCGGCGGCGGTTTCAACACCAACAACACCGTTCTGACTGTCCGCAATGTCCGGCTCAGCGGCAACCAGAGCGGGAACCTGGGCGGCGGGGGCCTGGCCATGGGTGCCAGCGGCGTGGTGGAGAACTGCCTGATCGACGGTAACAGCGCCGTGTCCGCGGGCGGGATGATGGTTCTTTCGGCCGGCGACTTCCAGTTGCGCAACAGCGTCGTGACCGGGAACTCGGGAGGTGGCCTGACGGCCATCGGGGCGGCCATGACCGCTGATTTCAACGCCGTGACCGGTAATACCGGCGGCGACTACGTGAGCATGGCGGCCGGCCCCCACGATGTGGCCGATCCGCTGCTGTTCGTGGATGCCGCGGCCGGCGATTACGGTTTGGCGGTCCATTCCCCGTGCCTGGACCGGGGCGCGGATGATCCGGCCTGCCTGGATCCCGACGGCTCCCGGGCGGACATCGGTCTGCTGGGCGGTCCCGGCGCTCAGATGGTGGCCCCCGGGTTCACCACCGGAGCGGTCCTCAGTGATCTCGGGGGCGGCACCGTGCGGCTGACCTGGGACCCCAGTGCTGCCGCGGACATCGATCACTACGTGGTCTACCGGGATACCGCGGCGGTCTTCACCCCCACGCCCTCCAAGGCCCTGACCCAGGTGGGGCATCCCACGGTCAGCGTGGACGACACACCCCCGGGAGCCTGTTACTACTATGTGGTGGCGGTGGACGACGCGGGGCACGCGGGCGGTTACAGCGAACAGGTTCTGTACGACGCCGGCATCGTGACGCCGGCCGGGGACGACGACCTGCCCAAGGCCCTGGCCTTCGCGGGCGTGGTGCCCAATCCCTTCAACCCCATGGCCCAGGTGCGCTACGATATTCCGCGGCCGGGACACGCGTCGCTCGTGATCTACGATGTGCGGGGGCGGGCGGTCCGGAATCTGGTGTCCGAATGGCAGGATGCCGGACGGCATGCGGTGGTCTGGGACGGGCGCACCTCCGACGGGCGCACGGCGGCCGCGGGCGTGTACTTCGCCCGGCTGGATCACCTGAGCGGCACCGTGACCACGAAAATGGTGCTGGCTAAGTAGCTTCGAGGTTGATCCACTTGTGGATCTCGTCGGTGGTGATCTGACCGCCGGTTTCAACGCGACCGATTCGCCGGGGCAGGACCCAGGAAAGTCCTGTCCCGGTTTCCTGTTTCTTGTCCCCCCGCAACAAACGTTTCAGCTCGGCTTCGGGCAGCCCCTCGAACTGGGTGGGCAGCCCGCAGGATTCCAGCAGGTCCACCACCTGGATGGCTTCCACCAGGGAGCACAGGCCCCGCTCGGCGGCGATCCGGAACACCACGGCCATGCCGATGGCCACGGCCTGCCCGTGGTTCAGGGGGGTGTCGGTGTCCAGGCTCCAGGCTTCCAGCACATGCCCGAGGGTGTGGCCCAGGTTCAACTGCTTGCGCAGGTCACCTTCCCGGAAATCCCGGCTGACGATATCCGCCTTCACGGCCGCGGCCCGGCCGATCCACTGTCGCCAGGGCATGGCGCCGAGGATGCCGCCGATGGGCTGGTCGGTCTCGGGGTCGTCCAGCAGGTGGCGCAGTCCCGGACGCGCGGAATAGAGGCTTTGAAAAAGGTCGCGGTCACCGATGATGGCGGTCTTGATCAGTTCGGCCATGCCGCCCTGCCAGTGCTCCCGGGGCAGGGTGCTCAGGAAGCCGATGTCGGCCAGGATACCGCTGGCGGGATGGAAGGTGCCCACGGTGTTCTTCACGCCCGCGGTGTTGACGGCCGTCTTGCCGCCGATGGCCGCGTCGACCATGGCCAGCAGGGTGGTGGGTATGGACACGAAGTTGACCCCGCGGCGCCAGGTGCTGGCGGCCAGGCCGGCCAGGTCCAGCAGGGTGCCGCCGCCCACGGCGACCAGGGTGCCGTCCCGGGGGAGGTTGTGTTTGCCGAGCCAGCGGTACACGCTCTCCAGGCTGGCCAGGGTCTTGATGCTTTCGCCGCCGGGCAGGATCAGCGTCGGGTGTTCCCCTTCGGTGCAGCCTTCCTGGATCTGTTCCACCCAGTTCGGGTGATGGACGGCCACCTCTTCGTCGATGATGTACAGGGGGGGCGCCTGGGTCACGAAACGCTTGAGTTCCAGAACCGCACAGGGTCCCATGACGAACTGGCTGGCACGGCCGTCGAGGCTCATTCTGAGGATAAATGACTCTTCGCTCATCGTGGTCCTGCCGCTCCTGAAACCCCTAGCTAAACGGGGTGGGATGGGCCTGCCGGAGGACAGGCCTAACACGTGTATTGATAGTGGTTTTCACTTCCGATAGTAGAGGAAAACTCACTCCGGTTTATCTTGTTAACCTCGGCTTCGGAGGCTACTTTTGCAAGGCCGGGGAATTCGGATACTACACCCTGGCGCGAAAAAAAACCACCAAAGGAGTGTATCCTATGAGTTCCGCAACTGCAGGTCAGATGGTTGAAATCCGCTGGCATGCGCGGGGTGGACAGGGGGCCAAAACGGCTGCCATGTTCCTGGCCGAAGCCGTCCTGGTAAAGGGCAAATACGGTCAGGGCTTTCCCGAATACGGTCCCGAACGCCGGGGCGCGCCCATGCGCGGTTTCACCCGCATTTCGGAGAACCCGATCCGCCGCCATTGCATGATCGACCAGCCCGGCATAGTCATTATCCTGGATCCCACCCTCATGGACTCCGCCGCCGCGGGCTGCACCGCCGGCACCGGCAAGGGTACTGTTTTCCTGGTGAACACCACCGAGAGTGTGGCGGCCACCGCCGCCAAACTGAACGTCAAGGGCGCCGTGGTCCACACCGTGGACGCCACCGGCATCGCCCTGGACACCATCGGTCGGCCCATCCCCAACATGCCCATGATCGGCGCCCTGCTGGCCGTGGATGACGTGTTGACCGTCGACGAGCTGAAAGCCGCCCTGGTTGAGCAGCTGAGTAGCAAATTTTCCCAGGCCGTCATCGACGGCAACCTGGCCGCCGTCGAGCGGGCCAATAAGGAGGTCGTGTCCGAATGAGTTTCATCAAGAACAACGACCTCCATGAAGGCGGCATCATCCGGGAAGCCGGCAACGCCACCGAGTATTCCACCGGTGACTGGCGCACGTACGTGCCCGAATTCATCGCGGACAACTGCATCCACTGCATGTTCTGCTGGATCTACTGTCCCGACACCGCCATCGAGATCGACACCTCCGGTGAGAAGCCCCTCATGAAGGGCATCATCATGGAGCACTGCAAGGGTTGCGGCATCTGCGCCCATCACTGTCCTCCCGCCGCCAAGGGCAACTCCGCCCTCGTGATGGTGCGGGAAGAGAAATAGGCGCAAGCCGGAAAGGATCCGAGTAATGGAACAGAAACTCGTGGCACTGTCCGGCAATGAAGCTGTGGCCTATGCGTTCAAGCAGGCCAAGCCTCATGTCGCCGCTGCCTTCCCCATCACTCCGCAGACGGAGATGATGCATAAGTATGCCGAGTTCGTCGCCAACGGCGAATCCGAGACCGAGATGATCCTGGTGGAGAGCGAGCACTCCGCGATGAGCGCCGCCGTGGGGTCGGCCGCCGCCGGCGCCCGCACCTTCACCGCCACCAGCAGTGCCGGTTTCGCGCTCATGTGGGAAGTGGTCTACATCGCCGCCTCCCTGCGCCTGCCCATCTGCATGGCCCTGGTGAACCGCGCCCTGAGCGGGAACATCAACATCCATTGCGACCACTCCGACAGCATGGGCGGTCGCGATGCGGGCTGGCTCCACCTGTTCAGCGAGAACGCCCAGGAAAGCTATGACAACTCCGTCATGTCCTGGCGCATCGCCGAGCACATGGACGTCCGTCTGCCGGTCATGGTGAACTACGACGGCTTCATCATCAGCCACACGGCCGATGCCCTGAGAATGCTGCCCGATGACGCGGCCTACGACTTCATCGGCAAGTACAAGGCGGACTACGCCCTGCTGGACGTTGAGAATCCCATCACCGTGGGTCCGTTGGACCTGACGGACTACTACTTCGAGCACAAGGCCAGCCAGCTGGCGGCCTACGAGAAGGCGGCCCAGGTCATCAAGGACGTGAGCCAGGAGTACGGCGACCTCACCGGCCGCTACTACGACTTCGCCGAAGAGTACAAGATGGACGACGCCGACCTGGTCATGGTCATGCTGGGATCGAGCGCCGGTACGGCCAAGGACGTCATCGACGAGTACCGTGAGAAGGGCGTCAAGGTGGGGCTGCTGAAGCTGCGCACCTTCCGTCCCTTCCCCAACGCGTACCTGGCCGAGAAGCTGGCCGGCCGGAAGGCTGTCTGTACCCTCGACCGCAGCGCGAGCTTCGGCGGCCAGGGCGGCCCGGTCTTCATGGAGACCCGCCACGCCATGTACGGCCTGCAGGTGCCCGTGCACAGTTACATCTACGGCCTGGGCGGACGCGATTTCGATCTGCCCCAGGTTGCCACCGTCATCGAGGACCTGCAGAAGGTTGCCGCCGGCAACAAGATGCAGGACGTCAACCTACTGGGCATCCGGTCCTAGGAAAGGAGGAACTACCATGGCAACGAATCTCAAACAATTGACGACTCACCAGGAGCTCCTTACCGGGGGACACCGCGCTTGCGCCGGTTGCACCGGGTCGAACATCCTGCGTCAGATCATGCTCACCGCGGGCGCCGACACGGTTGTCGGCGGCGCCACCGGGTGTATGGAAGTGGTCACGACCATCTTCCCGTACACCGCCTGGCGCACGTCGTTCATCCATAGCGCGTTCGAGAACTGCGCGGCCACCGTCAGTGGTGTGGAGACCGCTTTCCGCGCCCTGAAGAAGAGCGGCGAACTGCCCGTCGAGCGCGATAAGATGAACTTCATCGCCTTCGGCGGCGACGGCGGGACCTACGACATCGGTCTGCAGTCCCTGTCCGGCGCCATGGAGCGCGGTCACAACATGCTGTACGTGTGCTACGACAACAACGCGTACATGAACACCGGCATCCAGCGGTCCAGTGCCACCCCCGTGGGCGCGCACACCTCGACCGCGCCGGCCGGCAGTCACAGCTCGGGTAAGGACGTGCCCCGCAAGGATCTGACCAAGATCATGGTGGCGCACAACATTCCCTACGTGGCCCAGACTACGCCCTTCCACTGGAAGGACCTGGCCATGAAGGTGGAGAAGGCCCTGGCCTGTGACGGACCCGCGTTCCTGAACATCCTCATGCCCTGCACCGTGGGATGGCACTTCGATACCGCCATCGGCATGGAACTGGCGAAGGAGGCCGTGGAGAACAACTTCTGGCCCCTGTTCGAGGTGGAGAACGGCGTCTACAAGATCAACCAGAAGCCGAAGGAAAAGAAGCCCATCGCCGACTGGATGAAGAAGCAGGGGCGGTTCAAGCACCTCTTCAAGCCCGGCAACGAGCATGTTCTGGAGTACTCCCAGGAATGGGTGGACAAGGAATGGGCGAAGCTCCTGAAGCTGGAGGAAAGCACGAGCTAGTTGAAGCTCTCAGGTGCACAGGCCCGTCTCCGAATGGAGGCGGGCCTTTTTTTTGAGGGGGTGAATCAACCTGTTGGCGGGTCGTTGCTGGACGGGGGAATGGGCGGTTGGAATTCCTGTCCTCAACACCGGCCGGTTTCAGTTCAAGGAACTGGCGACCATGGATCCGGCCACCGCTACGCCAGCGGCCATTAGAATCGCCCCGCCCCAGCCACCCACCTTGCCGCCGATGTAATAATGCGTGTCCGTGGTCTTGCCCTCCAGCCCTCCGTAGGTCGAGGTGTCAGGGCCGTATTCCACCTTAATGGCTTCCATGGCGGCGGTGAGACTGAAGACGTCGCTGAGCCCCATCTCGGCCTCCAGATAAAGCCCGGGCATAACAACCTGACCATAAACGGCTTCACCGGTCGGTGCCAACGACGTGATTGAATCATCCGAGGAAATGAGATAGAGGCAGGCGCCCAATTGGAGGAAACCGGTCCGGGTCAGACCATGGGGCTTTCGCCAGATCAGCTTGGGCCCAAGGCGGGGGCCGCCGTCGCCATCGAAGGCCACATGCAGCCCGGCCCCCCAGGTGGCGTTTTCCCGGTCCCAGTGAAACGGGATGTTGAAATCCAGAGTAATCAGAAAAGCCTCCGAGCTCTCGTCGAAGCGTTGGCCCGCGAAACGGTAAAGGGCACCGGCTTGAAACTGAAACTTGGGGCCGGGGATGAAGTCCTCGTGGTGGGGGCTGTCGGGTTCTGCAATCTCCGTCCAGGCGTCAACCGTCTCCTGTCCGGCCTGAAGCGGGCCGGCAACCATCGTCAGGCCCGTCAGGAGGGCCATCAACACACAGGCTCTCGGTAAAAAAAGCATTTTGACTCCCTATTCTACACTGGATTGCCGTCAAACAGTCTCCACCCAAGGCCGCTTCATGACCAATACGCATTTTGGGGGCCAAGACAGGGGCGTCAGCGGAAATCCCGTAAGGCATTGAATTGGTTTAAAATAGGCCCTTCATGAAGTTTTATCGGGCGTCGTCAGCCGGGAAATGGTGCACGAATCCACACGCAGGGTTCTCCAGTCAGGCACTGTCGGACCCGGTTTTATGGACCCCGGCATCCCACACGGGGTGGACAGTGGATGGAAGATGATCCTGAAGCGGGAGGCCCGGGCCCCCGGGATTTCTGATGGTAATCGCCCGTGGAAATGGATACGGTTAGCGTCCGAACAGCCACCTCGCCCCTGACGAAACCGAAGTTTCATGCTGGATGCCCTGATCATTCTCGGTTATTTCGTCCTGATCATGGTCGTGGCCATCCGCGCCCGGCTGAAACGGGATGTGGGGGTGGAGGAGTATTTCATTTGTGGGCGCAACCTGCGCTGGCCCGCCATCGCCGCGTCCACCATCGCCACCAATCTCCATGCCGGACACTTCCTGGCGGTCATCGGCTCGGCCTACGCCTTCGGCCTGGCCCAGGCCAACTTCGAACTGAACGCGGTATTCGGCCTGCTCATGGCCGCCTTCGTGTTCGTGCCCATCTATCTGCGCGCCCGCGTGCTGACGGTGTCCGAGTTCTTCGAGAAGCAGTTCGGCGCGAAGGTGGCCACGCTCTACTCCGTGCTGACCATGTTCCTTTACGGCACGCTCTACCTGGGGACGACCCTCTTCTGGGGCGGCTATTCCCTGGAAATCCTGTTCGGCGAGAGCCTGCAGTCCCTGGTGGGCGGCACGCCGGGGCTGCGCATCGGCGTGCTCATCGTCCTTCTGGGCGGTTTCTCCGCCACCTACACCTATTTCGGGGGCCTGGGGGCGGTGGTGCGCACCGACGTGGTGCAGTTCGTTCTGTTGCTGGGCGGCGGGATCACCGTGACCTGGCTGGCCACCCAGCGCCTGGGCGGTCCCGAGCAATACATGACGATGCTGGGCGACCGCATGCACCTGCACCTGCCCAACAGCCATCCGCAGCTGCCCTGGCTGGGCATCCTGGCGATGAATCTGCTGAATTTGCAGTACTGGGGATGCAATCAGGTCATCCTGCAGCGATCCCTGGCGGCCCGGAGCCTGCGCGACGCCCAGCTGGGACTCCTGGTGGGCGGCTTCTTCAAGTTCGTGACGGCCGCCATGCTGGTCCTGCCGGGCATTGCCCTGGTGGGTATCCTGGGGCGGGACAACCCGCTCAGCGACCCGGACGAGGCCTATCTGCGCATCGTGGATCTGCTTCTGTCGCCGGGGGTGCGGGGGCTGGTGCTGTGCGGCCTGTTCGCCTCCCTGATGAGCAGCGTCGACTCCATCTTCAATTCCATTTCCACTCTGTGGTCCATCGACATCTACCGCCGGCGCATTGCCCCGGACGCGCCCGACCACAAGGTGGTGGCCATGGGACGGCGCGCCATCCTCGTGACCATGGTCGTGGGCATCCTGTTCGGCTTCGCCTTCACGTGGGTGAAGCTGGCCAATCCGGAGTTTCCCCTGGACCCGGTCTTCAAGCGGGTCAGCTACTTCATCAAGAACGGGTTTGTGGTGCTCATCGCTTCGGCGGTATTCCTGGTCCGGCCGTCCCGGCGGCTGGTGTTGTGGGCCATGGTCTTCACCATCCCCTTCACCGTGACGGTGAACCTGCTCTTCCCCGGCACGCCCTACCTGATCCTGACCAGCATCATCATCGGGGTGTCATTCCTGATCGTGGCGGTGCCCACCATCCTGAGCAACGGCTGGCGGCGGCCCGGGCACAGCATCTTCCAGGTCAGCGATCGCCGGCTTCTGTGGCTTGGCGGTGTTCTGGCCGGCGCACTGATCCTCACCCACATTGTCTTCCATTAGGCTTGCGCCCGACGGTCGGCTACATGTTGAAGGCGACCAGCGGCAGTCCCACACAGATGATGGCGAAGCCCAGGATGAGGGCCAGCCACATGGTGATGCGCATACAGTGGTCCTTGAAGCAGATTTCCTTGTCGGCGGGAGTCTTGACGCTATCGGACATGACAACTCCTGACGCTGTCGGGCCCGGAAGGGGACAAGAAGGATGCTGGATCTGGATGGGGCCCACTGGAAATCCTACCAGACAAAGGGGGATTAAGTCAATAGGATTCGCAGGTGGCCCCCCGGGGTCCTATTTCGTCAGGAATACCTCCATGTCCACCCCGCCCAGCCCCGTCCAGTCGCTTTCCCGGTAGGCCAGCAGGTTGTGGCACTTCTCGCAGTCCTGTTCGATGTACCGGCCGTCGGCGGCCTCCAGTTCGTCGTTATGGCAGCGAAAGCAGCCCCCGGTGCCGAATTCGTCCAGGCCGTCGAAATGGGACAGGTTGGTGGGATAGGTCCCCCAGGTGATGTTCATGGCCGGCCAGACGTTGCGTTCAAGGATGGCGGCCAGCTCGGCTGCCGCCTGGTCCAGACCGCCTTCAAGAGCGTCCAGATCCTCGGGGTGTTCGGCCTGATACACGCCGCGCAGATGGGCCGCCAGGGCGTCCGCGGTGTGGTCGCCGGGCACCACTTCGCGCAGGGCCCGCACGCTTTCACGGCGCAGCCACGGAATGCCGGGATCCAGCTTTCCCGCGGCCATGACCTTGTCGACGGCCGCTTCGGGTTCTTCGTAGATGTGCGTGGGCCGGTTGTGGCAATCCAGGCAGTCCATGGTTCGCCATTCGCCCTCGGTGCCGCCATCCTCGGCACCGCCCTTCAGGTACCGCACCTCGCCTTCGGGGGTTTCCTGAATGACCTCCACGATGTCCTGGCGCTTCTTGTCTGTGTGGCGATACCGGACGAGGTTGGCCGGATCCACGTGCCAGTGCACGCCGGAAGAGCCCGGGCCGCTGTCATCCGGGCCGCCGATGTAGACCACGTTGGCAGTGTAGGTTTCGGAATTGTCCCGGTCGGGTTCAAAATGCCGGCGCACCACGAGGCGGGAGCCGTGGAACTTGTCGGGCATGTGACAAACTTCGCAGGTTTCCCGCGCCGGGCGCAGGTTTTCCACGGGAACGGCGATGGGCCGGTGGTAGGAGTTGCGGATGACGGCGACCACCTGACGAAGGCCGGACAGCTTGGCCTTCACGAACCAGGACGCCCCCGGACCGATGTGGCACTTCACGCAGGCGACCTTGGAGTGGGGCGAGATGGCGTAGACCGTGGCCTCGGGTGACATGACCTCATGACACACCGTGGAGCAGAACTTGTTGGAGTCGGTGAAGTGATAGGCCTCGTAGCTGAAGGTGCCGAAGCCCACGATGAAAACAAAGGTGAGGCCGGCCACGAGGGCCGACTTGCGCAGCAGAGCCTCGCCGCCAAGTTGGGGGGTGCTGGTCACCGTTTCCCCCTGAGCCACCCGGGAGCGGTGGACCGCATTGCCGATGAGCAGGAGGATGACGCCCATGATCACGAAGGACGGCAGGACCAGGAAGGCGATCAGGTCCACGTAGGCGTTGGTGTGCCGCTGCAGGGCCTGGTTGTAGACAAAAAGGAGGAGGAAGAGGACCAGCAGGACCCCGGAGGTGAAGACCAGGACGCTGCCCACGGCACAGATCCAGTTGTGCCAGAAGTAGGGGAGCCGCTTGTTGAACCAATCCTGGAATCGCGCCTGGAGATTGCCCATTTTGAACCGCCCCTTTTTCTAAAGCTAAAACCCTATCCTTTTAATAGGATAACACTTGCCCCAGCCGGAGTGAAGTGGAAACACCCGGGTGTGTGTGCTAGGCTCCGATCGCCTTCGGCCCCGGCAGAATACCACAGATTCCCGCGAGAGAGGACCCATGACCCAGGACGCCCAAAAATTTGCACCGTTCGCCGCCCGCATGCGGGCCGAGGGGCTTGATCCCCTGGTGATCGACACCTTCGCCCACTACTACGGTGCCCTGGCCGACGGTCAGACCGGCCTGATTCCCGAGTCGGAGATCCGGCCGGTGGCCTCGCTGCCGGACGCGGAGGCTTTCGGCCCGGACCTGGTCGAGCAGGGGCTGCAGGCCCTGCCGTCCACTCTGCTGCTGAAGCTGAACGGCGGCCTGGGCACGGGCATGGGCCTGGACCGGGCCAAATCCCTGCTCCCGGTCAAGGACGGGTTGACCTTCCTGGACATCATCGCCCGGCAGGCCGGGCACGGCGACCTGCCTCTGGTGCTCATGGACAGTTTCAGCACCCGGGATGATTCCCTGGCCGCCCTGGCGGCCTACCCCGACCTGGTGAAGGGGATGCCCCTGGATTTTCTGCAGAACAAGGTGCCCAAGATCCGCGTGTCGGATCTGGCTCCGGCCGAGTTTCCCGCGGACCCGGATTTGACCTGGTGCCCGCCCGGCCATGGGGATCTTTATACGGCCATGGTGACCAGCGGCATGCTGGCCCGGCTGCTGGCGGCCGGCTATCGCTATGCCTTCGTCTCCAACGCCGACAATCTGGGTGCGGTGATGGACCCGGCCATCCTGGGATATTTCGTCTCCCAAAATCTGCCCTTCATGATGGAGGCGGCCGACCGCACCGAGGCCGACCGCAAGGGCGGTCACCTGGCCCAGCTGCCGGACGGTCAGCTGGTCCTGCGCGAATCCGCCCAGTGCCCGTCCGCGGATGAAGCCACCTTCCAGGACATCACCCGGCACCGGTACTTCAACACCAACAACCTCTGGCTGAACCTGGAGGCGCTGGCCGATCTGATGGCCGCCCGGCAAAACTTCCTCGGCCTGGCCATGATCCGCAACACCAAGACCTTGGACCCGCGGGATGCGGCCTCCGAGCCCGTCTACCAACTGGAAACCGCCATGGGCTCGGCCATCGCCGTGTTCACCGGGGCGGGCGCCGTGCGGGTGCCGCCCACGCGGTTCGCGCCCATCAAGAAGACCAGCGACCTCCTGGACGTCCGGTCGGACAACTACATCCTGACCCCCGACTTCCAGGTGGTGGCCAATCCCGCCCGCACCCTGGGCCGGGCCTTCATCGATCTGGATGCCTCGGTCTACAGGCTGGTGGACGCCCTGGACGCCCGGTTCCCCCATGGGCCGCCCAGCCTGCTGGAATGCGAGCGGCTGACCGTGAAGGGGGATGTGGTCTTCGGGCGGAATGTGGTGGTCAAAGGGCGGGTGGACCTGGTGAACGACGGTCCGGACCCGCGCGTGATTGCCGACGGGCAGGTCCTGACCGGGGACGGGGTCTAGGATGTCCGATCGGCGCATCGTGGTGGTGGGCGCGGGGGCGGCGGGCCTGATGGCGGCCGGCCGGGCGGCCGAACTGGGGGCCGATGTGGTCCTGCTGGAGCGCATGCGCCAGGTGGGCCGCAAGATCCGCATCAGCGGCAAGGGCCGCTGCAACCTCACCAATACCCTGCCGGTGGGCGAATTCATCCGGCACTTCGGCAAGGGCGGCAAGTTCCTGCGCCAGGCCCTGACCCGGTTTCACACACCCGAACTGGTGGACTTCATGCACGCCCAGGGGTGTCCCACCGAGGTGCAGCGCGGGGGGCGCATCTTTCCCACCAGCGGCAACGCCATCGATGTGGCCCACACCCTGCGCGACTGGGTGGTGGCCGAGGGCGTGGATCTGGTGACCGGTGCCCGGGTGCGGGGCCTGGATACCGACGACGGACACGTGAGCGGCGTTCACTACGACCTGTTTGCCGAGACCGGCCCGGACGGCGGCCAGGGGCCCCGGGGGGACCATACCCTGACCTGCGCCGCGGTCATCCTGGCTACCGGGGGCCTGTCCTATTCCTCCACCGGTTCCACGGGTGACGGGTATGATTTCGCCCGGGACGTGGGACACACCCTGATCAAAACCCGGCCGTCCCTTGTGCCGTTGCACGCGCCGGGCGTGCCCCTGAAGGGAGTGCGCAAGCTGGCTCTGCGAAACATCGAGGCCACCCTCTGGATCGACGGCAAGCTGAAGGCGCGGGAAATGGGGGAGCTGTACCTGATGGACGTGGGGCTGTCCGGTCCGATCATCCTGGAATTGTCGCGGATCGCCGTGGCCGCCCTGGACGAGGGGTGCCGGGTGGAACTGGGGATCGACCTGAAGCCGGCCCTGGACCCGAAGAAGCTGGATGCCCGCCTGATCCGCGACCTGGAGGGGGGCGAGGTGCGCACCTGGGAAGATCTGCTCAAGGGACTCCTGCCCGAAAAACTGATTCCCACCTGTCAGGATCTCGTGCCCGTGGACCCGCAGAAACCGGCCCACCAGGTGACCGGCCAGGACCGAAAGAAATTGCGCAATTGGCTGAAGGACTACCGCCACACCCTGACCGGATACGGGGGGTTCAAGGAGGCCATCGTCACGGCGGGCGGCGTGTCCACCAAGGAAGTGGATCCCCGTTCGTTCGCCTCCAGGTTGTTGCCGGGCTTGTACTTGGCCGGAGAATTGCTGGACCTGGATGCCGATACCGGCGGGTTCAACATGATGGGGGCCTTTGCCAGCGGTCGGGCGGCGGGGGAGGCGGCGGCGCGCGCGGTGACCGGCGCCGACTGACCCGGATTTTTTCTTCCGCCCAGCGCACACTCCTGTATTATAATGAGCGGGAACTTGATGCGGTCCCCCCGGGTTGGAAACCTGCGGCGACCGTTTTTTTAACCGGGTGGATTTCCGCCCTTGCGAGGAAGATAAATATGACCAGGCTCAAGAGTGTGGCCGGCCCCGCCATGGTGTCGGTCCTGATCGCCCTACTCACCCTTTCGGTGGGTGGCCCTGACATCGCCCAGGCGGCCGACGAGGCGAAGGGCGGTGACTGGAAGGACATCACCCTGGTCTATACCTCCGATGTGGTCGGGAAGATCGATCCCTGTGGCTGAAAATCCAAACAGCGTGGCGGGTTGGCCCGGAGGGCTACCTTTTTAGACTCTGTTTGGAACGAAAACGTCACCGTCCTCATGGTGGACGGCGGCGATCTCATGGGACGTCGGAACAAGAACGAGCAGCACCAGACCGAATTCCTGCTGCGGGTGACGGGGGATCTGGGTTACGACGCCATCGGCCTCGGCGAACGGGACCTGAACTACGGGTTGGATTATCTCTATGAAGTGATGGAGAAGTACGACCTGCCGTTCACCAACGCCAACGTGGTCCAGGCGGCCACGGGTGACCTCATCCTGCCCGAGTACAAGGTGATCGAGAAGAACGGCATCACCTTCGGTGTGGTGAGCGTGATGGATCCGAACCAGCGCATCATCACCATGACCAGCAACGACCCGGGGTTCGAAGTGCGGGACCCGGTGGCCGTGCTGCGTGAACTGCTGCCCCGCATGCGCGAAGAGGTGGACACCATCGTGCTGGCCGGGCACCTGGGCGACGCCCTGACCGACAAGGTCATCAAGGAAGTCAAGGGCATCGACATCTGCGTCAAGGGCCACACGCGCCGGACCGAGAAAATGGAGCGCATCCTCGACGACACCGCCGTGCTGTCCGCGGCCCACGAGGGCCAGTGGATCGGCCGGGCGGATATCTTCGTGGACGACTCCAACGGCAAGCTGATGGCCGTGGACGTGACGGCCGTGAGCCTGGACGAAGCCATCGCCGATGATGAGGCCATGAAGACCGAGGTGGACGCCTACAAGGCCAGCTTCGAGGAATTCAAACTGGCCAAGCGGGCGGCCTTCCCCCGTGACATGGGGTCGGACAAGGAGAAGTTCCTGGGTGAGCGCGCCTGCCGGGCCTGCCATACGGAAGCCTGGGACAGCTATGCCGTCAGCGGGCATCGTGGCGCTTTTGCCTCCATCCGCAACCGGGGACAGAACTACGAGCCCGAGTGCATCGTCTGTCACACCACCGGTTACCAGTACCAGAACGGGTATTCGGAGGAACGCCCCTTCAACAGCCTGATCAACGTGCAGTGCGAAGCGTGTCACGGCTACGGCTCCGAACACGACCGCGAAGGCGGTTGGGCGGCCCAGGCCAAGGACTCCTGCGTGAAATGCCACGACGCGGAGAACAGCCCGAACTTCGACTACGCCACCTACTGGGAAAAGATCAAACACTAGGGTGACCATGAACCTGACGGAAATTTTCCTGGCGAAACGGAACGGTCGGCGCGGGGCGCCGGCCGTTCTCCTGCTGGCCCTGCTGCTGACGGTCGTGCCGTCGGCGGCGGAGGCCCTGGACATCTTTACCTTGTGGCGCCAGCCGGATATTCCGCTGACGCTCACCGAAGGGGACTGGGTGGACTACCGCAGCCAGGTCATGGCCGGCGGTCGCCGCACCGAGAGTGCCCTGCGGGTGGTGTGCCTGGACCGGGCCGGGGGCACCGACGACGACACCCTGGTCCTGGAACTTCTGCCCCTGCGCGAAGTCTCCCCCGGAGTCATCGAACCGATTCCGGGCGAGGGCGTGAAGCTGCGCGTGTCCAGATCCCTGCTGTCCCGCCAGGGACAGCTGCTGGACGCGGTGCTGAGGGTGGTCAACTGGTCGGAAGGCCAGTCCCAGGAAATGACGGCGGCCGAACTGCAGGCCGACCCCCTGGTGTCCACCTCCCTGATGTCCGATTTCCAGGCCGACACCGTTGAGCGCCAGGATCAGACCACCCGGGTGGTGGGCGACCAACAGCTTCTGTGCGACCAGTTCGTCTTCACCAGTGCGGACACCCAGAGCGTGGCCTTGCCGGCCGGCAATATGCGGCAGATCTCCACCATCGAGATTTCCGCCGCCGTCAATGCCGACGTGCCTTTCCTGGGCCTGGCCTACGCCGCGGAACGGGTGCGGGCCGAGTCCACCCTGGATCCCCCCAGCGACCGATTTCGGGCCCCACCCCCCAGGATTCGGGTCGAAATCATGGAACTGGTGGGATTCGGACACGGGGCCGTGCCCCGCCTACCGGCCTTGGATTGACCGTCCTGTAAGGGCTGTGGTATACTTCATCCATGTTCAGCAACGATTTGAAGCACTTTCGGGCCGAGGCGCATGCCTTCCTTCTCGGTCAGTCAAAACCTCTGCCCACTCCGGCCATCGCCCGGCGTCTGTTTGGTGCCCGCCGCCATGAGATGCCCGAAACCCAGGTGGTGGTCCGCGCCCTGCTGGGCTCCGACGCCCGGTTCGTGGAAACCCACGACCACTGTTGGACGGTCATGGGCTCCAGCATCCTGAGCCAGGCCCTGGACGAGGCGACCTTCGCCGTGGTCGACCTGGAAACCACCGGCAGTGTGATCGGTGTGGACGAGATCATCGAGATCGGTCTGGTGGTCCTGCAGGGGGGAGAAGTGGTCGAGCGCTTCGAAACCCTGGTCTGGACCGACCGGAACATTCCGCCCTGGGTGGCCCGCCTGACCGGCATCAGCAATTCCGATCTGGAAGGGGCGCCCACCTTCACCGACGTGGCCGAGACCGTGGCCAGTCTCCTGGACGGCAATGTCTTCGTGGCCCACGACATCCGCTTCGACCTGCCCTTCCTGCGCTGGGAGTTCGCCCGTCGCGGCGTGATTCGTCCCGCGGTGACCGGGCTCTGCACCCTGCAGTTGTCCCGTCAACTTTGGCCCGATCTGACCAGCCGCAGCCTGCCCGACCTGGCCGCCCACTTCGGCCTGGAGCACGAGAATCCGCACCGGGCCTGCGACGACGCGACCGCCACCGCCGGTGTGCTTCAGGCGGCGTTGGACGAGGTGCGCGAACGGGGACTGGTGGACCTGGGTGAACTTTTCCGTGTGGAAATGCTGAGTGCCGCCGCCTCGGATGAGGACGCGGAACCCCAGGCCCGCGTGGCCGAATCCTGATCGCATCCCGCCTTGGCATCATTCTCCCGGTTATTTTGCCCCACCCGGTT
>Ga0209692_10000512_pt1 | contig 86790 bp, 88 predicted proteins | sample tdDd472_FD_187129 | JGI IMG/M metagenome (GOLD analysis project Ga0209692, IMG submission 187129) | Marine sediment microbial communities from the Atlantic coast under amendment with organic carbon and nitrate - tdDd47.2 (SPAdes)... | ecosystem: Environmental > Aquatic > Marine > Coastal >...
TCTTTTACGCCTGCAAGAGGAGCGGCAATGAAATATTCTCTCACCAAAAAAATACTTACAGCGGTCATTATAGCTTTTTTATGTATTATTGAAGGAAGTTCACAGTACCGGAGCAGCAGCCAGGGAGGAGACGCCTACTCTACCTGCAATGAAAACTGCAAGTCCTTCACCGGCCAGGCCCGGTTCCAGTGCCTGAAGACCTGCGTATCGGCAACACGGCGCACCCAACGGGGAGGAAAAAGAGACCGCTCAAAATACAGCAGGTGTGCAGAAGTCTGCAAATCTCTGAAGGGGCTCGACAGTGTAAAGTGCATTCGTCTCTGTATGGACAGGGGAACCGAAAACACAAACGTGAGGCGGGAAAAAAAAGAAAGCTCCATGCTGAAAAACTGCAAAAGGCGCTGTGAGGTTCTTGATGGGAATTTTCGCTACCGCTGCATCAGGTCATGCATGAACCGGCACCGGCGTTAAAACTTCCTTACCCGAAATCTTTTAATCCCAGAATTCTACTCCCTGGTTTGTTTCTATAATTGGCTCTATTTTTTGATTTCTAACCAGGTCTTCATAAAATGAGCTCATGTTGCGTCCCTGCTGCTTGCAGTAGTAGAGGGCCCGGTCAGCCTTATCGAGAACAGAAAGCGGATCCCTGGCTCCTGAAATACTGGTGTACCCGATGCTGACGGTTACACGGCCCACCTGAGGAAATTCAAAGGCGGCAACATTTTTCCTGCACCGCTCAAAAACTGAACGGACGTACTGAAAGTCAACATCCTTGATGACAATGACGAACTCTTCACCACCGTACCGGAAAAGAAGATCATCGTGACGAAAGGTGTTCGTCATAATCTGAGAAAAAAGAATCAGTACCTCGTCACCGATGAGATGCCCGTAGGTATCATTGACCGCCTTAAAATGATCAATGTCAAGAATACCGAGAAAGGAAAAATTCTTTCTCTGCTCGATAAAAACTTCCTTTCGCCTCGAGTCAAAGAGAATAGGATTAATCATTCGATTATAGGCCTGGCGGTTATAAAAATTCGTCAAGTGATCCCGGTCCTTGACATTGAGAAGATGAAGATTATTTGAGAAAACCGACACCAGCTGTTCAAGAAGTGCAACATGTGACGCTTCAGGGATAGTTTCAAGGGCAACAATATGGGTGATTTTTTCCTGCTCTATAACAGGAAAAAACAAACGGTACCGCTGCCCGTCAGGAACTGATACAGTTTCACCTCTTACCGCTGACTTGATCATTCCTTCAATATCTTCAAGGTAGACAAAGCTGCTGCCGTAATCGAGGCTGTCTATGGCAATTTCGGAATTTTTTCTTTCTTCAGATTCGCTGTCTCTGATTTCATGAATTTCAAATATAGTGGGAGTCTGGACATCAAAGGTTTTATGAACCACTTCAGCAAAAGCGGCCTTCAGCTCAAGAGCTGTTTCCTGTTTGGTCAGGGTGATAATATTTTGAACTATCTCTGCAGTATCCATAAAAAAAACCGTGACATGAGAATATCACCCCTGCCGGTACAGTCAATAAGAATATCCCCGAAAACAAAAACTACAGGTTTGACGCAAGCACTGCCGCGCCGATGGCCCCGTTGACCTGGGCATTCTCAGAGACCTCGATATCGATACCGAGCTTGTTCTCCAGGGCCCGAACCACGCCTTCATTTTTGGCCACGCCTCCGGTCATCATAACCGGCGCCTTGACACCGACCCGCTTTGCCATGCTTGAGACCCGGGCGGCAATTGATTCATGGATACCGGAGATAATATTATCCCGGCTCTCTCCTTTAGATATCAAAGAAATAACCTCTGACTCGGCAAAGACTGTACAAAGACTGCTGATCTTGGCGGGCGCCATTGCCTTCACCGAAATAGTGCCGAAATTATCAAGATCAACCTCAAGGGCACGGGCCATAACCTCGAGAAAGCGCCCCGTACCGGCAGCGCATTTGTCATTCATGGTAAAATCAACAACCTTTCCCCTGTCATCAATTACAATAGACTTGCTGTCCTGTCCCCCGATATCGATGATCGACCGGATATGGGGATTGAGAAAATGTGCCCCTGCGGCATGACAGGTAATTTCTGTAATTGCCTTATCGGCAATACTGACCTGGTTTCTTCCGTAACCTGTCGAGATTATCTTTTCGATGTCACTTTCCTTAAGCCCCGTCTTTTCAAGCACCAGTTCCATGAGAGTACGCCAGGCCTTTTCCGCGTTGTAGCCGGTAAAGCCGACCTCAGCGGCAAGAATTTCTCCATCCTTCAAAATGGCAACCTTTGTTGTTATTGACCCGATATCAATGCCTGCAGTAATCATTATATATTCCTTTTCAGTAGTAAATTCTCAAAATCAGGGAGGGTAAGGAAGTTTACAGTTTTCTTCGCGACACGCCCCTTCCAGTACAGATAACCCGGGTCAACGGCCGCCCCTTCGCACTGAACAGGTGCTCACTTTCAGAAGTAAAATCAATACTGTCAAGTACTTCTGCCCATGCCGTCAGGAAGAGACAAGATTCACCAGCTTAAAGTTTTTCTCACCAAGGGAAGGAGCCGCAGCGGCAAAACGATCACGGAGGTCATCATCCATAGTGAGATAAATGATCTGCCACCCTTCCATGACCATGGAGACGACCATTTCAACAAGGCGCTGACGCCGCTTCCAGTCAGAGAACTGGAAAGCATCATCAAGTATCATAAAAAGGCGGTCCTGCCCTGTGGTTTTCATAGCCATGCCGGCACGAAGCACCATGAGCACCTGCTCCCGGGCCCCGCTTGAGAGATCATCAATACTAAAATATTCCCGTCCATCACCAACAAGAAGTCGTCCCTCATCAAGATGAAAGCTGTTGTAGCGCCCGGTAATTTTCTGCAGCAGTCCCGTAAGGTTTGCTTCATTCAGGGTTTCGGCAAGAAACTGCATCTCACGGCTCTGAAGATCATCGAGAACTTCCTTCACCGCCAGGCCGCCGATCATGGTACCGAGTATTTCCCGGGTCTCGCTGCGAAGTGATTCCTCTTCACGATAGAGCGCCTCCATCAGGGCTGCCGTATCATGGGAAAAAGCGGTCTCACTTCCTACAAATTCTCCGAGACGCTGCCGCAGCTCCTGGAGGTGACGGTTCTCCTTTTCAAGGGCCTCCCGCAGATCACCCCGGGCGGCATCATTCTTCTTGAGAGCCCCGGGCGAGTACCTGACCTTTGAAGGGGTCTCTTCGTAGTCGCCAGGGGGCACATCGAGTGCCGCAAGCTGTTCCCGCGCCGCGAGCTTTTTTCGTTCCAGTTCATCAAGGCGCTGACCCAGGGCCGATGCCGCCCCGGCCGCCCCGGCGCCCGGATGCCCAAGCAGGGCGAGAAGACCGGCTGTCTTTTCTTCAAGGAGCCTGACCTCTCCCTCAAGGGATTCAGCCATAGGACGCACAACCTTTGCCTCACTTAACTCTCCTTCTACTTCTCCACGCCACCGGCTGAAATCGGCAACACTTTTCAGGGGGGCTCCGAAACGCTCTTCACATTCGAGGGCTATGGCCCTCAATTCTTCGGCGGAGGTACCAGAGCCGGGAGGAGAAAAAACAGTAAAAAGAATAACCATAAAAACAACCAGCGACGTCACAGCAATAACAGGAACCACCATGGGCTTAAAAAAACTATACACAACCGGAAGAGCGACCGCACAGAGGCCCCCAAGGGCTAAAAGTATTTTCTGCCCCAGGGCGGTGCCCGGTGATGTTCCGGCAATCCACGCCGCTTCAGCAGCCTTGAGCCATTGCAGGTCACCTTCATTCCACTTTATTTTTTTTAAACGTTCCCTGCGGGACGCCAGTTCTTTTATCTTTACAGCATACTCCCCCGCCAGGATCTCGAGTTCAGTAATATATTTTTTTCCTTCAACCAGGGGATCAGCGGAAATCTTTTTAATAACAGCCGCCAGCTCAAAGGCGCGATGACGCCGTCCATGCTCCAGGTCTCTTTTCTCTTTTTCAAGTCCCTTGATCTTTTCTTCCAGGGCCTGAACGCCCCGCTCAGAAAGGGCTGAGGCAAATTCTTCAGCTGTGGCAGCAAGGCGGTTGATGCGCTGTTTCATCTCTTCAAGATTTTTCCAGGGACCTATTTTCTTCTCTGTCCCCAGGCGGCCCCCTTCCATATAAATGTATCCCGTTTCACCGGAAAGCTTTTTGTAAAGTGATTCAATCAACCGCTGTTCAGAAACCAGTCCCTGGAGATCCCGTCCTTCGACACCCCCGGGACTTTCACCAAGAGCAGTCTCCGAGGCCCGCACATAAAGAAGGGGGAGTAAATCATGGGAAAAGTTTTTATCATCTCCCGGGAGATAATCCTCCAGGCGTTTGCCCCGGTGGGATCCCTTAAAGAGTATACCCGTATCCTCAAGACCCCGGACGGAGACCTTCATGGTTCCCTTCAGGGACTCCCGAAGCTTTTTCTCTTCACTCCGTGAACGGAAGAAAAGTACTGACAGGAGGTTCTCAACCAGGGTGGTCTTTCCCGCTTCATTCTCACCATAGATAAGCGTCAGAGGCGCCGGAGTAAGGGAAAGTTTTTCAATAGGCCCGCAGCCGCTGCATTCAATCGATTCAATGTATATTTTTTTATCCATGGCTCCCGGTATTATTCCTATTTGTAGAGTATGCTCAGTGCCTGCTTCATTACTTCATCTTCGGTGATCGCACCAGACCCATAGCTCAGCTTATACTCATGAATTTTTTCCTGTACCAGCCGGGCTATCTCACCGGTTCGGGTCTCCCCGGCGGGAAGAAGCTCCCCGAGGTGGATACCCTCAAGAGAAACCCCCTCTTCACTGCAGGCCTTCTTTACCGCTTCTTCGACATCACCACGCTCCTCTGCCCGCCCTCTTACATGCACCCTGAGAGTCAGGGGCACCGCGCCTTGAGCTCCCGCCCCTGTCCTGATCAGGCGAATGTGTGAAACCACCGCATCATGCACACCCCGGGCCTCATCACTTCCAGGAATAGAAATTATATTGAGTATTTCATTTATCGGAGCCCCCGGAACGGGTAGTGACTTTATACCCAGGGTATCCCGGTCAACCAGAAGGTAGCGCCGGGGTCCTCTCTCGGTTATATCAAGGGGTACCGGTGATCCGGGATAATATATCCCCGGGGCAGCCTCATGCCCACGATGTATATGCCCGAGTATGGTCAGGGCCGGATTACAGCGCTGAAGGTCACGACGGGTCAGGGGGAAATAGCCCTGTTCCTTCCCCTTTTCTTCCGGTGCGTACCGGCCAAAGTCACCGTGAGAGATAAGTATCCATGCACGTGCCGCAAGGGACTCCCTCAGACCCGCGGCCTCAATGGCCATTCCCATGGTAGACTCTTCCCGGTAGGGAAGAAAAAGAAGAGGTATCTTTCCTTCCCGCAGAAGGGGCTTTTCTACAACCGTAACACGCTTCGAGGCGAAGAAACCCTGCCGCAGCCCCGGGTCATGGTTCCCCGGCACCAGGGTCAGGGGAAGATACGTATCGGCGCAATAATCGATAAACGAAGGGTCCTGTACCGGGCCGTCAAAGGAGTCTCCCGCTACTATAACTTCCTCTACCCCTTTCTTATAGCACTGCTTTGCTATCGCCTCAAGGGCCATGGCCCGTTCAGGGTATTTTTCGCTGATATGAATGTCTGCTGTAATGGCTAAAGACATAGAAAGTACTCCCTTCAGGCGGTACCGGCTTACTCCGGGGGGGCGATGCCGCTTATAATTTTACAATTTTCTGCCGATAATGATAAGTAAAAGGAGACAGCCATGAGCCCTGAAGAAAGAATCATAACCATGTGCCTCGCCGGCATTATCAGCAAAGAAAGGGGACCAGAACGGGAAGCCTGCATGAAGGCAATACGGGTCAATTACGGATCGCGTATTGCAGGACTCGTTCTCGATCATCTGACAATCTGACCCCTTCTCGATTACACTTTATCACCGCATAACGCCCCTTTAAAGGGGGCCCTTAAAAAATTTCGTCCTCTTCCTTTTCCTTCTCTAAAAAATACCTTCTGAAATAAAGATGCGATTTCAGGGAGGACCCCATCAGATCATAGATCACCCCGATATTAAACAATGATTCAATATACTCTTCATCGATGGTATAGGCCTGCTGAAAGCTGTGAATCGCCTTCAGTTTTTTTCCCCCTAAGAGATAGGCAAAACCGAGATAAAAATGAGCCGGAGCATATGTTCGATCGAGTTCAGTCGCCTTTTTCAAATGCTTAATGGCATCAGAATTTTTTCGTTCCTGGTGAAGGTAAGCCTTACCGAGACCGTAATGCCCGAGGCAGTACCAGGGGCTCAGGGTCACAACACGCTTAAAGAGAACAACGGATTCTTTTATTTTTCCAGCCCGCGCAAGTGCGGCCCCTTTCTGATAGAGGAGAGAGCTGTTTTCCCGCGCCCCGAGAATTGAGGGAAACAAAACAGCGGAAATAAGAAAAATGGATACGGTTCTACTGACCACCGGGAATCATCTTCTGCATATTTTCATAAAGAAACTTATCAATGCCCGTATTAAAATAGACATACACCAGAAAAAGTACCCAGAGCAAAAGACTCATGACCGACATAAACTTAAGAAGTTTTTCTGCCCCCATATCATCGGCCTTGTAAAATATAATAACCAGGGCTACAGGCCAGAGAAAGAAGGTACTCATAAAAGTCAGTATCATGGCTTCCTTGAGAAAGGAAAGCACCGCAATGTACCATCCGGCGGAAAGATTCTGGAGCCCCATTAAAAATTCATCTTTAAAGAAAAGAAAGGTCAGTAGAAAAATAACTGTTCCTATGATTTTCCAGAAGATTTCAATACGGGGGCGAAACCAGAGCAGCAGTATCCCGATACCCCAGAATATAGAATAGAAAAAAACAGATTTCGTCAGCAGTTCTTTTGTTATCATATATATATTTCCTCAATAATTAAAACAACTATACAGAGAAGAAGTGAACCATCAATTCATTTTTAAAAATTTTCAAGAAGCCGTCTGGATACCCTGTGAGGCCCGGCCAGCCTCAAAAAATAACTGAAAAATTCAATAAATTATGTTTGCATTATTACCTAAATTATCGGCATTATTCCCTGCTATGAAGTCCTCAGATCAAAAAAAATCTCCATTACGGCCCCTGGCGGCCCTTATACTCCTTGTCACAGTCATATCAGGGTGCATATCAGGGGGCAGCTTTCGTATTGCCTCCCTGTCGGTCCAGGTTCCCCCGTCGGTGCCCGTCTCCGGCAGTGAACTCAGAGCCCTGCTGCCGAACCCGAAAGAAGCCTCTGGCCCCGAAACAGGCACCCTCGAAGTGGTGGTACTGAGATATAGTCCGGGAATTTATAAAATATCTTACGCGGGGAAAGAATTCACAGAAAAGACCGGCCATGAATATATCAGGGTTCTCTTGAAATTTCGACAGGGGGGAAAACTGGTAAAGACCGACTTTCTGGAAGCCAGGGGCGCAACACAAAAAGAACTGATGGAAAATGTCGCTAAAAAAATAAATGCCCTGATTTCAGTCCCCGGTTCGTGAAACTCCCACCAGCATGGCGGCCACCCTTATCGCCTCTACCATGCTGCGGTATCCCGCTACATCTTTTCCCGCTATATCATAGGCTGTGCCATGATCAACCGATGTTCTCACCAGCGAAAGCCCCAGGGTGACATTAACCCCCTCATCAAAGGCAATCATTTTAAAGGGGATCAGCCCCTGGTCATGGTAATGAACAATTACCAGGTTATAGGCCTCCCACTTTTCAGGCAGAAAAATTGTATCAGCGGCAAAGGGTCCCTCAAGGGGTATCCCCTCTTTCTTCGCCTCCTCTACCACGCGACAGGTAACCGTTGAGTCAAAGGTACCGATAGCCCCGTCGTCACCGCAGTGAGGATCAAGGCCCGTGATTGCAAGTCGCACATCTCCCCCATCAATGGCTCTGATGGCACTGAATCCCTTTCGAATAACGGTCATAAGACGTTCAAATGTAACAAGGCCCTCAACGTCAGAAACAGGATGATGGGTGGTAGCCAGCAGTACCCGGTACCGGGGAGAAAACATCATCATCAGCGGATCATCTTCGCCGATTTTTTCAGCAAAATATTCAGTATGGCCGGTAAAGCTGATACCTGTCTTTTCAATGAAACCCTTATGCACCGGAGCGGTCACAATGGCATCGATCTCCTTTCGTTTCCATAGATCGATGGCATGATCAATTGCCGCCAGGGATTCGGCTCCTGTTTCAATGGTGCCGGTTCCAGGTTTTGGTGGGGGGAAGTCAGAGGCAATTCCGCTTATCCAGATACTTCCGGTGGTGCAGTGAGCCGTGCCAGCCGCGGGAACCCTTTTAACCTCACGGGAAAGCCCGGGATGAAGAAGATGCAGCACCTCTTCGCGGCCGATAAGCACAGGAATTATTTCTTCATCACCAAGAAACACACGGGCTCCCTTCAGGGCAACCTCGGGACCGATGCCCGCGGGATCCCCAAGGGTAATACCGATTCTAAGAGGTCTTTTTACGGGCAAGGAACTCCTCGGGAATCAGTTTATTCTTTTCATATTCTGCTTCAATCGATTCTTTTGCAGATGTTCTCAGGTCATTGGCGATAGTACAACGTCCCTCAAGGATAACACCATTCTGAATGATGAGTTCCGGAGTTTTGATATCACCATATACCTTTGCCGTCGGCATCAGGAGTATACGACTCGATGCATTGATATTCCCAATAATCAGTCCTTCAACAATTACTGATACCGCATTGATATCAGTTTTTATTTTTCCGCTTCGGCCGATATAGAGCTGTTCAGCCTGAAGATATTTGCCTTCAAAGCGTCCATCTACACGGAGTGATCCGTTTATAATAAAAGTTCCGGTAAAGTATGAATCTTCACCAATAACATTTGCAGCGCTGTCGCCGACAGTTTTCGTAGCCATAGGTACCTCTTTACTTGCTTCTGGTATCAGCCACTATATGTAAATCAGAAGCGAATTGTCAATATGATTTTACCGCCCTTTTCTCACCTTTTTAGCTTTACCAATGTGTCATCCAGACCGAAAATATAGCAGAGACATAATACTATCATCATGAAAAACCAGAAGCATAACATATCAACCGTTCTGATCACCATTTCAGCAGCGATAATCCTGTCTATCGGCAGCGGGGAGGCCCGTGAACCGGCGATCCCTGAGCTGAAAAGCCTTGCTCTCCATAAGAATCCCCTTCTAAAAGAATTCCGTAAGGATATCCGTCAGAGTGTCTTTATCGTTCGGGGACGCCGGGAAGCCGATAAACTTCCCCGCCTTCGGTTCTGCCGATACCGGGTCAAGAGTGGAGATACATTCTGGAAAATACTTTCCCGCTCAAACCTCGACATAGATACCATCATGACAGTCAATGACCTTTCAAACCCGGGGCAGGTCAGCAAAGGGAAGGTCCTTTTTCTTCCAAATATGCGGGGCGTATTGATGCCCAACAAAGGGAAAAAAAACTCACACCTGAGGCTCAGAAGAGCAGTTCCTGACAGATATATCGTCCGGGCCAATGGCAAAAATAGCGAAAACAAAAAGTTCATCTTCCTTCCCTGCGGAAAAATAAGCCGCCTTCAGCGGTCTCTTTTCCTCGGCACAGGTTTCATGAGTCCGGTAAAACACGGAAGAAAGACTTCAGGTTTTGGCACCCGTAAAGATCCCTTTCGCAGCAGGCGCTACCAGTTTCACCGGGGCATTGACCTGGCATGTCCCATCGGTACACCAATTCGGGCGGCTCGAAACGGCAGGGTTTCTTTCAAAGGATATCGGGGCGGATACGGGAGACTTGTGGTGATCAAGCATGAGCACAGCTACCAGACCATGTACGGACACCTGAGCCGATACCGGGTCAGACCGGGAGACTATGTCAAAGCCGGTGATATCATTGCATATTCAGGAAATACAGGGCGAACAACAGGCCCGCATCTTCACTTCGAAGTACGGCGGGGCAACCGGGCGGTCAACCCGGGTCACCTTATGCGATAATCCCACGCTGTATCAGCTTCTTCCTTACGAGTTTTAAATGATCGGGATTATCAACCATCTTGGCCATAAACCGGTCATCATCCTCAAGGTCAACCTCGAGAGGCTTATCAAAAAATTTCACATTCAATTTACCGGCAGCTTTTTCAAAACGACAAAAGACCAGAACTTTCGGTTTTAAAAGGTCATGGGCGCCGATCTCCCTGACCAGGGCGAGCTCCTGGGTATTGAGTTCACAAATCTCATTTGTGCCGTAAAATGACTGGGCGTGATTAACCTGGGCGCCGACCCGGTTTATAAAGCTTCCGATGAGATACTGGTCAAAATGAATATCAATAGAATTGAGAAGCACCCTGAGAGCCTTCTCCGGTGTCATACCATCCCGATAGGGACGATCAGTGGTAAAGGCATCATACATATCACAAACTGCTACGATTTTTGGCGTCTCAGGAAGTTTCGCGTAGGGCATATGAAAATACCCGCTATCATTAAATCGCTCATGATGAAAAAGCACCGCCTGAAGAACCATGGGATGAATACCGGGAATCTGTTTCAGTACTTCATAGCCCAGCTGGGGATGGCGCATCATCTTATGGCGTTCATCAGTGGAAAAAGAACTTTTCTTGTCAAGATACTGACGGTCCTGCATCATGTGTCCAATATCAATAAGAAAACCCCCGAGGGTTATCTGTTTAATATCCCCGCTCTTGCAGCCGATATTTTTTGCGAAGGCCCCGGCAAGAAGGCCGACATTTACGGCATGACAATAGAGATATTCATCTTCAGACTTCATCTCCTTTATCAGCCTGAGAAGTTCTATATCCGATGACATAAGATCAGAAACCATTTCATCGACCACCTGCTCAAGACCGCGAAAAGAACTTTTACTCAATTTACCCGTTGTTGAAATTTCTTCCATCAGATCCCTTGATTGATGAAGGGCAATATTAAGACGGTAATTCGGTACCACCGCCCGGTCAGTCTGTTCATCACAAAAAAGAACTGTACCATATTTTACTTTAATTTTCGCGAGACGCTCACTGGACAAAATCGTTCTTTCTTTCAGGACGTTTTCACCGTTTTTGTCATAGAGGGGATATATAAGGGAAGAATTTGGCCGTATATAATTTAGGTTTACCTGTATACGTTTTTCCATACCGCTGCCTGACAGAGGGTTCTTAAAATAATATAGCCCATCTCAGTCAAATATGCAAATTAATTTTCAAGGAAATTTCCCCGGCAGGGGATGTCACACTATTCCCGATTCGAGGACAGCCTTTACCAGTTCATCTGCCGCATCAGAACTATCAACCAGGTGCATTTTTTTACCCTTACTGAAAAGCAAAACTCGTCCCTTGCGGGCACCTGCCAGTCCAAAATCGGCGTGAGATGCTTCTCCCGGGCCGTTAACCTCGCAACCCATGACGGCTATTTCAATTGATGCTCCCCGGGCAGCCAGTTTTTCACCAAAGGCCTCAATGCAGGCTGATTCTATTTCTCTGGCAAGAGAAGGAAGATCGAGCTCAGGGTCAGTGCGGCCGCAGGTGGGACAGGCAATTATTTTCACCGGCGGGTGCCGGTCACCCACAGACTGAAGTATCTTTTCGGCAATATAGACCTCTTCGACCGGGTCGCCGGTCATCGACACACGGAGAGTATCACCGATGCCTTCGAGGAGCAAATGACCTATTGCGACTGAACTCTGTACCGTGCAGGAGAGGCCGTATCCCGCCTCAGTGAGTCCTATATGAAGAGGATAATCACGCTCCCGGGAAAAGATCCTGTTCGCTTCAATGGTCTGAAATATATCTGAAGATTTTATTGAGACTATTATCTCTTCAAAGTTTTCTTCTTCGAGAATGCGTACATGTTCAAGGGCTGATTCGGCAAGATCGGCCGCGGTGCCTTCAGGATATTTTTTTTTATCCATGGAGCCCCCGTTTACTCCCACCCGCAGGGGCACACCATGATCCCGGGCAGCCCTGATCACTTCTGTCACCCGCTCACGGCTGCCGATATTTCCCGGGTTAATGCGCACCTTGTTGACCCCTGCCTCCATGGCGGCAATGGCGAGACGATAATCAAAATGAATGTCAGCACTGAGCATCGCCGAAACAGAACGCCTTACTTCCTTCAAGAAAGGAAGCGCCTCACTGTTTCGTACCGCAAGGCGTATAATCTCAGCCCCCGCCTCTTGGAGCCTCTCGACCTGGTCAATGGTGGCCTGTACATCTTCGAGAGGGACGCTGGTCATCGACTGAATTGATACCGGGGCGTCACCGCCGATAATAATATTCCCTACGGAAACGCTTCTGGTTTGCCTGCGCGGGCGCACTACAGGTTTCATGATTTTTTCTTCTCCCAGTGGGTCTTTTCTTCGATCAGGTGTTCTAAAAGAAATGCGATTGTCCATGTGCTGTTGTTTTCAGTAAGCCCGCAAAATATGGGACGGGAGAGCCCGTCGGGAAAAGCCTTCATTGCAGACTGTACCATCTCCTGGTCGAAGCCGAGAAACATGAGAAAGCCCTGGTCTTTTTCTTCAAAGAGATCACGGGGCCCCGCGTCAAGCACATCACTCACTGTTTTTTCTTCCATGGCTGAGGCACTTATTATGATTACTTCCCTGTCGACAGCAAGCTCAAAGGCCGCCTTTACCTGCTCAGCACTATTCTGGTTGAAGCCGTATATCATACATCCCGCTGGTTCCATAACTGATTTTCTCCCTAAAGCTTACTGCCTTTTTTCTTAATGTAGGCCTGAAGTTTTTCTGCTTTTTCGACATGGTCTTTCATGGCGTCTCTATCTTTATGATAACTTCCTTTCCCCGATGAAAAACTCCGGTCACCGCCAGCATCAAAAGCCTGTGCCAGATAGTTTTTGATACGCCTGAAGCGGGATATAGATTCACTTTTTTCGGTTACAAAAGCATCAGGCTCTGCAGGAGGCACACCGGGTATGTCGATATCTTTTCTGCTGCTTCCTTTGCCAGAGAAAAAAGGCTGCTGTTTACCCGCGTCAAGAGCCTTTGCCAGGGAGTTTTTTATACGCCTGGAGCGTGAAGCCGGTCCGAAATATTCAGTTTCAGAGCCTGTCCCGAAGACCTCTCGTTCATAATCTTCTTCACGGTATGGAGTATCTACAGCCCCTGCCTTGCCTCTACTTCCTTTCCCTTTTTTTTCTTCTTTCTCTTTTATCGCCACCTTGATTCCCATAACGGCAAAGCTTTCTTTCAGGGAACGGATTTTCCCCTGGTGCAGGCGGTAATCACGCTCCACCGCCTCATGGTATTCTTCAAAAACTGAGCGGCACTTTTCAATAATTGACTGATCTTCCGGCAGAAGGGCGGTCCCCTCCCCGGTTGCAGCACCGATCCAGTCTATGAGCATTTTAAGATAAAAGGGAGAGAGGTTCAGTGTGCCCCTGCTTTTCTTAAGCATCGCCAGGAGATTTTGTTCTTCAGGGATAATGATGTCACTGCTGCCCCAGTGCCCCGCGCCGAGAACCCGCTCTGCACAGCCTGCGAGATGATGCAGCTCTGATTTACTGAACTGGAGTGAAAGATTTTTTAGTATATCATCCATGGGTATAACATAGTCTTAGATTAAAAGATGTCAAGACGCTTTCTACATGCAACAGGGTCCTTTTACTGTCAACCTGTAGGTTTTCAGTTAAAGCTCAGGTTTTTTTTGACCAGAGGGGGTTAACATGAATATTACTGAACGAATAAATTGTATAAAGGTTCATGCAAACATTTAGAGTCACATCGTTTCCGGTTCACCAAAAAAATACTAATCATACTTAACAGCCTTATCTTTACAATACCCCCTAAAACAGACTTCCGGCGCATAAAATTATTTGTTTATACCTGAAAAACTTTATACATTTTCAAATAACACCCACCCGAAGGGGGACAACAGATTCGGAGTCTTCAATGAAACCAAATAGATGCTTCGAAAATTATCCATACCGTATTATATTTACATCAATTACATTTCAGCTTACGATTACCATTATCGGTTCATTAATAATCTACAACATCGGATTGATCTGGCTTATTCTCTACTTAATTTATATTATATTGCTTGAAATTCGCCTGTTAAAGCGAAGCTGTACAAATTGTTACTATTATGGAAAAAGATGCTTCTCAGGAAAGGGAAAAATTTGTGCTATTCTTTTCAAAAAAGGGAATATCAAAAGTTTCATAAAAGACTCAATCTCTTTTAAAGATATAATCCCGGACATACTGGCAACAGCAGTACCAGTCGTTGCAGGAATAGTTTTATTAGTGACAAATTTCAAATTGAGTCTGTTAACTTTAGTTATTCTGCTGTTCCTAATGACTTCTATTGGAAATGGACTGATAAGAGGTTCGCTTGCATGCAGGTTTTGCAAACAAAGAGTTACTGGATGTCCGGCTGAGCAACTTTTCAACAAACAGGAAAATTAAAACTGCATTGAAATTCAAAATTTTTTAATAAAGTAATAATTCTCCTATCTGCAAAATATTCCTTACTTTCGAAATATTATTTTTCAATGATTATGAAATCGAAAAATATTTCTATTTGACAGGTACACCATCCGTGCTTTTCTATCATCAGAAGAGAAACCATGGCACAATTCACCGTAATAATCCCAACATATAACCGCTGCGAGCTTACCCTCCGGGCAGTTGACTCTGTCCTGGCTCAGAGCCTCACGGACTTTCAGCTGATCCTTGTCAATGACGGCTCTACCGACGGAACAGAAGAACTGGCAGACCGGTACCGCAACCGCCTCATCTACCTTGAGCAGAAAAATCTGGGTGTCAGCGCGGCACGAAATCTGGGGATCAAGGCAGCCGATTCTCCCTATATTGCCTTTCTCGATTCTGATGACTGCTGGTTCGACACGAAGCTTCAGGCTCACGCTGATTTCATTGAAGCCAATCCGACAATTCGAATTCACCAGACCCTTGAGCAGTGGCACAGAAATGGTAAACGGGTTAACCCCCGGGAACGGCATCTGAAACGCGAAGGTGATATTTTCCTTCCTTCACTTGAGCTGTGCCTGATCAGCCCTTCGGCTTCGATGCTCCACCGGGATCTTTTTACAGAATATGGTCTCTTTGATGAAAATCTTCCGGCCTGTGAAGATTATGACCTGTGGCTGCGTATTACCGCCTTCGAAAAGGTCGGCCTTATTGAAGAAGAGCATATGATTCGGTATGGAGGGCATGATGATCAGCTCTCCGGGATATTCTGGGGAATGGATCGATTCAGGGTTTATGCCGTAGTTAAACTGCTTGCTGAAAGCGGAAGTAAACTTCCCCCCCATTTTAAAAAAGCAGCCGTCAAAACAGCAGTAAAAAAATCAGAAATTCTGCTTCAGGGGGCCCTCAGGCGAAACAATCATCGCCTTGCCGCTTCTCTTGAAGATATTATTGCGGGTCTGCGCGAAGAAGACTATAGGAATATAAATTATCAGATCCTCGCAGGAGAAGATTTGGCCCAAGAGCCTTCACGTCCATAAATGATTCACCGGTACAGGTTCTGCTGAAAATAATCCTGCCCTCCCGATCAAAAACCACCGCGCGGCCCGTACCGGTAGTGTCGGTGTAACCGGCGGCAACAAATCCCTCTCCCATGGCAAGAGATCCGTGACCCCGTCCCTTTGGGGCAATCTGGACAACAAAGCGAATATCTCCGTCACTGTCGAAATGAAGAATGTGATCCCCCTCAAGAACTGTTCCGTTCCCCTGATCATCAATCAGCATCGTTGACCGGGAAAGATGGATTTCTTTCAAAGGGATTACAGCTTTTTCTTCTTCCGAAGGATTCACCAGGAGTACTGAATCAGCAGCGGTGCTTCCGTAATGAATCATAAAATATTTACCCCCGGGACTGATGGCAAGTCCCTTAACCGGATCGCCATCAGGGGTTCTGTCCTTTATAAGAAGTTTGCGCTGATCATTAACAAAAAAATATGAGCCATCCAGAAAACCGGCACCGCCAAAGTCATTTTCTGACGAAAAGGCTATTACCGTGCAGAGTCGCCCCGCAAAGGTCGGGGCATCGGTAAGATTTCCATTATTGTTCAAGACCCGTACCCTGCTATGATCACCATTGAGGAGAAAAATTATTTTCCCATTGCGGGAAAGCCAGGGGTACTCACGCGAGTCAAGTTTCCAGAAACGGTCGCCCTTTGTGCTGAAAAATTCGATTTCTTTTCCGACTTTTTCATAGGCGATATAGTGGGTGCCGTCCCCGCTAAAAGAGACAAGTTCTTTCTCTGGAGCAATCTTCAGGGCAATCTCACCATGAGGCTTTATCTGCCAGAGGGTCTTTCCCCTGCGGACCGCGAAGTGTCCTTTATTGACTTTATAGGGAGATGCCTTCATGCCATCGACATTTTTCAATGCAGCGGTAAACTCAGGAACGATTGTTATACCGGGAGAAGGATAGAACACAAAAAAATTAATGGCAATCCCGATGAATAATCCGGCAGATAAATATCTCATAAATCAGTCCTGGAGAAAACTTTTTAATTTCTGACTGCGTGATGGATGCCTTAATCTTCTGATAGCCTTTTTTTCTATCTGACGGATACGCTCCTTACTCAGGTTGAACTTATCGCCAATCTGCTGGAGTGACATAGGCTCGTATCCATCGAGACCATATCGCATACGAAGAATTTCCTGCTCTGATTCGGTCAGTGTACTGAGAATAAAAGTGAGGGCATCACTGAGGCTTTCATCCAGTACCTTCTTGTCAGGAGAATCGGTACGCTGATCAACAATCATGCTTAATATTGTTGTATCTTCAGATTCACCAAAGGTAGAATCAAGGGAAATATAGTCCTGGGTAATATTACGAAGGTGGTTAATCTCTTCATCATCCATGTCGAGCTCCTCTGCAATTTCAGAGGCGCTCGGTTCGCGTCCAAGTTTATGTTCAAGTTTTTTATGAACTTTATCAATTTTCTGGATATCAGCAGTTCTATTCAGGGGAAGCCGTATCAAAGAAGCCTTCTGTGATATGGCAAGTATTATTGCCTGACGAATCCACCAGACCGCATAAGATATGAAATGAAAGCCCCTGTCGGGGTCAAATTTTTCCGCCGCCTTGATCAGTCCCATATTCCCTTCATTGATAAGATCAAGGAGAGAAATACCGCTTGTCTGGTATTTTTTAGCGATTGATACAACAAAGCGAAGATTGGCCTTAATAAGCTGGTTCTTCGACTCTTCATCGCCGTCACGTACTCCACGGGCAAGAGTATCCTCTTCTTCCCGGGAAAGAAGTTTAATTTTATTTATCTGGTCGAGATACCACGAAATAGAAGAATCATTAAAAGTATACTGTCCCTTTTTACGGGCCTGCACCTTTCCCTTTGAGCCTTCTTCTTCCTCTTCTTCTTCTTCTTCTTCCTCTTCGATATCTTCCTCAAGAGCATCTTCATCAGGAAGTTGAAAATCATCGTCAAGTGAATCGAGATTGAGATTGGCTTTTTTACCAGTTTTCTTTTTTTTAGTCTTATTAGTTTTCATAAGCACCAGTATGGCAAATTCCAAATTTAGAGATATTCATACATGCTTTTGCAGAGACTCGTCAAGTCTATTAATTAAGAAAATATCCTTTATTTTCTGCAAACGCCCCGTCCCCGGGATCGATTACCTAGTTATGTATATCACTCTATTACTATTTTTAATACCCGGAAAAGCATAAAGGGCAAAAAAAAATAGAGGATGTTTTCCTCTATTTCTTTTATTTTAATTTGACTATAATTATTTTTCTATTTTCGGAACTTTCAGAACCCACCCTGGATAAATAAGGTGAGGATTCCTGATTCTATCTTTATTGGCTTTATAGATGACCGGCCATTTTCTCGGCTGCTTATAAAAACGGGCCGCAATCCGCCAGAGGCAGTCTGTTTTTACCTTTCGGCGTACAACGGTATAGAGGAAATAATCCGCAGAGCCTTCATCCTTTCCATCAACATCTGTGCTGTCTTTTCCCCCGGAAACATCTTTGCCTTCAATATTTTTTTCAGTCCCTTTATCAGCGACCTCAGCAGGTTTTTTAGTAACCATGACGATGCTTGCAAGACGGGTTGTTTCTTTTGAATAATCTATTGATTCTTTGAAATTTTTATCTTCAAGTCGGGCCTTTGCATTCTTGAGAGATTCGCGTGCGGCGGCAAGTTCATCTTTTGCAACCCCGGCGCCTTCAGACTTTTCGGCCTTATCAATCATTACTTCAGCATTAGCATATTCAGTCTTTGCGGATCCATCAAGGGACTGCCCATAGGCTTCATCGGCATTAAGTTTTGCTACTTCAACGGCGGAAAAGCCTTTTTTCAGCTGCAGGCCATTATAAGCTTCTTCTGCAATGGCAATATTTTCTTCTGCCAGCTTTATTTTTTCCGGTGAATGCTTTTCGCCATCATATTCCTTTGACCGCTTTACGGTTACCTTTACTTCATCAATGGCATCCTTCAGCTTATCTTTTTGGCCAAGTGCAATATTACGGGCATTCTTTGCCTTGCCGTCTGCCTCAAGGGCCATTTTATAGGCATCATAATACTTTTTCTCACCGTTGAGCTTGTTTGCCTTTTCCAGGGCAGCTTTCGCTTCAGCGTAATCATCCTTTGCGAGCTCTTCGGCGTAGGCTTCAACAGCCATATTCAAACTCTGCTCTGCTGCTTCAATGGTATCCCTGGCAAGAAGGGGAACAGACTTGTTAAAGGCCTCATCAGCTGCCTTTTTTGACTCATTGGCAGCAATCTTTGCCTTATCCATTTTCTCGTCTACCACCTTATCGTGGGACTTTAAAAGTTCCGCTTTCGCCTTTTCAAGTTCCTTCGGGGCATACTTGTCAGCCTTTACTGACACGGCCTTTGCAATAGCCTTTCTGGCTCCAACCATCTGCTTTACAGGAACCGGCTCACCACAGGCAACAACAAAAGACAGTGCGACTGTCATTACCAGTATACTTATTTTATAATTGCGCATAATTTTTCCTCTCTCTCCCAAATCTATATTGATAGAAAAAGGCCTTTCGGCCCGTGAAACGACGTACTCCCGGGATAGGGAGATGCTTAAGCGTTGAAAGAATTTACAGCTTCTTCCTCTGATTCGTATATTTCAAAAAAAGATGTAAGTTTCGTCAGTTCAAAAACCTTTCGAACCGATGCAAAAACATTAATAATCTTCAACCCGCCCTGATATTTCTTCAGATTGGAAAGACTTGAAATAAGAGCCCCGATACCTGATGAATCGATATATGAAACCTTTTCAAGATTAATCACTACATTGTATTTCTTTTCTTCAATAAGACGGTTAATAATATCCTTTATTTCCGGTGCATTATAAAGGTCTATTTCCCCTGCAATGTCCAGTACCACAACTTCGCCACTGGAACGTGTATTTATGTCCATACCCTATCCTTCCTTAACACAAAAACAAAATATACATAGATTAATTCATCACAATATAAATGCAGACTTTATCAATGTCAAGATAATTTATTACCCTTTATAGTAAAAACCCTGCTCCATTTTGACTCAATTTCATCAAAATTTCCCTCTTCAATACCTTTTCTTATCTCTTCCATGAAGTTTTTCATAAAATGGAGGTTATGATAGGTATTATAGATCAAAGCGGAGATCTCACCTACCTTAAAGAGGTGCCGGAGGTACGACCGGCTGTAATTTTGACACACATAGCATGAACAGTTCTCATCAAGGGGGCTATAATCCCTTTCAAAACGAGCCGCCTTGATATTAACACGGCCATGAGATGTATAGAGGGTTCCGTTTCGTGCAATCCGTGTCGGCATGACGCAGTCAAACATATCAACGCCGTGACGAACCGCATAGAGTATTTCAAGGGGACTTCCCACCCCCATCATATACCTCGGTTTTTCGGGGGGAAGAAATTCTGTCGTCACAGCAGTTATTTCCCGGTATAATTCCTTCGGTTCGCCGACACTCAGGCCCCCGATAGCATAGCCGGGGAAGTCAAGATCAACAAGACGGCGGGCACACTCTTCTCTCAGGTGAGGGAAGACACTTCCCTGCACAATGCCGAAAAGAGCCTGTTTATCATGATCAAAGCTCTCCCGCCAGTATTCCGCTGCTTCACCAGCCCAGCGGATTGTCCGCTCCATGGCATCCCGGGCACCCTTTTCGGGAATCGGATAGTCGGTACATTCATCAAGTACCATCATGATATCGGAGCCAATGACCCGCTGAATATCAAGAACTGACCGGGGTGTAAAGGTATGACGGGAACCATCAAGATGAGAGGCGAACTCAACACCGTGCTCTTTGATTTTACAAAGATCGGCAAGCGAAAAAACTTGAAATCCCCCGGAATCCGTCAGGATGGGGCGATCATAACGCATAAATTCATGAATACCCCCGGTATCCTTGAGAACTTCCAGGCCGGGCCTGATATAGAGATGATAGGTATTGGCGAGAATAATATCAAATCCCAACTCATCAACATCCCTCGAGGTAAGAGCCCTGATCGAGCCGCGAGTCGCCACAGGCATAAACACGGGAGTCTGGATGCTTCCCCGGGAGGTGACAACTTCCCCTCTCCGCGCCCCTGAACCGGTATCTTTTTTCAGCAGTCTGAATTCCATGGCTGTATGAATCGTGAGAGGCGTGAATATGTCAAATTAATAATTTTCTCTCTGAGATAATTTCCAATACTCCGAAAGCCATGGCGGCTCAGCCCCTCAGGGGCTCTGAGCCCTCTTCAGGACTGAAAAAAAAGTATTTACAAATACCCCTCATATACCACCTAATCTACATCAAAAGGAAAAACCATGACAGGAAAAATCTACATCATCGCCACCCCCATCGGCAATCTGAAAGATATAACCTACCGGGCCGTTGACACATTGAAAATCGTCGACCTTGTATACTGCGAAGACACCAGGCAGAGCAGAAAACTCCTCAATGCCTATGATATTTCGGTGTCCCTCAGGTCACTTCACGCCCATTCCAATGATAAACGGGTAGAAGAGGCGTGTAAGGAAGTTGAAGCGGGCCGCAGCATAGCCTATATCACCGACGCGGGAACCCCGGGGATATCAGATCCAGGGAACCGCCTCGTTAGAGAGGCACGGAGGCGCGGCATTACGATTATTCCTCTTCCCGGGCCCTCGGCACTGGCAACTGCCGCGTCAATGACCGGCTTTGATGGAAAAACTATTATTTTCGGCGGGTTTCTAAGCAAAAAACCCGGCAGGCGAATCAATGAACTCGAAAAGCTGAAAGCAAACAGCGGGACAATTATTATTTATGAATCGCCTCATCGGATAATGAAGCTTCTTAATGCTGTCGGCACGGTCTTTCCAGATCAGGAAGTTGTTATTGGAAGAGAAATAACTAAAATTCATGAAGAATTTCTCTCTTTTAAAGGAAGCAGTCTCCTTGATGAGAACCTGAAAATCACTGAAAAAGGCGAATTTGTCATAGCGATAAACAATAACTAAAGGCTGATTATACTTGAAACTTCATATAAATATGTATATATTTATTTACAAGAATGCTTTTAATGGGTACATAAAATAGATTACATGGTATTATCTACAGTACCACAAAGAGTATGAAAAAATTAAGTTTTATAGATTATTTATGCAAAGAAAAGTATATTTCATTAAAGAATTGACAAATATTTCCGATAGTATAAATAGATTAAAGAAAGGTGACAGACAATGGTTATCGATAAAATAGGCAACATAAACAACATCATAGAACCGAAAAAGAACCGGCCTGCCGGTGGTTCAAAAGAAGTCAAAAAGAACGATTCTGTTCAGATTTCTTCCGAAGGTAAAAAAGCGGCAGAAGTCGCCCGTCATGCCCAGGTAGTCCATGAGACTCCCGACATTCGTGCTGACCGGGTAAAAGAGCTCAAAGAGCAGATCCAGAAGGGCACCTACGATTTCGATGATAATAAAAAACTCGGAATGGTTGCCGGGAAAATTGCCAACTTCCTCTTAAGAGAATAACTGGCACTACAATATAACGTTAAAAACTAAAAGCGGAGATATTAATTATGTCCGCTTTTTTTATGGGTGAAGGCATTGCTACCAGAAATATTACCGGAATTTCATCTACCTACTGAAATCTACATTCAACAGGATGTCATAAGAGATACAGGGACTATACTCTCAAAACTCTGTTCCCGTGTCCTGATGGTCATAACTTCAACTGATTACAGTGAATATGCGGTTGCTGCCGAAGAGGTATCCCGTAGCCTGAAAGCCAGTAATGTCGGCTGTATAATCTATGATGAAATTCCCGGCGATCCCAATACTGAAGAAATCGATCTTGCAGTTGCCTTCGCCAAAAAAACAAATTGCGACCTGGTGCTCGGATTTGGTGCCGACGGCTCAATTAATGCTGCAAAGGCTATTGCGCTGCTTATCAACAACTATATCTTCTGCAACGATATTTTTACAGCTGAAATTACAGAAAAACCCCTGCTCCTTGTGACAATGCCGGTAAAGCCCCTTTTCGGTCTTGAAATTGCACCGCTTTTCTACCTGAGAGAAATTCAAAATAATACCCAGAAATGCTATTATAACAAAATACTCTATCCCAACATTACCATAATAGACCCTTCCCTGACCCTTAATACAGATGAAGACAGCTACATCTTATCGGTTATCAGCACCCTGGCTATTGCCACAGAATCAGTTATTTCAACAGCAAATAATGATATCGTCAATACATTCAGCCTGAAAGCTATAGATATAATATTCAGAAACCTGACACTTGCTTATAATGAAAGTCAAAACCTTACACCTCGGATATATCTATCAACAGCATCTGTTATGGCTGGTATTTCCTTTTCCGTATCCTATCTCTCCGTTGCCCTGGCAATAGCTCTGGCACTATCTTCCCGATGTGAAATAGATATACCAACGGGAATTGGTATTATTTTACCGCATATAATGGAATTTAATCTGACTTCCTCTCCAGGTAAATATGTTCAAATGTCAAAGGTTATGGGGGAAGATGTAAAAGATGTGACCGTTATCGAGGCGGCGATTAAAGCGGTAGAAGCAATACGAAAACTGGAACTTGATGTCAATATTCCCCAGAGACTCTCGGATTATAATATTTCCAGGGCTGAATTAAGCAACATATCGAATATTTCAATGACTTTTGATTTTATTCAAAATGCGCCGCGTCCCCTTAATCCGAGTGAAATTGAAACAATACTTGTGGCGGCCTTTTAGGAAATATTTTACTGTTACAGGGTCGAGACCTCTTCTGTTGAAAAAATCTGGTTAATATCAAGAATAACAACAAAACCCGTTTCAAGCTTGGCAATACCTACAATGTATCTCCCTGAAATACCCTTAACAACGGGGGGCGGGGGCTCAATATCATTCGAATTGATTTTAACTACATGACTGACAGAATCAATAGCCAACCCAACCTGTTTTCCACTGATATCAACAACAATGGCCCTGTTGTTTTCATCTTCTTTAGCACCGGCAATTTTAAACTTTCTGCTTAAATCAACAACAGGAATAACCTTGCCCCTCAGGTCAATGACGCCCATTATATAATCAACAGATTTTGGAAGTTTTGTAATTATCGGCAGTTTTAGAATTTCCTGCACAAGCAGAATGTCTATACCATATTCTTCTTCACCGATTTTAAAACATACTACCTGTTGCGATGTAACGACATCTTCTTTTGATTCAATCATTTTCAACACCTGTGAAATTCTGTTTCTCTTAACGCTTTATTTTAAGGTTCTGATTAAACTTTTCAAGCATAAAATTATATTGGTAGAACTTTTTCAAATAAAATTTCAAGGGACATATCTGCCCTACATGAGAAAATAGCCATAAACGTAAGAGCCGAGTCCGGCGATAAGAAAAAAAAGTATTTTAAGGAAAAGAGGCTGTCGTTCCCTGATAAATATATCAAAAAGTCCGAGCAGAAGTCCGAATAGTGCAGATACGATTCCAAGAGCAATAAAACTATACTGAAAATAAAAAAAAGATCCCATGGCAAGCCCCCAGCCTGCCAGAAAATCAATGAAATCAACAAATCTTATTCTACCGCGTATTGTTCCAGTCAGGCCTGAGGCATTGTGATAGGGATTATCTTCCTGTACGAAATACCGCTTTCGCGTCTCTTCAATTCGCTTCTTATGCTCTGCATCAGCATTTTCTTTAGATTTAGAGGCATCCTTTGTAGAGGAAATACCATAATTTCCCTTAATTATACGCAGGATATCTTTATTGGTTATTGTGGAGAAAAGGTGGGAACGTTCTCTAAATTTTTCAGAAAACCCGGAGCTTCTGCCGCTCATTACGCTCCGTTCGATGGTTATTTTACCTTCTTTGATAACGGCATAGTACGGACTGCCCCCTTCACTCTGAACTTCAACATACAAACGAACTCTTTTTTCTTTTGAGTTATAATCAACACGAAGATAATCTCCGTTCTCATCAGTCATATAGAGCGTCCGCATATATCCGCGAATCTCAGAGGGTCGTCTTTTCCAGAGAATATTTGAACTATCCGTCACGGCAGACCATCTTTATGGTTGATACAGGCGATATACGAGGGAGACAGACCTGAAAAAAGCCGGCCTCCCTGCAAAATCATACCTTCTTTTTATGCCTGTTTTGTCTTCTTCTTTTCTTTCGCTTATGATTTGCTATCTTCTTTCTTTTTTTCTTTTTACCACAGGGCATAGACTACTCCTTTATAGCGATTACGAATATTACTATTCTTTATCTGAGATTATCAATTTCACCGGTTTTTTTAACACTTTTTTCCTCTTTTTCCTTTTCAAGAAACAACGGAACACCATGTTTATCCGATGAAATTATCACTTTTAAATTATCTGAAATTTTGTCAATATAAATATACTTCAAAATTTCCGGATTTGCCTTTATAATTGCGGCTATATGCCGATATCTTTCATACAGTGCTCCTTCTTTAAGCTTCTGTTCCTGGAGCCGGTATTTAAGTTTTTCTAATGCCTTTCTGTTTTCAAAATTAAGATCACGTAATTCTGCTGCATATCGCAAACCACGCCTGTACTCATCATAGCCGGGAAAGATCCCCGGTGAAACCGCAGACAGGCTGGCAAGCTTAATTCCAAGGCCCCCGAGGGTATCCTGAAGCTCACCTTCAGCTTCTTCGAGAAGCTTTATCAGTATCCCTTTCAGCTGGGGCCCCCGATAAACAGGTTTAAGAAATGGATCAATTTTACTTTTCAAAAGATCAAGAGCACTTTTCCGCACAAGGTTCTTTAAATTTTCTCCTGATTTATCCAGAAGAAAAAGATTTGAAAAGCCGTCAATATTCAGCTCATACTGCAGCTGCACAGGAATAACGATAGAGCTTCTTACGCTTTTAACTCCCATGAGGGCAGAAACAGGTATTTCTGCAGAAAAATTATCACGAAAAGCTGTCCTTTGCTCCCTCACTTCATAAAGCCACGGGAGCATCCCCTCATACACAAAGACCTTTTTGCCGGAAATGGCCTTCATAGCCTTTCCCTCAGTTTTTTCTTTTACAATAACTATCCTGTCTGGTTTCACATCAAAGTAACAGAAAAGATAACCATACACAGCTGCTGCTGCTGATAAAAGAAAAAGAATTCCCAAAAAAGTCTTTTTCACGGTCGCTCCCCGCCTATGCTTCGGGCTCTTTTATTTCTTCAAGCTGGTCATTTCGATAAGGCATTGGCTTAAGTGGAACTATAGTAGATACAGCGTGCTTATAAATCATATTCTGTTTTTTGTCGACTTCAATCAATACGGTAAAATTATCAAAACTCAAAACTCGTCCTTTGATAGGTACACCATTAACGAGGTAAATGGTAATTTCGCATTTTTCTTTTCTCGCATTATTTAAAAATACATCTTGTAAACTGCTGGCTTGCTTTCCCATTTAATTTATTTCTCCTCTATTTATTTTGTTCAAACCAGGAATGGATTCGATTAACTATTCTGTCCTTTTCATTGAGATGAAACCATTCCATTCTTTTATTTCTTTTGAACCAGGTCATCTGCCTTTTGGCATATTTCCTGGTATCAATTTTAATTTTCTCAACAGCCTCGTCTAAAGAATATTCACCATCGATATATTTATTCAACTCGCAATATCCAATACTCTGCATCGACTTCAATTCTGGCCCGTAACCCTTGTCTCTAAGGGATTCAACTTCATGAAGAAACCCTTTCTTCATCATCGCATCAACCCGTAAATTGATCCGATTAACAAGGAGATCCTTTTCACTGAAAAGCCCGACATAGAGAGTATCATCACTCTCTGCACCATGACTTTCATTATAATAGGAGCTTAAAGATCTGCCGCTTGATCTATAAACTGAAAGCCCCCGAACAATTCGTTGATGATCATTTTCATGAACCCTGGCCCCGAAAAGAGGGTCAACATGCTTAAGTTCACGATGTAGTTCAACCGCTCCCCGAATTTTCAATTCTTCCTCAACAATTTCACGAACTGCTGATTCTACTGTCGGCACCCGGGAAAGTCCTTTAAAAAAGGCATCAATATAAAAACCCGTCCCCCCGACAAAGAGGGGAACTTTCCCTCTGCTGCTTATTATTTCTGCTGAGTTCCGGGCCTCTTCAACAAAATCTCCTGCTGAAAAATCATTATCCGGATCCACTATATCTATACAGAAATGAGGGATACAATCCCTCTCTTTTTTATCAGGCTTCCCGCTTCCAATATCAAGATACCGGAAGACCTGTATACTGTCACATGATATAATTTCAAACTCATTGCCTGCAGCAGCAAGAGAAATCTCTGTTTTACCCGCCGCAGTAGGACCTGTCAGAATAACGGTTCTTATACGATTATTCCTCGCCTATAATTTCGAGTTCGTCCTCTATAGGGTCAACAAAATCAACTTTCAGCTCTTCATCAAGAGCAAGCTTCAAAATATTAGGTACCACTTTCCAGTTAAGATTCTCTTCGGGAAAATCTTTAATATTATTGACTTTATCAACAGCCTTCATGACTGCTTTCGTGAAAATATATTTATTTTCATTATATTTGAGGAGTTTATCCAGTGGAATTATCACTCAAGACCTCCAGGTTTTTGATGAATTCCTCGTTTCGCACTCTCTTACACCCTTCCGCTACAATCACACTGGTGCACTTATCTATCGCTTCTTCGAGGTCATCATTAACAATTATATAGTCAAACAGATGGAAATGCTGCAATTCCTTTACGGCATTCTGCAATCGAACACTGATCTGTTCATTTGAATCAGTATTTCGATCTCTCAGGCGCGATTCAAGAATCTGCAGGGACGGCGGAACAATAAAAATAAACACAGCTCCAGGTAATTTCTTTCTCAAAGAAGAACTTCCCTGCACATCAACATCAAAAATAGGAATCTTGCCCTCCCCCTTTATTCTGTCAATCTCTTTTTTGGTGGTACCATAATAATTCTTATGGACGTGAGCCCATTCCACAAATTCACCCTGGTCTATCATAGACCTGAACTCCTCGGCAGTTGTAAAATAATAATTTACCCCATGCTTTTCACCATTTCTTACAGGGCGGGTGGTAGTGGAGATCGAAAACTTTAAATCAGGGTTGCCTGCAGTAAGTTTTCTGATAATTGTAGTTTTACCCGCCCCTGAAGGGGCAGCAATAACTATAGAAAAGAGTTTATTCAGCTGCATTATTCGTTAATCTGTTTGCGATAGTTTCAGGCTGCATTGCAGAAAGGACGATATGACTGCTGTCCATTATTATTATTGCCCTTGTTTTTCTACCATGCGTAGCATCAATCAGAGTATTGGTCTCCTTTGCAACCTCTCGCAACCGTTTTCCTGAAGCGGAAGACGGTGTGATAACAGCAATAACCCGCTGGGCCAGAACCGCATTACCAAATCCAATATTTATTAGTTTTGCATCCATAATTTATACTATATTTCGACACTGTTCTCGTATTTTGTCTATATGATTTTTCACTTCAACCGCCATGTGTGCAATTTTCGAACTACTTGACTTTGAAGCAATTGTATTAATTTCACGAAACATCTCCTGGGCAATAAAATCAAGACGTTTACCAATCTGATCTGTTTCTTTCACAACTGCCCTGAATTTCTTTAAATGGTCATCAAGTCTGACCAGTTCTTCATTTATATCAAGCTTATCTGCAAGTATCGCAATCTCAGAAAGGAGCCTGGTGTCATCAACAGGATTCCCGGCAAGGGCGCTTATGCGCTTTTCAAGATTGACTTTTTTTTCTTTTAACACATTCTTCGACATTTTTTTTATGGAAGAGGCATTCTCAGCAATGACCTGCAAAGAATTGGCAATATCTTTTTTAGTCGCCATACCTTCTTTTTTCCGCATTTGTATCATTTTTTTTACGGCTAAATCAAGTGCTGCAAAAATGTCATTTCGTGATTTATCAGAAAGCGATGACCGTTCACGATTTGTTACACCTTCAAGTCCCAAAATAGATTCTAGTTTAATTGGTTCTGAAATTTTCAGAGTTTTATTTATTTTTGAGAGTTCCACATAATACTTTTCAATAAGCTTACTATTTAGATTAACGGGACGGGTATCCTGCCAGTCAAAAATATCAATATTAACCTCGACCTTGCCGCGGGAAATACGTTCTTTAATGAAACTTAATAGTTCATTTTCGTCATTGCGCATTATTCTCGGAACATTCACAAAAGTTTCGAGATAACGGGAATTAAGTGATTTAATTTCAACTGAAAATGAAAATTGCTCTGTGCTTTTTTCACTAAAAGCATAGCCTGTCATACTTTCCATATTTATTACCTAAATTACAATATCTTCTTTACTAAGAGATTTAATTTTAATTTCACCGGTATCGAGATAAAAGTCTATGGTTCTCCCATAGTCTCCGCCAATATCCTCAGCAAGAACAGGGATATCTCTTTCCTTAAGGAGTTCCCGGACTTTTTTAATGTTATTCCGTCCAATCTCAGACATCATGCTGTTTTCGGAAAGATTAAACATAGTCGCACCGCCGACAACCTTCGCACTTAACCGTGATATGTTAGATCCAATTTTCTCCATTTCATCAAGAAGGAGAGGCAATGCACTATCGGCATATTTTTTTGCCGAGGATGTTTCAGATTTCCTGACAGGAAGCATAATGTGAGCCAGCCCCCCGGTTTTAGTCTCAGAGTCATAGAGACAGATTCCAACACAGGATCCAAGTATAGTGCGTAAAATATCACTTTGACTGGCCACTCCAAGATCTGCAATCCCTACATTGATTAAATTAAATTCCAATATTATTTCCTCTGTTTAGGGATATAGACCGGTGATTCCATTATCTTTTTATAACTGAAATCATCAGAAATTGAATGTAGAGTCTCTGAATGCCCAATGAATAAAAAACCATTTTCATTAATGACCTTATAAAAATCCGCTACCAGCCTTTGCTGATGCTCTTTATCAAAATATATCATCACATTTCTACAAAAAATAATATCTATATTGTCAGGGAATGAATCTTTAAAGAAATTAAGATAGTAAAAATTAGATAGATTTTTTAGTTCTTTTTTTACTGTATATACACCATCATCCCCCTTTTGGGGAACAAAATACTTTTTTAAAAATTCGGGAGGAACTTTTTCTATTCGCCGCCCTGAATAATTTCCAACCTTTGCGAAATCAAGAACAGAGAGTGCTATATCAGTTGCAATTATTTCAACATCCCAACCCTTAAATAACCCCGATTGTTCAAGTAAACATATCGCCAGAGTATACGGCTCTTCGCCTGTTGAGCAGGCAGCACTCCATATTCGAAGTTTCTTGTCTTTCTTTGTCTTTGCAATTTCCGGCAGACAATATTGGGTGAAGGCATCAAAATGTCTTTCATTCCTGAAAAAATAAGTTTCATTGGTAGAGACAACATCAAGAAGCATCTCATATTCACGTCTCTTCTCATCGCCTTTTAGTTCAATTAAATGATCATAGTACGCGGCAAACTCAGAAATATTCAAAGCCTGGAGTCGCTTACGAAGTCTGTTGGAAAGAAGAGTAATCTTGGAATCCTTCAGAAAAATACCACTCTCTTCATAAATAAGTTTCGCGAATTTTTTAAACTCATTGTCACTGAGTCTTTTTATGTTAATTTCCATTTTGTTTCCTTTAAGTTTCGATCCACGACAGGTCATTTCTGCAGATTAAGTATCAGCCTGACTTCTCCTGCCGGCATATTGCAATATTTTGCTATCATTTCAACGCTGCAGCCCCGCTCATCAAGTTCCGCTACTGCTGCGAACCTGTCACTTTCAGAAGAGAGTATATCTGCAACTTCAGATTCTTTAACTTCCTCTGACAACTCTTTTTCTTCTCTTTTACCAGCCTGCAGCTTCTTCTCTGTTATATCATTAATATCAAGACTACTCAAGTCCTTTTCAATAAGTTTTTCATAGGGATCGTTATAATTTTCCACCACTTCGCTTTGTGACTCTCTGGCGGCTGATATCGGCATTTCCGGTTTCCCAAAATCAGTTCTATCGACGATTTCGTTGACTTTTGAACGAAGAATAGCAATACCATGAAGAAAGAATTCGGGCAAGCTTTTTTTAGGCATCCCCTGTTCTTTGACCGGCATACTGCCTTTAGCCGTACCGGGATCTTCCTGGACCGGGGTATTATTCTTCTCGGAAAATGTTTTCTCGACTACATCGATATGATTATCAATCAACTCTTCATTCGCAACAGTAATATCAATTCCCTGGATTGAGCCGGATTCCCTGAGGAGCCTGTTAATAACGGCAATTTTATTCTCAAGAATGGATATATTTCTATTTGCCGTTGAATTAAACTCTTTGATTATCTCGTCCATTTCTCTTTTCAAGCGCTGTTCCCTGTACTCACTTGAAGAGCGTGCAAGCTTTAAACTGAGGAGAAGATATATCACTGCTCCTGTAAAAATATTTACCAGAAGAATTGTAAAAAACTGCATTATGTCTCCTTAGAAGGCATTGTTTTTACTTTAAAATATCAATGATGCGGCCAATATTTGCATCCTTTGCCAGTTCCTGCTGTTTTTTCCGTTCGTCAGCTTTCCGTTTTTCCTTTTCTTCAGCTTCTTTTTTTTGATGCTCTTTTTCTTTTTCATCAGCGAGGGCATCGCGCACTTCAAGTTTTTCGCCCTTCTTCGTTTCTTCGAGTTTTGTATTTATCAACTGGGACTGTTTTTTAGCTTCATCATCGAGAAGATGCTGCTGTTCAGCAATTGCACCTGATCGGGCGTGCTCACCACGTCCGACTTCATGCATCTGCCCCATATTCGTCTGCAGATCAATAGGCTTAATGCTCATTCTACCCCTCCTGCAACTATCAATTACCTTCCCGAGGGCCTGAGATTCAATGACTGGGTTGAGCCCCTGTCACCGCCTCCTCTGAACAAGGGTTGTCAGCCTTGAATGTCCTTCTGTCATTACAGGCTGTTCATATTCAGAAAGCCTGATTTCATCACCTTCAAGACTGAACTTTATATAGTTATATTCATCCTTAACTGCAAACTTTTCGTCTTTAATATATATATCAACGCCGGGATAAACCGTTTTTTCTGCGCAAATTTTTCCTTTATGCTCAAGCATACCAATGTAGGCATTCAGTTCTTCCAGCTCAAGGTTTATTTCTTCTATCCTTGCAGTAAGGGTTTCATTTCTCGCTGATAATTCTTCAAACATTTTTCCTTTATCAGCGGTAAGCTTACCTGTTTTTTTCTGATTGGCGAGAGTATTCAGGTTTTTCTGCATCTCATCAAGTTCATTCTGATATTTCGTCTTCATCTTTTCCAATTCTGACATCTGCTGAAGTACCTTCGGGTTAATGCCGACCCGAATTTCTGTCTTGGTTGCAACATCAGCGCCAAGGAACCGGGCATTAACTTCATTTCCTGCCCGTATCACACCGCCGACAATACGCGCCCTTCTTCCAGTAGAGATAATCCGCTCACCAGCGTCGACATTTGAATGAACAATTCCTTCCGGCACCAGAACATCATTTTCAGAAACGATGTTGGCTCCCTGGACAAATTTTGCAAAGATCGTACCTCCTGTGGATTCAATCTTTGCCTCTTCCCTTCCCTGAATTCCCTGATGAATTATGATATCACCTTCAGCTTCAAGAAAAGCCTTCTGTACAGCTCCCTTAACTTCAATATTTCCTGCGGCCTTTACGACAAAATTATCAAGGACATTTCCGGAAACAATAACTGATCCAAGAAATACAATATTACCTGTCTCGAGAGAAACATCACCATTTACAACAAATACTGGCTCAACACTTATTTTGCCTCGTTTAAAAACGACCTGCCCATTAATTTCAGCGGTCAATTCATTTCCATCTTCTGACAGTATAGTACCTTTTCCATACTGCAGACTGGTTTCTTTACCTGATTTGGCAGGAAGTATTCTGTTCGTTACGGTTCTGCCGGGGATCCCTTCTTCTGAGGGAATTTTTACCGCGAGGATCTGACCAACAACAACATTTTCAAGGAGTTCCAGGTTTCTAAAGTCAACCTTCCCCTGTTCATCTTCTTCAAAACTGACACTCGATTTTTCTACGCGCACCTTATAATCAATAAATGAATCTTTTCCATTTCTCGCCTTCTGCCCCTGAGCGGCAACGAGGGGTCTCGAATAATCCATTTCATCGAGATATTTTGCAATTCCCTCTTCATCAGAACCAACAACAACTCCTGATCCCCGCAACCCTTCAATAACCTCATCGTAATCCATATGCCGGCCCGCATACCGGGGAGGAGAAAAATGGATAAAGGCTTTCATCTCGTCTTCTGTAACTTCAATATTCATGGCGCTGTCATGTTCAGGATTCGGTGTCCAGTTTCCAATTTTGACCGGCTTGGTTTCCTTTGATGCAATAGCCTTTTCAACTGGCGAAGTATTCGCAGTGGAAATCCTCATGGAGTAAAGTTTATTATTTACTTCATCCAAAGAAACAGGTTTTCCGGTTCCCCTCTGAGGTTCCTGTATATACATGATTCCCTTTCGGGTTACCCTGATTTTAAAGGAAGCATCAGCGTTTTTCGCCGCTTCCGCCTGAAATTCAGGCATATTTCCTGAGAGTTTATTTTCCAGTTCATCGAGATCATCATGCTCATCGGCTGAAGCAATCTGGTGAACAAGGATACGGTAGGGATTTCTTCCGATGCCAAAAAAACCACCGGTTCCCTTTTCGAGAATAGTATAGTCAAGCATCGAAATATCTATTCCAAGGTCTTCAGCGGCAAGTTCAAGAGCCTGCTTAATAGAATCTGCATAAACTTCCACTGATTCTCCATCAGAAGAATCTCCGGCGTCACCGATTTCCATAAAGAGGTCTTTTAACTTTGACATATCAGCCAACAATATTAGATTTGATGCGTCCCAGACGACCCCTGAGCCTCATGATAGCCTTTGTGTGAAGCTGAGAAACCCGGCTTTCTGTTACATCAAGAACTTCTCCGATCTCTTTCAGGGTCAGGTCTTCATAATAATACAGGACTATTACTTTTTTTTCTTTGTCTGGAAGTTTTTTAATAGCATCGATAATGTAATCTCTTATTTCTTCCTTTTCGATAAGAACATCGGGATTCATATTTTCCGGAGCTTCAAGAGTTTCCAGAATGGACAGTTCGTCATTGTCATCTCCAAGATACCATATGTCATTAAGTGAAAGCATAGACGTGCCGGATAGCTTATTAAGAAGAGATTGAAATTCTTCATTAGAGATGCCCATCTCCTTGGCGATTTCTTCATCTTCGACCGTTCTACCCAGCTTATTTTCCAATTCAGAGATAACCTGTTCTATCTGCTTAGCCTTTTGTCTGATTGATCGGGGGATCCAGTCTATTGAACGGAGTTCGTCAAAAATCGCTCCACGGATTCTGGTCATTGCATAGGTTTTAAATTTAATTCCCCGCGCAGGATCAAACTTGCCAATTGCGTCTATCAAACCAAAAACACCATATGACACAAGATCATCAAATTCAATATTCTGGGGCATCCCCATTGAAACCTTGCCTGCCACATATTTTACAAGTGGTGCATATTTTACGACGAAGTAATCACGAATCATCTGCTCTTTCGATTTTATAAACTTCTCCCAGAGCTTCTCTTCGCCGACTGCATCGAGTTCTTGAAATTTTTTGCTGTTCATATTCCTTTTCCCGGAACCTTAGTCCTCATCCTTACTCATCATAGTTCTTACCGCTTCAGCCATTAATTTCGGTTCATATTTGAATGCATCTTCACTGGCAATAATATGCTTCCCCAGTTTTCCGCCAGAAGAACCAGGTCTCTTATCAGGACCAGAACTCTTCTCAGAACTCAATGTTTCTTCAAAATCATTCTCTCCAGGTTTAACCCTGGGTATTTCATCAGTATTCAACTCTGAAAAAGCTTCTTCCCCTGATTTATCAAGCTGGTCGTCAACACTTTCGCCATCCTGACTTTCCATGTCACCGAGGTTCGGCATACCTGCTGTATCCTCACTTCCATCCGCCAGACTATCAATCTCAGGAATAAATTTTTTCAGGACAATTACTGCTCCATAGCCTATTCCCGTAAAAAGAACCATGGCTATAAATGCCCTCAACACTACTATGCCGACCGAAATACCGGCGATTATGCCCGTAAGAAAGGAAAGCACAAGGGCCGCCAGGCCCAAAAAGATACCGGTTTTCAACTCAATTTGCAGATTTCCTACATTTATCATGAAATTTCACCTGCTCCGGTTACCGACATCCTGTTATTCTCAAATGAACAGCCTATTATAGACATAATACAAATCAAGAAATTTTTAATTCATCCCCTTGGTAAATTTGAAATAGAAATCACACTTCGGTTACAAAAGAGATTATTCATCAATTTCTTCTTCCGATTTCCCTGTACTTGTTATCAGATTTTTAAAAAATGACGCCATCCCGCTTCCTTTTCCTGCATTAATCTCACGATTACTGATTCTGTCAGCAATAATTGAAACACAGCCCGCAGCCTTTGATTTCGGATAGCTTACAATAAAAGGCTTCTGGTTCCGTACTGACTTCGGGACATACATATCATCAAAAACAAAGCCAAGATTTTCAATTTTTATATTCAAAAACTGGCCTGCTATATTTATCACCCTCTGTGCTACACGTTTCCCTTCAGAAACCGATTGCACTCTGTTGACAATCAACTTAATGATCTTATCAGGTGACTGTGCGGCTATCGATTTAATAATACCATAGGCATCAGTAATAGCAGTCGGTTCGGGAGTTGTCACCACGATAACCTCATCTGCGGCCATTACAAAACTAAGAACATTCTGTGAAACACCCGCCCCTGTATCAATTATCATGTAATCATCAGAATCGAGCTCAGAAACAGCGCCAATGAATTCATTTCGCTGTTTAGACTCAAGGTTTGCCAGTTGATGAAACCCTGAAGCCCCGGCAATTATTTTAATGCCCTCAGGTACCTCTATAACGATATCCTTAAGTTTCTTTTTTCCCTTGATAACATGATACAGGTTATACTTCGGAATTATTCCAAGTATAACATTGATATTTGCCAGCCCCAGGTCCGCATCAAGCAGGGTTACTGAAGAGCCATCCCGGGCCAGGGCAATGGATAGACTGACCGACAGGCTTGTCTTCCCCACCCCTCCCTTTCCACTGGTTATGGCTATGGTTTTAGTCTGTACTGGACTGTTTCCTTTTTCAAGAACCAGTCTTCTCAGGTTAGCAGCTTGGTCCAAGCCGGGCCTCCTTGCATTTACTTGTTAACATTTCCCATCATCATGTCGACAATTTTATCGGAATCAGCGACTTCGATATCATTGGGAACTTCCTGCCCATTGGTAAAATATGAGATGGGCTTATTATATTTATCGGCAATATCGACGACATTCCCAATATGTGAAGTCTCATCAACCTTGGTAATTACCACACTATTGTAATTTACGACGTCAAAAGAGCGAAAAATTTCATCAAGATCCCGTTTTTTTGTATTTGCGCTGACACAAAGGACCTTTTCGAGATCATATTCAATGATATCAGCAAAACTTTTAATTTCAGAAATCTTCATTTCGTTACGATGACTGCGCCCCGATGTATCAATCAGGATGATATCAGCCTTTTCCTTTGCAATAATACTTCTGAATTCTTTATGATCATTGACCGCGTGTATGGGAATTCTCATAATTTCAGCATACTTTTTCAACTGTTCTGTTGCAGCAATTCTGTAGTTATCAAGGGTAATAAAAACAACCTTCTGCCCTTCCCGGAGTGAGTGTATAGCTCCGAGCTTTGCCATGGTAGTGGTTTTACCAACCCCTGTTGGCCCAACAAACATGATAATTTTCTTTTTGCTGCCCTTTTCTATCGGACCGGTTGTAACGATTCTGCTTTTAAGCAGATCCTTCAGGTTCTTCTCAATTTTGACTTCATCATTCAGGTCATCCTTACTGACACTGTCTTTTAGTTCAGACATCAGCAGATTACAGGTTTCATTGTCATAATCATTATCCCGAAGAATATTTGAATATTTCTCAAGCATCGGATCAGATTGACCTGATTCAGCTCCAGTACCCTTCATACGATCTTTATCTACAATCAGCTTGTTCAGGGTCGTTTTTAGCTCAGAGAATTCTTTCTCGAACTTCTCAACTCCTCCACCGGTAGAATGGCTCCCGGTCTCTGAAGAGGCTGTTTTTTCAGCAACCGGTTCGCTTTTCTCAGGAACCCTTGTACCAGGAGCAGTCGCCTTCATGCCGCTCAGATTATCATTCATTGAATCAATTGCCTTATTTAAAGAATCAAGGGTGTTCTCTTTCTCCTCTCCCGTACCATGACGCTCCAGGGCTGACTTAAGACGGTTCATTGCATCATTGCCGCCTGTCGGTGTATCTCCTACTGTAACATCAATGTTTCTGCTTGTCACGTTGTTTCTTGGGGTAACGCGCTTCTCCTGGACACCGGCAGTTAATTCTACAACTTCCTTCGCAAATAACTTTGAATTAAAGAAACCGCCATCCTTCTTATATTTATGGCTGATGGGAATCGCGTCATCCCCATATTCAGTCCTCAGTTTCTGCATGGCCTCGTTGTAGTCTTTTGCCCTGATCTTAACATATTTCATAATTACACTCCTTCTTTATGCTGCCGAGGAGAGCAATGCGGAAACCACCACATTGACTTTCACGGCACTGGAAATTTCATTATACGAAAGCACTACCGGAGCGGGAATCTCCCGTTCAAGCAGTGAGAAAAGTACACTTCTAATTTGCGGTGAAACAAGATATACCGGGCTGTAACCCATATCCCTTGACCTGGTGAAGGCTTCAATAAGTGCTGAGGCAATCCTGTTATGGCTGTCGGGGTCAAGGGCCAGAATTCTTCCTTCTACAGGATCTTCATGTATAGCGCTTCTGATTATTGATTCAATTTCCGGGTCAACTGTGATTACATGAAGATTATTCTCTCCGTCTACATGGACGCTGGTGATTTGACGCGCCAGAGATCCCCGGACATACTCGGTTAAAAGTCCAGGATCACGGGTGTGATCGGCAAAGCTTGCGATACTTTCCATGATAGTAAGCATATTCCGTATTGAGACCCGCTCCCGGAGAAGATTCTGGAGAATCCGCTGAATATCCCCAAGGGAAAGTTTCTTTTCTTCCACTTCATCGACTACGGCGGAATAATCACTCTTCAGGTTATCAATAAGCTGTTTAACTTCCTGACGCCCGAGAATTTCATCGGCATGCTTCTTGATGATTTCAGTCAGATGAGTTGCAATGATAGTGGGACAGTCGACAACCGTATATCCGCGGTTCTCAGCCATGTCCCTGGCGTCAGTATCAATCCAGATAGCCTTGAGACCAAATACCGGTTCAATAAATTCATCACCTTCGATTTTATCAATAAGATCTCCCGGGTCCATGGCCATGAGACGTCCGACCTGGAGAATGCCTCTTCCGACTTCCACGCCCTTTATCAGGATTGAGTAAATTTCAGGTTCAAGCTCCATGTTATCACGAATGCGAATAGGCGGAACCACAAGCCCCATGTCCAGGGCGCTGCGCCGCCGTATATTGGTAATCCGGTCAAGGAGAGTTCCTCCCTGGTCGGGGTCAACCAGGGGTATCAGGTTATATCCTATCTCAACTTCAAGGGGATCGACCTGGATAAGCGGCAGTACTGATTCAGGTTTATGGTCCTTCATGGCCGCCTCTTCTACCTGCCGTGCGGACTGAACTTCCTCATCCTGCTGATTCTGAAGCAGCACATACCCCATTCCCGCCAGTCCCGCAGCCAGGAAAAGAAGAGAAAACTTCGGCATTCCCGGGATTAAGATCGAAACAGCAAGAGCGCCGGCGGTGATAAAAAGCGCCCGGGGATGCGACCCGAGCTGCTCAGCCATCTGGTCACCCATGTTGTTATCCGATACAGCACGGGTAACAATAATACCGGTTGCGGTTGTGATGAGAAGGGAAGGAATCTGACTAACAAGGCCATCACCAATACTCAAAAGGGTGTAGGTCTTCAGGGCAACATCAAAGGTCTCGCCCCGGATTACCATTCCGACAACAAAACCGCCGATAATATTTATAAAGGTAATAACGATACCGACCTTTACATCACCCTGGACAAATTTCGAGGCACCATCCATGGCCCCGTAAAAATCAGCTTCCTGCCTGATTTCCTCCCGGCGAACCTTCGCGTCTTCTTCAGAAAGAAGTCCATTGGCCACGTCAGAGTCAATACTCATCTGCTTGCCCGGCATGGCGTCAAGGGTAAATCGGGCGGCAACTTCAGCGGTCCGTGTTGCACCCTTTGTGATTACCATAAACTGTACTGCCACGAGAACAATAAATATGATAAAACCGACAACATAATTGCCGCCGACAACAAAATTTCCAAAGGTTTTAACAATTTTCCCGTCAAAGGATGCCCCATTGAGGAGAATAAGCCGGGTTGATGAGACATTTAATGCAAGCCTGAAAACAGTTGTCACGAGAAGAAGGGACGGAAAAATTGAAAAGTCATAGGAACGATTCACAAACATGACAATCATCAAAATCAGCAGACCGATCATGATACTGACAGCCATAAGAAGGTCAAGGAGTATCGTCGGCAAGGGAATAACCAGCATTGCCACCACTGCAATAATCCCGATACCCACAAGAATATCGGACTTCTGCATCCAGGATACATCCCCAAGCATTGAAAAGTTTCCTTTGTTTTCGTCAGCCATAAATTTTCATCCCTGCGCTTATATTGCCTGCCGGAATTCTTTCTTCTTGTAAAGCTCGCCATAGACCAGGGAAACCGCGTAGAAGAGATCTTCCGGTATTATGTCTCCTATTTCCACATCCCTGTAAAGCTGTTGTGCAAGGGGCCGGTTCTCAATCATTGCCACATCATTATCCGTGGCAATCTGCCTGATACGGAGAGCAATGCTGTCAACACCCTTGGCAATGACAGTCGGGGCCTCCATGGATATACTGTCATACTGAAGAGCAACCGCGAAGTGAGTCGGGTTCGTGACAACAACATCAGCCTTTGGAACTTCCTGAACCATGTTCTTCATTACGATTTCACGCTGCATCTCCCGCATGCGGGCCCGCAGATGAGGATCACCCTGGGTTTCCTTGTATTCTTCCTTCAATTCCTGTTTGGTCATCTTCAATGAATCTAAAAATTCACGTTTTTGAAAATAGTAATCCGGCACAGAAAGAACCAGGAGAATTATTGAGGTCCATATAATTATTTTTAAACCACTCAGCAGTATCATCTTTAAGGCAAGGGCAATCGACAGGTCAGGGGTGCCGAGTATAGAATCAAAATCATTTGCAATTATCAGGTATGCCACAAGGCCGATAGTAAGAACCTTAAAAATAGATTTAAAAAGATTCATTCCCACCTGCTTTGAGAAAAGAATCTTTTTCATAATGGTTGCCGGATCAAACTTAATTTTCGTCCAGTCCCACTTGAGAGGGTGAGCGGTGAACTGAAAACCGACCTGCATGACATTCCCAACGACCCCGGCAATTAAAACAGCGAGAAAAATCGGAGAAAGCATCTTGGCCGATTCAAAAATAATATTCATAAACTCAAGCTGTATATTCTTACTGGAAACGGTAAGAGTGGAAAAGGAAGAAAGATAATACCTCATAATCCCCTCAAGCGATCCGTATATCCATGAACTGAAAACAAACACAACGAGCATGCCGAAAAGTACCACAAGGGTCGTAGAGAGTTCCTGGGTCTTGGCGACCTGTCCCTTCTCCCGCGCCTCACGGATTTTCTTTTCAGTCGGCTCTTCAGTTCTACCTTCATCTTCTGCCGCAAAAAGCTGCAGGTCAAAGATAAAGCCATCGGGAAGAGACCGCTTGCCGTTGTAATATATATTCAGAAATTCTTTCATTTTCATATTAAACCCCGAAGGGTCTGCTGCGCTACATGGGCCAGAAGTGAAGCACCCGTGTTACAAAAGTAAATGTACGCTCAAGAGAAACATGCATTATCCGTATAATAAGCGGTGAAATAAGCAGCATGATTCCAAAGGCAACGATAATTTTAAGGGGAAACCCGAGCATCATAATATTCATCTGGGGTGCTGCCTTCGCAAGAACCCCCATACTAACAGAAATAAGAAAGATAATCCCTATAACCGGTAATGCTATTTTCAGGGCAACAATGAACATGCCGCTGAAGGAATGCATCAAGTACTGAAACAACTTACCCGTCGATGATACATCCAGACTTAAAACCGGCGCAAGCTCATAAGACCGGTAGATGGCTTCAATAAGAAAATGATGCCCGTTCATAGCAAGAAAGACCAGAAGCCCGATCAGGTTTTTCAGCTGCCCCACCAGCGGGATGGAAACCTGAGCAAGGGGATCGAGAACTTCACTCATTCCAAATCCGATCTGTACGGCAAAGAACTGCCCCGCAAGCTGAAAGGCAGAAAAAATAATCGATACCAGAAAACCAAGATATATGCCTGTCGCAACTTCGCGAATTATCATCAAATAATAGACACCCATATTACCTGATACATTAAATCCCTTTGATGCAATAGCAGGAAAGATAACAAGGGCCATTAAAAATGACAGAAGGGCCTTCAGCCTGACAGGTATTACACCGCTTGAAAAAAACGGGGCTACAATAATCATGGCATTGAGCCTAACCATTACCAGAAGAAAAACCTGAAAATGGTTGACGAAGTACTCCATCAGCTTACTCCGATTTTCTCAATCATTTCAAAGATCTTATATGTATAATTAACAAGAGTTCTTATAATCCACGATGCAAAAATAACAATCGACATAAAGATGGCCACGATCTTCGGAATAAAGGTCAATGTCTGCTCCTGAATCGACGTTGTGGTTTGAAAAATTGCCACTACAAGGCCCACGATCATGCCGATACCAAGTATCGGCGCAGAGACAATGAGAACCGTCATGAGCGATTCGCGTAAAAGCTTGATAACGATTACATCAGTCATCTTTAAACCTCATTTACTCATATCCCAAAGGACCTGACCAGCTCATAGGTCAGCAGGTTCCATCCATCCACCAGAATAAAAAGTATAATTTTGAAAGGAAGTGAAATCATAACAGGGGGAAGCATAATCATCCCCATTGCCATCAAAGCACTGGCCACAATCATATCTATAACAATAAAGGGAAGAAACAGGTATACACCTATCTCAAAGGCCCGCTTCAGTTCACTAATCATAAATGCGGGAATCAGGCAGTAGCTCGGAACCTCTTTTCGGTTTTTCGGGTTTTCAATTTTCCCCAGTCGAAGAAAAAGTGCGATATCCTTTTCCCGTGTCTGCTTAAACATAAAGGTCCGCAGGGGCGCCATACCCCGGGTAAAAAACTTTTCATTACTTATCTTTCCTTTCAGGTAGGGCTGCAACGCAGTGTCATTTATTTCAGAAAATGTTGGTGCCATAATAAAAACAGTCAGGAAAAGCGCCAATCCGACGATAACCTGATTAGGGGGCATCTGCTGCAGGGAGAGTGCCCGCTTGACAAAATCAAGGACAATCACCACCCTGGTGAAAGCAGTAGTCATCAATACAATCGAGGGCGCCAGCGTTAATATTGTCAGAAGGAAGAGTATCTGCAGGCTCAGAGCTACATCCTTCGGCCCTGCTGCCTCTTCAATATCAAAAGCTATCTTAGGGATAGGCATACGTACACCGCCGGCATTCTGGGCAACAGCTGCCGCAGGCGCCAAAAGCATCATCAGGAGAATTATCTGTGCAATTCTTTTATTCATGAGAGTTCCCGTTAAGATTTTTAAGCCTGTCCTTCTGGTGCTTCAGGTAATCAAGCTCCCCTTCGTCCTCTACCGTGTAGACTGAGGCATGATCAGAACTCCTGCCGCTTTTTTCCTGTATCCGGTCAACAACCTTACCAACCTGTTTTCTTATGAGCTCCGGAAACCCTCCCTCTGCGGTAGGAGCGACCCGGGAGCCGAGAAGCCTGATGCGGTCGATTTCTTCCTTGTCGTTCACCTCGGTTATCAGGTTTATGGCCCCATCGGTGATGCCCACAACAAGAATCTTTCCTGCCAGGTCAATCACCTGGATATATTTATTTTGACCCACCGGCGACACCGCCAGCACTTTAATGACATCTTCCCCCAGCACATGAATACCGGTTTTTTTGGTCACATAGCGGAAGAAGAAATAAAAGGACCCCACCAGTGTACCGAGTATCAATATTGCCTTAAAAATCATCCAGGCGGTAGATTCTTCTTTCGCCTTTGGCCTGAAGTCGCCGGTGAATTCGCTCCCGGGAGGCTTTATCTCTTCAGCCCCCGCCTTCTTTTCTTTGCTTTTTTCTTTGCTTTTTTCTTCCTTCGCCGGAGCCTTTAATTCTTTCCGGGCCACCGCATCTTTTTTAGCTTTCGGGGCCGAAAAGAGAGGAGACACTGCTACATTAATAGCAAAAAGGAGGATAGCCCCGGGCAATATCCCCCTCTTCAGCACCCTGAAGAGCGTTATGTCACATAGCATGTTATGTCTCATTAAAGTTTCTTTATTCTTCCTTATATATAAACTCCTCAATACCTGCCTCCCGATCTATCAGGTATTGAGGGAAGTAAGCCTGTCATCTGGACTGACAATATCTGTCACACGAACACCGAAATTTTCATCGATAACCACAACCTCGCCCTTTGCAATGAGCTTTCCGTTTACCAGAAGGTCAACGGGCTCGCCGGCGAGTTTATCAAGTTCAATAATTGAACCTTCACCAAGACCGAGAATCTCCTGCACGAGCTTAGAGGTTCGGCCCAGTTCAACCGTCAGGGTCATGGGAACGTCAAGGAGCAGTGAAATATCCCCTACGGCACTCTGAATGAGTCCCTCATCAAGAGGAGGAAACTTCACCGGACTGATTCCGACCTGGGGCTGCTGCTGATATGTCTGCTGCTGGGGAGTCCCCATTGCCATGGCAGGGGCCCCTCCGCTCTGAGTAATACCGCTGGATATATTGACATCCATTATATGATAAAATCTGGAATTTACAATTCCTTCTATATTCAAGTCAAAGGTAACCTTCACCACGTCGCCCATGGGCGTCTGAAGCTCGGCGCCGCTGCCGACAATGGATACCATGGCCGGTGTCGTATTGATGCCGCCCCCGAGCCTGTTGCCAAACTGGGTCGCCATGGAAGAGAGAAGCTGGTTCGTCAACTCCTGAATAGTAGACTGGTGAGCATCGGTCAATTCAGCCGGCGCGGCTCCCGATTCGTCCCCCATCATCAGTGACGAGATTGAACCGGCATCTGCCAGATTATACACAATAAGATTTTTTCCATTCAGCACTCCGCTGTAATCCATGGAGACCTGAACAAACTGACCCGCAAGCTCTGCTTTGACCGCGTCGGCGGGCTTAACCTCAACAACCGCGTTGCCGATTGAAAGATTCTTACCGCCCAGGTAACCTGAAAGGGACGGCGCAACAGCACTGATAACCGAATTCAGAATATCCCTGAGAGCATCCTGTTCGTTCGGTGCACCACCAGGCATGCCGCCTGAATTATCAACAGCACCCTGTCCGCCGGGAATCGCACCTATATCATCGGCTCCCTGCAATAGAGCATCTATTTCGTCTTGGGATAATGAACCGTCACCCATACAGTCCTCCAGTTTATAGGCAATAAACCCTCAGGCAATCGCCGTGGTCAGTTGACCACTAACTCTTTAAAGTAAACCTCTTTGATCTTTCCGGATATCAGCCGGACATTTATATGCGCCTTTATTTCTTCAGCAAGCTCTACCGCATCACTGACGGAATCAAGTTCATCATACCGCTTTCCCTGAAGCAGCACATTCACAATATGCTGTATTTCATCCTTGCGGCGAACAAGCTCACTGTTCAACTCAACACTCATCTCATAGGCAAGGGAGATCTGCATCTTAATAAAATGAGGCTCAGCATCTGCCGTGGTCTTCGAAAAGGCAGGAAGCTCATAGGTATGCATGGGAGGGGGCGGAGGCGCCGCAACGACATCCTGATCCTTCTCATATTTACCTTCCTGCACATTTTTGGCAACCAGAAAAGATATCCCCAGCATAACCACAAGCAGCAGTATAGCAGCGGCCACATACAGCAGTATCTTGACTATCTTCGAGGTTTCAGAACCGCCTGTCGGTTCAGGACCGACACCCGATTCTTCCTCTTCCATCAGATCATCTCTTTCCTCGTCACCCATATCGACTCCAGAACTTTGCCGCCCCAGCACAGCTGCACTGGACGGATATTATTAAAATACTAACATTGGCGTTCCCGGTAAAGAAACCTGTACATTATCACACAGGTATGAGACATAATATCAGAAATTAATTTTTCATGTCAATTAATTTATTCATTTTTCTCAAAATGTTTTCTATTTACCGCCACTCCTCATCAGGAAGAGGCCGGCCAACTTTTTTATGCTTACTCTTCTGCAAACGCTTATCACGGACAATTACAATATCTACACGGCGGTTTAAAGCCCTTCCTTCAGGGGTATTGTTGTCATCAAGGGGTCGTTTATCACCAAAAGCAACGGCAGAGAGCTTTTTCCCCTCGACATCCTGTTCTTCCGAGAGATGCCGGAGCACATTGATGCTTCGTGCCGACGAAAGCTCCCAGTTTGAACCATACCCCTTTTTCGCCTGGGCAATGCCCACGGCCCGATCGCTGCTGTGTCCTTCGATTCTGACATGATTCGGCACACTATTGACAATCCCCGCGACCTTTTTAAGAACCGGCCTGATTTCATCCTTCAGGACCGCACTGCCGGGATCGAAAAAGGCATCCCCTGAAAGGGTAATAACCAGCCCCCGTTCATCCTCAGTAACCCGCACTTTTTTCGTTCTAATCTCGGGCTTAAAAAGAGAAATAGCCTTTTTAACGCTTCGCGCCAGGGCCCTTCCTTCAATTGTGGCGGGAAGATTCTGCATATTATGCCCCAGTTCTTCAAGGCGTCCCGCAGAGAGGGAATAGCCCCCCTGAAACATCCCCAGGGATCCCCGAAAGGAAGAGAGCACCAGATAAAAGTCTTTACCGTCAATTTCGGCAAAGCTCATCATGAGAATAAAGAATGTCAAAAGCAGGGTGGTCATATCAGACCAGGATACCATCCAGCCCGGGGCCCCCTTTTTACACTTCTGTTTCTTCGTAACCGGCACTAGTCTCCCACCTCCTGGGTAATTTCTTCGCGCTGACCAGGCTCAAGGAAGGCGATCAATTTATCCCGAACAATCCGCGGATTATCACCGGCCTGAATAGAGAGGGTTCCCTCTATCATTATCAGCTTCATCAGAACCTCTTCATTCGCCCTGACTTCCAGTTTATTGGCTATCGGTGTTAAAACGGCATTTGCCATAATAGCACCATAAAGTGTCGTAATAAGAGCGGTTGACATACCGGGACCAATGGCGGATTTATCTTCAAGGTTTACCATCATAAGAATAAGCCCCATCAGGGTACCAATCATACCGAAGGCGGGAGCAAGAAGCGCCCAGTCCTCAAAGACCTTCCTTCCCCTGTCATGCCGTTCCATTATATATGAGAGTTCAGTTTCCATGATTCGGCGAACCAGTTCCGGGTCAGTACCGTCTACAACAAGCTGAATCCCCTTTTTCAGGAACTCATCATCCAGTTCATCAAGATCATCCTCAAGGGCCAAAAGGCCTTCGCGACGCGCCTTCTCGGAAAAGGAAACCAGGGTAATGATCATTTCCTTCGGATTGACATCGGGGGCAAAAAAGGCCCACCGGGCAATCCCCCCTGCCCCAAGAAGATAGCTGAGAGGGTTCGACGCCAGCAGGGCGGAAAATGAACCGAGCACTGTAATCATCAGTGAAGGCGGATCAAAGAAAAGAGCAAAATCACCCCGGGCAAAGACTACGCCAAGTCCAAGAAATACGATTGCTGCGGCTATTCCACCGACGGATGCTATATCCATAAAAATCTCCGTTCATTCTGTTTATAACGCTTTCAAACTGCCCAGAGGGACACAGGTCTCCCAATGAAACAGATTTAAACATCCCTGTTTTCTTTTTCGGCACAAATGCCCATACTCTATGATAAAAAAATTGACTAAAAGGCATCAAAATGAAGGATATTTAGGCCTGAAAGGGATTGATGTCAGGAAAGATACTCTGATTCGAATTCAAGGCGGGTCATAGTGTTAAAAAAAACATCCAGCTTTGCAGTCCTGAACACGGAAACTACAGTCTCGCTGAGGTCAAAAAATATCAGTTTAAATTTATGCTTCATGGATACATTAAGAAACTTGACCATTATACCGATAGCCGATGAATCAATATACATGATTTTACTACAGTCAATGGCAATGACAGAGGGTTTTTTTTCAACCTGGCTGTTCCATACTTCCTCAGCATATCCGACGCTTTCCAGGTAAAATTCCCCGTCGATGGTCATCACAACAACATTTCCATATTCTCTGGTGCTGACATCTACCATATATCCAACCTCATCTCTTCTACCAGGGCCCCATATGACAAAATTACCATAAAGCCTCCCTTCAACCCAGGCCCTTTATGAACCCCTTTATTCTTTGTCGCCATCAAAAGAGATCCGATTAATATTAATATGTATTTTTTCAAAATATTCAATGATTTTTTCCATAACTTCCGCCATTGGCTCACTTACCAGATATTTCCGGTCATTAATAAGGGTTATCACCGTATCAGGACGCTCTTCAATGGTCTCAATATGACCAGCATTCAATGTAAAGGGATCACCATTAAGCTTATGCAGTAATATCATCTCTTTCTTCTCCGTTTCTGCTGAAATTGGGAAAAATATTCCCCCGGGGACGTCTTCACCACCACAGTACCGGAACATCCCGGATCACTGATATCATATACCGGAAGAGAAATCCCCCGAAAAAGCTCTTCAAGCCATGACTTTGCCGCAAGGAACTGACTGTTTGTATAATACTTTTGCCCATCCCGGTAAATCTCAAATTCCCTGGCGCGGCGTATACTGTTATATTCCCGGGCCTCATCAGGGACGAGACGGGTTGTCCCGCTTCTTAAAGCGGCTTCACGGCAGGTTCCCGGGCCGTAGAACCGGTCCCTGAATGCAAGATCATTGCCCATGAGAAGCAGACTTGCCGGAGCTCCACCCAGGGCTATTGCTGCTGCCTGGGTCGTTACAATGCTCCCCGTTGCAACAAAGCCGAGATCATGCCCCGCCCTCTCCCAGAGCCGCCCGTAATCATCACCTTCCATCTGCCAGTTGTAAAAACTGACAGGACCGTCCCAGTTACGAAGATAGCCGTTGTAAATACAGCTGAAGGCAAGAAGATGCATTTTCTCTGTTGGCACTTCTGAAAAAAAATCCACCGGCGTTGTCTCACAGGAGACAACATAATCAGGGAAGATACCCCGGTCAACCAGGGGCTTCAAGGCCATATCCACAGCAATAATCACCAGCTCCTGGCGCTGCCAGAATTTCTTCAGGTGCCCCATACCGGCAGCAAGAGAGGTCCCTGCGCCGGCAATAATTACATGCCTGCCTGCAAAACGGGAGGAAATATCCCTGAGGCCGCCATGTTTTTCGATAAAGGGAAGATTTTTCTCAAGATTGGCTTCAAAGGCATGAAAGCGCTCAGACTTCATGCCCTCGTTAAGGCGCTGGTAAAGATCCTGGCCGGTATCCATCAACTGCTGCCGCACCTGAAACAGGAAACGAGCATCAAGCCCGCAGCATTGCAGTCACAAACTTGACGATTTCAACATAATCGACTTCAATCGGGTCTATTGATTCGAGTATGCCGATAAAGAGAACAATTGTCTGTATTATTCGGGAAATATGAGTAATATCGAGATCAGACTTTCTTCGACTGAAATCTTCATTTCTGTCATCAGATATAATCGTATCATAAAAAAGACGCAGCCTGCTGATATAGTCCTTCATAATATTCATAATTTTTTCTTCTTCAAAGGCATAGAGAAAAAGATTGATAATAATTCTTATATTGGTTTTATCCATGATAAAACTTTCGACACCAACAAGGGCTGACATCGGCGCCATAGACTCTGTCTCAAGGCCCATCTTTAACACCTGGCGGTGCGCAGCGTCAAACTCGTTAAAAATATCATCGATTAGAGCCAGGTAAATATCTTCCTTCGTGGAAAAATAATGAAGTACCCCACCCTTGGAAAACCCCGCCTCATCAGCGATATCCTGAACAGTTATCTTGGAATAGACATCATTTCTGAGCCTGACCTTAAGAGCATCAACGATAATCTTTTTCTTCTTAAGGATTTTATCTTCTTTTTTTACCATCATAGGTATGTACACCCCGTAATTATAATTACCCGTCAGTGTTGTAAATCATGACATAATTAATCAAGTAATTATTATCAAGACTACATGTCTTTTTCGCAAAATCAGCTGTTTCCCCTAACAGCTGTTACACTTTGTATATATTATTGGTATTTTTGCAAATATTTATTGTAAAAATATTGCTATTTACCGTAACTTGGCTGAAAATTTAGTAATATTTTCGGCATTTTCATCAATAACACTCTTTACACAAATAAAAACCTGCCGAAACTACTCTTTATAACAATTAAGGAACATTTCATTTAAAAATTTGTAAAGGAAGATAAAGCACCCGTATCCGCAGATGAAAAGAGACAATACAATAATAACCAGTTCCCCCGAGGAAACCTTTAAGCTTGCTGCATCCCTTGCACAGAAAGCAGAACCGGGAGATACCTTTGCCCTCTATGGAGACCTGGGAACCGGAAAAACTATTTTTGCCAAGGGCTTTGCTCACGGTCTGGATATAACAGAAGACATAACAAGCCCCACCTTTAATTTAATGGAAGTGTACCAGGGACGCCTCCCTTTCTATCACTTTGACCTTTACCGAATTGAAACCCCGGATGAACTGGACAATCTGTTTTTTGAAGAATACTGGGAAGGAAGAGGAACGTCCCTCATTGAGTGGGCTGAACGCGCCGAGGGACGCCTCCCCGCCAGCGCAGCGATAGTCACCCTCACCTACCTGGATGAAAACCGAAGGAGAATAACAATTGAATATCCTGACGCTTGACACATCAACAGAACTGGAATATATCGGTGCTCTTATCAAGGGAAAAACCGCTGAAAAAGCCGAAGATATACCGAAAACCCACGCGGCAACACTTTTTGAAAATATCGACAGGGTTCTCTCCGATGCAGGGGGCGTTATCAGAGACATCGACCTCATCGCCGTCGGCATCGGCCCGGGAAGCTTCACGGGCATCCGCATTGCCGTTACTACAGCGCGAATGCTCGCCCAGCTTACCGGCGCAGCCTTAATGGGCCTCTACAGCCACGACATGTTTGCCACGGGAGCCGAACTCACTGAGGGAGAATATCTTCTTACAGCCTTTGATGCCAAAAAAAATCGGGTTTTCGGGGCCCTGTACCGGCAAACCGGGGGCGCGCCCGAGATCCTCGTCAGCCCTGGCGACTATTCAATAGACGAACTGGCCTCCAGAGTACCCGAAGGATCACGTCTCATCACTACGGGAAGCGGAATATTACGATTTAAGGAAGAAGTTGATACACTGCTCCCTTCTTCAGAGTTCATTGGGGGCACTATACCTGAAATCAACAGGCTGGTTGAAATCATCGAAAAAAAATACCAGGAAAACAGCGGAGAATACAGAGACATCAGTAAAGTTGTCCCCTGTTACGCCCGAAAATCTGATGCGGAAATAGCAATGGAGAAAAAAAAGAGCTCTAGTCACCCCTGAGCTTTCGGATGAGACGTGCCTTGTAATCCTTTTCCATCGGCTCAAGAATATTATAAAACCTCTTCATTTCGTCTTTCCGTGAACTGTTCCCTTCAAAATCTATACCCACGAAAAAACTGCCGCTTTCATCAGAATAAGTTACTTTTATTTCACCATATATCGTTATAGGAGCCTGAAGCTTAAAAACAATATCAAAAATAAAGCCCTTTGACTTCAGCATTGATTTTTTCAGACTCTCATCAGTAATCTTAAGCTTCGCGCCGCCCCTGCTGATATCCATAATATTCTGATGGACAGGGATCAGAAGAGTGTTCGCATCACGAATCCTGTCTACGAGCTTAAAGGAGTGGTCTTTTAACTCAAGAACCTTTTCAATACCAAGGTTATCACTTTTGGAAATGAGATGGATATATGCAAAGGGGACACTCTCTTCACGTTCAGTTAAATAAATAATGGGCACAAAAATAATAGACTTATAGCCCCTTTCAATATTCTTTTTTACGAGAGCTTTAAATTCATTACCATAAAGCTGCCGCATATCCACAAAGTCGTCAGTCATGGCACCGTATGAATCTTCTTCATCGACATTTGGAACAAATACAGATTTGCCTGTCTTCTTTATGGCTTTCAGGACAGGATCTTTAGTATCAATTTTTAACACATCAACCTTTACGATATCAGAAAGGCTGGAGTTACTGTTATGGAACTGATCAAGTACCACCTTAATACTTGTAGGCATATTAAAACCCGACACGTCGATGGTATGTTTTGAAATTCGAAAATTGGTAGCTACAACATCTTCGGGGGTTACTTTAAAACGAAGATCTCTTCGCCCGCTTACCGCTCTTCTTGCAGTCTTTAACCGGCAATGATAATATCCGGGACCCCGTTCTTCTATTACAGTAAAATCAACTTCAATATATTTATCAGAGAGGCTGTACATACTAATAACATCATCAGCCTTATAATTGGGGTCTGTAACAATCATCATGGTTCCGTCATCGAAAAACTCATTAATAACAGCTTCAGTTTTTTCAACAGAATACCTGACAATAAGTTTTTTATTTTTAAATTTATCTTTCAGTAGCTCATCAATTTCTTCTTTTTCTTCAAATTGATGAAATTCCCGCTGCTTTCTCTGATTAATCTTTACCAATTTCCAGCCCCATTCAGCATATTAAAATATAGACCAAACCAGTATAATTATCGTATATTTTAACAGATTACTTCAATATTTTTAATTCGTTGATCAAGTTATCACTACATTAAACCCTTTTACACCGACAATATCCATGAATTAGAACCTTGTGACAACGTTTTTAGAAAAAGACAGGTAAAATAAAAAAGAGGGACACTGTCCCTCTTTTAGAATTAAAGAATTAAAAAATGACTACTTCTTTTTTGCTTTCTTCTTAGCTTTTGCTTTTGGCTTAGCTTTAGTCTTAGCTTTAGCCTTTGCTTTTGCCTTTGCAGCAGCTTCTTTCTTCTTAGCAGCTTCAATTTCTTTCTTAGTCTTTGCTGCAAGAGCTTGTGCTGCCTTAAGATCTTTAGTCAATTTTTTGACTTTTTCATTTGAGCGAACCATAGTATTCTGCAGTTGCTTAAGTGATGCCATAATGTGTAACACCTCAGTTATTATTATTGTATACAATAAAACATTTGGCTAAGTATAAACATCTAAAAATTTAATGCAAGAAAAAAAAATATTTATGTGTGTTTGAAAAAATATTTTTCATTTTAACATGTGTCACCAAATATTATTTTTACCTTTTAAAGATGGGCGTGATACTGCTATAGACGTCATCACACTCATCTTTAAATGTTTTTACCTGAAAAATATTTAAATCAATTACTGTTTCCATTTTATGCATTCACCAAAATCATATATAAAAAAACCATTGCAGTTCATTCAAAAAAAATATCCAATTAATAACTTGACTGATACGCACCCCTGACTTACGAGGCTCTTACACATCAAATTTCAGGACACTATTTCATGAAAGCTAACGCACCAACAGTAGCTATAATCGGCCGTCAAAATGTCGGCAAATCAACACTTTTCAATGCTATTATTAAAGAAAAAAAAGCAATTGTTGATTCCCACCCGGGACTCACACGGGATATAATATCGTATACGCTGCAGTATAACGACCGAACCTTCCGTCTTATCGACACCCCGGGGCTTGATCTCTCGTCAGGAGCAGAGCTTTCCGATGCAATTCTTGAAAATGCCAGAAGACAACTTGAAGAAGCTGATGCGGTAATCTTCCTTCTCGAATACCCTTCTCCTGAATCATTTGATCAGGAACTGGCCGCGTTTATACGAAAATTATCCAAACCGGTGATCATTGCTGTAAACAAAATGGACAGCAATGAACGCCTTGAAGAAATGAGCAACTTTTATGAACTTGGATTCATGGATATACTTCCCATCTCAGCTCTCAGACGGTTTAACATCAACATGGTCCTTGATCGTGTTGTTGACCTGCTTCCCCGGGGCGGCGGCCAGATTGCAGAACCCGACCTGACTGTCTCAATAGTCGGGCGTCCAAATTCTGGAAAATCAACTCTTTTAAACTCATTTATGGGTTATGAACGGGCAGTAGTATCGGATATCCCCGGTACAACCAGGGATTCTGTTGATGACTATTTTAATTTCAAAGGAAAGCTTATCCGCATTGTTGATACTGCCGGAATCAGAAAAAAAAGTAAAATCAACGAAAACGTGGAATATTATTCCTTCACCCGGACCATTGAATCAATAAAAACAAGTGACCTGGTCATCCATGTAATTGATGCAACTATGGGATTGACAGATACTGACAAAAAAATATTCGATGAAATCATAAGGGCAAAACGTCCCGCGATTATCGCCATTAACAAGTGGGATGCCATTGAAAAAGATGATAAAACATTTGAAACCTTTCGAGACAAACTTGTCTTTAAGCTCTATCGGGCCGACGATTTTCCCATCATCTCTATCTCTGCAAAAAACAAACAGCGTATCAGTAAAATTCTGGAACACTCCCTTGATCTAAAAGAAAAGGCAACCCGCCGAATAGACACGCCGTCCCTCAATAAGGTAATCGGCGGCCTTCAAAGCAAGGGGCGTCTTCCCCAGCTGGGAAACAAAATACGAATTTACTACGCCGCCCAGATAGATACAACACCACCGGAGTTTAAATTTTTTGTAAACAATGTAGAGTTTTTCCGAAAGGATGTTATCAGGTATTTTGAAAAATCACTTCAGCAGGCCTTTGACCTTCACGGGATACCGGTAATCATCCATCTTGAGGGAAAAAAACAAGAAAAGAAAAAAAGCGGAAGAAGTGGAAAAAAGAAATAGCTGAATGCTTTTATATACCCGAGGTCTTTCCGGGGCGGCTATAGACTCAAGAAACTACTTCATCTCCCTTCTTTCTTCAATGGACTTTACAATGGTTGCGGAATCTGCATAATCCAGATCAGACCCGACAGGCAGCCCATGGGCAATCCTGGTAACGACAACACCCATCGGTTTCAAAAGACTGGAAAGATAAAGGGCCGTTGCATCACCGTCAACAGTTGGACTCATGGCCAGTATAACTTCCTTCACCACTCCCCCGCTGCACCGCTCCTGGAGGCTGTAAATATTCAGATCTTCAGGACCGATACCGTCAAGGGGCGAAATTGATCCCGCCAGAACATGGTACATCCCGGAAAATCTCCCCGTATTTTCAATGACCAGCATATCCTTCGCGTGCTCAACCACACATACTATCCCGGTCTCACGCCCTTCATCGGCACAGATGGAGCAGGTATCCCTGTCAGAGATACCGCCGCAGATACTGCAGGTCATGATATTACTTTTCACGTCAGTAATTGCCCGGATAAGCCTTTCGACTTCAGGATCGCTCATTTTGAGAAGGTGAAAGGCAAGACGGGATGCGCTCTTGCCGCCGATTCCCGGGAGTCGGCTCAACTCCCGTATCAGCGTATCGAGGTAGAGAGAAGGGTTTTGCATCTATCAGCCAAGACCGGGAATATTCATACCACCGGTTAATTTAGCCATTTCAGAGGCAGAATACTGCTTCATTTTTTCAACAGCATCGTTAACGGCTTCAAGAACCATTTTTTCGAGTTTCTTTGCATCACCTGCTTCATCAATAGAAACAGAAAGAAGGGAAAACTCTCCATTAACAGTAACCTTGACGGTACCGTCAGAGGAAGCGCCATCCATGCGGAACTTTTTTAATTTCTTCTGCATGTTCTTCATTTCTTTCTGAAGCTTCATCAGGTTTCCAACATCTCCAAGTCCTTTGAGCATAATCATTCTCCTTTGTCTATTATTTCACCATGAAATAGATTCTTAATTTTTTCAACAGCGGGAGTTGCCTCTTCGCCGGCAGCAGTTTCCCCGCCGCTTTTTTTCTCATTATCAGTGCCGGAAGAAACCTGGTTTTCTTTTCCCGGAACCAGTTCTTTCGTATTGTCTTTTTTTTCTGCTCTGTCGACATGTGCCGGTGAGGCTTCACCTGACGCATCGGCAATTTCAATTTCAATATCAATACCAAGTTTCTTTGTAAAGGAATTACTGATAAACGCTCTCTTCTCTTTATCAAGAACACGGTGATAATACGAATGATCGTCACCAGGGGGATACTGAATGATTAACCGATGGCCTTTAAGTTTCGCATGCGCCGGTTTTAATATATCGTGAAGGAAGGGTTTTCCCGAGGCAAGAGCGGCAATGAACTGCCGCCAGAGAGTATCCATGTCAACATCTTCGGGAAGTTCTTTTTTTACTTCCTTTACTTCCTTTACTTCCTTTACTTCAGTTACTTTTTCTTCAGCTGCTTTTTTTTTTGCCCTGTCCCCATCAGATGATCCAGCAGAAGGAAGATGGGTTGCTCCCCCTTCAAGTTTCTCGATAATCGCCGAAAGGGAAGGCATTTTTTTCACCGCCACCATATCAAGAAGGGCCATTTCAAGATTGATGCGCTCATTATTGGAAAACTTCAAACCCTGCTGCAGCTCAACGGTAATCTGAAAAAACCGGCTTAACTCTTCATCATTCAGTTCGGATGAGGCAACTTTAAGTTTTTCAGTTTCTGATTCAGAAAGCTCAAGCAGGTTCTTCGTCAGTACTTTATTTTTAATAAGCCGGACGGTTCTAAAAATATCAAGAAGTCCCGCCACGTAACGGGGAATATCAACACCCATTGATACGATTCGGTCTATCTCTTCAATAACCGCAGGGGCATCCTTTTTACTCACCCCGTCAAGAAGCACAATATAGCTGTCAACGGGAACAATCCCAAGAATAGTCAGGGTATCCTCTTCACTGATTGATACTTCACCTTTTTTTGAAGCCCCGGTATTAGAAAAAGAAATCACCTGGTCGAGGAGAGACTGGGCATCCCGCATGGCGCCGTCAGCGGCGCGGGCTATCGGATAAAGGGCCGAATCGGCAATAGAAACACCTTCTTTTTCGGCAATGAGCCTGATATGCCCGACGATTGCATCAACGGGAATTCGTTTAAAGAAAAATTTCTGACATCGAGACAATATGGTTTCAGGAATTTTATGATATTCCGTAGTGGCAAATATAAATACCACATGGGGAGGAGGTTCTTCAAGAGTTTTCAAAAGGGCATTGAAAGCCTGGGTTGTGACCATGTGGACTTCATCAATAATATATACTTTATAGGCACCCTTGACAGGAGCAAAGTTTACATTTTCACGCAGCTCCCTGATATCTTCGACGCCGTTGTTTGAAGCCCCGTCTATCTCAATAACATCAAAAGAAATTCCCTTTTTAATCTCAATACAGTTCTCACAGACACCGCAGGGATGATCAGTCGGCCCTTCAATACAGTCAAGGGCCATGGCAAGAATACGGGCCATGGTTGTCTTGCCAACACCCCGAGGGCCGGAAAGAAGATAGGCATGGGAAATTCGTTTATTTTTTATACTATTCTGCAGCGTTCGGGAGACATGCTCCTGAAACACAACATCTTCGAAATTCTGGGGACGCCATTTTCTGGCTATTACCTGATAAGACATGATTGGTAAATACACCTTCCTGAAGAATTGTAGATCACAACAGAACAGTGAGGGAAGATTCGGAGAGGGGGGGATTCGAACCCCCGGTAACTTGCGCTACACACGGTTTCCAACCGTGCTCCTTAGGCCTCTCGGACACCTCTCCAGTTCGATATAACTATTGAAAAATGCCTGTTTTTGTAAAGTGTTTTTTACATGATGGGAAAAATCCGGCAATCTTCGTTATTTCAAAATACACGCGGAACCGTACCACCTGTATTGATTGCCCCGGGAGGCCCCATCACGAACCGGGGTTTTCCCTCTTTTGGACCAGATCTCCCAGGCGGAGAATCAATGTTTCCGCCAGATCATATTCAAAGTTGTTAACGGCATCACGAATTTCCCCAATTACCGGAATATCCCCTGCCGTTTCGAGGATCATCTGCCCGGTCAGCTCAAGGGCTTTTTTCCGATCACCACTCCGGTCAAGACTCAACCGCATCAGCTGCTTTACAGCATCATCAAGAACAAAAGGACCCGGGAAGCTCTCCGCCTCTAAGGCGCCGGCAGGCTTTACGCCATTAGAGCCGTTTCCAGTTTCAGGGAACAGCTCGAACAAAATTCTAAACAGGGCTTTGCGGGACAGGGGCTTTTCGATAACCCCGTCAAAGAGGCGGGAGTCAACTTCCTCACCCCCCTGAAAAGGAAGTAAAGGCCCAAAGGCAACAAGCTTAAGTGCATCACCGGTTTTTTCCCGAAGAAGAGGAACCAGCCTGCCTCCCTCTTTATCCGTGGCCAGTGGATCAAGGAAAAGACAATCTATCTCTTTTTCAAGAAGATCATCAAGGGAAAGGAAGTTATTTTGCACTATTTCAACCGAAAGGGCCCCCTTGCTGAGCATATATTCCAGGAGCATCCGGGAATTTTCATCATCGGTAATGATCATAAATTTCAAAGCCGCGAAATCAGGCTCAAGACTGTTATCAAAAAGTGAGGGAAGAACTCCCTCTTCAGTTCCCTCTTCGGCCTTAATGATAAAACAGAAGCGGGCTCCCTGACCAGGTTCAGACTCTGCCCAGATATGACCTTTCAGCATTTCAACAAAGCTTTTAGTAATAGCAAGTCCGAGGCCCGTACCTTCATAGTTTCTTGTTGTCGATGCATCAGACTGCTCAAAGCTCTTAAATATCAGTTCAAGCTCATCGGTGGGGATACCGATTCCCGAATCCTCCACGGTAATTTTCGCGATTACTTCATTTCCATACCATGAAACAGTTTCAGCGCTGAAGTTAACAAATCCTTTATCCGTAAACTTGACCGCGTTACTGAGAAGATTGGTAATAATCTGCTGCAGCTTTTTCGCGTCAGAAACAATAAAACGGGGAAGGCTTTCGTCAATGATGAGATTGAAGTCGAGGCCCTTCTTTTCGGCTACAATTGAATGGAGCAGGTGAGTCTGCTTAATTAATTCATAGAAGTCAAAGTTTTCCTGAGCGACTTCCATTCGACCCGCTTCTATTTTTGAAAGATCAAGGATATCGTTTATCAGCTCGAGGAGTCCCATACCGCTGCGGTAAATTATTTCCGCCTTTTCCCGAATCTCCGGTTCCCGGCAGTCATGTTTAATAATTTCAGAGAAGCCGAGTATCCCGTTCATGGGAGTTCTGATTTCATGGCTCATGTTGGCAAGAAATTCACTTTTTGCCCTGTTTGCCGATTCAGCATACTGCTTCGCTTTATAGATTTCCTGCTCATAATCTTTTCGTTCGGTTATATCCCGCAGTATGGCCACGGCATTCCACTTATAATCGAGTTTAAAGGCGGAAAGTGAAACTTCAACGGGAAACTCTTCACCGGTTTTTCTAACAGCAGAGAACTCTACTGTCTTGCCAAGGGCGAGACCTTTGCCGAAACGTTTAAAGTCAGCATACTTCTTCTGAAACATTTCTTCATATCTCCGGGGCGCAAGGATTTCATGAAGAGACCTCCCGAGAATTTCCTCCCTGCTGTAACCAAAAATAATTTCCCCGGCCCTGTTCCAGTAAGAGACATTGCCGTCGTTATCCATCATGATAATGGCGTCCTGGGCAGAATCAGCCAGGGTTCTGAATTTTTCTTCATTCTCAAGAAGTTCGCGGTTTCTTTTTTCAAGCAACTCTGTCCGTTCCTTTACTTTTACCTCAAGATTCTTTCTCAGATAGATGAATTCGTTAAGGGAGCGATTAAAGAGAGTAGAAAAGTTCAGGATTTCCCTTTCATTATTGCCGACGACAAGATAAGCATCTTCTCCCCGCGAAAGGGCTCCCGTGGTAGCAAGCACGTGATAAAAAACATTTACCAGGGGAAAAACGTACACAAGAACAAGAAGAATAATCACAAGGGCGGTAATGGCAAAGAAGAGAAGAAAATAGTCAAAGGAAATATGCGTGTAGGTAATCAGGTAAAGCATAACAAGGACCGCAGCCAGAAGAAACCCGAGGAGAAATAGTATCTTTTTCCTGAAACTGAATCCGTACACATCAGGAAGACTCATTCCACTCCGAATGATCATTTCAAAGCTCTTTTTCCTCAGGGGATTAGTCACCAGGTCGCTGATCGAATAAACAAAGAGAAGATACATATACAGGGAAACCCCAAAACCCGCCATTCCTGTTTTCATTGCTGCAGGCTCGAAACTTGAAGGACCATAGAAAAGAGCAAGAAGAAGAAACACTACCAGCACAGAAATACCGGAAACATACATATTCATCCGGGGAAACAGAATCAGGGCTCCGACAGCCTCAAGAAGCTGACTGGCTTCTATCTCATCATCTGCCTGGAGAATGTCAAAAAAACTATTCACTTTTCTGGCTGAAGGAAAAATGGCGGGAAGACGGATGAACTTCCCCCCCCCCATAAACAGGGACACAACCAGCAGCATAACACCCACCAGCATCGCACCGGTCCCAAAAAGCTGATAATGTTCGGGCGTCTCCAGGGAAAGAGGAAGCGCATAGGTAAAAAAAATAATTCCATAGAAGACAGAAATCAACAGAGCGGGAAGAGAGAACCAGTAGACCGCCGCGCTGCATGTCACCCGGGCGGCTAAAAGGGTAAAAACATTTGTTAATAGTATTTTCATATTTTATGAACCCTAATATTCACCATACTCTCTGCGAATGTCGAGAACCTCATCAAGATGATTCATGAATACGTTTACGCAGTGGGGATCAAAATGGAATCCTGCCTGATCATTAATATAAGAGAGAGATTCATCTACAGAAAGAGCTGACCGGTATATTCTATTTGAAGTCATGGCATCAAACACATCGGCTACAGCAACAATTCTTCCCTCAAGGGGGATTGAGTCTCCCTGCAGCCTGTCGGGGTATCCGGTTCCGTCAAATTTTTCATGATGCGAGAGGGCGATGGTGGCGCCGGTCTGAACCAGCTTAGAGGGGCTCCCCTTCATGATTGCGTGACCGATACGGGAATGCATCATCATCTGGTCGGTTTCATCGGGATTCAAATCGTCCGGTTTCATCAAAATATTATCAGAAATCCCGATCTTGCCTATATCATGCATGGGGGCTGCAAGAAACATCAACTGCACCTTCTCATCATTTTCAGAAAAAATATCCCTGGCAATCAACCTTGAATAATGGGCCATCCGTTTTATATGATTAGCCGTTTCGGTATCACGGTACTCAACTGTTGTGATGAGACGATTAATAATTTCGAGTTCCCGTTTTTTAATTTCGATAACCGCCTCGTCTACCAGTTCCTGAAGATGGTTTCGATGCTTAAGCAATTCACTGTTTTGACTTTCAAGAAGAATATTCTGCTGCTTTATTCTCGAGCGTTCACGGGCAAGCTGAAGGGATGAGTTGATGCGGGCAACCAGATCAATTTTCCTGAAGGGTTTGGATATAAAGTCAAAGGCCCCGAGGCGAAAGGCCTCCTGAAGCACCTTCTCATCATCAGCTGCGGTGATAATAATCGTGGGGATTTCCCTGAGGCTTTCATTCTTCATTTGAATTCGAAGAAATTCAAGGCCATCCATTTCGGGCATCATGTAATCGAGAAGGATAAGATCAACAGGCTCCCTGTCCAGGAGTTCAAGGGCTGACTTCGCTTCTTTACGGAAAATAAGTTCAAATTCTCTGCCGATAATGGTATCAATTAACTGTAGATTTGAAGGCTGATCATCAACAGCTAGAATGGTATACGTATCTTTTATATCCTGAATTCTCCCTTCTGCTTTTTACCGGCTTATGGTCTATTCAATTATTAACGATACGAATCAGGCGTGTCAAGACATTGACGGGGACAAAATAAAAAAGCGGCCAGGGGCCGCTTTTATAAATTAAACGTTTATCAGTTTTACTTAATCTTTTCAACAATAGCGTCAAAAACCGCCTTACTTTCAGTTGAATCCGCAGAGATGAAAAAATCTTCCTTTTCATAAAAACCAATAAGAGGCGCGGTTTTTTCTCCATAGGTTACAAGGCGGTGTTTAATTGCCTCTTCAGTTTCGTCATCACGCTGAATGGTGGGGCTTCCGCACTTATCACAGACTCCCTCAACTTTTGTAGGATTAGAAATTACATTGTAAATTGCCTGGCAGTCTGAGTTTGAACAGGTTCGACGGCTTGTGAGCCGCTTGAGGAGTTCAGCTTCAGGAACTTCAAGATTTACAACCAGATCAAGGGAGATAGAAAGCTTATCAAGAAGCTTTTTCAGTTCTTCCGCCTGGGGAATTGTTCTCGGAAATCCATCAAGAATGAAGCCCTTCTGACAGTCATCTTCCTGAAGACGCTCACCCATTATATCCATGATTACTGAATCAGGAACCAGATCTCCGCGGTTCATATATTCCTGAGCTTTTTTTCCTACGTCGGTACCAGCCTTTACCGCTCCCCGGAGGATGTCCCCAGTTGAGATCTGCACAAGGGTGTACTGATCAACCAGCAGTTTTGATATGGTTCCCTTTCCTGAGCCGGGCGCGCCTAGTAATATTAAGTTCATGTTTTTACCCCGATTACTTTTGTTTTGTTTTATTTTGTTTAAAGCCGCCTGAATGTATTCAGTGCCGCTTAAGCTTTCTTTATTTATTTGTATAAAAAATAAGAAGGTGACAATGCCACCTTCTTATTTATGTGCCCAGGGAGGGACTTGAACCCTCACGAGATAATTCCCACATGGCCCTCAACCATGCGTGTCTACCAAATTCCACCACCTGGGCTTTATTGATCGCTATGTTGCGAATACAGAAATCATGTAAAATTTTACTCAGAATCTGTCAACAAAAAAGCAGTTAAAAAAAAGAAAAGTTATTCTCGAGAGAGTCCACGGAGAATATCCTTTCCACTCCCCGCCCACTCTCTCAATATTTCTAAAAAACAAAAACAATCAATACAGGATATCGATGACCTCATCGAAGTAATTTACAAAATGAGGCTTCAATCCCTTTTTTATATAATCAGGAAGCTCCTCAAAATCTTTTTTATTTTCATAAGGGAAAAGTATCGTCTTGACCTTCGCCTTCTTGGCGGCAAGGGTTTTTTCTTTTACGCCCCCGATTGGAAGAACCTTTCCGGTAATGGTCAGTTCACCGGTCATGGCAACATTCTTCTTCAAAGGCTTCTTTTTAGCCAGGGAATAAAGGGCCGTTGCCATGGTAATGCCCGCGCTGGGGCCGTCCTTCGGTGTCGCCCCTGCGGGAACATGAAGGTGAATCATATTCTTATTAAAGAAATCCATGTCAATGCCGTAGTCATCAACCTTTGAACTGATATAGGTATAGGCAATCTCGGCGGATTCTTTCATGACATTGCCGAGTTGTCCGGTCTGCTTAAAGCCCTTCATCTTTGAAGGCACATCAGTCGCTTCGATATAGAGAGTCGCCCCCCCCATGGACGTCCAGGCAAGGCCAAGAACAACGCCGGGGATAGACTTATCATAGAGACTCTCATCGGTAAAATGCGGTTTACCAAGAAATTTTTCTACACTGTCGACATCCACTTTTATCTGCTTCTTCGGATTTTCGGCAATAGCACGGGTTGTTTTACGCATCACCTTTTTGATCTGATTCTCAAGGCTCCGCACCCCGGCTTCACGGGAATAGCCGTCGATAATTTTACGCAGTGCCTTATTGTCAATTGACACCTGGGGCCTGGAGAGCCCATGGGCTTTCCGCTGCTTCGGAATCAGGTATTTTTTGGCAATTTGCAGCTTCTCTTCAAGGAGATAGCCTGAAAGCTTCATCCCTTCCATACGGTCAAGGAGGGCACGGGGTATTGTATCAAGCTGATTCGCCGTGGCGATAAAAAGTACATTAGACAGATCAAAGCGCACATCAAGATAATGGTCAAGGAAGTTAACGTTCTGCTCCGGATCGAGCACTTCAAGAAGAGCCGACGCGGGATCACCCTGAAAGCTTGCTCCGATCTTATCGATTTCATCAAGCATGATGACGGGATTTGAAACCTCAACAGACTTGAGACTCTGGATCAGCTTACCCGGCATGGCCCCGATGTAGGTACGCCGGTGCCCCTTGATTTCAGCTTCATCACGCATGCCGCCCAGAGAGAAGCGGTAAAACTGCCGGTTCAATGCCTCGGCAACTGATTTACCAATAGACGTTTTACCCACCCCGGGAGGCCCGACAAAAAGAATGATTGAGCCTGATATATTGCCCTTCATCTTACCGGTGGCGATAAACTCAAGAATCCGCTCCTTGATATCATCAAGACCGTAATGGTCCCGGTCGAGAATCTTTTTCGCCTTGTCGATATCATAATTATCCTCAGAATAAATGCCCCAGGGAAGAGCAGTCAACCAGTCGAGATAATTACGGCTTACCCCGTATTCTGCGGAATGAGGCTCAAGAAGGCGCAGCTTGTTCATTTCTTCATCGATGCGCTTTGCCGCCTCTTCGGGGAGCACAAGCTCTTCGATACGGGCCTCTATCTTTTCGAGCTCAGTAGTCTTTTCATCCTTTTCGAGACCCAGTTCTTTTTTAATTTCCTTAAGCTGCTCCCGGAGAAAAAACTCCTTCTGCTGCTTGGTCATACGCTCTTCAATCTTCTTGGATATCTTTTTCTGAAGTTTTGAAAGCTCAATTTCTTTTTTCAGCAGTACGATTACCTTTTCGACACGCTGGCGAACATCAAAGGTTTCAAGCACTTCCTGGACATCCCGGGCATCAGCAGAGGTCATCGAGGCGACAAAATCCGCAAGCTTACCCGGATCTTCAGCAGTAAAACGGTTCAAAAAGAGCTTAAACTCTTCCTGGAAAAGGGAATTTGACTTAATCAGATCCCTGACAGATGAGATGATAGCCATGGAATAGGCCTTCATCTCGTCTGTAGGCTCATATTCATGCTCAAGGTGATGGTGGACCTTCCAGGCGATTACCGGTTCTTCCTGGAGGACTTCAACAAGGGAAAATCTTCCCAGGGCATTGACCATGACCTGGATAGTTTTATCATCAACAGGGGTAACCTTTAAAATCTTTATAGCCACGCCGACGGTATACATGTCCTTTGAAATAGTCTGACCGTCATGATTATGTTCGATTAAAACAACACCGCCGATTTTATGCTCCGTATCCATTATCTCGCTGGCGCTGTTAATCATCTCATCACCGGTCAAAACAAGAGGAATCATCATACCGGGAAAGATAGGCCTTTGAGAGAGAGGAATCACCGTCAAGGTGTCAGGCAGAACCTCGCTGGCAAGTACCAGGGTCTGGTTATCAACATGGGTTTCTTCACTCATTTTCTTCCCCATTTCACTTTCAGTTTTTCAATATCCGGAGGAGAATTACAGGCCCCAGAGGGGGCCCTTCTTCTCCTTTTGTCCAGGTTACTTATTATCCTTTAAATCTTTCAAATTTTCAATAAAATATTTTTTTGCCCGCCATTCATCAATGGTAAAAACATAGGGCGATTCTGATGAAAGGGCGGGATATTTTTTATCCTTCTGCTGTCGGAATATTTTAACTTCAATATCACGCTTAAAGGCCTTCAGGGTTACCGCCGCAAGGGGAGCTCCCAGTCCTTTTTCTTCGATAGCCGGAAACGATGAGGCCTTCAGGGGATCCAGAGAAGCCAGCAGTCCCTCTACCCGTCCCTTATTAAGGGCTACTCTCTCAAAGCCTTTGCAGGTCCATTTTACCACCGGTTGAGCCGAAGCTGCCGGTGGAGTTTTTTTCAGTCCCGGCTTCGCCGGTTCTTTCTTTTCAGGTTTTATCTCTTCACGGTTAAAGGCAAAGGTTCTGCCCCGATATTTCACCGCAAAGGAAGAAACTGCATCCTTTGAGACCTTCATGATTACCCGATCGCGAAAATCATCCAGGGTACTCTTTGTTTCCGCGGCAAAGGAGACGGCCCCCTGGTAAACCTCGGGGCGGTTATCGACCAAAAGATAACTGTGACGCCCGGTGCTGCCGGTTTTACCGACCGTTAACTTCCTTACCACCTGGTCTTTCTGCTTTAATGTGATGACTGCAGCCTTTTCAGGGGTCAGGTCATAGTTCTGGTAAAACTTCTGCCGGGATATCAGGTCAGTAAGTTTCAGGTCACGAATTTTACTCACCAGGCTCTTCACCTTCTGTTCATCAGCAGGATATTTCTCGTCACCAATAATCCATTTCCCGTCGACCCGGGTCAGAACCAGTAATTTTTCACCCGCCTTGATAGAAAGACCGGTGATATCACCTTCCCAGGATTTCAACTCAGGAACATCACGGGTTCCCTTCTGGTTTGAAAAAAATATATAGCCGAGCAGTACCGCGATAACCGCAATGCTGCCGTATAGTTTCTTATTCATCCTGCAGGCCTCCTCCGAATTGTGCTGCGATTCTATTTTTGCGGCGGATACGAAAGCGCCACATGATTATGCCGAGAATTATTACCACGATGGGCACCCCGGCCATATTAACAGTTTTTAAAATTAAGCTGGTATTCTTTTCTGTCGGCTCATCAAAAGGATTAAATTCAAGACTCTTGGCAAGCATTTCAGGAACGTGGAAATTCCCTGCCATGTAGTCAACCATGCCATGAACCAGGTTATCATTTGAATAGGCCTCGTTGCGCTTTCCCTTTGAAAGCACTTTTCGGCTGTCAGCGAGAAATCCTGAACGGGCCAGTTCTGCGGTACCGACAACAATAATTTCAGGCTTTCCTGACTTCACTGATTCGTCAAGGCGGGCATGGGTCGAAATTTTTCCACCGGTTTTCTTTTTCTTTTTTTCATCAGAAAGCGGTACTTCCTTTCCCTTGAAGAAACTGCTGAATTTTCCTGAGAGGAGCAGCGCCAGGTCATAGCTCTGTTTTTCCGCTGCAGGGTCGGGCCGCATCATCATGGGATTAAAATTCATTCGTCCCGTCATCAGCCAGCTCTCGTCAGACGAGGCAACAAGTTTTGTCACCTTAACACCCTTCTCTTTCAGCTTTGCCGCATCGGTTTTCAAAGATGAGGCCTTAAGGAAAAGTGCGCCGCCGAGATACCGGGTAATGACCGATTCACGGCTCATGTTATCACGCTGAATCTTCGGCACCAGGGGATAATCAATAATCATCTGCCCCTGGTTCACCTTGATACAGTTAGTATCAAGAACAATATTTTTTGATACCGTAACACCGTAAGACTTCAGCATCGCGTCTAAGCCCGTGTTAACGGGGAGCACCATGGGCGGCTGCTGGCGGGCAAAGGGGTTTTGCTGCCGGGGCATCTGTATTTCCTGGAAAGAATCGAGAAGGAAGATTACTTTTTTGCCCTTCATGAGAAACTGATCGATACGAAAAAGTTCAAGATCGAGGAGTTTATCTTTAGGCCCTGCGACAATAAGCACATTGATATCAGCGCTGATATCGCCTTTGGCCGCATCAACAGCAACCAGTTCATATTTATCCTGAAGAATCTGCTTTAAAAGAGCGGCGCCGTTTCGTGAACGCTCATCCTTTAGATCAGGAACACCATGTCCCGAAAGGTATCCGATACGGTTGCCTGCGGAGAGAAGGGCACCAACAGCATTGTTAATTTTATCTTCAATTTTTTCAAGCCCCACAACTACATAGTTACCCATTATGGCGGGCATAACATTCAGCTCGATAGTTTGAAAACGACTCCCGTTTTCAAAGACAATACCAAGGACCCCCTCGCCGGCATCCATCCGTTTGCCATCAGGGGTTCTTCCCTTTCCCCAGCGGACCAGCTGCAGTCCGTAACGGGCAGCAACATCCTTCATCTTTTTATCAACCGAAGGATCAATTTCCCTCAGCTTTATTTTTCCATAATTAACCTTGTTACTCTTATCAACGGCTTCCTTGACGACTTCACCAATCTTGCTGATGCCGTCAATGGGAAGCTGCTTAAGGCGCCCGTCAAGAAAAAGCGTCATGGTGATCGGCTTTTCAAGACTGAGAAGCCCGTCAATTTTTGCCGACATCTTTTCCATGCGGCTGGTAATCGCGTACTCAAGGCCCACAGGATCAGCAAGTGCGGGAATCTTCTCAAGAAGGTCGGCATGCTGAATAACCACAGCCATGTAGGTGCGGCGTATCTGCACCTGGTCCTGCTTGAACTCCCGGCTCGAGACGGGTTGTATGCCGTAATCCCGGGCCTGCTTTTCAAGCTCATCTTCGTCAACTATCTCATAGCTGAAAAAGCTGTTTCCGTGGTAGCTGTACTCCTGGAGAATATCCTTCAGATACCTGAGAATATTCCCGTGTTCAGCCGGAAGATCACTGGAAAAAAGAACTTTGACCTTCATGTTCTCCTTCAGGGTTGAGACAACTTCCTTACTCTTATCAGTGATAGAATAGGTATTATTTCTCGTCAGATCCATGCGGACGTTCAGGTTCACCGCCGCAATGTTGACAAGCAGAATGATCGCAATATTCAGGAGGAACTGGTAATCGGTACCGTTTCCTGAAAGTTTTTCTTTTATAGTAGTAAAATAATCCCGGATATTCATTGGTTATCTCCGTTCATCAATAATCTTAACTGTAATCAGCATGAAAAGAATCATGACTGACAAAAAGTAGATGATATCCCGGGAATCAATGAGTCCCTTGCTGATATTCTGAAAATGATAATCTGTTCCGATGTACTGAATAAAACTCAGTTTTGAAGGAAGAAAAATCACCAGCCAGTCTACAATCCAGAGTGAAATGCCGATGCCCCAGGCGGTAATAACCGCAACGATCGGGTTTTTACTGAGGGAAGAAGCAAATATCCCGATGGAAGCAATAGCTCCCCCCAGGAGAAGGGCTCCCAGGTAACCGCCGATCACCGGGCCTGCGTCAGGAGATCCGACATAGATAACCGTCGCAAGATAGACAAGGGTGGGAACCAGCATCAGGGCGACAAAGATTAGAGCCGCGAAAAATTTCCCCAGAATAATATCAATTGTCCGTACCGGCATGGTCAGAACTATCTCAATGGAACCGCTCTGCTTTTCTTCTGCAAAAAGTCTCATGGTGATAACAGGAATCACCAGGGTAAAAAGCAGGGGCAGGGTACGGAAAAAGTTTCGCATTTCAGCCTGTTTAAAATAGAAAAAATCCTTAAAAAACCAGGCCCCTGTTGCCAGCAAAAATACCGCGATTACAAAATATGCCACAGGGCTGAAAAAATATGCCCGCAGCTCTTTTTTCATTATGATCAAAGCTTCTCTATATTTATTCATAGTCTCCTCCAACAGTGAGCTCCCTGAAAATATTCTCCAGGCTTTCCTGTTCCTGCTGCATCTCGTAGATAACCCAGTCACTGTTTTTAATAATACCGTAAATCTCCGGCCTCAGGTCCCGGGTGCCGTCTCCCGTAATCCTGACGCCGGTAATGTTGTCTTCATCCTGGCGTTCAACACCGGATATACCGGAGAGCCCCTTAAGGGACTCTTCAAGGGACGAGTAGTCTCCCCCGGACAGCTTCAATGAGATGACGCTTTTCTGGTCACCGGAAACCTGAAGGTTTTCGGTCCGATCATCAGCCACGATGCTCCCCCGGTTGATGATAATGACCCGGTCACAGGTCGCCTCAACTTCGGGAAGAATATGAGTAGAAAGGATAACGGTTTTTCGTTTTCCCAGCTCTTTTATAAGATTTCTTATTTCAATAATCTGGTTCGGATCCAGGCCTGAAGTCGGCTCATCAAGAATCAGTATTTCAGGATCATGAATCATTGCGTGGGCAAGGCCGACCCGCTGCTTGTATCCCTTGGAGAGTTCATGAACAGACTTATGCATCACATCAGTGATACCGCACAGTTCCCCCATCTCTTCAATCCTGTTCAGTTTTTCTATACCCCGAAGATCAGATATATATTTCAGGTAATCATAAACCAGCATGTCCGGATAGATCGGCGCTGATTCAGGCAGGTAGCCTATCATCTTTTTTACCTTAAGGGGATCTTCATCGGTTTTCACCCCGCCAACAGTAATGACGCCCTCGTTCTGCTTGAGAAAGCAGGTAAGCATTCTTAAAGTTGTAGTTTTCCCTGCGCCGTTCGGCCCCAAAAGACCGGTAATTTCCCCATCCCTGATGGCAAAGGAAATATCATTAACGGCCCTGAAATCACCATAATATTTGGTAATATTTTCAACGTTAATCATAGAAAGAAACACTCCTTCTTATTTTTGAGGGGAAGACCGCCTGCTGCTGAAAGCCGGGTCGAAAAGTCAAATCAGCACGCCTGATGTGCATGCACCCCCTGCAGTCATCCCCAAAATATTCATTATTCTAAATTGTTTACTCTCAAACTGGAAGAATTAAACTCAGCACTACCCCATTTTTTGTGAAAAAAGTCCACTCTTTGTTACAATTTTTCAACAGCCTCAGCCGACATGCAACAATACCAGACTCCCATGTATCAACGGGATAAAAAATAGCAAGTATTTTCTCAAACTTTTTCTGTGATGAGCTCCTAACGGCTTTCTGAAGCCCTAAAGGCGACGAACAGCATCGTCGCCTTTAGGGGCTGGCTGCAGCAAAAGACTTAAGGTGATACATCGAAACGCCCTTTATTATTCAACAGGGAGCCGAATAATAAAAGAAGTTCCTTCCCCGGGAGCTGATTCTACGGCCATGCTCCCATGGTGATCTTCGGTAATAATGAAGTACGATATGGAAAGGCCGAGACCGGTTCCCTTCCCGATCCCCTTTGTTGTAAAGAAGGGTTCAAATATCCGACGCCTCACATCTTCCGGCATTCCGGGGCCGTTATCCTTTATTTCGATCCGTATCATGTCATCTTCCTGTTTTACGATAAACCAGAAAGTCGGCCGTTCATCATCCCGGGGGCTTTCACTCATCGCCTCAGCGCCGTTCACTATAAGATTTAAAATCACCTGCTGAACCTTTGAGGCCTCAACCCTCAGCAGGGGAAGATTTTCTGTATAGTCGCGCTTTAATAAAAAGTGTTTAAAATCATATTTTTTCTTTAAATCGTAGTCTGCTGAAGCCAGCTTAATGGTTCTGTCTACCAGATCCGTAATGGAGACAGCCTCCACTTCCCTCTCCCCCTTGTGGGCAAAGTTAAGCATATTCCTGACAATTTCTGCAGCCCTCTCACCTCCCTCATGGGCGAGATCAAGCATTTTGACAATTTTCCTTTTTTCAATATATTTTGAGAGGGCCTCCATCGTGAGTCCGCTCTCCTCAAGGGCCTGACGGTTAGAAGAATTATCCTTTGTCAGCCGATTCTTTGCCACTTCAATATTTCCCATGATACCCGCCAGGGGATTATTTATCTCATGGGCCATCCCCGCCGCGAGCCCCCCGACAGAGAGCATTTTTTCAGTCTGTATCATCATTTCTTCAAGTTCAACACGCTCGGTAATATCCTCGATACGAATAACAACCCCTCTGAAGGTGTCACTGATCAAAGGGTATACTATAACACTAAAATGATGGAGCTTATTGCCGATTTTCCAGGGGACCTTTCTATCTTCAAAAATCTGTTTTTGGGCAATGGCCTCTTTCAGGATAGAATTGCTCCCGGCCAGGTAAGGAAGGGTATCATAGATTATTTTCCCCGGCCCCTCACCGGCGGGAAAACCGAGAAGTTCTTCTCCCGCATTATTGATCTGCGTGATCCTTCCCTCCTCATCGGTACTGATAAGGGCGGAAGGCATAGAGTTGATTATATTTTTAATATAGCGCTGGGCCCGCTCAAGTTCCATCTCTGCATTTTTACGCTGGGTAATATTTCGAATTAATTCGATGACACCGGTTGTCTCGCCCCGTTCATTAAAAAGCAACCCCGCGGTTGCCTGAAGATACTGACCGCCGCCTGCAAGTTCCGGGGTGAAGGTTTCCGCGACAATACGGTGTTCGTCCCGCTCTACAACATCATAGGATTCGGGTATTGCTTCACGTGAGGATAACATAAGGTTAGCGAGAATTTCCCGCTTTCTACCATAAAAAGGAAGGGCATACTCGAGATCCCCCTTTCCGAGAATATCCCCGGCAGGGACTCCTGTTAAATCTTCCATCACGCGGTTCCAGGCGATTACTTCGCCATTATTGTTGAGAACAAGGGCCGCATCGGGAAGAAACTGGATAATACCCTTCAGTGTGCGTTGTGAATCCCGAAGGTCTTCTTCGGCCTCACTCCTTTTCAATTCATTTCGAACACCCTGTCGAATAATATAAAAGGATATGATGATAATAATAAACAGAATGACCAGAAAAATGTAGTTCAACTTTCGGGTAATCCGCCCTATGCTTATATTTACATCTTCAATATAAAGCCCCGTACCGACTATCCAGCCCCAGGGCTTGAAGGCCTTCACAAAAGAGAGCTTCGGGACAATAAGATCTGAGCGGTCCTTCCATTGCCACATGTACGAGACGTAGCCTTCATCATATTTTTTAACTGTTTCGACCATTTCAACGAAGAGTCGTTTTCCGTGGGGGTCTTTGAAGTTTGAAATGTCCTTCCCGTTAAGGTCTGTCCGGTAGGGATGCATAACCATATTAGGATGCATATCGTTGATCCAGAGGTAATCCTTTCCTTCAGGACCATAACGAATATCGCCGACCTGCCTGACCGCAAATCTTTTGGCTTCATGGAAAGAAATCTCTCCTCTGAGGGCCTTTCGGTGACAGCTGTCAAGAAGACTCCAGGCGCTGTTGGTGATTTCCCGTGCGAGTTTTTTACGGGCATCCATGAGATTATCATGAAGAAAAGGGATGGCGACAAAATAATTAATAAAAACAAACAGGACTACCGTCAATCCCGCAGGGATTGCAGTATGCATAAAGATGACAAGTTTCTTTTTTCTGAGATCGCTCAGGTTCACAAAAGCAACTTTCCTACAGTGGATTTAATAACCGATTATATAAGTAAAATTTTCTCCTGTCTATCTATATTTTGTAATATAGAAGTGGACACTTTAATAAATTTTTTACCCCTTTTACTGCTGTCAATCTGCCTTTGCGTGCAACATAATCAGGCTTTTTCAGAAGAGGTCAAATAACATTATTGACAGTATAATGGCACATGTGATCAAATAAGAAGTATATTAAAATATTTGCTATTGCAAGGGTAACGTAAAACCATTGAGGCAAAACCATGAAAAACCACGAAAAAATTTCAACTGCACGATTACTGAGCATTTTATTATTAGGCGTCTTCACTACAATAGCGATCAATTGCACATCACCTGATCATAGAAAGAATAATGCATTCAAAATTGAAAAAATATTTTCCCTGCCTGCACGCGTTCTGACTGTTGACAAAAATTTAGTGATTATAAAAATAAAAAAACCTGATCTTTTTGAAGGCAGCGTTAAACTTGCCTATTCTCTCGCTAAAACTATCATAGCAAACAGTTATTTAATCGAGGGGAAAACAACAAACCTTAATCAACATAGAGCAAAGATTACCAGGGTTTCAGGAAACAATATACATCTAAAAATTCAGGATCCCAAACATCCATTTTTGCCAGGCCAAAAAACACGAGTCTCTCTAGAAAGAAAAACAATAGCAATCAAGGACTTTGAAGTAATAGTAGGAAGAAATAAAAAGGTCGCTAAATATGTCCAGGAAGACATCACCACGGCACTCGTCAATTCAGGACAATTTAATGTTGTCGAACGTTTAAAATTAAAAACTGTCATTGAAGAACTTGAGCTAAGCCAGACCGGAGCAATAGATCCTGACAAAGCAAAAAAAGCAGGAAAACTGCTGAGTGCAGATGTTATTTTAACCGGAACGTTTGCATCTACCGGCAAGAAATGGAATGTTAACCTGAGAATGATCAACACAGAAACAGGCATGATAACCGCGGCTTTCAACAAAACAGATTTTCTTCATGATTTTAAAGCAGAATCATACAGGGAAACTGGAAACATAGAAGGAAGGTTTGAAAACAAAAATTCTTTAGCTGATGGCTGGATTACAGGAAAAAAAATTGGATTAATTACAGGCAAGGGCGGATTCCAGAAGATTTTTATAGAAAAAAAACAGGGTGCCAATGGAACCCATCGGTGTATTGCGATGAAATTCAAGCTTGGCTCAGAAAGAGTTTTCAATAAAGGATTCATCAGAGCCCGGATAAGAAATCGATTAAAGCGCGATTTAAACAAATACACAGGAATTATATTTCACATAAAAGCTTCACAAGATATCACCGTCAGGTTCCACCTTTCTGATAGTCAAAAAGACAACAAGAACGAAGAAACCTGGTTCCGCAACATATCAGCAACAAAAAACTGGCAGAAAATCAAGTTCTCATTCAACTCTCTCTCACTGATAAAAAGACTTGCACGAAAATACGGAACCAACGAAATACTTGATTTAAGCAATATTGAAAAAATGGAATGGAAAGTAGTTGAAGTTAATGTAGAACGCGGCACGAAGGGAACAATCTGGGTTGACGAAGTTTCTTTTTATTGACCAAGAACCTCTTACCCCCGCAGACTTCGGCCAATCCAGAAAAAAGCAACTGAACCGGCAATAAAATTCGCCGCGGCAGCGGCATAGAATACACCGTTAACGCCGAATAGCCGTGCACCGAGAAGAGCCAGGGGCACCGTGAGACCAAACATCTGAAACAGCACCAGGGCCGATGACGGAAGGGGGCGGTTCAGGGCATTAAAGGCGCTCCCGGAAAGCCGCAGCACACCCTGAAAACCGTAGCTGGCCGAAATGATTACCAGGTACGCTGACGAGACAGTGACAATTTCAGTCTCATGATTAAAGAGAGCCGAAAGATTTTCAGCAAAGAAAAGAAAGATGATAAAAGTGAGAAGCCCCCAGCCCAGTGAAAAAGCATGGCTCGACCTGATGCCCTGCCTGACCCGGTCAGCTTTCCCGGCTCCATGATTCTGCCCCACAAAGGGACCAAGTACTGAACCGAGGGCGGCGACAGCGGCCATGGCAAACATGCCGACCCGCGAGCCGACACCAAAACCGGCAACGGCATGGGGCCCGAATCCCGCCACGATCCGCGTCAGTATACCAATAGAAAAGGGCATGATGAGATTGGTCCCCGAAGCGGGAAGACCGACATAGAGTACCTGCCGCCATGAGTTCAATATTTCATCGAAGGAAGTTTTCTTGAAAGTGATCATTTTTTCCCGCCGGTAGAGCACATGGAGTGCAACCGCCAGGGTGACCATCCGCGACGCTACCGTAGCAAGAGCGGCCCCCCTGAGACCAAGAGACGGCACAGGACCATAGCCAAAAATAAGAAGCGGATCAAGAACAATGTTAACGGCAATGGCAATAAGCATCACCCTGGTGGGGGTCTTTGTATCGCCGGTAGCCCGTATGGCGCTGTTGCCCATCATGGGAATAATCACCAGGGGTATGCCAAGATACCAGATGATCATGTATTCTTTTATTAAGATCAGGAGTTCGTCAGTGGCCCCGAGGATTTTAAAAAGGGGCTCAATTGTCAGCAGGCCAACGCTGACAAAAACCAGAACGACGAGAAAAGCAAGAAGCAGAGCATCAGTAGTCAGCCTCTGCACGAGATGCTGGTTCCCTTCTCCAATTGCCCGGGCGATGACTGAAGAAGCGCCGATGCCAAGGCCCATGGCAATACTGGCGACAACAAGCACCACGGGAAAAGTAAAACTCATGGCTGCAAGTTCATTGGAGCCGAGCTGGCCGACGAACCAGGTGTCTACCAGGTTAAACATGCTCATGCCGACAATTCCGACAATCATCGGAAGGGTCAGGTTGATGAGGGTTTTGTGTATATTTCCCTCGGTAAGCCGGGGGCCTTTTTTTGTTTTCGTCACATGACTGTCCTTTAACATGAATTCAACTGTCCCGCACAGGGGATCAAAGAATAAGCTTTTCAGTGGAGGTTTGGGGCGTCAAGGGTTAAAAGCTTTCACTTGAAGGTGACAATACGCAGGCCTGATGACTTTGTCATCAGACCCACAATACATGGCCTGGTTTTTTTATTTCATGACCAACTGCCGGATCAAGATTTATTAAAAATATATGATTGGGGATTCTGATATCCTTTGAATTTTTAATTGGTACTATTTTTGTAATCATAACTATCTCCATGAAACCTAAAGTAATTACAATGTAATAATACAGTTAAAATAAATAACGCTGATTTTTGTAATAAGTTTTCAATTACCTGCAAAGAAAGTAAATTTCAATTGACAGAAAACCTCTTTCATACAATTATTAGAAAAATCAGGAAATAAAATCGGAAAGGTCGACCAGTCGACTTTTTTAAAAACCACATTTGAATCAGGCAACCAACAGCCGGCTCCATTTGCCCCAAAGTCAAAAAAGTCACCATGCTGACTTTTTCATCAAGACAGTTTCACATAACGTTTTCAAGCATCGCATAACACGGCCAATGACACGTCGTTAACCCAGCCGGCCATCACCCGGCTTGAGGGCCAGCTCACGGCCAAAACGGGGAAGTTCTTCTTCATCCTTCAGGTGACTGACAACAACCAGCTCATCCCGGGCCCGGGTCAGGGCCACATAAAAAAGACGTCTCTCTTCCTCAAGGTCGGATGCGCCATCAGGGATAATATGGTCGGCAACACCGGCAATAATGACCCGGTCAAACTCAAGGCCCTTTGATCCGTGCATGGTCATGAAATTAATGTCTTTATTACCTGCGGCTTCTTCCAGCTCGCTTATAAGACGGCGGCCCTGCCAGTTGTTTCTGTAGAGAACCGCTGTTTCAATATCTGAAGATTCGATGAGCTGCCGAATAGCATTAACTTCCTCTCCCGAATCATGAACCAGCAGATGAGAGATCAGGCCTCCCCTGCCCCTGCAGGACTTGAGCTTCTTCGTGGTACGAAACCTGTTTTGTTTTATAAAGGCGCCGGAAATTTCAACGATCTCATGAAAGGAACGGTAGTTGCGCGTCAGGTAATGAATCGTAATGCGGGGAAAATATTTTTTCATGTTCACCACATACTCGACCCGGGCATCACGAAAACCGTAAATCGACTGCCAGTCATCACCAACAGCAAAAAGCCCCGTATCGCGCCCCAGGAGAAAATTTAAAAGTTTAAAATTTTTCTCCGATGTATCCTGAAACTCATCAACAAGAATGTACCGGTATTTTTTCTGAACCATTTCGCGAAGCTCAACGTGGCTCCCGAGGAGTTCAATTGCATCATGCATCATGTCAGAAAAATCAATGCGGCACATCTGCCGCTTTGTTTCAGCGAAAAGATTCTTCACCCGGGCAATTTCACCTTCAAGGTTCAGCTCACTGATTCGTTTTTTTATATCAGGGGAGAGGAAGTCAGAGGCGACCAGTCCCGCGATGACGCGAATCGGCAGTCCCATGAAGGGCTCAAGATTGGCGCGGATAATTTCTTCAAGCATCGCCTCGCCTTCACCCTCTTCCAGCACATCGGGAAAGGAAGTCATGCCTGTGCGGTCAAGATACTCACGGCTATTTTCCCGGAGAAACCTGATACAGAAGGAATGAAAAGTTCCTGCGGATATTTCTCCCGCACCGTCGCCAATTCGTGACCGGAGGCGCTCCCTCAGCTCTTCGGCGGCCCGGCGGCTGAAGGTAAGAAGGAGTATTTCATCAGGCCTGCATACCCGGGCGGCAACCAGGTTTTCAACTTTTTTGAGAAGCGTAGTGGTTTTCCCGGTTCCGGCTCCGGCAATGACCAGATGATGTCCCGCATCTGGCCGGGCGGCACGCTGCTGTTCTTTATTTAATGTTCCCATTACCATATATACGAATGGGATGAGTGAAAGTTGAAAAGTTTTTGTATCGTTTCTGGAAAATTATATAATTGACTGGATTAAGTTTTCAATGCAGCACTACAACAGAAATCATCATTCATCATTTGATTTTTTGTTTAAAACTTTTGCTAAAAGCTGACTTAATTCAAACTTCCTGTAGGGTTTACGAATAAAACCATCCAGCCCCCTTTGCATCAGATCATCTAAATCTTCATCTTTAGAAAAACCTGACGATATAATTATTCTGCAATTATCATCAACCTCACGCATTTTTTTAAATGTATCGCGACCATTCATTTCCGGCATAATCATATCGAGGAGCACAAGATCGATATCTTTATATTTTTCTTGAAATACTGCAACAGCTTCCTTTCCATTTTCCGCAGTAATAACTGAATAATTCAAATCTTCAAGCATAACCCTGGCGGTAGTCCGTATAATTTCCTCATCATCGACAATTAATATTTGCCCAGCCCCCCTGAGAGCTTTCACATCCCCTGTAGTTTTCTCAACAACCTTATCTGACAGAGGTAAATAAATGCGAAAAACAGTTCCTACCCCCAACTCACTACTAACATTGACAGCTCCATGATGATCCTGTATTGTTCCATACACCGCGGCCAACCCTAATCCAGTTCCTTCTCCCTGTTCTTTAGTTGAAAAAAACGGTTCGAATATTTTGTGAATATTTTCAGATGAGATACCGCATCCCCTGTCTCTTATTTCTATTTCAATAAAACAGCCGGGCTCTATATCGAATGGCATTTCATTGCAGGCAATTTTTTCAAGCTTTAAAATCGAAGTGGTAAAGCTGACTTCTCCACCATCAGGCATAGCATGAGATGCATTGATGCCGATATTCATGAATACATTTTGCAACTGTGAACTATCTCCGACTACAACACTCTGCTCAGCATTATTATTTATCTGGATTTCAATTTTTTTATCAATACTCCGTTCCAGGATTACAGAAACATCATTCAAAATATCATGAATATCAACAGGTGTGAATACTATTGCTCCCTTCCTGCTGAATGCGAGCAGCTTAGATATCAACTCTGCTGCCCGTGTGGATGCCAGGATAATCATATCTACATATTTTACAGTTTTTCTTCCATCATTTCCTTTATTTTTAAGCATTTCTGCTGCACCCAATATTCCAGCAAGCAAATTGTTGAAGTCATGGGCCACCCCCCCTACAAGCTGCCCAATGGCATCCATCTTTCTATGCTGGTTTAACTGCTGCTCCAGATTATAATAACTGGTTACATCATCAATTCGAACCACTGCACCTTCAACACCATCTGAAACCAGGGGATATATTGTGATATCCATATATTGAGTTTTATTATTATAAGGTTTTTTAGATTCTACTTTAATTTCATTTGTTGCCATGCTTTCCATGACATTATCCATCTCCGAAGCCATTTGAGGGAAAACTTCCGGAAGCAATCTGCCTTTTGCCTCATTCTTTTTAATGCCTGTTGTTTTTTCAGCTTTTTTATTCCATTGAGTTATTCTTCCTTTTGCGTCTACTCCAACTAGAATTGAGGGCATAGAATTGATAATGTTTGATATATAGTTATTTGCTTTCTTTAAGTCCGCTTCACGTTCTGTTATTTCCTGCTTTGAATTGAATAAATTTGCAGCCATTTCGTTAAACGAATTAGCAAGTTTTTTCAGCTCATCTTCTGTTTCGATTTCTACTCTGTGATCAAGATTTCCTTTGCCGAGAATAGCCGCTCCTTCAGAAAGATGCCTTATAGGTTCTGTTATTGTTCGGGAAAAAAATACAAGGAGCACTATCGCTATACTCCCGAGCAATACAGCAAACAGCATTAGCCTCCAGACTATACTGTTCAAAGGACTCAACATTTCATTATTTTCCTGGAGCACAACGACTGTCCAGTTAATGTTTTCCGAGGAAGAAATCATGGTATTTGTTAATTTAGAAACATTAAAATATGCACCAAAAAATTGAGTGCCGTCTTGATCAGAAAATTTTAAATAATCGTTCCCACTGGAAATTTGATCATTCAGAGACTGGCAATGTTTTAAAAACATTTTCTCTTTTTCTTTATGGGCAATAATTTTATAATTTTCGTTTAAAAGAAAGGCGTGACCCGTTTTTTCAATTTCAACATGAGTTATGATGTCAGAAATATTTTTCATATTAAGCTGTGTGGTTATAATTGAGATAATTTTTTTATGCTTATCAAAGACAGGAGACGAAAAATCGATTATATATTTTTCGGGACTGGCAATAGACTGCACATTAGAAACAATAGTTTTTCCCTTTAAGCTCTCGAGGAAATGTCTTTTATATCTCCAGTCTCCTCTATAGTTATAATCCGTAGATGTTACAACTATTCCTTTAGCATTTACTATTGTTATATCTTCGTATATCTTCAACATCCATTTTAATTTCAGCAATTCTTCTTTCTTTTGATCGGGGGAAAATCTATTCGAGGCAATGACGGGGTTATTGGCAATAAGGCTTACATCAGTTCTTCCTTTAATTATTACTCTATTTAAATTATAGTAAAGCTCCTCAGCTATTTTTTCATAATCAGCAACACTCTTTTCACTAAAAGAGCCCCTGAATTGAAATACAGCTACAGTTGAAATCACAGCAATAGATACTATGGAAATAAGTATAAACATTGACAAGATCTTTCTTCTAATGCTTGTCGAAAGAAAACTTTTCATCCAATTGTAAACAGCAAACGGTTCCATTATTCCTTTTTCACCAAAAAGCATTAAATATTATTTTTTCATTAGATTGAAAATTTTCTGAAATTCATTTGTGCTCTTACCCATATCCCGGTATATTTCTCCTCTCTTAAGCACTTCTTTTGAAGGATAGATTATTTCATTCTCGCTGAGTTTCTTATCCATATATTTTTCAATTCCAACTATAGGTGCAGGATATGAAAAAGTCGTGGCACTTCTTGCTGCAATATCAGGTCTTAACATAAAATTAACAAACTTATGTCCTCCTTCGGAGTTTTTTGCATCACTGTGAAGAGCAAAAATTACAATCCATGTCAGAAAACCCTCTTTCGGATAGATAAATTTAAATTCCTTTTTTCCTTTGGTTTTCCAGACAAAATCTCCATTATAGGTCTGAGCAATCCACTTCTCACCTTTTAGCACCTTATCTATATTTGTGAAAGTCTCGCCAAAGGTGATACCATTATTTTTCAACAACCGGGCATTCATCTTCGCTAATTTTAATTTTTCCGGGTTACTTTCATTTGCAGACAAGCCAGACTTAAAAAGAACGGAAGCGATCGCTTCTCTCATGTCATCCAACAGCATTACCCTGTTTTTATATTTTTTGTCCCAAAAAATATTCCAACTATCAGAAGCAGCCGGTACATATTTTGTATTTATCATTATTCCATTTGTTCCTATTACATATGGAATTTTATCTTTCAGCTCTCCGGTTAAACGACTTTTTGTTTTTCCATCAATTAATTTAGAGTTGGGAATTTTACTCAAGTCAAATTTCTTTATCAATTTTTGTTTTTCACAATAGGCTATATTGGTGGTATCAAGTATGAGCACATCACAAAGACCAGGGTTTGTTTGAAGTTGAGCAATGCACATATCCCTTGTTTCATATTCTTTCAAAATAACTTTAATACCGGTCTCTTTTTCAAAATCCTTCAGGATTGAGAGATCTGTAAAATCTTTCCAGTTATAGAAAACAAGCTCCTTTGGCACTGTTTTCTCGTTTCCATCTTTACCTTTGCAGCTGAAAAAAGCAGAAGCAATAGATAGTATTACCAGCAACGCAGTAGTTTTAAACATACATTCTTTGTTCATCCTACAACTCCTGTTTGATTTATCAGATACCGAAAAGACAGTATAATCCTCGAACATAACCCCTCAGGGGCTAACTGGAGTATAACATACTTTACCCCACAATACCTTCAACAACTTTTCCTCTATTCAGTAAGCGCTAAAAAGTTAACATTAAATTTATTCTCAAAAAAAAGAGATTTACAGATTTGCACTGGAAATTAGACACTCACATCAAACATTTTATCCAAATAACAAGCCTGGCACCTGAAGGCTATCGAGGATCAACTAAATGATACAATCACTCTCCCGTCAAATAACAGGAAGTTTAATCCTCACACTGCTTATTATAAATACTATTGCTACCGCAATACAGCTGTTTCCCCTTGCATTTATTAAATTCATTATCCCCCTTAGCTGGTGGAGGGCCATAACCGGTAAAATACTCATTAAAGTGGCAAACAACTGGGTTTTCATCAACAAAAAGGTCATTGAAACGGTGTTCCCCATTGAATGGATTGTAACCGGAGCAGAGTCCCTGCAGGGAGATGACTGGTACCTGGTAATATCAAACCATCAATCCTGGGTTGATATTTTCATACTACAGTCCGTGTTATACGGCAAAATACCGTACATCAAGTTTTTTCTTAAAAAAGAATTAATATGGATTCCAATAATGGGACTGGCCTGGTGGGCCCTTGACTTCCCCTTTATGAAACGCTATACAAAAAAAGAAATCGAAGCAAAACCGCACCTAAAGGGAAAGGACATTGAAATTACCAGAAAAGCCTGTGAGAAATTTAAGTCAATCCCCGTTACAATAATGACTTTTACTGAAGGAACACGTTTTACCGAAGAGAAACATACTCAGCAAAAATCTCCATACAAACATCTGCTGAAACCGAAAGCAGGAGGAGTCTCCTTCACCATCTCAGCAATGGGAGACAGGTTACATAAACTTCTTGATACAACAATTGTATATCCTGATGGACCGGTGACTATCTGGGAATTCCTTTGTGGTAAACTTAAAAAAATAAATGTACATATTGAATCAAGAATCATACCTGCAGATTTCAAAAATGCAGATCTGGAGGATGATACATTTAAAAAGACATTTTCTTCCTGGCTGAATGATCTCTGGAAAACTAAAGACAAAAAAATCGATACTATAAAGGAGAAATAATATGATTATCGCATTACCCTCAAGAGGAAACAATGTAGACGGGCATTTCGGACATTGTGAGTATTTCACAATTTATACCGTTAATGAAAACAATACCATTATCTCAGAAGAAAAATTTCAACCACCCGCAGAGTGCGGTTGTAAATCAAACCTGGTTCCAGTATTGTCAGAAAAGGGTGTCACTATAATGCTCGCCGGCAATATGGGAGATGGAGCGGTAAAAAAATTAAATGATTTCGGAATCAAGGTCATCCGCGGATGTTCAGGTGATGTCAAGGCAGCGGCTCATGCGTGGCTCCAGGGAAACCTTGATGATTCCGGCGCTTCATGTAAAGAACACGGCCATGAGTGTCATGAACATTAAAATAACCCGGTAATGTAAGTAGACACCGTGGAGCGAATACAAAAACCATGACACCTCCGGAACATTTTTTCATTGGCGCGTCACTTGCACATATGATTTACAGCTTTCAGTCTTTTTTTAAAACTAAAAGATTTAATTATCTGGCACTGCTGCTGTTACTGGGAACCGGGGCCATGTTTCCAGATATTGATTCCTTTTTTGGTCACTATGTGTCAACAAACCCGACTATCGGCCACCGGGGCATGACTCATTCCTTTATTGCAGTAATTTTTTTTGGATTTTTTCTCACAGCAGTCACTTATGCACTGACTTATATCTCCATGCATGTCTGCAGGATCATAAAGAATAATAATCTGAAAAATACAGATGCCCCAGATAACCCTGACGCTTTTTTTACGGTAAAATCTTTCTGGATACTTTTTGTCATAAGTACATGTGCCGGCATTTCTCATTTAATAGCTGATTTGTTTCAGCCTCCCGGCGTATGGCAGGGAATCCCCCTGTTCTTCCCTTTAAAATCAGGGGGGCAGTATATTCGCCATGGCGGATTTTCCATGACCGGCTGGTATGACTTCAAAATCATGTGGCTTCTTATAAAAGCATTTCTCATGTCATTGCCCTTTCTAATGACAGCCGCAGTCTTGATCAAGTTTAACATTAACAAAAAAATCTCATCTGCTTTGTATGCCTTTGTCATCATTATCAACTGCACAGCATGTGCCCTGCTGGTTGATTACATCAGAATATCTACATACAAAAACAGCCAAGCCTGGGAAAGAAAACAGATGCAGTATCTAAAGCAGTCGCATCCATTGATCAAACAAATAACTATTGATGGAAAAAGAAATTTTTTAAAGCTGTTTATTAAAAGCACTCATTAACTTTTAATTCTCATATTGCACTGCCGATTCAGCAAATAAAAATATCCTGCAAATACTTTAAAAGTTCTTGTCACATCGGAGCACTTCTCTAAAGTTTAACCATAAAGACTGATATTTTCATATATCCTGAGACAACAGAGTAGCAGACATGAAACCGAAAAAAGGCCTTAAACTGAAAGAAAGGTTTATCTCAATAGAAAATCCTGATGCCCTAAATGACATTACCCTCATCCGTTTTGCCGGAACATTCCTCGGGCTCTGGCACATAGAAGGATGCTTTCTCCTCGTTGACAACATTTTTCTCGACACGGGAAATCCTAATGCAGATTCAGGCATCTTTCATGATTTCCTGAAGAACCTGGACCATTCCCGGAACTATAAAATTCTCAATACCCACATGCATGAAGACCACTGCGGGAAAAACAACCTCGTACAGAAAGAGCTCAAGGCGAAAATATACTCCCCTGAAGAAGTAGAAAACTTTAAATTTGTCTCACCCCTCATGAACCTTATCTGGGGAAGACCGAAAATGTTTGACTACAGCATTATTGACCGGATGGGATACCATACTGACAAAGGAAGAACAATAGAAGTCATTGAGACCCCGGGACATTCTCCGGGCCATGTCTCTTACCGAATAATGCCCGATAATATTATTTACTCCGGAGACGCCATCCCGGTTCCTGTCAGAAAAAGATATGTTACTGTGGGAGAAAACTACACAACCGAACTGGAGAGTCTCAAAAAGCTCTACGGTTATGCCCGGGCGGGAGCGCGATTCATCTCTGCCCATCACGGCATTGTGCAGGACAGCATCAGACTCATTAGTGAAAGGATAGAAGGTATGTCAGAAGTCATCAACTCGGTAACGAGCCATGTAGAATCAGGCGTTACCAGTGAAGCTGAAATCGGCCTCAAGGTTTTCGGCAAACCTGATGTCATGTACAGCCTCTTAGGCAACAGTCTCCGCTGTCGGGAAGACTGGACCATTCGTTCTATTATTGAAGACCCGGTTTAACTCAAAAGATTACAGCTTTTTCAAGGACTGAAGTTTCATCATATCGGTAAATGATGCCTTTAATCGCAGCAGACGTTTCAGGTACGCCTCTTCTCCACTGAGGATTCCCTCGGACATCGCCTTCATAACCCGGGAATCCATTTCATAGGTTATTTCAGGTTTACCCATGGGCCCATCCAGTTTCCGTGGTGTTCCCGCCGATCCCTCGGTAAAGCTTATACAGTAATACATGTCAGTATCGGTAAAATAATACTGCATGTCTTTATTCCAGCTTTTAAAGTTATGGGCAGTTTTTTCATGACCGTATTTATCAACTTCCTTTTCTAATATAAAAAAAAGCTCATCACTGTTTAAGCTCTCTCCATTGAGAAAGGGATACTGCTGTTCATTTTTCTGCCACCTGAAAACATTCTTTATATTTTTTACAACTGCCGTACCCATTCGCCTGAACCGTAGAGAAAACGGGATGCCGCGGGCATAATCCACAACAAGGCCGAGATCCTTTAGAGTGTCCGCCGCTTCGCTCAATCCAAGTGACGCAAGGGCATCAAGAGACTGAAGGCCTGTCGGGACATCCCATCCCCGGAGCCGATAGTAGTCGTCACGAAGCCCCAGGTAGGCGTTCCGTTCAACCATGCGGCCCACCATGGAAACAATGCGCCCGCCCCTGCCGGGAACGATGCACTCAGGATCGGCAACATGGGTCTCCAGGGGAGTATCATGCCATTCATCTGAAAGGAAGTCATCCTTTCGCGCCGCGTGACCCTCCCGCAGCAGGATTGCCCGCTGGAGGTTAAAGACCCGTTCGCCAAGAAGATAAAAATCTTTTTCTGAGAAAGGGCGCCCGAGGGCCGCTGAAAGTATACGGCTTTCAAATGTCGGATCACCAACATGCTCTTTGTCATTCGGTATGTCGATAAGGGGAAACATCCAGTCACAGAACCCGGCGCATTCTTTTGCCAGCTGGCGTTCCTGTATAAGCTTCGCCGCCATGGCTTTACCTTTAAGGGTCGTCATGTCTGCCGCTTTTTCACTACCCCAGAAGCGGGCTGCGATTTTACGAATAACATCACTGGAAATATGAGCCTCGGGAACCCCCTTTGCCCAGCTCGACCACTGGGAAAGAACAAGCCCCGCCTCATGGAGCTGCTGAATAGGCTCCCTGGTCTCAAAGGGAAAAAGAAGCGTGTTGACTGTACAGTAGCGGGGATCATAAGGATCAGTGCGGACATAGACCTTTTCCGCTTCTCCCCCGAGGCTTCGCCCCGCGGCCCGGGCCCCGAGGGATAAAATTTCTCCGAAGCCTTTACGAAGGGAAGTCATCTCAACAAGCCCTTCGACAAATTCAAGGCTTCCGACCTTATCAAGTTCAAGGCCGCTTTCACTTCCTTTCACAATGCCTTTACCATGACAGAGGAGAAGCCATTCGATGAGAGACTGAATTTCCCATGTATCTATCCCGTATTCATCACAGCTTCGGTTGGCAAAAAAGGGCACATCATTGTCTTCATTGTAATAGCCCCAGGCGTGATGCATGTAAAAAAACCGGGACTGGCACATGAACTTTCCCCGCGTGCCGTCGTCGGCGGTATACTTCACCCGAAGGCAGTGGGCCATGCAGCCGAAGCAGGGAGACTTTTTTGTCTTCGGACCCTGGGCCATAAAGTCGAGCCCCCAGACCTTCACATTACCCCGGTTATACGACCTAACAGTCTCTTCGATTTTTTTCAGGGCCTCCCGGTTATGCACGGGTACCTTTCGGTCGGTTCCCCTGACCGCAATGGCCTTCAGGTTTTTGCCCCCCATAAGGGCCCCCATACCGCCGCTGCAGCTCGCGTCACCGCTGGCAATTATCGTGGCCAGGGGCACCAGGTTTTCCCCTGCCGGGCCGATGACCATAAAGCGTGAACGTTCAGCTGTTTCAGAGACCAGCATCTCCATTGTTTCGCCGGTCTTTTTCCCCCAGAGGTGACGGGCCGATTTTACTGTAACCCGGTCATCTTCAATGACAAGATACACCGGTTCTGCAGCTTTGCCGGTCACCACAACGCCGTCCCATCCGGCGAAGCGGAGCTCAGAGCCAAAGGTTCCCCCGAGATTTCCGTAACAGAAATGCTCCCTCTCATGGTCGGTTACTCCCGGGAGAGGCGACTTCCCGTAGATGCCCCATCGGGATCCCCCGAGACCACCGGGTATGCCCGCCAGGGGTCCCATGGAAACGATCAGGCAGTTTTCACGATCGAAGGCCGAGGCATCAGGAGGGACCAGGTCGTGATAGAGGGCCGTGGCGGTTCCCCGTCCCCCGAGGAAAAGCTCTGAATAGTCTGATGTCTCGATTATTTCGGTAAAGGAAGTTGACAGGTCTACTTTTAATATTTTTCCCGCATAGAGAGACGGCATGGGCTTCTCCGGTTTTTCAATTTTACCGGCAGTATACCTGATGAATCAGAAAGCAGCAACAAAAAGTATATGCACTTCTGCCGCACCGGCGTTATGATAAACTGTTATGCTCACGAAAACTTCCTCTTCCTTTTTTCCAGAGAGAATGCGCGGTGTCCCGCACATCCTCTCTGGAAAAACCTTATCCCCCGAGAATCCGCTTCAGTTCTTTTTCTTCCTCTGCCATTTCACTGCTCAGTTCACGGCCGGCCTGAAGGGCCGCATGACGCTCTTTAAGTAAATTCTTTAAACGGCTGTGAACAGGCTTTGTAAGGGGGTATTTCCCGCAGGCGATAATGGCAATGACAATGAAAATGACCGGTACAAGTATAAATATTAAAAGCAGAACCAATAAAAATGCTGGAGTCTGGGTCTGCTGAACCGTCTTTGTTACCCCGTCAACAACCTTATCGACGGGAGGGATAAACCCGGCCCACTGCATACTGTTGCCCACAAAGAACATGACTATGGCCCCGCCGGTCTTTCGGAGAAAGGTAAAAATTCCGGAAAAAATCCCCTCCCGTCTCTGGCCGCTGAAAAGCTCATCG